>Ga0181582_10000756_pt1 | contig 23739 bp, 14 predicted proteins | sample 071ome_32_FD_132438 | JGI IMG/M metagenome (GOLD analysis project Ga0181582, IMG submission 132438) | Coastal salt marsh microbial communities from the Groves Creek Marsh, Skidaway Island, Georgia - 071405AT metaG (megahit assembly) | ecosystem: Environmental > Aquatic > Marine > Intertidal...
GGGGGAATGCGAGAGGGGGGCGGGGGAAGGGGGGAGGGGTGTGGCTGTTGGGGGGTGGGGGGGGGGAGGGGGGGGGGGACGGGGGGGGGGGGGGGGGGACAAGCGCACGGCGATCAGAGTTCAACGCGGACCGTTTTGCGAGACCTCTTCGAGGGTGTAGGTCGGCATATCGCTCTGGGCGAGCGAGCGGGCACGGGCCGCGGCGACGCAGAGGGCCGCGACGAGGACGGCGACTGCGTACGTGCGTGGGTGGGAGGCGACGGGGATTTGTTGTCAGTCGGTTGACCATCGATCGAAACGTTCGACGCGCCAATGTTTTCGAGAATTCGCGCGCACGCAAGACCTTACCGAGCCTTAGGATAGTAGACATTATTACGAAAGAATGTGGCAGAGAATCGCGATTCGATCAGTTATATAGTAGCGAAAGGCGAGGGCCTGCAGGCCCATCCCGCCACCTACCAATCATCATCGTCGTCGCTGTCGCTATCCCTGTCGCTATCGCAGTCGCTGTCAGCGTGCCTGTCCTCGTCGTCGTCGTCCTCGTCGGTGGCGTTGCCCGGCGGCTTGTTGCCCGGCGGCTTCTCGCCCTCCACCACGCCGATGGGTTCGTACAATCCCAGGAACGTCTGGCGCTCGGTCGACGAGTGCTTGGAGAAATCCCTCGTCGCATCCCTCCCGCACAAACCGTTGATCACGCGACCGCCCGGGTGTGTCGGCGCAAAGCTCGTGATGTCGTAAATATCCGTGCCCAGCACGGTCCTGAGGAACAGTCGCATCGATGTGAGATAATGCGAGCCTGGTGGAGACTTCTCGTGGGGGCGGACGGGTCGCGTCCACAACAAACACAAAACAAAGAAGCGTACCAGCAGTCCCCGGGCGTATCGTGCGCAGCGACCTGCGTCCACGTGTAGGCGCCGGCTTGCCCTCCGACTCCCCCAGTGTCGCCGCTGATCACCTGCGCCTCCTTCGCCGCAGTCACGACCCCGACCAACTCCCCTTTCTTCTTGCTGGCCTTGTTCGCGCAGTACATCACCTTCCCGCCGCTCGTCTCCACCTTGCAGCGTTTGCCCTTCTTCTTGTACCTGGCGAACGATCGGAGCGCGTAGCGCGAGTGAGAGGGTCTGAGCGTGCGGCCGCTGCTTTGGTCGCGTCGGTTCTCCCGCAATTCGGTCGGTCGAGGTCAGCACGTACACGAACGTCTCGCAGTTGGCCGTGTCCACGCACGCATCGAAGCAGCCCTTCATGCTCTTCACCTTGACCTTCTTAAACTTTCCTCCCGACATCGAGCCGTAGGCGTAACTTCCCGACGAGCCTCCCGACGACACGGCTTTCGCTCCGCTCGGCATGCTCGACGAGCACTGGGTGCTCCCACTGTTCTTGTTCCTGTTCTTGTTCCTGTTCTTGTTCCTTCTGTTGGTTTTCTTGGCCAGGATGTCGCGGGCGTCGGCGCCGCCGGCCGAGAAGGAGAGCGAGGCGGCGGCGGCGATCAGCAGGAACGTAAGACCTGAGAGGCAATAATAATAATGATGATGTGAGTGGTGAGTGGTGGGTGGCGGGTGGTATAGCGGCGTGGGAGCGCGTCGAACGCGTCGAGCACGCTCGTGGGAAGCCGCCACGAAGCTGCCCTCTCCCAGCGAGCATCACCGCTCCCCATGTACGTACCGTATGCTGTCGCAAGGCGGTAGCGCGGCCTGCGCACGGCTCGAGACGTGAACTTCATGGTGTGTGACGACGGGAACGGCGGCAACGGTGCAGTCTGAGAGAATGTGACTGCAATTTGGCAGAAATCGCTCGGGTTCAAGAGTTGACCGCGTTTGCTGAAACGAATTGTCTGTCCAAAGCACGCGTCTTTCTGGTCTCAGATGTCGACTGTCCGGTAGTACGAAACATAAACAAGGTAAATTGAGTATGGTTGCCGTTGCCACCGGTCGTGCCAGGTACTGGCCAATTGAGCCAGGTACTGGCCGAGCACCCAAGGAGGACGCGTCCTCTGTGTGTGTGTCCTCCCCCACTCACTCGCCCTATTACGCGCTCGTTCGTTCGCCAACGTTACAATTCATGATCGTCATCGCAAGTCACGAGCCAGCCCCGCGCCTTGACGAGTCGGACGATGCCCGCAAAGAGCTCGAGGTTCGTCAGCGTCGACGTGTCCCCGATGATGACGAGCTTCGACTGCGCCCTCGTCATGGCCACGTTGACGCGGCGCAGGTCGCCGAGAAGCTTTCCCGGGTCGTGACGGTCGTTCGACTTGACGAGCGACACGATCACCATCGCCTTATCCCTGCCCTGGGATTTATCGATGGTCAGACATTCGTAGTCTGCACTGCCGTTGTTATTATTGCCAGTACTGCTGTCCCGACCGCGGAGCTTGTCGTTGATCAGCGCGACCTGGCTGCGGTACGGCGAGATGATTGCGACATCGTCGCCGGGGACTTGCAGGCCGACCGCGGCATCGGCAATGCGGATGGCCAGATCCGCCTCGCCGTGGTTCTCGGTGATGTCTCCCTTGGACTGTTCCCGTGTCGACAAACTCGAGCTAGTGTCGATGAACACGACTGGCTCGTCCGGGGACAGGACGCGGTGCATCCACGGGTCGGCGGCACGCAGGGCTGCCACGGCCGTCGGGTCGACGGTCAGACGAGATCGCGCCACGGCCTCCGTTCCGCATCTCAGGGCGCCACCATATACAAAAGCGTTTGAGATGCTCTGGATCTCCTCCGACATGCGGTACTGCCGGGAGAGGGTGACGACCGAAGCGGGGTGGGCCTTGGCGAGGCGCGCGAAAAGGGGCGTGTCCAGTCCCTGCTCCTCGGCCGCCGCGCTCTGAACGAGCGGCGGGAGCTGGTTGTGGTCGCCGACCAGGATGAACCGGTCGGCCCGGAGGAGGGCGCCCATCACGGACGGCAGGGTGATCTGGCCGGCCTCGTCGACGATGCACACGTCAAAGTCGCACTGGCGCAGCAGGGTGTCCGTCACGCCGAGCGCCGATACGCCGACCACGGGGATCCGTGCCATCAAATCGCGCATCTCGCCCGAAGTCGACGCTCTGTAGCGGTCTCCCGACGGCAAAAACTCCACGAGCCTGGGGTTGACGCGGCCCGGCCTGCCGAGCCGCAAAAAGTTCTCAAAGCCACCGGCGGCCATCTTGAGCATCACGTGATCGACGGCGGAATTGGTGTACGACACCATCAGCACCCGCTTGCCGGTCGACGCCAGGGCGTTGACCATGCCCACGATCGCGGTCGTCTTGCCGGCGCCCGGGACGCCCAGCACGAGCGAGTAGCCCGGCTGCGCAAACGCCCGCCGCAGCGCCATCTCCTGCTCCGCGTTCATCGACAGACGGGAAACCTGCTTTGAAATCTCGGCACGTTCGTCGTCGGAAAGCGGCAGCTCGCCGTCGTTGTTCGCAACGTTTCCACAGACGTCGCTCGCCGGCTCGAGGCCGACGATGAGCCGCCGCAGCTTCTGGCGCCGGACGTTGATTTCCGGGTGGTCCATGTACCCGAACAGATCGTACAGGAAGCCTCGCATCCTGGGTACGACGGCTCCCACCTCCTCCTTGTCGACCTTCCATGTGAGGCCGAGCTCGGCGAGCGGCCGGCCCCGGAGCTCGGGGCTCGCCCGCCGCTCCAGGCACTTGGTGCGGATCGGCTTGTCGGTGTGCACGACGATCTCATCCCTGTTGATGGATATCACGTGGCCCTTCGAGACTCCCACCGGACCCCCTTCCACGCTCAGCAGCACGGGCTCTCCGTAGGTGATCGAGCTGCCGAGAATCTTGGCGTGGGGGTCGCGCTTGGCAAACGTGTAGACCATGCCGACCGTGTTCACGTGGTTGTTCCCACGGGTGGCAAAGTCCGCCGTGCTCGCTTGACGCAGCGTGAGGGAGGACACGCATCGCCCGAGCCGCTCCCGCTCGGTCGTGGGCATCGTCCAGATCTCGCCGCGCGAGGCGTTGCTCGCCATCGCCTCCAGGTCCAGCAGCTGGTCCCACTCGGCCAAGAATGCCTTGTCGAGGTCGTTCAAATGACCCACCTCGAGATTGTAGAACTCCTTCAGCCGGGTTCGGTCCGAAGTCCCCTCCGGGAGGCCCTCGACAAACTCCTCGGCAGTGCCCCGCGACCTCGACGCGTGGACGAGGGCGCACGTGCTCCTGTCCCAGCACCGGAGGCAGGAAGTCTTCATGTCCGTCATGGGAGGGAGTTCCGTCCTGGCAAGGGACGCTGCCACGGTGTTCCTCGTCGCGAGCAGGCAAGACAGCAGCGTGTCGTTGCGCTCGACCAGGGTGGGCTCCCTCTCCTTCAGGTAGAACAGCATGCCGTACGGGACTTCCATGCCGTACTTTTCCTCGAGAGCCAACAGGTACAACAAGACCTGAGCCGTGTCCGACGCTCGCGTCGCCCCCGTCTTGATCTCGAACGGTCCCAGGCTCGACACCGACCGCGTCGCCTCTGAAAAGTTGGCCAACGCGCTCGTGATGTCAGACTCGAGGGAGGTCGTCACGTCAATGTAGCCCTTGAGTCCATACGTGGGCGACACGAAATAGTCTTCGATCTCTTCCACCTTGGAGATGCACGACCTCGCGGTCTGCTGGCCGGCGCCAGACGCGGCCGCGATCTGGCACTCGTTGACGGCGGTGGGGGTCCGCCGCAAGAACTTGTTCAGAAAGCTGAGCGTCGGCGGGACCTTTTCCTTCATCCACGCGGTCGCTTCTTGCGTGCTGATGTTGGCGTCCAAGAGCGCCTCGGGCATGGACTCGACGATGGAAGCAATCTCCTGGAAGAGCTCGCTACCCTTGCGGTACCCCTTGAGCATGGCCGACTGGATCATCTGGTGGTACATCTGGCCGTATATTGCCGCGGCACACGAGCCACCGTCCCCCGATACGATCTTCTCCTGCAGGTAGCCGCGTCGAGGGCACTCGGACGACGACGTGACCCGGGTGCTGCCGAGGAGGAGCTCTGGGAACTGGATGAGGAACCCCGGCCGGCCGATGCCCAGCTCGCAGTGCATCTCGTCTCCCACGGCGTGCTCGTGGGCCCCGACCAAGTTGACGGCGTCTCCCGGGCGGTAGTCGCCGCCGTTCCAGGGCGATTGGAGGTGCGCGTGCACGACGCGTCCGTCGCCCCGTCGCAGCACCAGGACAGGCCACTGCCCGTCCGATCCGCATGACATGATCACGTAACGGTTCAGCAGGTGCGCGGACACGGCTTCCGGTCCTTTCGATCCGCCCCCATGTCCATGGTTATTTCCGGGGAGGGCATGCGCGCCGGGAGCGCGGGCGTTTGCCGCGTCCGCTGCCTGTGCTGCCTGTGCTGCCTGTGCTGCCTGTGCTGCCTGTGCCGCCTGGGTGCTCAGCGAGAAGGTCGCAGCCGACTGGGTCATCTTGTCCAGGCCCGTCAGCAGCCGGTCCAGTCCCTCGTCGATGCCCCCGCCGTCCTCGTCCGAGTCCGTGTCTCCCCACTTCAACTGCCCGCTCCTGTTCTCGGCCGCCGCTTGGATCTCGAGCCTCTCTGCAGCGACCATCGAGGAGACCCTCAACTCGTTGGCCGGCGAGGTCACCTTGATCGCCTCGGCCGTCTCGATCAACTTGGCAGTCGTCGCTGCGGCAAAGGCAGCACCCACGTCCTCGGTCTTGACATTGACCGAAGTGCCCGCGTGATCGTCGCCCCCTACCTCGATCGCAGCACACACTTTCGTCGCCGTCGTCTCACCACGTCCGCCGTCGCCACCGTCGCCACGACTCCGCCGCACGCGCTTCGACCTTCGTTTCTTCTTCTTTGAACTCTCCGGCGACTCCTTCGACTGCATGTCATCGCAGCACTGCATCAGAGCACCCAACGTACCCTTGACGTCCAGCACCCCCACCCGCGGCGTCCCGGAGCCCGCTCCCCCCAGGCTCTCACGCCGCGTGTCAATCGCACAATTCAACGCCGTCGAAAGCGCGTCAAACACGTCCGGCTCGTGCCCATGCTCGATTGCGTTCTCGATCGGAAGCCCCAACGGCTCGATCATCTCGACACGCTGCCTTCTTCTTCTCTGGTCTCGTCCGTCTCCCCCGCCTCGCTCCCCGCCGTCACCCTTTCCAGGAGACAGACTGGCCCGAAGAAACTGGTTCTCCGTTGACAGCACCCCCTTGCCCGGGCTCGCCGTCCACATCACCCTCCCGTCCAACATCACGTCTGCCTCCAGGTTACCCAACAGGATGTCCTGGGACGAACACTGCCCGTACTCCTCGGCCATAATAGACTCCAGATGAGACGCGTTCTTCCTCGCCGTCGCGTTTCTCGTCTGCACCATGGGCGCAGACGTCGTCGCGGCCGCGTTGGCATACTCCCGGGCGTGCACCGCCCGCAACTTGGCCGCCTCTTTGCTCGCCACCAGCTTCTGCGCACGATGCTGCTGGACAGTAACGGTGACGTTCTCCTTCTCCTTGCGTTGATCCGCACGCGGCGGGGCCACGGCCTTGGAGGGCGGAGGCGCCGAGACCGCCTGGTTGCCCGCCTGAGTCCCCGATCGGACGTCGAAAAAAGCCTTGATTCCGCCCTGCTGCGGCGGCTGTCCGGCATCAGGCTTCGGTCCCAGGCGGGACTTGGCCGGAGCAGCCTTCTTCTTCGGAGGCATCGAGCTAGGGAGCTAAGGAGCGACCGACGAGATCAGGAATTTGAAAACTGCCAATTCGAGCGAGCGTCCTGGCAGGGTCGCGCGCGTCGTGGTCGGTGCCGCTGTCGCGATTCCCGGAGAAGAAGGTAGCAAGTACCAATGCCGCGATGTGTACATACAAGAAAAACGTGCGTCGCGGGTTTCAACTGCGGTGCTGATCTACGGAACGAGGCGAGGGGGGGGGGACGGACGGTTCCGCCACGACAGGCGGACGACGGGCAGACGCTGGGTATCCAAGACTCACAAGAGCGCCCACCGATACGCCCGGCGGCGGTGGCGACAGGCCTCTGCTGTTTCTTCTGGCGCGGCGACCACCGCGTGACTGAGTGGAGAGACACCATCTCGAGTGGAGAGACACCATCTCGAGTGGAGAGACACCATCTCCCCTCCGGTCCCACGCGCTCACGCGCGCGGGCGCACGCACGCATTCACGCTCCCCCCTTCCTCCCCGTCCTGTCCGGGGCCGGTCCCACCTCTCGCCCCACCAAAAAACGCCAGCTCCACCAAACCAGCTAGACACGATTTGTTTCGAATTTCAGCGGTAGACACAATACACACAATGAACACACTGAGCATGAAGGCCAACATTGGCGGCCTGAGCCTCCACAAGGTGCGTCCGAGAAACCATGTGGCAGCGCGACCAGCCTTCGCGGATTCCGCGCTTTCTCCGCCACGCGCGCGCCTTCCCGTCCGTCGATTCGCCGATTCAACGACAATGTGGTACACAGACGCGCGGCGCGAGCGATCCAACCGACCAGCGCGACCGCCACCGCGGGGAATCCTCGAACTGCATCGAACGGCTGCCTCGCCTCTCCCGCCCTCGCCCGTCGTTTCTGCGCGGTCCATCATCCGTACACGGCCAGAAACGACAATTGCCTCGCACGATGGCCGTATCGTCTCGCGTGTACCCGTCTCTCACATTTCTCTCCAACATTCCTCAGGCCAACACGACCGTCGTCTCCCAGAGGTCCAGCCTGGTCGTGGAGAACCGCGTCACCATCCGCTTCACTCGCAATGGGCGCAAAAAGCTCCCCTTCTACAGGATTGTCGCCATCGACTCCAGGAAGCGCCGCGACGGAGCCCCGCTCGAGTACCTCGGGTGGTACGACCCGATGAAGAAGGAGGCCAACCTGAACGCCCCGGCCATCAGGAAGTGGCTCGCCGTCGGCGCCCTGCCGTCCGAGACCGTCAGTGGACTGCTCAAGAAGGCCATGGTGATCGAAAACTAGAAAAGCTAGGAGAAGGATGCGCCACCACAAATGACATATTTATTAGCCGCCGGAGCGGTCCCACCCCTCCGCTCGCCGTTCTTTCACCGCTCGACCGCTCGACCGCTCGAGCGCTCGAGCGCTCGACCGCTAGGCAGTTTTCGTTGTACCCTTTCATCAAACCATAGCTCCACCGCTGTCGTGTTTTCTACTCTGTAAGCCACCTTACACACTCAACTTACTTCTTCTCGCCCCCCGCATCCTCCGCATCCAAGTCCCGACAGTACGGCCCCCTCGGCTCCCCCTGCAGCGTCTTTTCCGCCGCGCTCCCACTCTCCACCCACCGTTCCCCTCCGACCACCGCCCCCGCGGGCTCCGCCTTCCACCGATGCTGACTCCCCGCCTTTGGCACCCTCCCCGCCCGCAGATCCGCGACCACCCCCTTCACATCCTCCACCGTCAGATCCTCATAATACGTGTACGTGAACCCTTCCACCCCCTTGGTATAATCCGCCACCGCAATCATCGGCGCATTCACACACGCCCCCATACACTCCATCTCCCCCAACGTGAACATCCCGTCCGCCGTCGTCTGCCCATAGTCCACCCCGAGCACCTCCTTCAGCGCCCCGTATATCTTCTTACTCCCCTGCAACATACACGGCGTCGTCCCACACACCATCACGTGATACTTCCCCACCTTGCTCCGATTGAACATGGTATAGAACGTCGCCACCTCAAACACCCGAATCTCCGCCATATTCAACACCCGCGCCACCTCACGCATCGCATTCAACGATAACCACCCGTCATTCTGCTGCTGGGCAAGGTCCAGAACGGGAATGACGGCAGACTGACGCCAATTGGAAGGGTAGCGGGCGCAGATTTCTTCCACCCGAGCCAGGTTGGCCGGGGTGAAGGCAAACGGCGTGTCGTCGTTGTTATGCGGCTCGTCCATATGGACATTCAGGACGTCTGATGCGGCGTAGGAGGGAGGGAGGGAGTGAGCGAGGGAGCGAGGGATGGAGCGTGCGAGCGACAGCACCGACCGACGTACCGTGACTGTTTGTAGCGAATCGGCGCCCAAAGCCCCGAGATCCGGACGCGAACGACGACCACAGGTCACCCTGTGTACGACCACCGTGACCGAGTCCACCAGATGCGCCACCCACCGGAGACTGCGCTGAAACAGAGGAAGACACGGAATCGAATTCGGCAGTGGAGAAAAGTCGGGCGAGCGACACGGCCCGGCCACGTGCGCGCCTGGCCACGTGCGAGACGACAGCAGACACCGACATCGTGGTCTGAATGTACTGTATTTGATGTATCGAGCGATGTGGTGGTGGAAACGTGGCCTCACGAGGGACCGACCTCGACCTCGGCCCCCAGAAATAAATTCGCACGCGGTCGAGTACGAACACCGGTCGTCGATTGTCGATTGTCGATTGTCGATTGTCGAGGTCCTGTTGTCCGTCCGTTCTGCGTCCTCCGTCCTCCGTCCTCCGTCCTCCGTCCTCTCTCTCTCGGAGTCGCGCGCGACCAATCGCGGGCAACGAATTCGCGCGTCGAAATGGATTCTCTCCTCATCGAGTCTCCTCCGCCGCAAACGAAACGGACGCTCGGTGAGACGACGTATCTTGGTGGGCGTGGGAACGAGGTGAGCGTGGGGTCGGCGTTGGGCGCGAGTAACGGGAGTAACAAGCGTCGGTTGGCTGATTCGTTCGAGGCTGGCGGAGGCGTTCCGTGGGGCGTGTCGGTGGGCGGTGCGGCGTGTGTCGAGCAGCAGCAGCAGCAGTTGTCTGGTGGGTGGGCGAGTCATCCGGGTCAGCAGTTGGATCTGTCGCCGAGCGAGAACCTGGACGTGAACGGTCTCGGCCTCGGTCTCGGTCTCGGGGGCGCATACAGTCTCAAGCGGACGAGGTATCATACGACCCCGGCTGGGTACTTTCAGAGTCAACAGCAGGAGGGGCGGGGGCATACGGGGTCGCAGGGTGTGCGGGAGACGTTGTATAAGGCGTTGAAGGCGTTGTTTCCGGGTATGAGTGACGAGACGATTGCACGCGTGTTGGAGGCGTGTGGGGAGGATGTGGATGCGGCGATTCGTCGGTTGAACGAGTTGCAGCTGGAGCATGGGGGTGTTGAGCACGGGGGTGAGCAGCAGCAGCAGCAGCAGCAGCAACAACAACAACAACAGAATGAGGATGCGAAGAAGGACAACGCAGACAAGGGACACGAGGAAACGGGCAGGGGGGTCAAGGCGGCGTGGGTGGACGCGCTGGTGTCGGAGATGTCGCAGGCGAGGGACGTGGATGATGCCAAGCGGCGAGCGGTGGGGGTGCTGGAGGGGGTGCTGGAGGATTACGATCGGGATCGGGGCTGCCGGGCGTCGGCGAGCGGTCGGGGCGGTGACCGTGACCTGGACGGGGCGGGAGACGCCGCACAGCACGCGACGCTGCTGAAGGAGAATGCGTTGCTGAAGCGGGCGGTGGCGATTCAGAATGGAAAGATTCATGAGCTCGGGGAGAAGTGCAAGGGGCTGGAGCTGGAGCGGTACTCGTTGCAGGTGCACTTGAAGCAGGCGACGACGCCGAGCCGGTGGCGGCCAGACGGTGGCGAGCACGGTGGAGAGAACGGCCCCCCAGATGTATACTAACGCTGTTTGTGATTACAATGACAATTTGGAGCTGACGTCGTCGAGCGCCCGTTGCATGGCGACGTAGGCATCGTGGTCTTGGTGCGTTTCTTTGCTGCGTTGGAGTGCGCTCCGGAGCAGCATGCGGCACTGGCCGAGTCCGGACGTGTTGGGTGGTGGGAGCTCCAGGGTTGCTCTGGCGAGGGCCACGCAGCTCTGGGCGTATTCCTCAAAGGTATCGTCCTGGGCGTGCCAGGTGGAGGTGGAGAGGCCTCGGACGTGTTTGGTCAGGCACTCGGCCTCCGAGCCGGGGGCGCCTGTGATGGCGTAGAAGCGGGCGTAGGTCTTCCAGAATCCCGGGCCAGCGGCGCCCTTTGAGCTGGTGGCGATTTTTTTGAGAATGTTGGACACGTAGTTGACGAGCTGCTGGGAGGTCGTGGTGGTGATGGGGTTCTCTTTGGGTGCGTTTGGGGGGTCCGGGGCGTGCGAAGCGTCAACGTCGTCAGCGTCGTCAGCGTCGTCCAGTTGTAAATCTCTCAGTGCATCCACGAGGCCACCGACGAGCTTGGGGTTGTACGTCTCGCCGCGCGTGAGGCCGACCATGTGCTCGAGGGCACGGGCCGACGTGTTGAGGTCGCCGACCTGGAAGGCGACGTGTGCGTAGTTCTCCCACGTCTGCCACGTATCTCTGGCGTGTTTGGAAGCCTCGCCGAATGCGACGAGGGCCTCGGGCCAGTTTTCCATCTTCATGTGGACTGTCGCGAGGTTGTTCCACGCGCGGCCGTCCTCCGGGTCCATCTGGACGAGCCTGGTCAGCGCCGACGCTGCCTTCTCGTAGTTGGTCGACTTCAGGTTGCACCATCCCAGAGAAAACCAGGCCTCGAGGTGGAGGGGACTGAGGGCCAGCGCCCGCTCCCAGCAGTCGCTCGCCAACACAAAGTCCTCGCGGCGCATGGCCGACCTCGCGAGTGAGCGCTGAGCTCGGGCGCTGCGTCCGTTGGAACACGACCACGCCGTATGGTAGTGCTCTTCCGAGTCGACCAAGTCTCCGAGCGTGCACCACAAACGCGCATCCTCCGGCGTGACCTCGAGCCGCGTCCGAACGAGCTGCTCGGCGATCTCGTTCTTCTCGAGCAGCTGATAGCAGACGATCAGGCTATCCCACAGCTCGGCCTCCTCGAACAGCTTGATGGCTGCGCCGATCAGCCCGCACGCCACAAACGCCTCCCCGAGTTCCTTCCACAGCGCCGCCCTCGGCAGCGATTTGCACGTAAACGCGTACCGCATCCGGTCCGCGGGCGCCACATGCGCGTGCGCGTGCACGGCGTCGGTTGCGTCGGTTGCGTCGGTTGCGTTGGCCGCGTCGCCCACCGACCCCTGGACAACAACAGCAGACAGCGACTCTTTGATTCCCTCCATCGTACACAGCGCCCGCTCCCGCGTCCGTGACCGCTGAATCTCCAGACGCGACAGCTCCATGTACGCCGCCAGTCGCGTCACAAATTCCGTCCTGTCCTGCGCCAGCAGGCACTCTGCATACGCCGTCAGCTCCCACGGCTGCGTCCCATCCGGACTCGACGACTTCTTCACCACGTTGCAGAGCGCCAGAATCACCAGCTGATGGACCGCGTTCAAGTCTGTTCGGATCGCCTCCTCCTCGTCGAGCAGCTTTGGCCCGCCCCGAAACACGTCGGCGTCAGACTCGCAGAACCCGCGAAACTCCGACGGCTGCCTCTCCCCGCTGTCGTCGGTTGCCCCTCCAGAACCGGTCCCCGCCACGAGATTGAACGCTATGTCGTCCAACGCCGTCCGCTCGAATCGCCCGGCCAAGACGTCGCTGCCCTCGCCACCGTCGCCGACATTGTCTACGGTACGCACTTTGGCAACGAGCTGCGCGTGCGCATTCTGCTGATGCACCGTCCGCATGCCAAGCAGCCCCGTTAGCGCCACCTCTATCCCAAGCGCCCGCTGCGCCGCCGCCACGTGGGCCTTCATCTCCGCCACCATACCAAACGCCGAGTACGCGTTTGCCGCCTCAAGATGCACTACCGCCAACAGATGCACATCATTCGTATCCTCCGCGTATGATACCGTCAGGGCCTCCACGCCCGACGTGATCCGCTCCAGCAGGACCTGCGACCGCTCCGCCAATAGGTACTGCACCGCGGCCGCCACCCGAAAGTTCCAAAAAGACACCGCCGGCGAGGGATGCGAGCGCGCCAGTGCACCGAATGCAAGTTTGGCGATCAACAGGTACTCGGGATGGAAGACGAGCCCGAGAAAGTCCTCGCCGTTCTCCGCCAGCTCGTTGAGCAGATCGAACGACTGGGCGGAGGAAGAGGCCGTCGAGGACGAAGAGGGCGTCGAGTAGGGTCCGACGAGATTGTGACGCGCGTGGAGGAAGATGGCGGCCACGGCGAGGTCATGCAGCGCTTCCGGATCGTACGAACCAGCGCTGCAGATGTCCTTGACGGCCTCGACGAGGGTCCGAGGGCTGGTGGCCGGGGACGTGGCGGGGGAGTCGAGCCGGCGCAGAGCGGTTGCGAGCGTCTCCTCGTATGCATCGGATATTGAACCGCCTTGATCACCCCACAGGGTGTATAGGAGGGCGGGAGAGGTCATCGATCGGTGTTGTCGACGATTTTCAGGAGGAGTTTTCTGCCCATTCGAATTCGAACGCTCAATGAGCGTTCAATGCATGATGATAATGCATGATGATCACGCAGTAGGTCGCTGGCTCTTCGCGACGTGGGCCCGACCGACGCACTCCTGATGATAGGTGCACACGCAGAGCTTGTGCGATCGACGATGAATGATATGACACTGATGATGAACTTACTGCGTCTTGAGGTACTCGACGATCATCGACTTCAAGTAGGTTCTCAGGCTGCGGCCGTCGAGCGCCCGGATCTGACCCGTGACCTCGCCGACGATGGCCTCGCTCCACCCGAGGCGGGTCGACAGCTGGATGCCGAGCGCGTTGAGATAGTCGCCACCAAAGCTGGACGTCGCCAGCGACTTGATCTGATTGGCGCACTCGGACAGAAGCGAAATGCTCGAGGCGTCGCGGATGTCGACGCCGCCAGACTCCGGCTTGACGAGCAGGGGGAACAGCAGCACGTCGCAGCCGTAGCGCACGCAGGCGGCCTTCTTGACCGCGCCGTCGCCTGGGTAGGTCTGGACCCAGTGCGTCACGATCGCCGCGAGCGTCGCGATGCACAGTTTCCGAACCCCATGGTCGACGTTGGACACGGCGCCCTTGAACACATCCGAGACGGCGGCAGAGTCGCGCAGCAGCACGCGGTCGATGATCGAGGCGCACTGGGACACCGAGTTGACCAGCGAGTAGTATTGTTTCTGCAGCTCGACCTTCTCTCGGAGAGCCTCGGTGCTGCCGGTGCTGCCGGCGCCCTGGTGTTCCGTGCCCTCGCTGGCCGTCCGCATGCTCCAGTCCCAGTCGCTGCCGAGAAAGTCGTGTACTTTGCTCGAGCAGTCTGTAAACAGCGGTATAATCACCGAGTCGATGACGGTCTGGTTGTTCGCGAAGCGCACGATGATTTGGTTCACCAGCACCAGCGTGTCCTTGAAGTCGCCCGCGTCGATCCTCGGGTGGTCGAGGGCCCAAAACACGTTCGGCAGGTGCGGGACGATCTCCGTTCCCAGGCATTCGACGAGCCTGTGCATGTATGCTAAAAACTTGACGCGGACGTCCTTGTGCGTCGCGAGACCCTGGACCGCCTGGATGGCGGGGACGAGCGGCTCGAGGAGCGCCTGCGCCAGCTTTGGGCGGGTCGCGCACGCCTTCGACGCGAACCCCTTGCCGATCCGCGTCAGCGCCTCGAGACTCTGGCGGCAGAGCGCGCCAATGTGTTTTTCATTATGTTCATTCGTCCCGTTATCGCGAGCCCCGGATGTCGTGGCGTCGAGCGAGCTGCGGGCTTCGGCAGACCCGCGCGCCGTGGCGTCGACCCGCTGCAGCTGCTCCATGAGCGGCCGGGTCAGGGCCTGCAGCCACTCTACCTGGATCGTCTCGTTATCTGAAGATCCAACGAGCAGTCCTGCGGCCTCGAAAGCGAACATCCGGTCGTCGGGTGTCGACACCCCCGCGCCAGACACCCCGACGCTCGCCGACGCGCCCGCCGCGACGAGCCCCGACGGCCGCGCGTATGGCGACAGAGACAGCGGACCGCCGGCGTCCTGAATGGGACTTCGTGCGATGGCGTCCAAGTGCGGCATCAGGGCCCCCAGGATTTCCCTTGAGATTCCCGAGATGGCCTGTCGCAGCGACTTGACCGTTCGGCACAGGAGGTACGCGGCGCGCGGGGGCACCGAGCTGGCCGGGTGGCCGAGTCCTGCCTTGCCGAAAAACTTGGAAGCCAGCGCGGGCAGCAGTTCTCTTCGAAAGAGCGTCACCTTGGCGTACCGCGCGCACGCCTCGAGCAGCGCCAGCGCCACCAGCCGGTGCCCGGCGACGCCGTCGTCGAGCTGGATGATGGCCGCCGCCAGCTCGACCGACGGATGCGTCCCCGCCTTGAGCACGTCTTCCGTCACGCCCTCGCCGAGTTGGTAAAACAGGCTGAGGGCAATCTCCGCATCCTGCCACACTGCGATCGTCGCGTTTGCGCCGCCGCCCGCCGCCACCCCGCAGCTCTCGCGCAGCATGCTCGCCACCAGCGCATAGGCTTCGTTCGGCACGAGCTTTGCAGTGTTCCGCCACAGACTGAAAACATCCTGCCGTATCGCGCTCACGCGCTGCTCCTCCTCCTCCGCCACCACCCGCTCCTCGACGCTCCCCTCCTGCACCGCGTACAGACGGCTCTCCCTCGAGAACCTCGCACACGCCGCCGCGCCCTCCAGCACGCGCACCAACTGGCCCCGCTCTACCGCCCCTAACTCTCCGCACCGCTTCTGCACCATCTTCATCCGACTCACGAAGCCCAACATGAAGGGCGCCACGATCACGCTCACCTCGTCTTCTGGCACCCGCAGCACCCGCACGACGGACGGAAACAGCTGCTCGAGCATTCCTGCCGCCTTCTGCACGCTCTCGGTTGCTTCGCGCATCACGTCGTCGTCCAAACGTACCCCCACGGCCTGCAAGCTGATGACCCCGTTCTCCACTTTCTTCCAAGCGTCGAGAATCTCGGTCGCCAGGCCCACCAGCAGCTTTGCACTCGCGACCCCCAGCGCGTGGTCCTCGTCCTCCAGCGGATTCGCATGCTCCGGCTGGACGCCCATACCTCCCGGCAACCCCGTCTCCGCCCACCGTGCCCCGAGCGGCACCAGCCCCAGGCTCTCGATCAGCTGCAGCTTGGCACCCGCCTCCATCTTCTTCACCACGATCTCGCTCAACACGCCGATCGCCGCCACCTGCGCCCCTCGAACGCTCTCCATCGACCCGGCCGTCTGGTCTCCTCCGACATTGGCACTGCCGCCACTGCCGACCTCCGAATTCAACACATCGAACAGCACCGCAATGAACGGCCCGTTTGCGACCAACCCGATATCGACCCAATTCACGTATCTCTCCACGCCATTCAGCACCAGGGCGATCAGTCTCCACGCAGACGATATCGAAGCAACCGAGGCGACCGAAGCGACTGCCTCGGCGGGCGAGGCCCCCGCCCCCACCCCCGCCCCCCGATCACCCCCGACACCGAGCATCCCCAACAGAGCCTTCAAAACTTCCAGCCACGCCCTCGCCACTCGCTCCAGCGCCGCATCGGGCCCGTCCCGCATCGCGTCCTTGAAAGTCATGCTTGCCTTGGCCCCGGCCGCCGACCGCGGCACCTCGAGCGATATAATATCCTCGTGAATCGATATAAGGATCCGAGAAAAGCAGTCGATACTCAGTTGCCGATCGTTCAAGCTCGCCAGCACGTCTGTAAAGAACGTCGGCCACGTCGCCGGGTACTCGGCTGCGGCGATCGCCACGATCACTTGCGCCAGCTTGTTCCGTATAAACAGCGGCATTTGTGCAGCTCCGATATCGTCATCGTCATCGTCCCCGCTCCGACCCAAGGCCAAGAGGCCCCCCCGCAGCCGCTGCTTCCGCCCCTCGTCCAGCAGCCCGTAGTTGGCACCCGCGACGAGCCCGTGCAGCGCTTGCAATGCGTAAAATCGTACCTCAACTCGCTGCGTGTGCTCCAAATGAAGCACGCACGTATCGAACTGCGCGACCGGGAGCGTCGACAGCTCGTCCAGCTGTGCGGAAGTTGGGGAGGCGCCGCTGAACACGGCCAGGACGGCTGCCTCGAACGCAGGGTCCGTGCCTGGAGGCGATACGGGTTGAGACATCTATGTATCTACTCGGCGGGGGAGGCGGACCGGCGGACCGGCGCGTGTGTGAGTGAGGGAGTGGCGGAGGAGGGCGAGCTGCATCCTGGACTCAAACGTCCTCGGTTGCGGACGTACCCGTACCCCCGAACGGGTATCCTACGGTCTACGGTCTACAGTCTACGGTCTACAGTCTTCCTACTTAATGCCGCAGATGGGCCGCAAAACGTTACAAAAACGGGTGGGCGCTGGCCACCATGGTGGCGAGATCGGGGCTGTCTGGGTTTTTTTCCCGACCGAGAACCGTAAATAACTCCCTCGTGCGACGTAGCACATAGCACATCGCGGACATGCTGCAGCGCTGCAGCCGCAGGACGTTGAGCGTCCTCAGCGAGGCACGTCTCGGTTTCTCTCTTCTCTCTCGTCGTACTCCGAGACGCCCTCTCTCACACTCGCACACGCACCACCCGTGCAGTTCGCGAAGCCGACCTTCCATGCACTGTTCGTGGACGCCGCAGGGACGCTGATCTATCCATCGGAAGACACCGCGACGGTCTACACGCGGTACGCCGCGCCGTACGGGCTACGGCTCGAGCCGCCACAGATCCTGGCGAACTACCGTCGGGCGTATTCGAAGCCCTGGGCCGAGTCGTCGATCCGATACGTCGACGACGGTCGGGCGTTCTGGAAGTTCATCGTGGCGGAATCGACGGGCATAGAGAACGAGGAGATGTTTGAGGCGCTGTACGACTACTACGCGCGGGCAGAGGCTTGGGTCGTTGCGCCGGGCGCGCGGGAGGCGCTGCGGACCGTTCGGGAGACGCTTCGGATCAAAACGGCCGTCGTGTCCAACTTTGATCGCCGGTTGCACGGGATCCTCGAATCCCTCGAGCTCACGGGACTGTTTGACGCCGTTGTCGTGTCGGCGGACGTGGGCGCCGAGAAGCCGAATCCGATCATCTACCAGCGGGCTTGCGAGCTCTTGGACGTGCGGCCCGAGTGCGCCGTGCACGTCGGGGATGATCGGCGAAACGACGTCAAGGGGGCGAGGGATGCGGGGTGCTACGCGTGGCTGATGGGGGACGACGTGCGGGGCTTTGGCGAGGTCGTGGAGCGGCTACGGACCGGGAATCTTATCGACAGTCTCAGTGATCCCTATTACTGAGTGTTAAAAACAAAGGACGTTGCAGTCCGACAAACGGATCCGGTGAGTATCTATATCTAGAGGAAGGCCTGTCCAAAGTTGCCCTGGTTGTATGCGTTGTTGTTCTGGTAGGCGTTGTTCTGGTTGTAGCCGTAGACCGCCTGGATGCCCTGCTGCTGGCCGCCCATCATGCCGCCGACCGCGCTTTTGAGCCCGCCTCCCATTCCCGCGCCGGCTCCGGCCCCGGATCCCGCGCCCATCTTCGACTCCGGCTTGGGGTAGGCGGGCTGGCCGTTCTCGATCCTCTTGATCGCGTCCAGGGTCCAGCGGGTCTCGGCCTTGAAATCGATGGGAGCGACCCGCATGACGTTGATCCTCAGCTTCTCCTCGTCCTGGTACCTCTCCTGGGTGCACTTGAGCGTCATCAGGAACGTCTGCCACGGGAATGTCTTCACCTTGCGGGAAAACACCGGGTTCTCGGAGCGCTCCTCCTCCTGCTTGAGCTCCACCAGCTCGTTGGCGCCGATGCCGGTGATGCTCGGCGCCGACTCCTGGAAGGCCGTCATCCACGACTCGCCGCAGTGGTCCATGCCCTTGATGCTCAGGATATATCGGTGATCCGGGGCGTCGTTGGTCGCATTGCAGCGCTCGCAGAACCACCCCTGGGCGCCCGGCTCGTCCGACTGGGTCACCTTTTTGTTGCAGGGCCTGCCGTTGTAGTCCAGCTTGCACGCCGGATACGAGAAGCGCTCCGGGTTGACGTACGACACGGAAACCAGCGCTTGCACCCACGCGGGCTCGGCCATGCCGATGCCCTCGCTGCGGATCTGCTTCATGGTGACGCGCCACTCCTGGCGCTTGCCGCCGCCGCCCTGCATGGAGAGCGCCTGCGCGTTCATGCTCTTGCCCTTCTGGGCATACCAATCGCGCAGCGCACCCGTCTCCTGGACCTCATTCGGGTCCAGCATGAGCTGGGTCGCCGAGACCGTGGAGATGTTCTTGCCGCCAAAGTCGCCCACCCGGACGCCCTTGCAGGCGAGGATGGGGTTGCGCCCGGCAGCAATCTCAGCCTTGATGCGCTCGCCCGGATCCCCGCAGTACTTATCCCACAGCGTCAGATTGATGCTGCAGTTGGAAGCATCCTTCATCCTCAGGTCCCTCTTGTGGGCCTCGCTGCCGTCCTTCCTGGTGATGCTGCCCGGCTCGTCGATCGACTCGACGACCCCGATGACGTCCACCACGGCACCGCGCGGCGCATCCTCCAGCGTCGCGATGGTCTGGAAGTTGAACGAAGCGTTCTTGATCTGCTGGTCGTCCGCCGCCGGCTCGACCAGCGAGTTGGTCTCCAGGTGGATCTCAAACTGGTGACGCAGCTGGTTGTAGTTGCCCCGCTTGTTCCTCAGCGACGCTTTGCTGATGAAGTAGACGCGACCCTGCTTGACCTGATCAAAGAACCGGTCGCACTGGTCATTCCACGCCACGGCACGAATCTCTCCGTCCTGGCTATCCAGCAGGTCGAAGGAGAAGAACTTGCCCTCGCCACGGGCGTTGGAGTACCTCCTGATGTCTGACTTGGACGTCACCCTCGCCTTGATCGTCCACCTGTTCTGGTACGAGTTCAGCGAATTGATCGGCAGGATGTTGGCATGGCCCTCGTTGCGAACGATCGGGCCGGCGTTGTTGCTCGCGTACGGGTTGTGCTGCTGCGGCGGCTGCGCCCCGTACATATTCGGCTGCTGCTGCTGCGGCGGCACCCCGTACATATTCGGCTGCTGCTGCTGCGGCGGCACCCCGTACATATTCGGCTGCTGCTGCTGCGGCGGCACCCCGTACGTAGGATGCCCCACCGGCTGCTGATGCTGCTGATGCTGCCGCTGCTGCGCATCCAAATCCTTCATGGCAAGCGTCGTCGGCTGGCCAATCTGCTCGTGCCAGGCCCCCACCACGTGCAACCCCAGCACCACGATATGCCGCTTCTTCCCCTGCGGCTGCGTCAGCATCGTCTCCGTCACATCCACCACCACGTTATCCGCCATATTCCCATAATTCACCCCCGAAGCCCCAATCACGCTCACCGCATTCACCCCATCAGACACCAGCAGCTTCAACCGCTGCTGTCCCCCGTCCCCATTGATCGCCTTGGTCCCCAGCACCTGCACCCGAAACGGCTCCTGGCCCGGCTTCGGGCCACGCCCGTGCATCATATTGACCACGGCTCCCGGCGTCAACTGCATGGCGATTGGACCGGCTGATTGATCGAAGGCGAGAAGCGAGAAGCGAAGAGACCGGTCTCTCGTCGAATTTCCTGATCTAGGGAGTGGGATCCGACAAACCACGCAGGGAATAGGATCGGACAAACCACCAATGGTCTGGAAATTTGAATGCTATTGTCTGTGCGCAGGCGAGCGGCCAGGCGAGCAGAGTGTTGGCGAGAGCGAGATTCAGAAGCTCGTTGGATTTGGACTTTGAATGAATTTGCCCCGGACTTATCTTCGGGACGTCGAAAAGGGTCGTCTGCGCTGTGTTCTGTGTTCTGTATACACACTGGTGGCGTTAATCCGAGCGAGGCGTGAATTGACCAACTCGGCGAAGCTTTCGGTTTGTGCTAGTCGAAGAGAGCGCTTCATAAAACTTGTCGTTCGCCCCTCGCCATGCGTCATTGCGGTCATTGCGGTCACAGGCACCCGCACCAGAGTCTTGCAGCCGCAGAGCGTCCCCCTGCCTCCGCTCACGCGCAGAGAGAGAGCGCGGGAGAGAGGATCCCGCGGACACTTGTCGTCGACCGCCACTCGCGAAGGAAGATGACGGGGCCCTCGGCCTTTCACCACGACCACTACGACCCGACCGACGCCACGATCGACCCGTCCCTCCTCACAGCCGTGCTGTCCCAACACAACATCACGGCGGACAACATCTGGATATTCGGCTTCGGGTCGCTGGTCCACACGCCCGGTTTTGCCTACGCGGAGAAAGCGACGGTGGGTGATGCATAAAAAACTCTGACGCTCGCGCCCTTCCGACTTCCGACTTCCGACTTCCGACTTCCGACGCTCACTCGCGCCTCGCGTTTCTTCCTTCGCTGGTTCTCCAGGGGTACATTCGGGGCTGGCGACGGGTCTGGTGGCAGGGCTCCACGGACCACCGGGGGACGCCAGAGTTTCCGGGGCGTACAGTCACGTTGACGCCGGAGGAGGGCGCGACGTGCTGGGGGGTGGCGTATAAGCTGGCCGGGGATGCGGCGCAGCAGATGGAGACGTTGCGGTATCTGGAATGGCGGGAGAAGCAGTATGATCACCGGGCGTATGTGACGTTGTGGGATGGGGAGGGGCAGGATGCGGTCAAGGTGGTGGAGCACGAGCTGCTGTGTTACGTTGCGACCGGGGATCTGGGGCGGAATCCGAATTTCCTGGGGGAGGCGGAGAGTCTGGAGGCGTTGGCGGGGCAGGTGGTGCGGGCGGTGGGGCCGAGTGGGAAAAACGCAGAGTATGTGCTGAAGATTCGGGACGCGGTGCGGGGGGCGGGGGCGGGTGGGAGCGACGTGGAGGAGCTGATGCGGCTGGGGGAGGCAGTGGAAAGGCTGGTCGGCTTACAGGACTCGTCGACTCGTTGACGAGTTCAACTCAAAGATTAGTCGTGTCTTCTCTCTCCGTTCACGAGGCGGAGTATGTGCAGGAAGAGGTTCAGGACGTCGAGGTAGAGCGAGACGCTCGCCCAGATGTATTCGTCGACGTCGTACTTGGCCGCCAGGAGGTGGACGTCGTAGACGATGTAAGCCGAGAAGAGGGTCGCTCCCAGGACTGATGGCGAACGAGTGAGCGAGTGAGTGAGCGAGCGAGCGAGTGGATCGACGGTCGCCCGGTATAGGCCAATACCTACAGCTGTATACAGTCTCGGCGATGGGGGAGTGGAAGAACATCAGGAGGAAGCCGCTGACAATAAGTCCGAGCAGCGAGGAGAGGAGGAGCGGCCGCATCCAGCCGAATTCGACGCCCTTGCGGGTCGCGTGGAAGGCGTAGGCGGTCAGTCCTACGACCATGCATGCAGTTACGAAAACTGCCTGCGCGACGACGACGGCAGAGTAGAAGGAGACGGTCATGCCGACAGAGACGCCAAACGTGCACGTCCACAGCGAGAGGGCGATGAGGTTGTGCGGGTGCCTGTCCTTTAGGAGGAAGAGCGGAATGAGGCCGAGGATGGATGTCATGGAGAGGAGGAAGTAAATCCACGGGTTTGCCAGGAGGAGGGACTGGGCGGCGTGGGAGGCGTTGATGGCGGTTGCCACGGCGGCGGTGAGCGCCAGCTGGAAGGCGACAATGCCGAAGACTTTCTGGATGAAGCCGAGGCGGAGGGCGTTGTCCAGCGGGGTGATGCCGGGATAGAGGCCTGATTCGACGTCTGCAGAGGCGAGCGGTGGTGGGTGGTGGTTGGGTGGGGTGAGGGCCGAGTCGGTTTTCGACACGTTTTTTGTGTGACGTACCCGCAACCGGTTCTCTCTCCCCCCGGCTCTTTTCGGAACCGCTCGCACCCCCGAAGAGGTTTGCAAACAGGGGCTGTCGTTCTTCTTCTATCGTGTCCATGGAGATGACAATTTCAGAAAAGATGACGTGTCAGTCGACCGTCCGACGGTCCGGGACCTCGCCCTCCTCCTCCTCCCCCGCCGCCCCTTCGCTTACGTCCACGTCCACCCCCGGCACGTCCCCAGCCCGCTTCACCAGCCGCTCCAGCACCTGACCCACCTGCACCTTCATCGCAGCGACTTTCCGCCGCTGATACTCCCTATACACCCTTCGCAGCGAGTCGACGAGGTCGTCGAGGTCAGCGAATGGGGGTGCTCGACGTTCTCGGCTTTGAGAATAGCGCTCACCCGCGTCTCATCGTCTTCGAGGTACCGTCGTGGACGGCCGCATTCTTCCCTCCTCTCTCACCTACGCGTGCACCTGGGGCTCCACCACCATGGTCACGGCGCCCGTCTCGACGTGATAGACGAGTCCACCCACAATCGTTCCGGGTGCGATCAGCTTGGTCTTCATCAACAGCTCGACATCGTCCTTGACCGACCCGACCGCGCTGTCGCACGTGTGCCAGACCATCTCCTTCGCCTCCGCCGCCGCATCTCCCTCGTACAGGGCCGCGACTTCGGCGTCTGTCCGTCCCTCGACGCCGCACATGGTGTGGTGCATGACGTAGATCTCCTTCGTTCCCATGAGCTTCTGGGTCATGCTGAACGACCGGATGGCGTCCGGCGTGACGCGACCGCCGGCGTTCCTGAAAATGTGGTACTCTCCGGTTTTGAGACCCATCGCGTCGTAGGGGTTGAGCCTGCAGTCGATGCAGGTCAGAATCATGGCGAGCCGCTGCGGCACGCCGGGCATCGAGCCCATGTCCTTGGAGGAAAACTCCTTCTGGAAGTCCTCATTTGCCTTGAGCCAACCGTTCAGGTTGTCCGGGTAGTTGCTACTGGCCATCTATGTGATGAGGGTGGGGTGGGGGTGGGGTCGTGAGAGGGAGGGAAGTTCGGGGACTGCGGGAGACTGCAAGCGAGGACGCTGGTTGCCGGCTGCCGGCTGCAGGCTGCAGGCTGCAAGGACTGGTGATCACAGGCCGCCAGTGTTCGGGTTGGGGAGTGGCCGCAGGCCCGTCGGCGAGGCCACAACTCAACTCAACTCAGCTCAACTCAGGATTGAGATCAAGGTCCCGCACGACGAGAGATGGTCAATTCTCCGTCTGCAACTGCATGCAAATCGACGTACATTCCATCGGTTGTACCGGCCCGGCAATGACGAGAGAATGAAATGGAGAATGAAATGGAATGGGGA
>Ga0181582_10000761_pt1 | contig 23689 bp, 21 predicted proteins | sample 071ome_32_FD_132438 | JGI IMG/M metagenome (GOLD analysis project Ga0181582, IMG submission 132438) | Coastal salt marsh microbial communities from the Groves Creek Marsh, Skidaway Island, Georgia - 071405AT metaG (megahit assembly) | ecosystem: Environmental > Aquatic > Marine > Intertidal...
CCATGGGCCGTGCGGGCGGCCAGCGCCGCGTCCATCGCCCGGTCGAGCAGGGTGAGGTGCTGATCTTCGAGCCCGACGCGTTGCAGGCGATCGACATGCACGGCATAGGTGTTGGTGGTGGCGATGGTGCTGCCCACCTGAAAATAGGCGCTGTGCACATCGCCCACGATGCCGGGCTTTTCCATCATCACCGAGGTAGACCAAAGCGGCGTGGCCCGGTCGCCCGAGCGTTTGACGATTTCTTGGCCGATGGACCCATCGAGAAGGGTGATTTCTGTCATCTTTATATCCCAATAAGGGGCCGGGCATGGGCGATATGCCCGGCCAGAGGCAGCGGTAGGTTATGCGCGAATGCGCTGGTTTTTTGGATCCCACAGGGGGCCATCGGGCTGGACCACGGCGCTGTGGCGCTGGCCGTAAATTTCCACCTCGATTTCGGTGCCGGGTTGGGCCAGATCTGCGCGCACCATTCCCAAAGCCACCGAGTGATTGACCCGGTAGCCCCACGCCCCGCTGGTGGTTTCCCCAACGATTTCGCCCTGATGCCACAGGGTGGACATGTAGGGCGCGTCGCAGTCGCCGGCCTGCACATGCAACAGCACAAAGCGGCGGGTTGGCCCGGCCTCTTTTTCGGCCAGCATGGCGGCTTTACCGGGAAAGTCTGGTTTCGACCAATCGACGAAACGTTCGAGCCCGCCTTGCAGGATGGAATAATCGGTCGAGAGATCGCCTTTCCACGCGCGATAGCCCTTTTCGATACGCAGCGAATTCAGCGCCCACATGCCAAAGGGGGTCACACCGGCAGCGGCCAGCGCGTCCCAGATTACGGGGGCTTGATCTGCGGGGCAGTGGATTTCCCAGCCCAGTTCGCCCGCGAAAGAGACGCGCATCAGCTGGCAGGGCACGCCGCACACCAGCGCAGATTGCATGGTCAGCCATGGCAGCGCCAAATCGCCATCGGTGAGCGGTTCCAGAATGGCGCGGGCCTGTGGGCCGGTCAGCAACAGGCAGTCTTGTTCGGCGCTATGGTCGGTGATGGTGATGCCCTCTGGCGCGCCTTGCAGCAGCACATCGCGATCGTGCCATTGCGCGGTGCCAGCGGTGATCAGCAACAGCGCCTCGTCGCTTTCGGGTATCACCGACATTTCGGTCAGAATCCGCCCGCGCGTATCTGGGAAATAGGCCAGCCCCACGCGGCCCGGCTGTGGCAGGCGCGAGCATGTCAGGCGGTCAACATGCGCGCGTGCGCCGGGGCCGGTGACCTTGAGCCGGGTAAAGCCGGAAATGGCGATCATGCCGGCATGGTCGCGCACGGCGGCGCATTCTGCGGCGATGCGCGGCTGCCAAGGGCCGCTGCGCGCCCATGTTTGTGTGGCCTCTTCGCTGGTGTCATCGCCGGGTTTGGCAAAGTAATTGGCGCGTTCCCAGCCGTTATAGGCGCCAAACTGGGCGCCGGCCTGTTCCAAACGGCTGTGCAAGGCGGATTGTTTGCGGTTTGGCGCGGCAGGCCAGCGGTGCCATGGGAAATGCATGGCGTATTCGTGGCCGTAGACCTCCATGCCTTTTTCGATGCAATAGTCGCGATCTGTGTAATCGGTGTAGCGGCGGGGATCGCACGACCACATATCCCATTCGGTCTGGCCTTCGGTGATCCATTCGGCCAGCACCTTGCCCGCGCCCCCGGCCTGCGCGATGCCAAAGGTGAAAACGCACGCCTCGAAGGCATTGGGCACCCCGGGCATGGGCCCGAGCAGCGGCAACCCGTCGGGGGCATAGGGGATGGGGCCGTTGATGACCTTGCTGACACCGGCCTGGCCCAATAGGGGCACACGTGCCAGCGCATCTTCGATATACCATTCCAAGCGGTCCAGATCGTCTGGGTAAAGCTGGAAGCTGAAATCTTCGGGCATTGGGTCGCCCGGCTGCACCCAATGGGCGCGGCAATTGCGTTCGTAGGGCCCTAGGTTGAAGCCGTTCTTTTCTTGGCGCAGGTAGTACGAGCTGTCGACATCGCGCAAAAGCGGCAATTTCCGCCCGGCCTGTGCCGACCAGTCGCGCACGGCGTCGACCTCTTCAAACAATAGATATTGGTGCGACATCACCATCATTGGCACGGTGCGCCCACCGTAAGGTTTGAACCATTCGCCCACGCGTTGGGCGTAATAGCCAGCGGCGTTTACAACATATTCGCAGCGGATTTCGCCCTGTTCGGTTTCTACAATCCATTCCCCATTTTCGCGCCGCACACCTGTTGCGGGGCAAAAACGTACGATGGTGGCACCCAGATCGCGCGCGCCCTTGGCCAGCGCTTGGGTCAGCTGGGCGGGGTCGATATCGCCATCATTTGGGTCATAGAGCGCGCCATGCAAATCGTGGGTTTCGATAAAGGGATAGCGTGCCTTGATCTCGTCTAGGCCCAGAATATCCAGATCCATCCCCTGATAGCGGCCCATCCCCTTGGCGCGCTGAAATTCCTGCATCCTTTCGGCGCTGTGGGCCAAGCGGATCGAGCCGGTGACATGGTAATTCATCGGGTAATCCACCTTGGCGCCCAGATCGCGGTACAGCTCGGTGGAATAGCGCTGCATATTCATCACCGACCACGAGGTAGAGAAGGTGGGCACATTGCCGGCGGCGTGCCATGTGCTGCCAGCGGTCAATTCGTTCTTTTCAAGCAAGACGCAATCGGTCCAGCCTGCTTGGGCCAGATGGTAAAGGGCCGAAACCCCCACCGCACCGCCGCCGATAATGACCACGCGGGCCGTTGTTGGAATTGCGCTCATGTTTTCTCTCCCTCAATCCAGAACAAGCCGGGCTGCCAGCCCAGCAAAGACGACGGCCGAGATCTTGCCCAGCCACTGTGCAGTGCGCCCCAGCGCCTGCCCAAAAATACCTGCCGCAGCGCCATAAGCTGCGGTAATGAAAAACCCTGTTGTGATAAACAGCACGCCCAAGGCCAGAACCTGTGGCCAAACCGGGCCAATGGCCGGGTTGGCAAATTGCGGCAAAAAGGCCATCACAAACAGCGCAACCTTGGGGTTTAGCGCATTTGTGGTGAACCCACGCCACACCGCGCGGCCCAGCCCAATGGCGGCGACGCCTGCCTGTGGGGCGGGGGCGTGCCATGCCGCCCATGCAAGCCACAACAAATAGGCGCCCCCGGCCCATCGAATGGCGTCATAGGCGTTGGGGTGGGCCAGCAGTGCTGCGGATAGGCCCAAACTGGCCAAGCCCACATGCAATACCGCCCCCAGCGCCACCCCCGCTGCCGCCGCCACGCCCACGCGCCAGCCACCGGCCAAACCGCAGGCACTGGCAAACATAACATCGGCGCCCGGCGTCAGGTTCAGCACAATACCCGCCAAAACGAATGTGCCGATCGTGGTGGCATCCATGGCCAGCAAAGTGTGCAGCACGATCATGGCCATCAATACACCGGGGGCGCGATCACCCAGATCGCCACTGCGGGCACATCGGTGGGGTTGGCCCATGAGAAGGGTTCGCCGCGGATGCGGAAACTATCGCCCGGCAAGATACGAAACTCATGGCCTGCGATGGTGATATCTAGTTGACCTGAAACCAAAAAGCCCAGTTCCTGTGTGGGGCGGCTGGTGGGTTTTTTCAGGCGGCTATGGGGGGCAAAGGTGGAATGGACCACCTCGAAATCATCGGTCAGATCAGGCGATAACAGCTCTTCCATCAGGCCAGCTATGCGCGTGCCAATGGGGCGGCGGGCATTGCGGCGCACCACATAGCCGGTTTCGTGCCGGGGCGCGTCGGCTTGGGAAAAGAGCAGCGATACCGGCACGTCTAGCGCCTGTGCGATACGGCGCAGATCGGCGACAGATAGCTGTGACATGTCGCGCTCGACCTGGCTAAGCCAGCCGACCGAGCGCTGCAACTGGCCCGCCAATTGCTGCAACGTCAGGCCGCGCGCGTGGCGCAGGCTACGCAGATCAGCGCCCAAGATCGGGCTGGGTGGGGCGGTGGTTTGCATCGGGGGCGAATCGCGTGAAAAATTTCATTACTTTTTCACGATGAATCGTCTGCGTGAAAATTCAAAGAGAAATTTCACGCCTTTTCAAAAAACCGCACCAAAACCACGAGAACCTTTTTAGCCCGGCAGGGCGGCGCGGCTAAAGCGCCCAGCGCCGCACAGCGCGGGCCAATCTTTGGCCAAACAGATGGGCTGTGTGCAAATCGCCGGCGCCAATCAGCTGGGTTTTGTCGCGCACAGATACCGCGCCAAGGCCCAGCCAAACACCGCTTTGGTTTAGCCCCTCTTTTTCCGGGTCAACCGGCGCGCCGATTTGGTCTTGGCCCACCCAAACCATGCCATGTTGCATGGCAAATACCATCAGCTGCTGCAGGGTTTGCAGTTTGTCCCCACCGCCAAAAATGGCCACGGTGAACCCTGCCGCCAGCTTGTCGGCCCAGCGCTGCTGGGCCCAAAGCGTGCCGGTCTGATCCATGAACGCTTTGAATTCGGCGGCGGCGCTGCCCATGTAGGTGGGGGTGCCCATGACGATAGCATCGGCGGCATCCAGTGCCTGCCAATCGGTTTCGCCCATTTGGGCCACATCAATCAGCCGGGCATCGCAGTGGCCAACCCCCAGCCCCGCTGCAATTTCTTGCGCCAAACGCCGGGTATGGCCCCGCCCCGAAAAGTAGGGGATTGCGACATTTGCCATTTAAGCCACCCGCCCCAAGATCATATCGGCGGCCTTTTCTGCAATCATGATGGTGGGCGAATTGGTGTTGCCGCTGGTGATCGTGGGCATCACGCTGGCATCCACCACCCGCAGCCCCTGCAGCCCGCGCAGGCGCAGCTGGGCATCAAGCGGGGCCGCCGCATCAGCCCCCATGCGCACGGTGCCCACGGGGTGGAAAATGGTGGTGCCGATATCGCCCGCCGCTTTCACCAGATCTGCCGGATCGTCGCTGTCGATGCCGGGCTTCATTTCTAGCGGGGAATATTTTGCCATGGCCGATTGCGCCATAATGGCACGCGCCTGCCGAATGGCATCGACCGCGACGCGCCTGTCACCTTCGGTGCTAAGATAGTTGGGCGCGATCAGCGGCGCATCTTCGGGGTTGGCCGATGCAATTTGCACGCTGCCGCGGCTTTCAGGGCGCAGATTGCACACGCTGGCGGTGATGGCCGGGAAGCTGTGCAAAGGCTGGCCAAATGCCTCTAGCGACAGGGGCTGCACGTGATATTCCAAATCTGGCGAGGCCAGCCCCGGGCGCGAATGCGAAAACGCGCCCAATTGGCTGGGTGCCATCGACATGGGGCCCGAACGCGTCAGCAGGTATTCCAGCCCGATACGGGCCTTGCCAAACAGGCTGTTGGCCAATGTGTTCAGTGTTTTTGCGCCCTGTAGCCGCCATGCGCAGCGCAGTTGCAAATGGTCTTGCAGGTTGGCCCCGATCCCCGCCATCTCGTGTTGCACGCCAATGCCGTGGCGTTGCAATAAATCGCCCGGGCCAATGCCACTAAGTTGCAAGATCTGCGGCGAGGCAATCGCCCCGGCACACAGCAACACCTCGGCCCGGGCGCGGGCGGTTTTTAGCGCGCCGCCGCGGCGAAATTCGACCCCCACAACCCTTTTGCCCTGCACCAGCAGCCGGTTGGTATGGGCCTGCGTCAGCACCTGCAGGGTGTCGGTGTTGGCGGTGCGCAAAAACGCCTTTGCCGTATTCATCCGCCATCCGCCGCGTTGGTTTACCTTGAAATAGCCCACGCCTTCGTTGTTGCCGGTGTTGAAATCCACGCTTTCGGGCAGGCCCCATTGCATGGCTGCCGCTTTCCAATCATCCAGCAAATCCCAATGCAGGCGCTGGTTTTCCACCCGCCATTCGCCGCCCACGCCATGCAGGGCGCTTTCGCCATCAACGTAATCTTCGGATTTGCGGAAATAGGGCAGCACATCATCCCAGCCCCAGCCGGGCAGGCCCGATTGGCGCCAGCCGTCATAGTCATTGGCCTGCCCGCGCAGATACAGCATGCCATTGATCGACGAGCAGCCCCCCAGCCCCTTGCCCCTGGGGTATAGCAGGCTGCGCCCGTTCAGCCCGGTTTCTGGCTCGGTGCGCATACACCAATCGGTGCGGGGGTTGCCGATGCAATAAAGATAGCCCATCGGGATGTGGATCCAGTGGTAGTTATCTTTTCCGCCCGCCTCTAGCAGCAGCACTTTGTGCCCCGCCTCGGACAGGCGTTTGGCCAGAACGCAGCCCGCGCTGCCCGCCCCGATGATGATGTAATCATGTTCCATGGCTGCCATTCCCCCCGTTGCCCCCGTTTTTCCCAACTGTTCAACAAAGCCGCCCAAGGTGCAATGCACCTTGGCGGGGCTACAAAGGCAGGGCTGTGGTTTTGAACACTGTGCGCAGCGCAAAAGAGGATTGCATCTGCGCCACCCCCGGCAGGCGGGCCAGATGTTGGCGGTGGATGCGGGCGAAATCTTCGGTGTTTTCAGCCACCACTTTCAAAATGTAATCGGCCGAGCCCGCCATGAGGTGGCACTCTAACACGTCGGGAATGCGCGCCACCGCCTTTTCAAAGGCGTCTAGCACCTCGTCTGCTTGGCCCTGCAGGGTGATTTCCACGAACACGGTTGTGGGCACACCCAGCTTGCGCGGATCCAGCAGCGCCACGTAATCGCGGATATAGCCATCGCTTTCCAGCCGCTGGACACGGCGATGGCAGGCCGAGGGCGATAGATTCACAGCCTCGCTTAGGTCGGCGTTCGAAATCCGGCCCCGTTTTTGCAGTACGGCCAAAATCCTGATATCTGTCGGGTCTAGCGCCATTTCCGTAGCTTCCTTCGATAAATTGCAGCCCTTGCGCTGAATTATTTCAAAATATGCGCAATTGGCAGGCAAAATTTCAAGGCAATTGCATGCGCCTTGGGCAATGCTTTGGCCATGTCCCAAACGGAGGAGCGGGAAAATGAAAATCGGTTGCCCCAAAGAAATCAAACCACAGGAATTTCGCGTAGGTATCACCCCTGCGGCCGCCCATGAGGCGGTGGCGCATGGCCACGAGGTGTATATGGAAACCGGGGCAGGGGCCGGTGCCGGGTTTGACGATGCGGCCTATGTGGCCGCGGGCGCCCGCATTGTCGACAGCGCGCCAGAGATTTTCGCGCTGGCCGATATGGTCGTGAAGGTGAAAGAGCCGCAGCCAGCCGAGCGGAAGATGCTGCGCGAGGGGCAAGTGCTGTTTACCTATCTGCATCTGGCCCCCGACCCCGAGCAAACCCACGATCTGCTGGCATCTGGCGCGACATGCATTGCCTATGAAACCGTCACAGACGACCGTGGCGGCCTGCCGCTGCTGGCCCCGATGTCCGAGGTGGCGGGCCGCCTTGCACCGCAGGTTGGGGCATGGACGCTGCAAAAGGCCAATGGCGGGCGCGGCGTGCTGATGGGCGGCGTGCCCGGTGTGGGCCCGGCCAAAGTGGTGGTTATTGGCGGCGGCGTTGTGGGCACCCATGCGGCCAAAGTGGCTGCAGGCATGGGGGCAGATGTGACGGTGCTGGACCGTTCGTTGGCGCGGCTGCGCTATTTGGACGATGTGTTTGGCGGCCAGTTCAAAAACCAATATTCCACCGCTGCGGCCACCGCCCAACTGGTGCGCGAGGCCGATATGGTGGTGGGTGCGGTGCTGATCCCGGGCGCTGCGGCGCCCAAGCTGGTATCGCGCGCGCAATTGGCTGATATGAAGCCCGGTGCGGTGCTGGTTGATGTGGCCATCGACCAAGGCGGGTGTTTTGAAACATCGCGCGCCACCACCCATGCCGACCCGATCTATGATGTCGATGGGATCATGCATTACTGCGTGGCCAATATGCCGGGGGCTGTGGCCCGCACCTCGACCATTGCATTGGGCAATGCCACGCTGCCCTTTATGCTGGCCTTGGCCGATAAGGGCTGGCGCCAAGCCTGTGCAGGTGACGCGCATTTGCTGAACGGCTTGAACGTGCATGCCGGCAAGCTGACCTATTATGCCGTTGGCCGTGCTTTGGGGCTGGATGTGATATCGCCGCAGCTGGCCTTAAAAGGTTAAGAGGCGCGCTGGGCAGGCGGGGTGCCGCCTGCCTGCCTGCCATCGCACACAGCGGTTAGATCACCACGATACCGCTGTGTTTTGCCTTGTGGTCTGGCTCGACATGGATGGTGACCACGCTGCCGCTGATCGCGGCTTTGACGGCCGCCTCGATACGGTCGCAAATATCGTGGGCCGCATCGACCGACATTTCTGCTGGCACGACCAAGTGAAATTCTACGAATGTGGCACGCCCGGCGTGACGGGCGCGCAGGTCATGGGCCTCGACCGCGCCCGCGCCATAGGCCGAGATGATGCCGCGCAGCTGTTCCAGCACATCTTCGGGCACGCTTTCATCCATCAAGCCACCCACCGAACTGCGCACAACCTGCCAGCCTGACCACAAGATATTTAGCGCCACCAAAGCGGCCAAACCCGCATCCATCCATAGCCAGCCAGTCAAAATGGCAGCAACCAAACCCATGGTCACCCCCACAGACGAGACAACATCGCTGAGCAAATGGCGCCCATCAGCCACCAAAGCGGGCGAGCGTAGGGCCCGCCCCTGACGGATTAGAACAAAACACCACACCCCGTTTAGCACGCTGGCCAGCAGGTTCACCACCAATCCCGGCCATGGCGCGGTGAAGCTGGGCGGGTTACCCCAGCTGGTGGCGGCGGCATGCAAAATCAAAAGGGCTGCGATGATGATCATCACCCCCTCTAGCACGGCGCTGAAATATTCTGCCTTGTGGTGGCCATAGGGGTGATCGGCATCGGGCGGGCGGGCGGCGTAGCGCACCGCCAATAGCGCGGCCAAGGCCGTGGCCACATTGACCGTGCTTTCCAGCGCATCCGAATACAACGCCACCGAGCCGGTCAGCTGCCACGCCAATAGTTTGATGGCCAGCACAACCAGCCCCACAATGACACTGCCAATGGCAATTTTCATCGTTTTTGGCACAGGCGGCTGTCCTTTGTTCGGTTTCGGGCCTGATAACGGCCCGGCCTTTATAAAACAACCGCCCGCCCAGCGTATTCTTGCCGCGCCTTGGCAAATTGCGGCAATCAGCCCTACTTTTTCAGTGCGTCGCGAATTTCCAACAGCACATCCAGCTCGGAGGGGCCTGCAGGCGTGGCAGGTGCTGCGGCCTCTTCTTTGCGGGTCGCGCTGTCTTTCAACCGGTTTACGGTTTTCACCAGCATAAAGACCACAAAGGCGATGATCAGGAAATTGATCACGGCCATCAGGAAATTGCCGATGGCAAACACTGCGGCGCCCGCTTCTTTTGCTGCATCAACCGAGGCATAGCTGCCCCCATCCAGCGCATAGAACCAGCCCGAGAAATCGATGCCGCCGGTAAATAATGCGATGATCGGGTTGATCAGGTCCGCCACAAGCGAGCTGACAATCGCGGTGAAGGCCGCACCGATGATGATGCCAACCGCCATATCCATGACGTTCCCCTTGGCAATAAAGGCCTTAAACTCTTTTAACATTGTCCCATCCTCTGTTCACACGAGGGCGCAACAGCCCCCCCTTGCGCACCATAGCGATAAGCGGGGGCAAGGTTTGGATGAATTTAGGGGGAAAAGTGATTAATTTTTTCCACTTTTGCATAAGGGGCACACATGGCTTGGGCCTGCCCCTTGTGGGCGCGGGCCTTGCCAGCCCGCGCGATTGCTAAAACCGCAGGTTAAATGGCGGTTTTCAGGCTTTCGTCTAGATAGATTTCGCGCAGCCGCTTGGCCACGGGGCCGGGGGTGCCAGTGCCCAATGTGGTGCCGTCGATTTCTACCACCGGGAACACAAAGGTAGATGCCGAGGTGATAAATGCCTCGTCTGCGGTCTGTGCCTCGGCGATGGTAAAGGGGCGCTCTTCGACCTCCATCTGGGCCTCGCGGGCAAAGCGCAGCACAGCGGCGCGGGTGATGCCGTGCAAAATATCGTTCGACAGCTGGCGCGTGATGATCTTGCCGTCTTTTACGATATAGGCGTTGTTCGATGTGCCCTCGGTGACCATGCCATCCTCGACCATCCATGCATCGTCGCAGCCGGCTTTTTTGGCCATCATCTTACCCATCGAGGGGTAAAGCAGCTGCACGGTTTTAATATCGCGGCGGCCCCAGCGAATGTCGTCGATGGAAATAACCTTGATGCCCTTTTGTGCGGCGGGGCTGTTGGCCAGCCCGGGCTTTGACTGGGTAAACAACACCAATGTGGGCTTTACGACAGCAGGGTCGGGAAACACGAAATCACGATCGCCCGCCGACCCGCGGCTGACCTGCAGGTAAATCATGCCTTCGTCGATATCGTTCAGGCGCACCAATTCGCGGTGGATGTCTAGCAGCTGGTCAAAGGCTTCGGGCTTGTCCATGCCCAGCTCGTTCAAAGACCGCTCTAGCCGCTGCACATGGCCCTCAAAGTCGATCAGCTTGCCCCCCAGAACGCTGGTTACCTCGTACACGCCATCGGCCATCAGGAACGAGCGGTCAAAGATCGAAACCGTCGCTTCGGTTTCGGGCAGATATTGGCCGTTCACATATACGGTGCGGGTCATTGCAATCTCCTTATCCCCAGAGGGTGGCCTTTGGGGGGTGCACCCCGGCGGCATCAAACAGTAAAGGTTCGTCGCGGTCTTCGGCCAGAAGCAGCGGCCCGTCAAGATCTGTTACCAAGGCACCTTGTGCCACCAAGGTGGCAGGGGCCATCGCAAGCGAGCTGCCAACCATGCAGCCCACCATAATTTTATAGCCTTGCTCCAAGGCTGCTTGGCGCAGCGCCAGTGCCTCGGTCAGGCCACCGGTTTTGTCTAGCTTGATGTTCACCACGTCATATTTGCCCGCCAAATGCGGCAGCGAGGCACGGTCATGGGCAGATTCGTCGGCGCAAACGGGCACCGGGCGCTGCAGGCCCAGCAGCGCATGGTCATCGGCGGCAGGCAGGGGTTGTTCCACCAACGCCACCCCCAGCCGCACCAAATGCGGTGCCAGATCGGCGTAGATTTCGGCGCTCCACCCTTCGTTGGCATCCACGATGATGGTCGAGTTTGGCGCGCCCGCGCGTACCGCTTCTAGGCGGGGCATATCATCTGGCGTGCCCAGTTTGATTTTCAGCAAGGGCCGATGGGCGTGTTGTGCGGCCTGTGCCTGCATCTCGGCCGGGCTGGCCAGCGACAATGTGTAGGCCGTGATTTCAGGCCCCGGTTGCGGCAATCCCGCCAGTTGCCATGCCCGCAGCCCGGCCTTTTTGCACGCAAGATCCCACAGCGCGCAATCGACCGCGTTGCGCGCGGCGCCTGCTGGCAAAAGATCAACCAGCGATTGGCGGTCAAACTGCTGGGGAAGGCTGGCAATTTGGGCGCTGACGCTATCCAGCGTTTCGCCATACCGGGCATAGGGCACGCATTCGCCCCAGCCTTGCAGGCCATCTGCGCTGATGCGCACGGTCAGTACCTGTGCCTCGGTTCGGCTACCGCGGCTGATGGTAAAGACCTGTGCCAAACGAAACACATCGCGCTGCACGTCTATTTGCATGGCCCGTTTCCCTTTGCTTCATCGGCGGCCCCAAGCCGGGGCCGCCCTGTTGCCAGATCTGTCAAAGCGCGACCAGCGCGTCTACCAATTTATCTGCGCCAAAGCGGAACGGGTCTGTGGCGGGCAGGCCCAAACGCGCCTCGACATCGGCCAGATAGGCGCGCGCCTCGGCTTCGGGCATGTGCTGGGTGTTGATCGAGAAGCCAATCACCTGACAGGCGGGGTTGGCCACCTGTGCCAAGCGCAGCGCCACATCGCGCACGTCTTCCAAGCTGGGCAATGTATAGCCCGGCAAGCCACGCATATGGGCGCGGGTGGGTTCGTGGCACACCACCAAGGCATCGGGTTGACCGCCATGAACCAAGGCCAAGGTGACGCCGGAATAAGACACGTGGAACAAGCTGCCCTGCCCCTCGATCATATCCCAATGATCGGGGTCATTGTCTGGGGTCAGCCATTCGATCGAGCCGGCCATGAAATCGGCAATCACCGCATCCAGCGGCACGCCATCGCCAGTGATCAAAATGCCGGTTTGGCCGGTGGCCCGGAAAGACGATTTCAGGCCGCGCGCCTTCATATCGCGGTCCATGCACAGCGCGGTATACATCTTGCCCACCGAACAATCTGTGCCCACGGCCAAGCAGCGTTTGCCGCTGCGCTTGACGCCATTGGCGATGGGATATTGCACCGAGGGCACGCGCACATCGTGCAATTGCCGCCCGCAGGCCTGTGCCACCGCCACCAAATCGGGTTCGTCGCGCAGCAGGTTGTGCAGGCCCGAGGCCAAATCAAACCCCTCTTCCAGCGCGGCCACCAGCACCTTTTTCCATGCTTGGCTGATCACGCCGCCGCGGTTGGCCACGCCGATCACCAGCGTTTTTGCGCCCGCGGCCCGGGCTTCGGCCAAGCTCATGTCGGCAAGGCCCATATCGGCGTTGCACCCTTCCATGCGGAATTGGCCGATGGCGTTATCTGGGCGCCAATCTTTGATGCCTTGGGCCACTTTGGCGGCCAATTGGTCGGGCGCGTCGCCCAGAAACAGAAGATAGGGTGTTTGAATCATGGCGGAACCTTTCGCGCAAACTGTTGCGGCAGTGTCCAAGATTTGGTTTGGGAAAAGTTTCGTTTCTCAGCGCATTCCAGCGTTTGCGTGCAAGAATATTCTAAAATTTCCGCAAATGATCGAAATATTGTGCATTTTTGCCAAGTGCCTGCGAATTAATCACGCTGCGTTGCGGCGGGTTTTTCTGCATCTGCAAAACCTTCTTGCGTCCGCGTGCGCAATTTCATAACCCTTGGCGCAATTCGGATGAAACATCATTACGCAAGGAGCTGCCCCATGTCCTTCCGCACGCAACCCGCCCCTGTGGCCCGCCCCAACCGCTGCCAGTTGTTTGGCCCCGGCTCGCGCCCCGCAATTTTCGAAAAAATGGCCGGCAGCGCAGCAGATGTGATCAATATCGATCTGGAAGATTCGGTGGCGCCCAGCGACAAAGACAGCGCGCGCCGCAATGTTATTCAGGCGATTGGCGATATTGACTGGGGCAATAAAACCCTCAGCGTGCGCATCAACGGCTTGGATACGCCCTATTGGTACCGCGATGTGGTGGACCTGCTGGAAAACGCCAGCGAGCGGTTGGACCAGATCATGATTCCCAAGGTTGGCAATGCCGCCGATATTTACGCCGTAGACGCACTGGTCAGCGCGGTCGAGGCCGCAAAGGGCCGCAAAAAGCGCATCGCCTTCGAGGTGATTATCGAAAGCGCCGCGGGTATCGCCCATGTCGAAGAGATCGCCGCAGCCAGCCCGCGCCTGCAAGCCATGAGCTTGGGCGCGGCAGATTTTGCCGCCTCTATGGGCATGGCCACCACCGGCATTGGCGGCACGCAAGAGGGCTATTACATGCTGCGCGAGGGCCAAAAATACTGGTCCGATCCGTGGCATTGGGCCCAAACGGCGATTGTTGCTGCCTGCCGCACCCATGGGGTGCTGCCGGTCGATGGCCCGTTTGGCGATTTTTCAGATGACGAAGGTTTCCGCGCCCAAGCGCTGCGCTCGGCCACGCTGGGCATGGTGGGCAAATGGGCCATCCACCCCAAACAAGTGGCCTTGGCAAACGAGGTTTTCACCCCCTCCGAGGCAGCCGTGCAAGAGGCGCGCGAAATTCTGACCGCCATGGAAGAGGCCAAAGCCAAAGGCGAGGGCGCCACGGTTTACAAAAGCCGCTTGGTCGATATCGCCTCGATCAAACAGGCCGAGGTGATCGTGCGCCAGTGGGATATGATCAACGCCTAAGCAGGCCAAGACCGCAAAATAAAAGCGCGTCCCTTAGCGGGGCGCGCTTTTTTCTTGTTATTTTGCCTGCCCGCTATTTTGCTAACATGGTGCGGCCCACCAATTCTTGACTAAAGGGCACAGGGTGGGGGGCGCGCCCCAGCCGTGCGCGATATACCGGCAGGCTTTCCGACACCCGCATCACGTAGTTGCGGGTTTCGTTAAACGGCAGGTGTTCGATCCAGTCCACGATATCCACCTGCCCTTGGCGCGGATCGCCCAATTCTGCCATCCACCGTTCGGGGCGGCTGGGCCCGGCGTTATAAGCGGCGGCCATCATCACCACATTGCCCTCAAACCGTTCTGCCAGATGCGCCAGATACGCGGTGCCAAGGCGGGCGTTATAGGCCGGATCGGCCAGCACCTGCTTTGGGTCATGGGTCAAGCCCAGCTTTTTGGCCATCTCGGCCGCTGTGGCGGGCATCAATTGCATCAGCCCCTGCGCGCCGGCGCCGCTGACAACCGCTGGGTCAAATTCGCTTTCACGCCGGGCAATGGCCAGTGCCAATTCGGTGGGCACAGCCATGGCCATGTCTTGCAAGGGGTGCAGCGCGTAATAAGGCCCCGGCAGGGTAATGCCGCGGCCTGCCGCCTCTTTGCCGATCATCACGGCCAAATGCGGGGCAGACAAATCTTGGGCCATTTGCCCAAGCTGCCCCAGCGCCGTGGCATCCAGCCCCTCGGCCAGATGGATGAAAAACTGTTCAGCCAGCGAGGTTTGGCCCGCGTTCAACGCCAAAACAGCGGCTTGAAACACCCGGCTTTGGGTGAATTGGGCTTGGCGCCAGTCGGGGTAGCGTTGATCGCCGCGCAGGCTGGCATCGGGGGGTAGACCGCCCCGTTCGGCGGCCAGCAGCCCGTAAAAACTGGTTTGGTGTTGCCCGCCCTCTGCATAGGCAATACGCGCCGCGCCTTGATCGCCCAGCGCCTCTTGCGCCCGGCCAATCCAATAGCCTGCGCGCCCCAGCGAAATTGGCGTAGATACGGCGCTGCGCAAGCGTTGAAAATGATCGCGCGCCAATGCCGGGTCGCCCAAATACCGCAGGGCCAGATACCCCGACAGCCATTCTAATTCGGCAAAGGCGCTGCCACTGGGCAATTGGTGGCTGCTGGCGGCCATATAGGCCTGCGCCGCCTGCCCCTCGCGTATCAGGCTACGCGCCAAATAGGTGCGCCAGCCCGCCCAGCGCGTGGGCTGGCCCAGATCAGCGGCGCTGCCGCTGCGTTCCAGCAGCAATTGCAGCGCGTCCTCGGTGCGGCCCTTTCGAATGCGCCAGTGAAAGCGGTCATAGGCCAGCCCGGGGTTGGCGGCCAAGGCGGCGGGCACGGCGGTAATCAGGCTGTCGACGCCATCACGCTCGGCGCGCAGGGCGATGCGCGCGCGCGCCAGTGCCTGCCAGTCACTGGGCAAAAGGGGCAGCATGCGCTGGGCCTGTTCTTGGGCGCCGCGCCACAACAAATTGTCGGTTCGGGCAATGTGATGCGGGGCCAGTTCGGCGGGAAAGGCGGCCAAAAGCGCCTGAAATTCGCCCTCGTCCAGCGCCAAGTCTGGCCACAGATTGGCCAGCATCTGTGCTGCGGCGGCCTTTTGGCCGTTGGCCACCAAAGCCCGGGCATAGGCCAGCGCGCCCGGCCCGGTTTGCGGTGGATCACTGGCAAAAAATGCCAATACATCTGCGGTGCTGGCATTGGCGGCCTGCGCCTCGGTGCGTTTGCGCAGCAGCGCCAAGCCGGGCCAATCGGGGTTGCGGGCCAAAAATGCCCGCGCCTCGGCCAAACTGCCGGCGCCCGCCCGCAGGCGGTGCCATTCGATCAAATCGGGTGCTGGTGCACCTGCCCGCTGCGCCAAGGCGCGCGCATTGTCCCAATTGCCTGCGCGGGCCGCGTCTAATGCGCTGGCCAAAGGTTTGGGCCCGGTTTGCGCCACAACGGCGAAGGGCAGGCAAAGGGCCACACACAGCCCCAGAATGCGCAACATGGCTTGCATTTTCCACTAAGATTACCGATAGAACGGCGCCAGCCTATCTGCCTTGGCGCGGCGCTGCAATTCACGAACTTGGCAGTGGCACGGCAGGCGGCTAGGGTCACCAGAAATCGCACGGGCTGTGGGCCCATTTGAAAAAGGAGCGTATCATGTTCAAGGGAAGCCTTCCCGCCTTGGTAACGCCGTTTAAAAACGGCGAAGTGGACTATGAGACGCTGAAAAAGCTGGTCGAATGGCATATCGGCGAGGGCAGCCATGGCTTTGTGCCCGTGGGCACCACGGGCGAAAGCCCCACGCTGACCCATGAAGAGCACGAGCGCGTGATCGAAGTGGTGGTCGCGGCCGTGGCGGGCCGTGTGCCGGTGATTGCCGGGGCTGGCAGCAACAACACGCTGGAAGGCATTCGCCTGATCCAGCACGCAGAACGCGTGGGCGCCGATGCCGCATTGGTGGTGACGCCCTATTACAACAAGCCCACCCAACGTGGGCTGGTGGCCCATTTCACCGCGCTGCACGATTGCTGCGCCCTGCCGATCATTATTTACAACATCCCCGGGCGTTCGGTGGTGGATATGCTGCCCGACACCATGGGCGAGCTGGCCAAACTGCCCCGTATCGTCGGGGTGAAAGACGCAACTGGCGATCTAAGCCGGGTACCAAAGCAGCGCATCACCTGCGGCAAAGACTTCATTCAGCTGTCGGGCGAGGATGCCACGGCGCTGGGCTTTAACGCCCATGGCGGGGTTGGCTGCATTTCGGTCACTGCCAATGTGGCACCACGCCTATGCGCCGAATTCCAACAGGCAACGCTGGCGGGCGACTATGCCAAGGCGCTGGACATCCAAGACCGCCTGATGCCCCTGCACGAAGCCATTTTCGCCGAACCGGGTGTGGCTGGTGCCAAATATGGCATGTGGCGTCTGGGCCTATGTTCAGACGAGGTGCGCCTGCCCCTGACAAGCCTGACAGATGCCACCAAACAGCGCATGGATGCCGCCATGCGCCATGCTGGGCTGATCGATTAATCAGCCCAAACGGGCCAAACAAAAACGCCCCCGGGGTGGGGGCGTTTTTTTATTGCAGCTTTGGGCTTAGATGCCCACGTTGATAATGGCCTTGGCCAAGATCGGCACGCTTTGCGCGTTTAGGCCTGCGATGTTCAGGCGGCTGTCGCCCACCATGTAAATGGCGTGTTCGGCGCGTAGGCGTTCCACATGCTCGGGGCTGGCGCCAAGCCGCGAGAACATGCCGCGGTGCTGGGCGATAAAGGCAAATCGGTCTGATCCTGCCAGTTTTTGCAGCTCGTTCGCCAGTTGGGTGCGCAGCCCCAACATGGAAAGGCGCACCTCTTCCAGCTCGGCGGCCCAATCTGCGCGCAGCTCTGGTGTGTGCAAAATGGTGCTGACAATGCGCGCACCATGATCGGGGGGGAAAGAGTAATTCTGACGGTTGAGGAAGTTCAAATTGCCCTGCATCAGACCTTTGAGGCTGGCATCGTTAGAGATGGCCATCAAAATGCCGGTACGCTCGCGGTAGACACCAAAGTTTTTCGAGCAGCTGGCGGCGATCAGGCATTCGGGCACCGATGCGGCCACCATGCGGGTGGCGGCGGCATCTTCTTCCAGCCCATCGCCAAACCCCTGATAGGCGATATCGATCATCGGGATCGCGCCCTTGCGGTTTAGCACCTCGACCACGGCCTGCCATTCTGCTGCATTCAGGTTGGCGCCGGTTGGGTTGTGGCAGCAGCCATGCAGCAGCACCACATCGCCCGCCTGTGCCTGTTCCAGATCGGCCAGCATGGCATTGGCATCTACGCCACGGGTTTCGGCATCGAAATAGCGGTATTCCACCACGGGCATGTTGAGATATTTCAAAATGCTAATGTGGTTGGGCCATGTTGGGTTTGAGACAAAGACACGCGCGTTGGCGTTGGCCATGCGCACCAGCTCGAAGGCTTGGCGCACGGCGCCGGTGCCGCCGGGGGTGGCAACTGCGGCCACATTGGCGGCTGCCACGGCATCGCCCAAAACCAGCGAAATCATCGCATCGGCATAGGCCGGATCGCCTGCCAGTGCCACGTAGGACTTGCTGTCTTGGTCTTGCCAAATCTTCTGTTCGGCCGCTTTCACCGCGCGCATCACGGGCGTCACGCCTTGGGCATTTTTGTAAACGCCAACGCCCAAATCAATTTTGGTTGGGCGCGGGTCGTCTTTGAACAGTTGCATAAGCTGCAGGATTTTATCTGCAGGCTGTTCCTTTAGGGAAGAAAACATCAATGGTCTCCGGTTGCGACGGGCAAGGTGGGGAAGGCCCCCCATTCTGTCCATGAGCCGTCATAAAGCGAATGGTCGGTCTTGCCGATACGTTCCAGCGCAAGGCTGATAATTGCGGCTGTCACCCCCGAACCACAGCTGGTGATTGCGGGCTTGCCAAGATCTACGCCCGCTGCGGCAAAAACTGCGCGCAAGGCATCGGGCGATTTCATGGTGCCATCGGCATTCAACAAGGTGGTGAAGGGTACGTTTTTCGAGCCGGGAATATGCCCGCCCCGCAGGCCTGCACGTGGCTCGGGCTCGGCGCCGCTGAACCGGCCGGCCGAGCGCGCATCAAGAATTTCGTGATCCCCCAGTTTCGAGGCCGAAGAAACCTGGGTTACATCGCGCACCAGATGTGCTTGGCGGCGCACCGTCATATGGCGGTCGCGCACCACGGGGGGCAGATCTTCGGTTGGGCGGCCTTCGGCCAGCCATTTGGGCAAACCGCCATCCAACACCGCGATGTTTTCTTGGCCCATCAGCTTGAATGTCCACCACACGCGCGGCGCCGAGTAGATGCCGATATTGTCGTAGACCACCACTTGGTGGCCATCCCCCACCCCCATGGCCCGCAGTCGGGACATGAATTTTTCGATCGGGGGGGCCATATGCGGCAATTCCGAGCGGTGATCGCTGATATCGTCAATATCGAAATAGCGGGCACCGGGGATATGGGCCGCATTGTAGGCGGCTTTGGCATCGCCCTCGACGCCGGGCAACAACCAGCTGGCATCTAGAATGCGCAGATCTGGGTCTTTCAAATGTGCCGCCAGCCATTCGGTCGAGACCAGCACCTTCGGGTCGTCAGTGGCCATGGTGATCCCCCAATTTGATGTCTTTTAACTGCCTACATCGGGGGGCGGATGCTGACAAGTGTTGCAGCACTAGCCAGAGTGCCGCAACAGGCGCTGTTTTTGGCGGTCCCAATCGCGCTTGGCTTCGGTTGCGCGTTTGTCGACGTTTTTCTTGCCCTTGGCGATGCCCAGTTTCAGCTTGGCGATGCCGCGATGGTTAAAATACAAAACCAAAGGCACCAGCGTCATGCCTTTGCGCTGCGTTGCATTCCACAGCCGCGACAGATCTTTTTTTGAGACCAGCAGCTTGCGCTTGCGGCGTTCTTCGTGGCCCCATGTTTTTGCCTGTTCGTAAGCGGGGATATAGCTGTTGACCAGCCACAGTTCGCCCTCTTCGACCGCCGCATAACATTCCACGATATTGGCCGCCTTTTGGCGCAGCGATTTCACCTCGGAGCCCAGCAGCATGATGCCGCATTCGATATCTTCCTCGATGGCATAATCATACCGCGCCCGCCGGTTTTCGGCGATAATCTTGTAATTCGGGTCTGTTTTCGTCTTGGCCATGGGCCTGTGATTATCTGACCGGCTGCGCGCTGTCCATCGGGGCTGAGGGGCGGGTGCCAAATATGGTGGCGATTACCAATCTTGCCCGCCCTTTTCGTTGAAATGCGCCACCAGAAAATCGATAAACGCCCGCACCTTTGGCTGGGTAAAGCGGCCGGGTGGGTAAACCGCGTAAATGCCCGTGCGTTCGATGGGCAGATCTGGCATGACATCCACCACTTGGCCCTGTTCCATGGCATTGGCGTATAAAAACGAGGGCAAATAGGCGATGCCCAGCCCGGCAATGCAGGCATTGAGCAGCGATTGCCCATCGTTCACCGACAGCCAGCCTGCGCTGCGAATCTGGCGCTCTTCGCCGGAGGGGGCCGTAATTTTCCACGCATTGCCCGACGCCTGGTTGGAATAGTGCAGCAACTTGTGGCTGTTCAAATCATCCAAACGCGTGGGCCGGCCGTGTTTTTCAAAATAGCTGGGCGCGGCAATCATGCGCATTTGCGTTTCGGTCAGTTTGCGCGCGCGCAGGCTGCTGTCTTCCAGATCGCCCATGCGAATGGCCATATCAAAGCCTTCGCTGATCAGTTCCACATAGCGATTGTTCAGCACCATATTCACCGTGATGTCGGGGAATTGCTGCAAGAAATCCCCCAAGATCGGCGAAAGGTGGTTAACCCCGAAATCTGTGGCCACGCTTAGGCGCAACAGCCCGGCTGGCGCCGATTGCATCGAGGCCACCAAGGCATCGGCCTCGCCTGCATCGCTTAGCACGCGGCAGGCACGGTCATAATAGGCCAGCCCAATCTTGGTCGGGCTGACGCGGCGGGTGGTGCGGTTTAACAGCCGCGCGCCCAAACGCGCCTCTAGGCTAGAGATATGTTTCGAGACAGCCGATTTTGAAATGCCCATCTTCTTGGCCGCATCGGTAAAGCCGCCTTGGTCTACGACGGTTGCAAATGCCTCCATCTCGGTCAAACGATCCATGCCTTTTATCCTTTTCGCTGTTGGCTAAGCGCTGCGTGCAAAATTCGCGCCGAATTCGGGCAGCACTGGGGCATACCCAAGACAAAAGAGCGGTTTTATTGGTATCGTTCTGCGGCAGGAAACAACACAGCCCGCTTTTGGCCGTAATCTTGCGGCCTTGTGGTGCGCAGGGGCTGGGCGCATTCTGCCGCCATGAGCACGCCCACACCCCATGCCCCCGAACCGCTTTTTTGGCGCTTGGCGCCCATGGCCTTTGTGCTGTTTTGGGCGGCGGGCTATAGTTTTGCCAAAATGGGCTTGCCCCATATAAAACCCATGACGCTGCTGGCACTGCGCTACAGCCTTGCGGTGTTGGTGCTATTGCCGGTGTTGTTGGTCCATCGCCCCACATGGCCCAGCGGCTGGCGCCATTGGATGGCCATTGCTGCCACCGGGTTCTTGATACAATGCGTCTATTTCGGCTTGGCCTATAAGGCGATGGATTATGGCATGAATGCGGGCACCACGGCCATTATCATGGCCTTGCAGCCCATCTTGGTGGCCACCTTGTCGCCCTTGGTCACCGGCAGCCGCTATACCACGCAACTGTGGCTTGGTTTGGTTTTGGGCTTGGCCGGTGTGGTTGTGGTGATTGCCGCCGGTGGCACGCTGGGGCCCAGCCCTTGGGTGGCGGTGCTGTTTGCGCTGATGGCGCTTGCGGGGATGACGGCGGCAACCTTGTTTGAAAAATGGCATGGCCGCCGCACCGATCCGGTGGTGGGCGGGCTGGTGCAATATGTGGTGGGGGCGGCGGTGCTGGTGCCGGTGGCATTGGCCAGCGGCATTGGCCATATCGATTGGGGCACCGAGCTGGTGGTTTCGCTGGCCTATTTGGTGATTGTAAATTCCATCGTTTCGATCAGCTTGTTTGTGGGGTTGCTGCAACGGGGTGATGCCACGCGGATTTCAGCGCTGATGTATTTGGTGCCACCTTTGGCCTTGTTGATTGCATGGGTGGTGCTGGGCGAGAAGATGACATCGCTGGCCCTGCTGGGCATGCTGATTTGTATCACAGGGGTTTGGCTGGTAAACCGCGCCGGGCGCGCCACCCCGGCCTAGGCTATGCGATATGGGCCATAGGCCGGGCGCGCGCCTGCGGGGCGGGGTTAGGCCCCGCGAACCGCGTCGATCATGCGCTGCACATTGTCAGGGTCGGCATCGGGTGTAATGCCGTGGCCCAAGTTGAAAATATGCGGCCCATTTGACAGCGCCCTAACGATACGCTTGGTTTCATCGATCAGCGTTTGGCCGCCCGTTACCATATGCGATGATTTCAGATTGCCCTGCACACAGCCATCGGGCTGAACATGCTGGGCCACCCATTCGGCGCTGACACTGTCATCTACGGCCACGCAATCGGCACCGGTTTGCTTGCCAAACCCGATATAGCCATCGCCAGCCTCGCGCGGGAAGGCGATGATGGGTGTGCCCGGGTGGCGGGCTTTCAGCGCGGCGATGATCTGCGCGGCGGGGGCCACGGCATAGCGCTGGAAATCGTCGCCTTTCAGCGAGCCTGCCCAACTATCGAAAATCTTTACCACCTCGGCGCCTGCGTCGATCTGGCGCGACAGATATTCGATGGTGGCTTCGGTGATACGGGCCAACAGCGCCTCGAACAGGGGGCGGTTTTCGGCCTTTAGCGCATGTGCGGGCCCTTGGTCTTTGGTGCCGCGCCCGGCAATCATATAGGTGGCCACTGTCCATGGTGCCCCGGCAAAGCCGATCAACGTGGTTTCACGCGGCAATTCGCGCGCCAAAATACGCACGGTTTCGTAAACCGGGTTCAATGTGGCATCGATTTCATCGACAGGCTTTAGCTGGGCCAGCTGCTCGGGGGTGGTGATGGTTGACAGGCGCGGCCCTTCGCCGGTGACAAACCACAGATCTGCCCCCAGTGCCTGTGGCAGCAACAAGATATCGGCAAACAGAATCGCCGCGTCGAACCCATAGCGGCGGATGGGTTGCAGCGTGACCTCGGCTGCCAAATCCGAGTTGTAGCACAGCGACAAAAAATCGCCCGCTTGCGCGCGCGTGGCACGGTATTCTGGCAGGTAGCGCCCGGCTTGGCGCATCATCCAAATTGGCGGCACTGCTTGGGTTTCGCCTGCCAGCGCCTTTAAAATAGTTTTTTCTGCCATGGTAATTCCTTTCCGTTACCGCCCTTGGATCACTGGCAATAAGCCTATGTCAAGCACGAGCGACTTGTCAGAACAATCTGACACGTCTAAGCAAACATTATGACAACGCAATTGCCCACCCCCGCCTCACCTTTGAAGATCGGCACCCGCGGATCGCCGCTGGCATTGGCGCAAGCCTATGAAACCCGCGCGCGCCTGATGCAGGCCTATCAACTGCCCCAAGACGCGTTTGCGATCGTGGTGATTAAAACCACCGGCGACGATGCCGCGCTGATTGCCAAAGACCGGCCTTTGAAAGAGATCGGTGGCAAGGGGCTGTTTACCAAAGAGATCGAAGAGCAATTGCTGGACGGGCGCATCGATATTGCGGTGCATTCGATGAAAGACATGCCCGTGGCGCAGCCAGACGGGTTGGTGCTGGATTGCTATTTGCCGCGCGAAGATGTGCGCGACGCTTTTGTCAGCCTACAGTTCGAGGGCCTGCATGCCCTGCCTGCGGGTGCCAAGGTGGGCTCGTCCTCGTTGCGCAGGCGGGCACAGCTGCTGAACAAGTTTCCGCATCTGCAAGTGGTCGAGTTTCGCGGCAATGTGCAGACGCGCATGAAAAAGCTGGGCGATGGCGTGGCCGAAGCCACGTTTTTGGCCATGGCAGGGCTGAACCGGCTGGGCATGGACGAAGTGGCGCGCACAGCGATTGCCCCCGAAGATATGCTGCCGGCTGTCGCCCAAGGCACAATCGGGATCGAGCGGCGGCACGCCGATCACGACACAGCAGCCCTGTTGCAGGCCATCCACCATGGCCCCACGGGCCAACGGCTGGCTGCAGAACGCGCGTTTCTGGCCGCGTTGGATGGATCGTGCGAGACACCCATCGCCGGTTTGGCCGAGCTAGAGGGCAACAGCATTCGCCTGCGCGGCGAGGTGCTGCGCCCCGATGGTTCAGAAA
>Ga0181582_10000763_pt1 | contig 23663 bp, 20 predicted proteins | sample 071ome_32_FD_132438 | JGI IMG/M metagenome (GOLD analysis project Ga0181582, IMG submission 132438) | Coastal salt marsh microbial communities from the Groves Creek Marsh, Skidaway Island, Georgia - 071405AT metaG (megahit assembly) | ecosystem: Environmental > Aquatic > Marine > Intertidal...
CATGCGCGCCGGGGAGCCCGTGGAAGGATCGACCGTGCTCGACTTGACTGGAGACGACGGCGTGGAAGTCGTGCGGCAAGGACGTGGCGACTTGAGCTGGATGTGACCCATACCCATACCCATCCATTTACAATACATTGCGCGGCACGTGCCTAGCATAGGCACGCCCTAGCCGGGCATGGACCCGAACGCGGCAGGCCAAAGTCCTCGTCCGACTCGCGCATCTGTGGTGTCCGAACGACGCAACTTCCAGTCAAAACATACAGGGTACATATTTGCTCACAAAAAGCCACACAGAGAGTCTGAGAGTCCGCGCGGAGAAGGCACGGACACACACCGAACTCTTCCTTCCATTTCCAGAATCCGAACCGAAAACGTCATGGCACGACAGACTCAGGCCCCTCCGGCCGCGAACGATGACCTCAAGCAGCTCGGCTTTGTCCCGGAGCTCAGCACGAAGGTAGGGCGGACACCCCAATGACCGCACCGTTCGTTCGTTCCACGAATCTCGCCCAACGACTCACCCAACTGCCACGTCGCGTTCATCGCTCCAGGGGTACAAGATGGCAACCGACGCGTACGAGGTCGTCAAGGCCAAGGCTCCGTCTCCGCTGAAGGAGCAGATGAGCTCCGTGGAGACCAAAGCCGCGCCGTACGTCTCGCAGGCCGCCGACACGTCCGCCCAGCTCGTCAAAAAGCTCGACGTGCAGGTCGACGCGGCGGTCAAGTCGGCGCAGTCCGCCCGCGAAGAGTACCTGAAGAAGGTTGAGGCGGTCGTGGCCTTCCTGAAGTCGCAGTCGCTCAAGGGCGCGGCGGCCAAGGCCATCGAGCAGGTCGAGAAAAGCGTGGCCGAGGCCAGGAAGGTGCCCGGCGCGGTGCTGAAGAAGGTGGAGGAGGCGTTTGCCAAGCTGATGGAGACGGAGGCGGTCCAGAACGTGCTGCGCTCGGGCAAGTACAAGTCGCTGTACGACATCTGCGGCAACCTGTACGGCCAAGTCTCGCAAACTTGGCTGTACAAAAAGGCGAGCGAGAACGTCTATCCGCTCGTGTCGAAGTACGCCGACCCGGCCATGGAGTACGCCACCGCGGCTGCGGCACTGGTGAAGCCCGTCGGATCTCCTTGAATGAAGGAGGTGGTAAGGTCATGACCTCGACGCGTTGAAAAAAACGCGTTGAAACGACGCAGCGCATTCTTTCTTTTCCTCCCAATTTATGGCACTGGTGTAATACTAGGGCGTCACCCATATTATCCACATTATTATAGTTTTATTACACTGGTTAAACCACAATCGCAGGAGACACGCTACACAACACAACACAGAACACAACAACCCTTCCGACACATGGGATCCCGACGAGCCACGCGGGCCGTCTCGTCCGTGGCGTCCTCGATGGAGCAAGGCGTGATGGCGCTGGTCGAGCGAGGCAGCCAGAAGTTTGGCGCGTGGGGGATGACGGTCACGATGTATTCGTTTCAAATCAGTGGCGCCGTGGTCGTGCTGCCGTTCGCGTACGCAGCTCTCGGTTGGGCGTTCGCACTGATCGTCCAGTTCGGGTGGCTCGGCTGCAATTTCCTCGTGGCGAAGCTCACCGACGACGTCATCCAGAGGACTCAGGGAAAGCAGGAGGAACACAACCGCGTCAGGACGCTGGGGGACGTCGGCGGCGCTCTATATGGTCGGCCAGGGCGGATCATCGCCACGACGATGCAGACAGCAGTCATGTTTGCCATCATACTCGTCGAGCTTGATCTGGCAGGACAAACCCTTCAGTACCTAGCATCGTATCCGTTCAACTGCTTAGGGTATTGGAGTTTAATCGCCTGGGTTCGTGTTGACCTCGACCGACGTCGACGTGCCTCACTCGCTCGCTCACTCGCGCTACGCGCTTCGCTCGTTCTCCAGGCCGCATTCATGTTGGTATTGATCTTTGTCCGTCGTTTCAAGGAGAATCTATGGTTCGCCTCGATAAGCTCATTGGTAGGATCGGTCAAGGGTTTGATCCTGTTGCCCATCGCGTACGCCCTCTACCGGGGCGACATCCAAGCGTCAGTTGACTATGTCGGACCGACAAAGGCATTCTTTTCCAGTACGAGTTGGTACGAAATCAGCCAGGCTGTCGCGCTCATCGTGCTGGCGTCCCAGCCCATCGTTATTCAGGCCGAGGTGACTGAGGACTTGGTCGAAGAGCAGCGCGGCCGGGCGCTGCGCGCCACGAATACCGCGATCGTGATGTACGGCATTCTGTACACGACAGCTGGGCTGACGGGCTCTCTCATGCTCGGATATGGCGCGACGACGGCGCCGATTACAACGGCGCTACCACGAACAGGCCTGACGTTGGCGATCAACGCGCTCGTGCTGTGGTCAACGATCGCTGACTTTTTGATTAGTACGTCTTGGTCAAGACATCGTCATGACGACCGCCGAGCGCTCACACGCCCAACTCTCTCACTCTCCCAATCTCGCGCTACGCGCTTCGCTCGTTCGCCAGGTTCGCTCATCTTCAACTCGTGGGTGCGTCGAGTCCTGGACCTCAGGCCACCGATGCGGTTTTATTACATCTTGGGTATGCTGCCGAGTGGGATCCTCGGGCTGGTGATTGTATTATGCGTTCCAAACTTTGCCGTGCTCGCGTCGATCACCACCGCGTTCTGCGCGTGCGGCCAGCAGAGCTTCCTCACGACCATGAGCTGGTGGCTCGGGGACTGGCGCAAAGTAAGCAAGCACGCGTCGCCGGCATGGCTCGGCGGCTCGTATCGGGTCATGACGATCGTTGGGGCGGCGCTGACGGCCTTCTTAATCGCCGGGTCCATCGAGGGCTTCATAAGCGCATACATCACATCTGACTCGATACCGTCATTTTTCTGCCAAGCAACCCCGTAACGGAACACAATGCACTCTCTCGCGTCGTCCACGTCGCTCACACCGCCGTCGGTCGAGGCGCCTTGACCTTGACGTATTTCGGCCTCCTCTTCTCGACGATTCGGTACGCCATCCACCACCAAGCGCAGATGACGCGGCCCTGATTCACGAACGTATCCCGGACGGTGTCGCCGCCGGCTCCCAGATCGGCCAGCACGTCTTCGCCCCGCTTGGTCCACGGCCTGCCCTGCTTGTCGCTTCCGCAGTCAAACTCGAGCCCGGTCAGCTCGTTGATGCACGCGCCTTCAAATGCGTGCTTGATCAAGCTCGTCTTGGGGATCCAACGCAGCGGCTTGGGCACGCCGTCGACGTTGACAAACAGCCCGCCGAAGACGATGCTCACGAGCATGACCGCTGGACCGATCGCCAGGGCGGCGCTCGTACTCGGAGCGACCGCGCCGACCGTCAGACCCAGCGCCTGGGCCGCAAAAGACTCCGCCACGAGGATCGAGAGGAAGTTGACAAACTTCTTCGCGTCTGGCGCGAGCCCGGTGCACGGATAGACGACAGCTCCGAAGATTGCGGGGAAGAGCGCGCCGACCGGGAGCTCGGCGGCCAGCTTCGACGCAAAGTAGCTGATGACCGGATAGGCCGCGCGACTGCGCTCCCGCTGCACGATTGTCCGCTCGCGCGGGAAGACGTTGAGCGTCTTGATCAGACTCGTCATCGCCGTCCCAATGCACGATACCTGGATGAGGCCGAGGCGGGACTGGATGTCCGACTGCTTCATTCCCAGCTTCCAGTAGATGGCCGAAAACACGATGGCCGAGGACAGCTGCGACGACGCGCGCGACACCAGCGTCGCCTTGTCGCGGCGAATCTGCTTCCAGCTGCGCCCCAGCAGGAGGGCGACCTGCCTCGGCAGAGAGCACCCGGGCTGGAGGCCCATCCCGTCTCCCGCGGCACCCTCCTCCCTTGAACGGGCGGGGACGTCGAACGGCAGGGAAGACGCCGCGGGTGCCGGACTGGCGGCCCGGAACGCCGCAGCAAGCTCCTCGATGCGCGCCGCGGACGCGCGCTCAGTCTCCTCGGACGTGTGGTCGACGGCCACAAGGTCGGCCAAAAACTCTGCCGGGTTAAAGTGCGCCGGGCACGTGTGTCCCAGCTTGCGAAAATAGGGCAGCACGTCCTCCCTGGGTCCAAAGTAGATCAGCCGTCCCTCGGAGAGCAGGCAGATGTCGTCCAGCATGTCGAAGATGCTCGAGCGCGGTTGATGGATCGACATGATGACCGTGTTCCCCTCAGAGGCCAGGTCTTTTAGCGCGCGCACCGCCTGTTGGGCCCCAAACGCGTCCAGTCCCGACGTGGGCTCATCCGCCATGATCATCTGCGGTCTGGAGATCATCTCGCACGCGATTGCGAGCCGCTTCTTCTCGCCCCCCGACAGCCCGCGCGTCTTGGCGTCACCGATGACGGTGTCGGAGCACTTTGACAGTCCAAGGCGCCTAATGACCGACTCGACGACCTCCGAGCGCTCCTCAGCGGTGGACGACTCCTTGGCGCGCAGCTCGGCCGCCATGGTGAGCGTCTCCCTCACCGTCAGCTGTGAGAAGAACAGATCCTCTTGTGCGACAAAGCCCGTCTTGAACTTGGACGACGGCATCTCGCTCCCGTTGGCCGTGATGTAGCCCTCCAAGCCGAGCGACTTGCTATACGGCAGCTGCCCAGCGATCGTGGTCAGCAACGTCGTCTTTCCTGAGCCACTCGGTCCGAAGATCGCCAGGATCCTTCCCGGCCTGGCCCGGCCGTGCAGCCCGTCGAGCAGCACGCGCGACGAGCCGTCCTTGCCGGTCAGGGTGCAGGTCACTTGCGACCATTCCAACGTCACCCCTTCGACCGGGTGCAACGAGGCCTCGGATTCGAGCGCCGACGCTCGCTTCCGGCGCAGCCTGAACCTGCTGAGGAGGTTCAGGGCGATGGTCGCGGCCCCGATGCCAGCCTGGATTTGGGGCGGGGCGAAACAGGCCGCTGCGCCTGCGATGATATCCATCCGCGTGACTGTCGTCCCTCACGTGTTATATATATCAAAGGGTTATGGTGTCGGCGATGATGATGAGCGCATTCACGCTTACAAGTCAGGGAAAAACTGACGATGAGCTATCGACCACCAAATCCGAGCAACGACGTGGGTGCATTCAACGGCGGCTCGACCATCAACCCTGTGTATGCAAGAGATCGAACGCAGCGGCGTGAGACGATCGTCGCGTGTATCTCGCGTCGTGGTATATCATATCGTGGTGTCGGACGTCACGTGGGAAGTACGGCCTCGTCGTCGGAGATACGGGCGACGCCTACCCCACGCCCGCCTGTCTTGGCTCTCGGCATCGGATGCAGTGCTGTTCGCGTCACCGCTCAGACGCGACAGCGACTCTAGATATCCTGCCTTGCGTGTCCTATCTCACTCTCACTCTCACTCTCTCGCCACTCAGTACGTACCGACATGCTTCTCGCGCACGCTCTTCAGTTCCTCGTACGTTTTTGTCACCGCTTCGCTCTCGAACCGCCGCACGTCGCGCTCGTCTTTCGCGGCCTGCCTGAAGGGATCGATGACCATGCCGCCCCGCCGGCTCAACGAGCTCAGTATCTTGGACTTGGCCCCGTGCACCCTGTCGTCGAGCGATTGGATCATGGCCGCGACCTTCATCACGCAGTCGTGTAGGTTGGCGATCGACGCTTGGAGCGCAGCGAGGGACGTGTCGGGCGTGCCCTTCTTCGTCCGGCTCTTCTCTTTGATCGTGACCTCGAGCTCGTACACGGCCGCCAGCTGGGCCTTGAGCTTGGCGTTGAATTCCTCGAGCGTCTCCTCCAAGAACGGATACGGCAGCGACATCGGCGGCCCAATCTCTTCGAGCGAGTGCGATGATGCGTTGGTCTTGGTCATGTTCCGCCAGGCCGTCGCTCGCTTGAACGAGTACACGGCCGCCTCGGTGTGACGCACGAGGTGCACGGCCGCTTTCCGCAGCCCCTCTACCTCGGTGGAGTCGAATCCTTCTCGAATAGACAGCGCCGAGATGTTCTGGTGAATGATCCTGGCCTGATACATGATGTCCGTCGTGGCATCGTCGCCGGGCATCAGTCGGTCCTGGTCCTCGAGCTGCTTGCATTCCTGGGAGCACTTCGCCACGACCTTCTCGAGCTCAAGCATGTATTGCTGCGCTTGGGGGCTCAGGTCGTCCCAGTTGGACGAGTGCGCGATGGGCCGGTGGTCTTTGGTGAGAAGCTGGGGGTGCTGCGGGCGCTGCATCGTCGGCGCCGACCCCATCGTTCCAAACCCGCCCGGTGCGCCCGTCCCGAATCCCGTGCCAAACTGCGATTGTGTCCCTGGAGCGCCGCTGACGTTGTTGTTGCCAAGGAAGCTCTGCGTCGACGCGGGCGTGAAGCTGAAGGACGGCGTGCTCGCCGGCGCAGCCCCGCCGAACATCGACGGCGTGCTCGCCGCGCCAAACAGCGGCTTGCTGGCCGCCGGTGCACCAAACGGCGTGCTCTGTGGTGCCGCACCAAAGGGGCTCGCGGTCGCCCCAGGCGCGCTTTGCTGCTGCTGCTGTTGTTGTTGGCCGAACAGCGTCGTGCCTGTGTTTTGCGTTTGTCCGAACAGGCCGCTCGTCGACGGCTGGCTGGAGCCGAACGAGAACGCCATCGTGAATGTGTGTCGAGGTCTCTCGGTTCTTCGTATCCCTTGGGACGTTTGGGGGGAGGGGGTACTCGTCACGTCGCTGGTCCGGGTTCCAAACTGAATCGACGGGGTGGAGGAAGAACGAGTTGGAAACTCTCGGCTGCTTCAGGGCCGAAACAAGCGCGTGGCGACCGGAGAGGCTCGTGGATGCGTTGGTGTGTGTGTTACTCTCCGTGCGCGGGTGCAGCGGTGCAGAGCGAACACAGAATTCGTTTTTTTTCCCGCAAATCACAGTTCCGTCGCGACCAGCTCTCCGAACGTCTCGACGCATCGCTTGATCTCCTCCATGCTCACCGTCAGGGGCGGCACCATGCGCACGACGTCGCCGGCCCCGGCCGTGATGATCAGGAGCCCCCGATCCCGGGCGGCGGTGACCAGCGCGCCCGCCGGCACGTCGAGCTGGACGCCGCAAATCAGGCCGACACCACGGACCTCCTTCACGTGCTCGTTCCCGGCCGTCACCTTGCGCAGTCCCTCTCGCAGCGCCTCACCCTTTGCCGTCACCTCCTTCAAGAACGCCGGCTCGTTGATGACGTCGAAGACCGTGCTGGCGGCGTGGCAGACCAGCGGGTTGCCTGCAAACGTCGACCCGTGGTCGCCCGGCGTCATCACGTCGGCCACCTTCTGCTTCATGACCACGGCGCCGATGGGCAGTCCGCCGGCGAGCGGCTTGGCCAGCGTCATCACGTCGGGCTCCACGCCGTAATGCTCATGGCCCCAAAGCAGGCCCGTCCGTCCGAGCCCGACCTGCACCTCGTCGTACACGAGCAGCGCGCCGGCGTCGTCGCACAGCTTCCGGAGTCCCGACAGGAAGGTCTTCCCTGCCGGATAGATACCACCCTCACCCTGCACCGGCTCGATGAACACAGCCGCAGTCTTGCCCTTTTGGATCACCTCGGCCGCCGCGTCGAGGTCACCGAACGGCGCCATCACCGCACCCGGCATCACCGGCTGGAAGGGCGTCTTGTACTGCTCCTTGTATGTCAGCGCCAGCGCGCCCATAGTCCTCCCATGGAACGAATTGGTGAAGGACACGATCTCGTTGGCGCCGCTCAACGACGCGTCGTACGGGTCGATGCCCGCGCTGACCTTGGCGTACTTCCTCGCAAACTTGATGGCCGCCTCGTTTGCCTCCGTCCCAGAGTTGCAGAAGAACACCTTATCCCCGAACGACGACTCCACCAGTCGCTTGGCAATCTCCGTCTGTGGCACGGTGTGATACAGGTTGGACGTGTGTGTGAGCTTCCCCGCCTGCTCCACGACTGCTTTGAGCCACCTCGGATCCCCGTGACCCAGAGCGTTGACCGCAATACCAGATGCGAAATCCAAATACTCCTTGCCGTTGGAGTCTTTCAGGACCGTCCCGCTGCCCTCGGTGAACACGATGTCGGGCCGCGCATACGTCTGGAGCACGTATTGCTTCTCGGCAGAGATCACGGCCTCCGGATCGACGGCCCGGCACCGCGCCTGGCGAGAAGCCCGCCCGGCGTGCGAGCGCACGCCGGCCGTCGAGACCGACCGATGCCCCAGTGTGGTGGGTGCATTCAAAGATTGGTTTGTGGGTGAATGCGGAGAAGAAGAAATAGAGCGCGCACGCGACGTGCCGTGCGCGGTAAGAGACATGGTGGTGGTACGTGTACGTGTACGTGCGCGCCTATCGATCGATGAACGTTTAAGACTTCGGACATTCTACTTCGGACATTCTACTCGTACACCCAGGCGTCGTTGACGCGCTCGTACGTCGACAGCTCGTTGCTCCGAAACCACAAGGCAATCTCCCTCTGGGCGCTCTCCACCGAGTCGGACCCGTGGATGCAGTTGCGGCCGACGTCGATGCAGTTCTGTCCGCGGATGGTCGACGGGTCGGCGTCGAGGGGATTGGTCGAGCCGATCATCTTTCTGCCGGCCGCGATGACCCCCTTGCCTTCGAACACCAGCGCCACGACCGGACCCGACGTCAGGAACGTGACGAGCTTGGGAAAGAAGGGCTTGCCGTCGTGCTCTGCGTAATGCGCCTTGGCGATCGCCTCGTCCGGCACGAGAACCTTGGCGGCGACCAGCTTGTACCCCTTCTTCTCAAACCGCCCGATGATCTCCCCGACCAGAGCGCGGTTGACGCCGTCCGGCTTCACCATGATGTACGTCTGCTCGGACCGGGCCGCGGAGCAGTGGGTTGCCGTGGTTCCCGCGGCCAGGGAGAGGGCGGCGGCCACGGCGGCCGGGAGCGCAAAGGCGTTGGAGGTGCCGGCGCCGGCGCTGGCGGCGGCCGTTTCCTTCAGGTGGCCCCGCGCAGTGCTATACGCGCGACGGGTTCCGGCGGCGAATGCGGACGTCAAGGTTTCCGACGACCCGAAAAAGCGCCGAAGCGCCCTCGATGCCAGCCTGCTCGCATTCCTCGCGCTACCACTGGACATTATTATTCGAATTGGAATCTCCGTGCGTCGCCGTTCCGGGTATGCAGGACAAATTCGTGAGAGAAGTCTCGTGAGAGACTTCGTGACAGCCAACAACAACCCAATCCCATCCCAAGTCGAGTTAACAACAGCATCACCAAACATTCGTTACGAGCCGCCACCCGCTCTACTACGACCTCCCCCCAACCCCCGGCCTCCTCGAGACCTTCTCCCCCTCAGTACGCCACCTGCACGCTCTTGACCTTCTTGAGCACGTCGTCATAATCGTCGTCCCCCCCTTTCATCACCAGCATGCAGCTCGTCGGCCTCTTCGTACTTCCGGCCTGCCCAAGCGCCTCCTTGCTGCTCACAAACACGTACGGAATATCGTTATCTTCGCACAGCACCGGAAGCGGCGTCACGACATCGATCGGGGAGATGTTCCCGGCAATAACCATGATGCCCTTCTGCTTCTTTCGGATCGCCTTGATGCACTCCTTCACGCCCCGCTTGACCTTCTTCTCCTTTGCGCTCTTTTTGACCAGCTTGTAGATCCTGCACGGCGGCGGAACGACAGAGTGAGCGAGGACAGAGCACTGAAGAAGGAGGCAATGAGACGGGAGACCGAGGGACGCCAGTCACGAGGCGACCCGCTCTGCTCACGAAGTATGAGGAGCTGTAGGGCGCCTCCGTGTCGTTCCTGGCGCCCCGTTCGTCGTTCTCCGTCCTCCCGCGTCGACGAGGGAGGACTGCATCCGACGACATTTCGTGCATGCTGGCACCGCGGCGTCGACCGGGCTCTCCGCACCGCACGCTTCCGTCCACATCGGGATATGTATATATGCCATCTGATACGACACGGGTCGTACCCATAAACGCAAGGACCGCGACGTACTTCTTCGACAATTTGTCGTCACACAAAGGCTTTGCGATGGCTGATAAAAACTCCGCTTTGACCTCCGCCACGTCGCCGTCACCACCAAGAGACTCCCTCTTCTTCTTCTCTTTCTTTGCAGACTTCTCTCCCATCGAATCGAATCGGAACAAAACTAGAAGTGGGACCCGAGGTCGAGACTGAATGCCGAAATGTCCCAGAAGAATGAAAATACGCGGTATCCAGGGCACCGCGTGATACCATACGTTGCGTTGAACTGAATCCTTTGGCGTGGTGCACGCGTAAGCGCCCAGGGAGAGGATGGACCCGGACGCTGCTGAACAATCCTCCCAGCTTCTGCTCGATCATCTGACCGCGTTGGCGCCGGTCCGCCGCGCGCAACAGGGCATACCCATCGAGCGGTACCATCGTTCGGCGACGCTGCTCCTCCGCCAGGTCGAGCAGTATCGGACGATTCGGGACTTGGAGTCGTACTATGTGTATCTCTTGCGGTACCTGCAGCTCGTGGTCGAGACGATTCCCGAGCACAGGCAGCATGCCGGCGGGACGTCGTCGGCGTATCGGGGGCTGCGGGAAGAGGCGAATCGGTTAATGCCCGAGCTAGAGCGGATCCAGAAGGAGCTGAAAGGGGTGCGGTGGGTGCCGGCGGGGGAAAAGAAGGAGGGGAAGGAGGGGCGGGGCGTCGGCCGGGTGCAGGCCGGGCATGTGCCGGGGGTGACCTGGGGGGATGAGCTCGGCGGGCAGTCGTCGACGACGGCAACGGCGACAGCGTCGGGGCCAGTCTCAGAGTCGGTGCCAGTTTCGGCTGCAAAGTCGGCGTCGGTGTCGGACGCGATGAAGGTGATCGTGGGGTCGATTGACGGCGTGGGGGTTGGGCCGAGTGGACGGACCAAGTCGCAATGCCTGGCGAGTCATCCATTGGAGAGTCACACGAACAACGCGAACAAGTTGTATCCGGATCCACGCGTTGGCATGCGGCTCGGACCGCAAGAGGTGGGCGTGACGTCGCTCGTGCCGGCCAGCTCGAGCCTACGAGACCACCAAGGCCAGCATCACCAGCATCACCAGCATCATCAGAACCACCAGAACCACCACGCACAAGACCAGAGTTGCTGTACGCCGGCGCTGCTGGACACTGCGCCGCACGCCGGGAAGGTCACGCAGACGATACGCAACGTGCACATTTCTGCGGGGCTCATGAACGAGTTTTTGCGCTATGCTGCGTCCAATACCCGGGCGTCGATCGAGACGTGCGGCATCCTGGCGGGGCGGTTGATGGATATGGATGGATCGGGGCAGTTGAGTACGTTCGTGATCTCGCATTTGATTGTGCCCAAGCAACAGGGCACCTCCGACACGGTCCAGGCGCTGGCCGAGGAGGAGATTTACGAGGCGCAAGACAGCCGGGCGCTGTATCCGCTCGGGTGGATCCATACGCATCCGACACAGTCGTGTTTTCTGTCTTCTGTCGACGTCCATACCCAGTGTGGCTACCAGACCATGTTGGACGAGGCCATCGCCGTGGTGATGGCGCCGACGGATCAGACGTCGCCCGTGGGTATCTTCCGCCTGTCGACTCCGGGAGGACTCAAGGCAATCCAACGGTGCTCTGCGCGTGGATTCCATCCGCACGGGCCGACGGAGACCGGACAGCCCCTGTACGAGCTGTGCAACCACGTCTACCTGGACGAAGGTGTCGGGTATGAAGTGCTCGACCTGCGGACGACGACGACGACAGCGACGACGGCGCCAAACTGATTCTCCAAACGGATTCGTTATCAAATAAATACACGAACAGCTTTCGAACGACTAGTTCTTCACGTCGGCCCCCTTGATCAGCGCCTCGACGGTCGCCTTGGAGGTCGGCGGCGCGAGGAACCGTGCCTGGACGAACATCCGCTGCGCGTCTGCCATTCTTCCCTCGGCCTTGAGCAGAAGACCACGGCCAAGGAACGGCCGGAAGTCGTCGGGGTTGGCCTCGCACAGCTCTTCGTAGAGCTGGATTGCCTCCGGAGAATGTCCGCGCCACTGCGCCAACAGCTTGGCCTGCAGCATGCCCAGCTCGACGTCGCCGAGCGAGCCACCCGAGCCACCCCCCGAGGCGCGCAGGGCCTTGACCTCTCCGATCGCGTCACTCTGCTTGCCGGATGCCATCAGCGAGTCGGTGAGTAGGGTCAACACCTCCAGTGACTTGGATCCGGACGCCGCAAACGCCGACTTGAACGTCTCAGACGCCTTTTTTGTGTCGCCTTGCTGGAACTGGACCTCGCCCAACAGGCGGAGGGCCTCCTGGTCGGCAGGCTTTGCCGCCACCAGCTTTTCCAGCAGCTCGCCCGCCTTTTTGTACTCTCCGAGCTGCGTCTCCAGGACGGCCGCCGACTCAAGCGCTTCCAAGTCGCCCGGAGACTCGGCAATGCGCGCCTCCATCTTGTCCAACTCGCCCTTCAGGTCGTTCCGCTGTTCCGGCGCCAGCTGCGTCTGCGACCCCGTCCGTGGCGCCGAGTATCCCAGCTCCGATCCGCCGTTGGCGACGATAAAGATGCCCACCAGCAGGAGACTCAGGGCGCCCAAAACGACCTGGCTTGGGCCGACCGAGCCCTCCTCGGCTGTGCTCGTCGTCGGTGCGAGGCCGGCAGCCTTGCCGGCGTTTTGAATCGTCTGGGACAGCGGCGGCGGGTTTTCGTAGTTGTAAGACACCAGCAGATCCGATTGCCTCGCGACCTTGGCCTGGAGCGCGCTCTTCTGCGCCTCGGACTGGCGGCCCAGGTCCGCCAGACGCTTCTCGAAGGCGAGCTTCTCCTCCAGCTCTCCCGGAGAGACGAGGTCGGGCTTCTGGACCTCTAGAAACGGCGACGACACCCTCGACTGCTGCTGTGCCAGGGTGTTCCGATCGCCGCTCGGCTTTTGCTTCGCCGGCTTGGCGGGTGGCTTCTTGCCATCGCTGAAGCCTTTGGAGGAGCTGGATTTCCCCTTTTTGCTCGTCTTCTTCGCCTGTGCCGTCACATTCCTCGTTGGCGTGGTCGTCGTCGCTGTCCGGCGCACGTTGGCGCCGCACGTCGTTTTTCGAAGCATCCTCGATCGATTTACAGTAGCCCCTGAGGTGCAGAATGATCAGTTCTTCCTGATCTTCAAGGTCCAGCCCGGAAACTTGCCGTTCCAGTACCCCACCCCGTACTGCTCCAGGCTCCTCTGCGAGTCGTTCAGGTCCTTGCCAGCATACGAAAGCTTCTGCACCGCCGGCAGGATCCCGCTAGTCTCGTAAATCAGCTTCCGCAGCTCCTCCACCCGCATCTTGGGCGATACCTTGAGCACAAACGGCCCCCCAGAGTGCTTCCCATCCTTGCCCACCTTGGTCCCATATTCGTCATCCCCGTGCAACTCGGACATCACCGGCAGCGATATGGTCGGCAGCCCGCTGTACTTGTCCCCCTGCTTCACGTAGCCGTGCGGCACCTTGGTCTCGTACGCCTTTTGCCTGTCGGCCTCGGCCTGCTCGTTGGTCGGATTGTACATCGGCATCCACTCGGACAGCTGGCCCCCTACACATATTTGTACGAAGTCGTGAGAAAGAGCAGCAGCGTGAGCGGCGCGAGACGGCGACGACAACCACAACGAAAATGACAAGAAGACGTACCGTCGGCCTGCATGACGGGCACGTATTTCTCCGCGTCAGAGTAGAACGGGTAATTATTCGGCGGCACGTTCATGAACCCAGTACGTCCAGTGCCCGGCGTCGGGTTATACTTGGAGACCGCATCGGCCGAGGCGGCGAGGTCCGGGTACTCGGCATGCAGGTTTGCGAGTTCCTCCTTGCCCCAGACGGCTGGCGGCGCGTCAGTGATCGTAGAAACCATGACTCTCGGTATACCTGGTGTCTGTACCTGACGTCTACAACTGGAGCACGAGAAGAGACGGCGAGACGGTGAGCGAACGACCGGGTGATCTCCAACACCGACTCGGTGGACTGGATGGACTGAAACGACCTTGCCGCCGAGCGATACCGCGGTTAATTCCGGGCGATATATGGCTCGACCGGGATACGATGCGCCCGAAGGGAACCGCGCGAAGACGGGAGAGAGAGACGCGGATGAACCTCTCAGCCTGCCGATCGAATCGAACACGCTCGGGGCCAGTACAGGGCGACGCGGCATCCATATCCTCCCGCACGCCGCGTGTAACACACGTACCTCGTCCAGTACACGATGAGGGACGAAACGACGACGAAGGCAACGGTGTAGAATCCGAGTTTTTGTGAGTCTTCGAATCGAGTTCGGGTCGCACGAATTTCGAATTTTTCGTCTGATCCGGTCGCCCATGACGGACTCGGCCGTCAGACACGATGATCACGTCCCCGAGACGTCTGGGCCCGCGGGGGACTCGGCGGGGGGCGCGAACGTGAACGACTTCGTGGAATTCCTCGAGACGATGAAGCAAGCCAAGGCCACCGACCTCGTGGGCGCCATCCGGACGTTTATCCGGACGTTCGAGTCGCAGCAGCCGTCGGGCTCGCGTGCTCGAGTGGGTACGACGGCGGTCCAGGAGAATAACGGGAGGCTGGTGGCGGGTTTCCTGGAGCAGATGGAGGCGGTGCTCGTGAGGCATGTGCTGTTTGGGGGGGCGCCAGATGTGGGCGGGGACGTTGAGGAGGACGAAGACGAGGACGACGTTGAGAGTCGGCGGCGGCGGAAGGTGGAGGACGGCGTGGAGGGCTTGGAGAAGTACATCATGAGCAAGGTGTACGGGATGACGTTTCGGGTGGCTGTGGACGAGGTGGACAAGGACGACCGGTGTCAGCGGCTGTGCTGGGCGCTGTCGTTCCTGGACGTGAACACCGTGATCGACCGTGGAGGCGGAGGCGACGCTGCAGGGGAAGGGAAAGGTGACGTTGCGGGCAACGAGGGCGGAGGACGAGGCGTCGATGGCGTCGATGGCGGGGAAGACAGCGCAGAGACTGCCGAGACCGACGATACCGCCGCTGCCGACGTGCTGCTGGACGACTTTTGTGTGTCTATTCTTGATGATCATATCGAAAGGGCGGGGCAGCACCTGCTGGCGATGGATCGGTACAAGGCGCCACGTGACAAGCTGGTGTGCCTGATGAACGTGCAGTCGGTGCTGGAGGAGGGCATCCGGCGGGTGAACGCGTCGGACACGACGTTGTCGTTTGCCGGTGCGGATGCGTTCTTTCCGATGCTCGTATTGGTGGTCGTGCGGGCCAAGCCCGGGGCGCTGTGCAGTAATACCGAGTACATTCGGCGGTTCAGGGGGGCGAGGCGGTTGGGCGGGCAGTGCGACTTCATGCTGAGTTGCCTCGAGTCCGTGGCGCTGTACCTGGAGACGGTCGACTGGAAGGACTTGAAGATTGGCCGCGACGAGTGGATGGCGAGGTTGGCGGAGGCTGGGATCCCAGAGGCGGCCTTGCACGGTGGGCATGGCGAAGTGGGTGATCGTGGGGTGGCTCGTGACGCCACCGGCGTCACGAGCCACCAGACGGCAGCGCCTAAACATCACGAAGAGGCCGTCGAGACGAAAGACGAAACCACTGACATAGAACCATCGAATGGGAGCGCGTTGATTGCGTCGCTGATCGAGGAAGGCACGCCGGGGGTGCTCCACTTGGAGAGCGAGGGGATGCTGCAGCTGAAATACCCTTGGATTTACGCCGACGCCGGGGAAGTTCGCGATGCCCATACTGTGGACCAGCTCCTCGCCGCGTATCGTGACCTGGTCGTCAAGCACGAGGCGCTCAAACTGGCCGTCGAGAAGGGGCGGGACCGTCTCGCTGAAGGCCGAGCGGCGTTGCCGACAGCAGAGGCGCCATCGACGTCATCGACATCATTGACGTCATCGGCGCCCCGGATGCCGACTGTGAGCGACTTGATGCAGAAGATGAGCATGTACAGCGGATGGGCGACGGCGAGAACGGCGGCGGCGACCAGCCGGGAGAGTGCAAACCAGAACGGCGGCGTGGAGCGGACAGGGCCGCATCTGCTTAGCTCGCTCTTCGGTGGGACGCGATCGACCGCACCGCCGACGCTCAGCCCCGTGACTGCCTCTGCCGAACCTCCTGTTTCGTCGCGGCGACAGGCGCCTGCAGATGGGTCGACATGAAAAACGAAATCAAAACGATCCAGCGTCATCCGCATCGTCCATCGCCGCCATCCATGGATGTCTCGGATGGAGACACATTCGACGCGGCCGCGAGCTACGTGGAGCGCCTGACGCTGTCGGAGGAAGCCGAACCACTTCCAGACGCTGTGCTCCTCGATCTCTACGCGCTCTTCAAGCAAGTCACCGTGGGTCCGTGCGCGTCGTCGTCGCAACAGACGTCCCGCCCCGGCATATTCGATCTCCGAGGACGAAAAAAGTACGACGCGTGGTCCAAGCTCGGCGATCTCACCACGCGGGAAGCCCAGCGACGGTACGCCGACACACTGACCGCCTGTCGGCCCCGGTGGCGAGCCGAGGTCGGCGACGACGGCGACGACGGCAACGGTGGTGCCAGTGAACCCGTGGCCAAACCGAATAAACCAAAGTCGGGAGTCGGACCAGTATTCAGCGTGCTGAAAGATGGCGCGGACGAAGACGACGACGAGGACTTTCCGCCGATCATTCGGCTCGTTCAGGGCGGCACTGCCGACGAGCTCGACCTCATCGTCCTCCTCCGCGGCGACCCCGAGGCCGTCCACCATCGGGATTCGGAGGGATGCACGGCTCTCCACTGGGCCGCAGATAAAGGCAACAAGGAGATGACGCGGGTGCTGCTGGACAACGGCGCCGATAAACACGCTACAGACGTCGACGGTCTCACGCCCCTCGAATACGCCCTGGCGGCCGTGCAGCTTGACCGGTCGTTTTTCGTCGAGAATCTCAGTTGATGATACGATACATGTATTAAATTCGTTCTATGGCGCAAAGAATTCGAGAAGACTTCGAGCCCGGCCCCCCAACGGCCGACTAAGAAATCTGCTTGCCCCCCGACTTCGACACGTTGTTCTCCATAAAGCTAATGTAGTCGCGTTCAATATCGACGTAGAGTCGCTGGACGCTTTCGATGTTGGCGTTGACCTCGGACAGCAACATGAAGTTCTTTGCGAGCGCCTCGGGGCGCTGCGAGTCGTGGTTCAATTTGATGTGATGCAAAATTCGCCTGCGCGGGGGCGGTGAGACGCGCGTGTGAGCGGGAGCGTCCGGGGACGTGCGGGGAGGGGCGAGCGGGGGATCCAACGGTGCGCGAGGCGGGGGGTGGGCCGGTCGGAGTTTTAGGCACGATTGTGCCTAAAATATCTCGGCTCCGTGGCGCCGCCTCGACGTCACCGTCACGACCCCCGGCCCCGCACCGACAAAACATGACCCATACGCACTTGTTCCTGTCCAGCACGTCCTGGACCCGAGTAAGTTTGGAGAAATCTGGCCAGTTGGCATTGGTCTTGGTTCCCTCGCCGCTTCCCGAGCCCGTATTACCGCCCGTCTGGCCGTCAGTATTGCCGTCCCCCGTCGTCTTTTGTACTGTCTTGTTGTTGTTCGTCTTCCGCTCGTCTGTGAGGCCCATTCTGTTAAAAATTTCTGTCTCCGAGATTGTCGTGGTCACTTTCTCCCCGCCGTCCTCCATGCTGCCGAGCTGATCGTGTTCCTGATCAGCGCCGCGACCGTCATCGGCCCGAGGCCGCCGGGGACGGGCGTCACCCAGGACGCCTTGCCCACCACGTCGTCGAGGTCGACGTCCCCGACGACGTGAGAATTCTGCCGGAGGAGCGTCTCGTACATCGGTTTCCCCCCTTCGTGCTCGCTCACAACGGAAGGCAGCGCGTTGATGCCAACGTCGAGCACGACGGCCCCCGGTTTGATCCAACGGTGGTCCACCAGCTTGGCCGACCCGACGGCGACCACCAAGATGTCGGCCGACCGGGTCGTGCGCATGATGCCCTCCAGGTCCTCCTCCGGGAACGGGTTGGTGCCCGTGCTATTGTACGTGACTTGGTACGGATGTGGCGGATCGCATGCTTCGTCCAAGCCGGTCAGATGTTCGGACGCGCTCGCTTGGTACGACAGCGGACCGCGGCCACAGTTGCTGTCGTTGCTATCGATGTTGCTGCTGTCGGCCACGCTCCTGGCCGACCGGTGAACAACCGTCACTGCGGCCGTCCCTTCGTCCCTGAAAAGCATGGCGAGGGGCATCCCGACGATATTGCTGTCCCCGACAATAACGACGCTCTTCTGCCTCAAGTCGATGCCGCTCCGTTTCAACAGCTCGATGCAGCCCAGGGCCGTGCACGGCACGAACCGAGCCGTCCGCCCGCGCATGAGCGTCCGTCCGACGTTCAGCGGGTGGAAACCGTCGACGTCCTTCCGCGGATCAAAGTGCTCGATGACGTCCTCTTCGTCGATGTGGGGCGGGAGGGGCAGCTGGACCAGCACGCCGTCGATCATCTCGTCCTCGCACATCGACTGCACCGCCTGTCGAATGGTGGCCTGCGAACACGTATCCTCGATGTATCTCACCTTGGACACCATGCCGATGCTCTCGCATGCCTCTCGTTTTCGCAGCACGTACACGTGGCTGTCGGGACGGTCGCCGACCAGGACGACGCCCAGCCCCGGCGGCCGGCCCGCCGCGGCGACGATATCCTTCACCTCCTTTGCCATCTCCTGCTGCCACTCCAAGGCGCACCGCTTGCCTTCCAAAAGCTTGGTCGCGACGGTCGACAGCGCGCGGCGATACCCTCCCGAGGGTGAACTGGACGTGGGCGCTAGGTCGAAGGCCAAGGCGACCGAACCCAGTATTGCTCGACGTACGGCGCCGAGCGTCGCCATCAGCAGCAGCACGCGCTTGTTGTTGTTGTTGTTCTTCTCTTGGTGATGGCGATGGTGATCGTAGCTCTAGCTCGACGCGATGGTCGTCGCGTTGGGTTTTTAGCGTGTCCGGACACGCATGGACTCACCGCGTTCGTCCGCCACAAACACGTCGAGCCAAATCGAACTGATGATGATAAAAAGCCCATCTGCGCCCGTTCGCCAGCATAATAAATACGAATCATAGAATGGGTCAAGCCGCGACGTCGCTGAGAGCCAGCCCGAACGCAGTCCAGTCCATGAAATCGACGCCTCTGACAAAGACCAAGACGCCCAGCAACCTCAATCTGACCATGTCGAACAAAGCGCTGCCCGAGATCAACGGCGGTATGGACACCACCGAGGCAGAGTGGAAGCAACGCCTCACTGCCGAGGAGTACCACGTCCTCCGCCAGAAGGGAACCGAGCGTCCCGGGACGGGAGAGTACAACAAATTCAGTGCCGGCCCCGAGGGCGGCGTGTTCGTGTGCAGGGCGTGCAATGCACCGCTGTATTCGTACGAGAGCAAGTTCAACAGCGGGTGTGGATGGCCTGCGTTCGATGACGACCTGGGCACGGTCGACAGGCACGTGGACAACTCGTTCGGCATGAAGCGGGTGGAGATTACGTGCAAGAACTGCGGTGGGCACCTGGGGCACGTGTTTGAGGGAGAAGGGTTCACCAAGACGAACGAGAGGCACTGCGTGAACTCGGTCAGCATCAAGTTCGTGCCGGGCGAGTCGAGCAGTTGAGCAGTTGAGAGGGAGGAACTGAGAAGAAGAAGTTGTCGTTGTTTTTTAATGAATTTAACCGCACCAAGTCGACCGACGGACCAACAAACACGCCTGTCTACCACCGCACGTCCGTGGAACGGGGTGGCGCGTACACGCCAGCGGAGGTCGAATTTCAGCTCGGATTCTTCTCGGATCATTTAGAGAACAACAACGGTCGCTGCGCTCCCCGCAGGTCGCTGCTCTCAGGACGTCCACATAATAAGCAACAACAACTAGATGGTGAAGCTCACCCTGATAGCTCGCGTGCGGGACGGTCTGCCGCTGGCCGAGGGCCTGGACAACGATCGGGAGAGCGAGCTGTTCGCGTATAAATCGCAGGCCAAGGCCATTTTCAAAAAGATCAGTAGCCAGTACCCGTCCACCAAGCCGGCGCCACGGGTCTCTATCGACGCAGGCAAGTACGTCTTCCACTACGTCACGGACGCGAACGACGTGATCTACATGACCCTGACCGAGAAGCAGTACCCGAAGAAGCTCGCATACGGGTACCTCGACGAGCTCGCCAAGGAGTTCGGGACGCTGTACGGGGCGCAGGTAGACAGCGTCACGCGGCCATATGCGTTCATCAAGTTTGATAGCTTCATTCAGAAGTCGAAGAAGGTGTACTTGGACTCCCGGACGCAGAAGAACATGGAACGGTTGAACGCCGACCTTGCCGAGGTCCACCAGATCATGACGCAGAACATTGCCGACGTGCTGGGTCAGGGGCAGAAGCTGGACAGGATGACCGAGATGTCAAACGTGCTGAGTCACGACGCCAAGCAGTTGGCAGTCAAAGCCAAGGGGCTGTACCATCAAGCGCTGATCAAGCAGTACCTGCCGTGGATCGTGATCATCGGAACAATACTCCTGGTGCTCTTCATTCGGATGACATTTTACTGAGTACTGAGTAACGAGGTATGGGAAAGGAGGTACGAGAAAAGAAAACAACAACGACTAGTCGTCTTCGTCGCCGAGCATTGTCCTGGCGAACAGCTCGTCGGGGCTCTCTCCGGACAGCTGGATGCACAGGACGTCGTCGTTCTCGACTTTACTCTCGGCCAACGTCGCCTTCTCGTTGGTGCCAAGCTGAACACACGACCCGGAGGACAGGGTGCCTGACGGGGACGGGGACGGGGACGGGGACGGCTCGGCGTCCGGCTTGCGAGGGACGTGTCGGCACAGGAGCAGTTCAAAATCGTCCCCGGAGTTCACGGTCTTGTCGCCATCGCACGTGACTGTCCCCACCACGGGCTTGTCGTCGTTGCGCGCGACCCCGCTCTGAGTGTGTTCCCAACGAAGAAGGCTGAACACCCGATCCTTCAAGCGATCGATTCGCTCGCTCGGCTCGACGCTCAGGAACACCGTCAGGCCGTCCCGCTTTATCCGTATGTACATCGCGTGGTGGGGGTGGGTGGGGGGTGGGGGTGGGTGCGAGATGGAGGGTGGAAAGTGAAACGATGGGCCTGTTTTGAATTCGAAAGTACCATCCTCGCAAATACGCGACGTCTCGTCTCCTGATCTCCGCGTCACGTGGGTTCTGAACACCGCCGTACATCCCTTGCGCGCTGGCTGGCACGACTGCCGGGAAAGCGACGCCGAAACACGCCGATCTCAAGGACGATCGAGACAATGGCCTCAGCCTCGAAGCCAACGCAGGGCATCCTGCCGTGGGTGGAAAAGTACCGCCCCATGGTCATCAAGGACATCGTTGGGAACATGGAAGCGGTGTCTCGCCTGCAGATCATTGCCGAGGAGGGCAACGTGCCGAACATGATCCTGTCGGGGCCGCCCGGAACGGGAAAGACGACGTCGGTCATGTGCCTCGCGCGGGCGCTGCTCGGGGACAAGTACAAGGAGGGCGTGCTGGAGCTTAACGCGTCCGATGATCGCGGCATCGACGTGGTGAGGAACAAGATCAAGCTGTTTGCCCAGCAGAAGGTGAGCCTGCCCCCCGGCCGGCACAAGATCATCATCCTGGACGAGGCCGACTCGATGACCGCTGCGGCACAGCAGGCGCTGCGTCGCACCATGGAGCTGTACTCGAAGACCACGCGCTTCGCCTTCGCGTGCAACCTGTCGTCGAAGATCATCGAGCCGATCCAGTCGCGGTGTGCCATCGTCCGGTTCCAGAAGCTCTCCGACAAGGAACTGCTGGATAGGCTCGTGACGGTGGCAACGGCGGAATCTCTGGCGTATACGAACGACGGGCTGGAGGCCGTCATTTTCACCGCCGACGGCGACATGCGGCAGGCACTCAACTCGCTTCAGGCGACCGCAAACGGGTTCGGCCTGATCAACCAGGACAACGTGTTCAAAGTTTGCGACCAGCCGCATCCGATGCTGGTCACAAGCATCATCGGTAAATGTCTGGAGGGGAAGATTGACGAGGCTTACGACGGCATGAAGGCGCTGTACGACATGGGCTACTCGGCGAGCGACATCATCACCATCATGTTCCGGGTGGTGAAGAACCACGGGCAGATGAACGAGTTCGTCAAGCTGGAGTTCATCAAGCACATCGGCAGCACGCACATGCGGATCACGGACGGGGTCGACTCGAGGCTGCAGCTGAGCGGGCTCTTGTGCGGCCTTTGCCAGACTGTCACCAGGTAGGCGCCCATTCCCTATACATTGCAGTAACTGATTCGTTCGTCACGCGATCGTGGGGAGTAGAATACATACACCACACAGAAGAGCCCGATCACGCGCATTGTCCGTGTGCCTGCCGTATTCGTCGATTGACTCACCAGCCAGAATTGCACCATGGCCTTCTCCGTTCGATCGACGGGCCGCATTGCCTCGGCCGTCGCGTCGAGGCCGTCTACGAGGCGGAAAATGACTGTCTCCGCGGCCGCGGCCTCGCAGACCAAGGCCAGGGGCGCCACCAACACCACCAAGCCGTCGTCGTCGAGTGGTTCGAAGACGACGAAGGAGCGGTACCTGAACATCACCGGCTTCCCGTTCCCGTTGGGCCCGCTCACCGAGCGAAACACCATCCGCCGGGAGATTGTCAAGGGGACCATCTGGACGTTTGAGCAGCCGCAGTCCTTGGGATTCAGCAACGTGACGACCAACGTTCGCATGGTCGTCGTCAAGCTCAAGAGCGGCGGCCTCTGGGTGCACGCGCCCGTCGCCCCCACCAAAGAGTGCATCCGGTTGTTGAACGAGCTCGGAGCGCCCGTCGAGTACATTGTGCTCCCGACGTTCGCCTACGAGCACAAGATTTTCGTCGGCCCGTTCTCGCGGCGGTACCCGAAAGCCCGGGTCTACGTGGCCCCCAAACAGTGGAGCTGGCCCATCAACCTCCCGGCGCAGCTGTTTGGCATCTTTCCGACCAAGGACGGTATCCTGAAGAACGACGACACGACCACGCCCTGGGCCGACGAGATCGAGCAGAAGGTCCTGGTCTCGAGCGTCGGCATCGGACCCTACATCGAGGTCGCCTTCTTCCACAAGAAGACCAAGACGCTCCTCGTAACGGACGCCGTCGTCTCGGTGCCCAACCAGCCTCCCGAGGGCATCGTCGACGACGCCGACCTCATCGACGCCGCCAAGTCCAACTTTTTCGTCAAGGTCCTCTCCGGGGACCTCGCCCAGGAGCCCGTCGGCAGCGTGCCCCTGCAGCCGAAGACCATGACGCCGGCCGTGAGGGACCTCGGATGGCGGAGAATGGCCCTGCAGATCCTGTACATCGTTCCGGGTGACCTCCGGGACCCGTCCAAGGGATTCTCGGCCATCGCCAATCGCCTGATCGTCGGCCCCATCCTCAAGACGCTCGTCTTCTCGACCGAACCCGAGCTCAGCAAGGAGTGGATAGAGGATATCTGCAGCAGCTGGAACTTTACGCAGATCATTCCTGCCCACTTCACCGCGCCAATCCCGGCCGGCCCGAACGACCTCCGGCGAGCCTTCGGCTTCTTGTACGAGTCCGGGAACACGTCAAACACGTCGAACAAATCGGCGGGCGCGGCCTCGTTCTTCGACGCCGCCGCATCGATGTTCCGAAAGTCTCCGACTGCCGCCGCGCAGACGTACCCGGAGGAGGATATCAAGGCGCTCAACGCCGCCAAGGAGTTCCTCGTCAAGGTCGGCGCCGTCAACGGCGACTGACGTTGGCGACGGCGATGATCGCAGTCACCCCGACGTCGATCGGGTCGATCGGGTCGATCG
>Ga0181582_10000770_pt1 | contig 23597 bp, 19 predicted proteins | sample 071ome_32_FD_132438 | JGI IMG/M metagenome (GOLD analysis project Ga0181582, IMG submission 132438) | Coastal salt marsh microbial communities from the Groves Creek Marsh, Skidaway Island, Georgia - 071405AT metaG (megahit assembly) | ecosystem: Environmental > Aquatic > Marine > Intertidal...
CGCGCGTATTGCCCCGTTGTCGGACAGATCGTCTTCCAGTTGGTGCCTCGCGGTCCACCGAACCAAACCAAAACCTGGTGTTTATTCAACACCACCATGATCATGGAAATGCCAGTCACTGTGTTGCTGTCCGAGCGTCACACGTCAGCGCGCACCCGGTGAGCGAGATATGATGCACCGCGTGACCAACGCATTTGCCTTGTCGCAGACAGGCTACACGGATGAGCCAGTGGCTTGATCCAGTGCCAAGGCGACTGACGCTAGGGGCCGACACGTCGTCGCTCGCCCCCGGCATCCCCGTAGCATCTTGGGGCCCGTTCGAGCTTCCGGCCATGCTCTCGATTGAGAGTTTCGCCAACCTGGTCGTCACTGCCTTGACTTGACAGTCGAGTTGTAAAATAAAGTACACACCCCGCGAGGTATCACAAGTACGGGCGCTCGGGACATAATCCACGTGACGTCGCGCTTCTCCAAATTGGCCTGGCATTGCTTGGAGAAATGGCGGAGTTGCTGAACGATGACGATCTCCTGCAAGAGATTCTATCAATGGGCGAGCCAGAGAAGTCGTGGCTGGTGCGTGAGACTCTGCATCGCGCTGTGACGCACAACCCACGTCAGCCTCCCTCGTCGCGTTCTCACTCCATGCAACTCTGTTTCTCTAGGAACCACTCGCCAACGATTTCCGCGATGCCAAGCTCGAAAGCTCGCTAGACGGTGTCATAGACGGTCTTCTCGACGTCAACGACACGACGAGCAGGGCGATCCCCACGCCGAAGGGCACCATCCCGGTGGGCGGGGCCAACTCGTTCGAGTCGTCTGGATTTCTGGACGAAGGAAGTTTGACAGGCGACGACAAGAGCGATATATTGAGAAATGCGCTGCGAGGGGTGCCGCCTATTCCTCGACCGAGCAGCGTGCCGTCCACAGCGCCCCTGGGTGGGTATTCTGACCTCGACTGAAGGGCGCTCTGACTTGGGATGCGACCCGATGACTCGACCGACGCTCCCTCTCACTCGCGATGCGACCTTCGCCCGTTCGCCCTCCCGTCAGGTGCACTCCCATCCCCTCAACCGTACACGGTCCGAGCGCGCGGAGGCGTCTGGCAGTGGATACCCGATGCAGACCAGCCAGGCAGTCGCCCTCCAGGCCCGCCTCCGTACGTATTATTGTACTTCCCCGTGGCCCTGTTTGACTCTCTGCACGGCGTGCTTTCTTTTGGAACATGCTCGCTCACGCACACGCTGACACGCACACGCGCTCACACGCAGGCCGGCGCCTGGCTCGCATCGCCCGTCGGTTCCCGTCAAGACGGGTCGGCTTCCGATGGCCTCTGGGTTGGACGTGATCGAGACATTCGACATTTTGGAGATGGCTGACACGCTGATTTTCGAAAACGGCCGCAAGTCTCATTCATCGAGACAGGGCCGCCTCGGTACGTACCATCTGGCCTCCCTTCTCCTCCTCTCCTCCTCCTCTCCTCCTCTCTCCTCCTCTCTCCTCCTCTCTCCTCCTCTCTCCTCCTCATCGCGCTCACTCGCCCCGGCACGCACGTTTCTTTGCAGCCTCGAATTCGTGTCCAGTCTCGGCCTCCCTCTTCCAGGACGACCGGGACCTGTCTGGATCCCACACCAAGGTCCGCTCGCGACCCGCCCCCACCTCTTCGGCCATCCCCATGACAATGTCGCGCAGCACGAGCTCCAAAATGAACCGTTGCTCGAGGTCGCAGTCGTCCCCGCACGCATCCAATCTACTGGCCTCGTCCATCCCCTCGAATGTCGGCAACTCGTACGGGGGTTCGATGGGCCGCTCCTACTCGCTGCTCAATTCGGACTCCATCTCAGAGGAGAAGGAGGCCGAGCCGTTTGACCCAGACTACGAGTTCTCGACCATGACGCCGTCGTACTCGAGCAGGAGCCTCGACGCGACCGGGAAGAAAAAACACAACCCGTGGACCGTCCTCGAGTCCGTCTCGCTGATCAACGGCGTCGAAGAGATGGGCTTGGGCAAGTGGGCAGACATCAAGCGGGCCCCAGAATTCGAGGAAATATTCGACTTGCGCTCGACGGTTGACCTGAAGGACAAGTGGAGAAATCTCACGCGACTTGCCAAGCTCCCGGTCGCCAAGCTGGAGGAGAAGGTGGCCAAGGACCTCAGCCGTACCGGCGAGTCGATCCCGCTCGAGTCGTACATGCAGATTCGACGGCTCGCCGGCATCTCCTGACGAAAGCGTCGTCTGGATGATGAAATTCATTAGCGATTGATACGCATCGTGTTCCCCGTCTAGCGATTCCGGTAGCCGATGCCGACGGCGACGCTTCGAATCGACGCGAAGCAAAGACGCCCAGCACCCGGGGTGCATCCCGATACAATGATACTTCCGCTCTTTTTTTCCGTTTGCGCGCCTACGAATTGAAACACCAGAACTGTGACGGAGACGAGGTCGCCATCGTGGGACCGGCATGTTGGGTCGAGTCGTCGCAGGGTCGAGGCCATTCCCCGTAGTTGCATTCCTTTCTATTTGCGCCCGCGCCATACGTTTCATATTGCTCAAGGTGTTCGAAACGGAGGCAAGATGAAGACAAGGTGCGTCGATTTCGGCCCTGTATTCGTTTCGACATGGGCCACGGCAGAGTCCTTCGGCCGTACTCCGCGAAGCGATGGCTCGTCTCGGCCGTCGCGTCCCTGGGCATCGCCGATGTTTCTGTCTGCGGGATCGTCCCGCGGCCGCATCGCCTCTCGCATCGCCGCCGAGACACGGCCGCACCGCCCTCCTATCCGGCATCACGCCCACTGCTTCACTCGCTCTCACCTCTGCCGCTACGTACACACACGCGCGCGCGCAGGTTTCTCGCCAGTGCCAAGCAGCACTACTTCATGGACGCTGACATGAGCGAGGTCATCGAGGAGGATGCGCACGAGATGACCAACCTCGGCAGCGGGTGCAAGGTCGTCGTGACGATCGGTCCGGCCTCGCACAGTGTCGAGACGCTCACGCAGCTTCTCACCCACGGGATGTCATGCGCTCGTCTTGATCTCACGTGGGGCACGATGAAGTTCCATTCGGACACGCTGAAGAACCTGGCCGAGGCGATGCGGGTCACCAGGAAGCTCTGCGCGGTCTGGATGGACACGTCTGGCCGGGAGATCGTGGTCAAGCGGCCCAATCAGATCAACGACGATGGCTGGGTGTGCCTTGATCAGACGCCGATCAGCTACGCCAAAGGGTCGGAAGTGGTCATTACCACAAGGGACGACGTGGACGACTGCTCGCCGTCCTTGCTGCCCATCACCGTGAAGGCCCTGCCGGGTCTCGTTCACAAGGGCCAGCGCCTGCAGGTCGGGCGTTACATGTCCACTGGCGCCGAGGGTGGCTCGCTCATGCTCGAGGTGGCCAGCGTGACGAGCGACGAGATCAAGTGTGTGGCCCTGAATGACGCCTCGTTGGCCGGCACTTTGATCATCCTCGTGTCCCACCGCGAGACATCCCTCGAGAACCATTCGGAGGATCTCAACAAGGAGCTTCCCCTGTTCACGCAGGGAGACAAGGAGATGATCGCGGCGATGGGGAAGAAGTACGAGATCGACTACGTGTCGCTCAGCTACTGCAACAGCTCGCACGACGTCGTCCAGGCGAGGGACCTGCTCGACTCGCTGGGGCTTGAGCAGACGAAAATTGTCGCGAAGATCGAGCGCAAGGCCGCCGTTCACAATTTTGAGGATATCATCGCCATCGCCGACGGCATCCTGTTCTCGCGCGGCAACCTGGGACTGGACTTCGAGCCGGAGGAGATGTTCCACCTGCAGAAGAAGTGCATCCTCAGGTGCAATGCCATCGCGAGGCCCATCATCCTGACCCGCTTTGTGGACACCATGGTCAACACGCCGCGCCCGACGCGTGCCGAGGCCACCGACGTCGCGAATGCCGTCTTGGACGGCTGCGATGGCGTCATGCTCGGGGCCGAGACCCTTCGCGGACTCTATCCGGTGGAGACCGTCGATACAGTCGCCAAGCTGTGCAGGTCGGCCGAGAGGTACTTCGACTACAGGGCCCATCACGAGCAGCTCATGGGAGAGGCGTTTGACGATGAGAGCTCGCTCATGGACGGGCGCAACCATAACGAGAGCTTTGGAAACCTCAACATGGCCCATTTGCACTCGTTTGGGTCGTACGCGCGCAACGAGACGCTCAAGATCAGGACCAAGTCGGGCGATTTCGAGTCGATCACCGAGGGTGGGGCGTCCGAGCCCGCGAGCTTTGACGACATCCTGTCGCCCAGTCTGCTCGAGCCCGTCGAGCCCAGCGACATGACCAAGGTCTCCTCGTTCGGCGTCATCCCCGTCCCCCGAGGAGACTCGCCCAAGCCCGCAGAGCACGTCGGCTACATGTCCAAGGTCGAGTCAATCGCGTCGAGCGCTGTCCGTAGCGCGGAGAAGATCAACGCCGGTCTCATCATCGTGTTTGCGCAATCCGGACGCACGGCGAGCCTCGTCAGCAAGTACCGACCTCCCATGCCCGTCGTCAGCGTCGTGGTCCCGACGCTGCAGTCCAACAAGCTCGGCTGGCGGCTGGAGGGCAAGTACCTGGCCAGACAGTGCCTCATCATGCGCGGCATCACCCCGCTGATGGCGGCGCCGATGAGCGCGGGACACGGAGGCCTCCTGGAAGAGGCCGTCGCGGCGAGCTGCAAGGAGGGTCTCTGCAAGGCGAACGACTACGCCGTCGCCATCCTCAGCGAGCAGGGAAACTTTGTCGTCAAGGTCGTCAAGGTCAACTCCACGGGAGACGGTATCCTGCCGTTCAGCGAAGGAGGAGACAGCTTCTTTTTGGGCGAGCAGTCCTGCACCACCGAAGCGATGAGGACGCGTGGGGCGGTGCCCAGCTTTGCGACCCCGCCAACGTCGCCGAAATTCGCTCAATAACGAGCATGTTTTCGTTCATGATATCATATTCACCATAACTTTTACAAGAGACTTCGCGCCGCCTGCTTCAGCTCGCCCTTCTCGAGCATCGCCGAGGGATCGCCGCCCTTGCGCACGATGAACGACTTGAGCTCGCGGACCGACATCGACTCGATGTCCTCCGGCTTGACCTCCTCGTCCTTGGGCGGCAGGAGTGCCATCAAGAACGTCTTCATATCCTCCATCTCCTCGAAGCACGTCGAATGCTGCATGCCAGGGTACATCTTGAACCGTACATCCTGAAAGTTTAGCTTCTGCTGCAGATGATCCGCGCTCAGCTGTGCCACCTGGGCTGGAATGAGCGGGTCGGACGACCCGTGGCCGTAGAGCAGCGGCGTCTTCCGCGTGGCCTCGTCGACCTCCGCCTGCACCGGCTCGATCCACGTCGACAGCGCCATGATCCCCGCCAGCCGTCCCATCCCGGCAACGCTGTCGCGTTGCCTCAGGATCGCCTTGAGCGCAATGTGCCCACCCTGGCTGAACCCACCCAACACGATCCGATCGGCGGGAATGCCGGTCGACTTGATCTCCGCCTCGATGAGCTTGAGAACATAGTCGACCGACTCGTTCGTCCCCTCGTCGTCAAACCCCGTCGTTCCCTGCATCATCTCGACGAACTTTGCCTCGTCGAGATGATCTATGTCGAACCAGCCAGGCATCGACATGCCCATGTTGACCGTGATTTGCCGAGTGGGTGCCGTCGGAAAGATCCACTTGACGTGGTCCATCGCCATCTCGGGTGCGACCGGGGCCCAGCCGTTCCCCGTGTCGCCAAGGCCGTGGAGCATGATGACGGTGGCGGTGTGCGCCGCCTTCGGACCGTACTGAATCTGCGAACGTGGTGAGCGAACTGGTGGTGAGTACACTGGCCGTGGCTGACTGGCCGGGAGGAAACGACCGTACAATTGGCCCGAACTGGCGGCCGGCCGCGCCCACGATCTTCGGCGCATGGCTCGTATACATGCTTTTATAGATGGCAAAGAAGGACACGAACAAAGTGGTCAAAAGCAGGAGTACTGAAGCGCCCATCAATTCGTTTTTTTCGAACGGGGTTTACACAAGTTCACACGAGCTCGAGGAAGGCTCGAGCACGACCTCGTGCGTACTCAAAGTAATCAAGCGGCCCTCGCCGTCGCAACCCTTGTTCTGCCAGCAAGCCCCAGAGCGCCCAATGATAGTGGCTCACCCGCAAACACGCGTCACACTGCCCCAACAACGTCTCGACATCTGCCGTCACCGCCACACACCCCGCCCGCTCCTCCAAGTACACCTCGCAAAACCGCCTCCGCTCCGCGAACGCCGGGTACCTCGCCGGCCGAAACTCAACCACGTCAAGCGACCCCGCCCAGCTCCATTCAGCGAAGTGATTCGCCAGGTCATACGCAATCGGCCCCCGACAGACGTACTCGAAGTCCAACAGGCGACACGACCCACCTTCATCTTGTATGATGTTCAATCCATGCACGTCCCCGTGCACCACACCCCGCTCCCATCCCCGCATTCCCGCCACCAGCCCCTCCAGATCCACATCCAACAGCGCCGACACCCACGACAGCGACCCGTCACGCCGTCCCTCCAGACCCTCCAGACCCTCCACGACCGCCTTCCGCCACCGTCGCAGCCTCCCCTCCAGCGTCTCCACCTCGACCTCCCCCAACGCCTCCTCCGCCTTTGCATGAAACCGCCCCAACGCTGTCGCAATGCCATCGGCACAATGCCTCGTCGCCTCCAAAGTATCAATCGGACGCCCCTCCAAATACTCCTCCACACGACCGTCGGAGAACGTTCCAAGCATCCCGGGTCCCACCCCCGCCTCGCCCAACCGCCGAACGATGACGTTCTCGACAAGCCGCTCGTCTGCCTGCGTCGTCGCGCCTCCTCCGAACACACGAACAATCACCTGCTCGCCAATCGTCGGATTGACCACGTGGTACACGTGGTTGCTCAAGGCTTCGGATTTCTCGCCAACGAGCCAGTTCGCGCAGTCGTCCGTGGCCCATCCCGGGAGCAGCGCTGACAGCACCCGACCGAGCTTCCGGCTGCCTGGAACGACGTCGCTCGGATGCAGCACAACTGCCGATGCGTCTGCGTCTGCGTCTGCGTCTGCCATTCGCTCGCCTGCCATTCCACGCACGGCGGACCCGCGGGTCTAAACGGCCGCGTATCAATTTTCCGGATCCGGAACCAATTGGTTGCAACTGAGTTTTTTGAAAATCACGCGTGAAAAACTCAAATTTTCTCCGTTCTGCACGCTCCCCACACGTCCATCGCCTTCTTATCCATATATCATGGCGCATCGTCGGCTGTGGCACGCCGGCGTGGCCAATGTCCTGGTGATCCTGGTGACGTTCCAGCTCTTGAATGGAATCAGCGGGAGAGAGGAACACAGCTACGACCACAATGACCGGGTGGTCTTGTATGTCAACAAAATGGGTCCATATAACAATCCGCAAGGTACGACGCGGTGGTGTGGTGTGGAGCGTCGAGGGTGTGGGAATCCGCTGCCTGGATCTTCACCTGTTCTCACTCGATCCTTCTTTCTTTCGACTCGTAGAGACGTACCCGTACGACGCGCTCTCCTTCTGTCGTCCGTCGTCGGAGCGGCCAAAGACCAAGTGGTCTGGCCTGGGCTCCGTGCTGCAGGGAAACGACCTGGTCGACTCGCAGCTGGAGCTCTCGTTTCGCAGTCCCACGCCTGTGACTGCCATCTGCGAGCAGACGCTTTCGGAGGCAGAGGCGGATCGATTGGCGGGAAGGATTGCGCAGCATTATTGGTATGAGCTGTTTCTGGACGGGCTGCCAGTGTGGGGGTTTGTGGGGCCGCCGCCGGAGCATACTGACGAGCCGGATGCGCGTTACGTGTACACCCACAAGGCGTTTGATATTGCCTATAACGGGGATCGGGTTATTCACGTGAATTTGACGTCGGATAATCCGACGTTGGTGGAGGCGGGGGCGGTGCTGCGGTGGACGTACGAGGTGAACTGGGCGGAGACGGATGTGGCGTTCGATGATCGGTTCGAGCGGTACCTGGATTACAGCTTTTTCGAGCATCAGTGCGTATTGACGTTGAATTCTTTGACTGATGACGTGCGTCGTGCGCTCGAAGCGCCACGGTGACGCTTCGAGTCCTCGCTCACCCGCTCGCCCGCTCGCCCACATGATCATCATTAGGATTCACTGGTTCTCGGTGTTCAATTCGTTCATGATGGTGATCTTTCTGTTGGGGTTGGTGAGTATGATTTTGCTGCGGACGCTGCGGAAGGACTACGCGCGGTACACGGGCGGGAAGGACGACCTCGAGTCGCTGGAGCGGGATATGAACGAGGAGACGGGCTGGAAGCTCGTGCACGGTGACGTGTTTCGGTCGCCGATGATGCTGGAGCTTTTTGCGGCCGTCGTGGGTACGGGTGTCCAGCTGGCGACGTTGACGCTTCTGACGATCACGGTGACGATCGCCGGGGAGCTGCACGTCCGTCGCGGCACGATCGTGACGTTCTTCGTCGTGTTCTACGCGCTGACGAGCCTGTTGGGGGGATATGTGTCGGGAAGTCTGTACTCGAAGCACGACGGGCGGTCTTGGATTCAGGCGATGCTGCTGACGGCCAACCTGTTTCCGCTGACGGTGGCGGCCATCGCCTTCACGCTCAACACGATTGCCATCTTCTACAACTCAACGATGTCGGCGCCGTTCGGAACGATCGTCGTCGTCTTTGTGATCTGGGTGTTTGTCAGCTGCCCGCTGTGTCTGCTGGGGACGGTGCTGGGGAGGAACTGGGCGGGGGGCAGCGACAACCCGTGCAGGGTGAAGCGCATCCCGAGTCCCATCCCGAGCCGGCCGTGGTACCTGAGTCCCGTGCCGATCGCGGCGATGGGCGGCTTGCTGCCGTTTGGATCCATCTTTATCGAGATCTACTTTGTCTTTTCCAGCTTTTGGTGGGTGTTTGTCGTAGCTGAATCCCGGTTTGCTCTCGCTCGCTCGCTCGCTCACTGCCGCACTCGGTCACCATCGTCTCCAGGAATTACAAAGTATACTACGTCTACGGCTTCTTCCTGCTCGTGTTCCTGATTCTGCTGATGGTCACGGCGTGCATCACGGTCGTCGCCACCTACTTCCTCCTCAACGCCGAGAACTACCACTGGCAGTGGACGTCATTCGCCGCCGGCGCCTCCACCGCCCTCTACGTGTTCCTCTACGCCGTCCACTACTTCACGGCCAAGACCAACATGACTGGATTCTTCCAGACCGCGTTCTACTTCGGCTACACGAGCATCTTCTGCCTCGGCATCGGCACCATGTGCGGCGCCGTCGGCTACCTCAGCTCGGCCAGCTTTGTCCGGCGGATATACCGAAACATCAAGTGCGACTGACGACTGACGACTGACGGCTGACGACTGACGACTGACGAGAAAGTTACTCTTTCTGTTTAATTGAATCAAGCGAATGCAGAATGCGAAGAAGGATACTCTTGGTCTGTCGGCGTTGGCGTCCAGCCGTGCAGCTCTTGCTCAGTAGCTCTCGCTCCACTCCTTCTCGACATCGCCCTTGCTCAAGTAATACTGCAGCGTGTTGACCGCCAGGAGGCGCATGCTCTCGTTCAGCGGCTCGCCGTGGTACGTAATGTTGAAAATATCCACCGCATTCCTCCCGACCGTGTCAACCTCGGCCGACACCACGTTCAGGTTAATATCCTTCAGCACCCTCACGATGTCCGTGAGCAGGCCCGGCCTATCGACCGTGTTGACGAACAATTTGGTGTACATGCCCGTCTCCGACTCCCGGATCGACACCTGCGTGACCACCTTCCTCGCGGCCTTGCCCAACGGGTGCTCGTAGTCCATCTCCTGCACCGCCATGTTCCCGGTCGCCAGCTTCGACGTCGACTCCGGGTGATACTGCATCAGGCAGTCCAGGATCGTCAGTCGGATCTCCTCAATACGCGCCGACTTGACCACCTTCTCAGACGTACGCGCGTCGGTGATGTAGAACTTGTGCACCGCCATGCCGTTCTTCGTGCGAATCTTCGCGCGACGAATGTTCAGCTTTTGCGCCTTGAGCGCGGCCGTCGTATCGGCCAGATCTCCCAGAAGGTCACCGTACTCGAGCGACACAATGGTCGCAAACGCGTCAGACTACGGGTGGGTGGGTGACGGTGACGGTGAGGGCGAACAGAGGGGAGGCAGCGCGACAGCGACGAGAACGGGAACGAGGAACCGTGTCGCTCGCTCGATCGATCGAGAGAGAGAGAGAGAGCTCCACGACTACGTCCTACGTACCTGGTTGTCGATGAGGACTTTGGGCTCCGGAATATCGCCTCCGGCGAAAGCGGGGTTGGCGTCCTGGGCAGCGGCGTAGACACGCACATTGTCCGAGATCGGACAGGCAGAACCGCGTCGTGCGGGCATCGGGACGCGCGCAGTCGGGACGACGCAGGGGAGGGCACTGGAGTCGAGCAAGGTGTTGTAGCAATTCAGGTGAGGTGAGCGGGCGGTTGGGTGGCCCCGGTGGAGATCATGGCATTATTCATGTCGTATACGACGACCAGATGACGTACCGAGCCGCGGACGCAGTCCGGGAGGCCACGGCCTTGCATTGGCAGAGTCCAGCAGCAATCATGTGTCCGTTTCTTCCGTCCGTTTCTTCTTCCGGCTAGAGTGCCCGATGGAACGAGACGGGCGTGCGTACTCGATGAATGAGATGTGATTTCTTGTCCTCGAGCGGGATTGCGAGTTGCAGGGCACTTCGTTAGGTCACCAAGGGAAACTCGTCCGTCTTTACTCGGCCGCCCGCCCAAGTTCGTCATCATCGACGATGGGTGGCAGCAGACTGACCTACTCACTTGGCAGCCCTAGACCTTGGCAGCCTCACATCTGGGAACGCGTCCCCGAGGGTCGTCCCGGCTCCTGTGAGCAAGCTGACCGAGTACGACTGGCCGGACCGCGTCGCCGTCATGCCGAGCTCCCGGTAGGTCGCGGCGACGTCGGCGGCCCTGAGCTTGAGTTCTTCCACGAGCTTCTTCGTCGCATTGACGGGAAGAAAGGAGGACGGCTCGGCCCGGACGGCGAGGGTGAGGATCCAGGTGAGGAGGAGGTTGCGCTTCCTCTTGTCCATGACGTACTTCGTGGTGGCCGTTTCGCTGTCGTCGTCGCCGTCGCCGTCTTCCCGATTGTAGAAGAGCGAGAGGATGCCCTCCAGGGTGGAAGTCGGCATCTTCATTCCCTCGGCGCAGCCAGAGATGCCTCCGGTGTTTTTCCCTCCAGCCAGCTCGTCACCGTCGGCCGCGTCGGCAGCTGCCCTGTCCACACGGGGGCCGATCTTGATGACGAGGCGCTTGGGGTTGGTGTAGAACGGCAGAAGGTGGCCGAGAAAGGCCAGAGACGTGAGTCTGGGCTCGAGGGTGTCGGCCGCATCGGCGGCGAGAAAGCTGCTCTGGCTGCAGACCCTCGACGCGACGTATGCCCCAAAGGTCCGGCGGACGCCGGACATCGTCTCGGCCACGTCTCCCTCGCCCGCGTCCAGTCCCAGGGCTTTCTGTAACAGCGACGTGTCGATCGAGTCCCGGACGGCGCCGGGCACGATGCGGTCGAAGGGATAGGCCTCGTCGGCCGTGGTGGCCTCGGGGTCGTGCGGGGGAATGTTCCGCTCCTTAGACATGGCCTGTTTGATGAACGCTTCCTTGGTGACGGCGCCTCCTTTCGATAATGTCGATATTGCCGAGGCCGAGGCGGACGACTTGATCAGGTTGATGATGGCGTTGCCGCCGCCGAGCTGGGAGCCGTCCACGCGGCCGGCCTGGGCGTTGGCGAGCTGCCGCTTCCTCCGCTGGCTGCCGAATGCGTCGATGAGGCGGGAGTTCCGCTTGAGTCGCAGTTCTCGCAGGTCGCTGTCGGATTCCTCTCGGCGACTTTCCTGCGGGGCTGGCTCGTACTTGATGCCGTGGATGCGGGGCTCCATCCGGCACACCGCGTTGTTCTTCACGCAGGAGAGGGTCAGCTTGCCCTTCGACTCGTTGAAGACACCCAGCATGAGCTGCGGAAGTTGCCTGGTGGTTGATACGCGGTTGGGCGGTTGTTCGTATGTGAGGTGCGTGCGTGGGCGGTGTGCGTGGGCGGTACGCGAAACGAAAGGTCGGGTTGTGTGGCTCCGACATTGCTGCAACGCGGTTGGAGCTGGCGAGGCAACCAGTACTGGATCTCCACGGGCAGGGTGCCCTCGTTCTCGCATGCCACGTAATTGACCTCACCCCACTGACACCGAGGCGAGGGTGATTTTCTGGGCTGCTCGTCGTAGGGACACGACGCGTCAGTTCATTCATTCACCGACCACGGAGACGTACCCACCAGCGTGTCGCGTGCCCGTCGCGCCGACAAAGTCCACACGCTTGTCCGTGGCCACGACGACAGAGGTGCTCGTCTGCCTGTCGTCGCCGGTGCCGTCCCCGTCGCTGTCTGTCGCTGCCCCGTGTCCGGATTCGAACGTCTGCACGTGCTCCTTGGCGGTCCCGGGCGTGTACCCGGATGGGAAGGTGACCACCACAGTGTCGTGGTCGTGCAGCTTGGTCTTGATTGCGCTCGAGCTCGGCCTCTGGGAGGCGCCCGGCCCCGCCTCGTCTTCCGCTTTCCGTTTGTTTTTCGCCATTCCGTTCTAAGATACGATATCTGACATTCAGGCGCCGGGGAGTGCCGAGAGCAAAGAAGAGGAGACAGATATTTGCACTGCGAAGTGCATGCATAGTTGCATGCACTTCGCCAACAGCAGCGGATCACTGATGGCGAGTCATCAGCTCCTCGATCCCTTCGATGCTGGCGGGGCAGGAGCCACTCATCACTTCGGCGCCATCCTCGACAATCAGCACGTCGTCCTCGATCCGCACCCCGATGCCCCGAAACGGGCCGTACCGCGCGGCGTCGGGGATGTACAGGCCCGGCTCGATCGTCAAGCAGACCCCGGCCTCGAGCGGCTGGTCGTGCGAGACCGACGCGGCGTCATGCGTGTCCATACCGAGCCAGTGACCCACGCTGTGCGGATAGAACACCCTGTAGTCGTTGGTCGAGGGCCCGATCATCGAATGGGGCGAGAGGCCGAGGGAGCGCAGCGCGTCGCGGAGCAGGTCGACGGACATGTGGTGGAGCTGCCGAAGCGTGCTCCCGGGCCTACATGCACGCAGGAGCGCAGCGTGCGTTTCGTACACCGCCTGGTAGACGTCTCTGTGCGCACCTTCAAAGCGACCACTCGCGGGCCAGGTCCGCGTCACGTCCGAGCAATACCTGGCGAGCCAGTGATGGCGAGCGCAAATGTGGGAGTCAGGGTGTGAGAGCGCGAAGCATTCCCGTTCTCGTTCTCGTTCTCTTTCTCGCTCGCGCACGGCGGTCGAGCTATCCACAATTCGTACCCGTAGTACTCGCATCCGGCGTCCACCAGGAGGAGCTCGCCAGACTCGGGCCGGAGGACCTTATCGTTTCTCGAGTAGTGGATCGTCGTGGCGTCGGCGCCGGATGCCACCACCGGGGGGTACGCCATTCGCTGCGCCCCCCGGATACGACACCCGAACTCGAACAACGCCGAGATGTCGTGTTCCGATGTCGCCTTGACGTCATTGGCGTCCCTGGTTGCCTTGGCGTTATTGGCGTCCTTGGTATGTCTCATACACGCAGCCATGGACTCGGCCGCGACGTGCGCCGACGTCCGCATCAGGGCCACTTCGGCGTCAGACTTTTTCCACCGCATCCTGTGAATGATCGAATTGAGTCCGTGGACCGGTCTGGACTCATCCTTGAGATCTTGGACGACCTGCAGCGCCAGGCGCCAGTGTTCTGCCGTCGCCAGGTGCGCGGCGCTCGCGTTGAGATCCAGGTACAGCGCCGTCGAATCCTGCACGGACCGCTTCAATCGTGTCTTTATATCTGACACATTGTACGCATCGTCAGCCTCGAACACCTCGATGGCCGCCCGGGTATCCATCAGCGCGCCCGTCCACGTGTTACGAAACTGGCTCTCGTCCGGCGCATACACCACAAAGCGCCCGGAAGAGTCGATCGTCGCGAGTGTGTCTGGCTGGATGATCCCGGTGAGGTACTGGAAACACGAGTTTGGGCGATATGGGTACGGGATGATGCCCGACATGTACTGCGTCGGACTCGCGCCGAGGACGGCCACCGAACCGGGGGCGAGCTGGTCGGCAAAGCGCCGTCGCCGGGACCGAAACTCTTCGTTCGTGATACCCGGCTGCACCTCCTTGTCCCTCAGCAGCTCGGGATGCGTTTCGCTCGTGGGCTGTCCCGCGACAGAGACAGCGGCCGGGAGGGACGAGAACGATGAGCAGAGCGACGGGGAGCGGCTCCGCAGGAGGTCGAACTGGCCTCTTCGCCTGTGCCACCACCTCTGCCGCCGCGCGACGGCAGCACACGACGACAGCATCCCGAATGTTCTAGCGATCGGAGAGGTCGACGCCTACTTCTCGGCTCCCTTCGCTGCTCGTCTCGGCCGGAGAGGTAGCGCGTCTGCGGTATAGGACCAGGGGGAGAGAGAGAACAACGCCGCCCAGGAATACGGTTACGCGCGTGCCTCGTTTCGTTCGGATTGTGATCGGGCCGAGCCAGCCAAACATCGGTCGTCCTCGGTCGTCGGTCGGGACCACGCTCGGACGAGCGAAAGAATTGTCAGAGTTTATTTCTCGACGTCGCAGTTGGGGTCTCTCGGCGGCGACTTCCACGCCACGCCGACGAAGCACGACTGATCAGGGCCGAGCAGGAGAGAAATGCCGGACGACGAGGCTCCAATGGGCCTCCAGTGGGCGTACTTCAACGGGAAGCGAAAAGCCCTCCCCCCGAACCGGGCCAGGACGACCCTCCTGTCCTTCCTTCGCGAGGAGCTGCAGCTGACTGGGGCCAAGCTGGGGTGCGGGGAGGGCGGGTGCGGGGCGTGTACGGTGATGGTATCGAGGCGGGACCCGAGGGATCCGACGAAGGTGCAGCATCGGTCGATCAATGCCTGTCTTGCGCCGCTGTATTCGGTGGCGGGGTGTCACGTGGTCACGGTGGAGGGCATCGGGAGTACGAGGCGGGGGCTGCACCCCGTGCAAGCGCGGCTGGCGAGGGCGCATGGGAGCCAGTGTGGGTTCTGTACGCCTGGTTTCGTCATGAGCATGTACGCGCTGCTGCGGTCGAAGGTCGCGGACGGGGCGGGGATCAGCGAGGAGGACATCGAGGAGGCGCTGGCTGGGAACCTCTGTCGGTGTACTGGGTACAGACCCATCTTGGATGCGTTTCGGCCGTTTGCGTCGGCGTATGCTGGTGGAAGTTCTGGTGGACATTCTGGGGAAACGGGTGGGTCGGAGGCTACGATTTGCCCGACGACCGGGCGGCCGTGCGACTGCTCTGGGGGCCAGGCGAAGACGTTGTTGCAGAGGGGGCTGCAGACGGAGTCGTCGCATGCGTGCGGATCGCAGCGGACAACGGCGGGCGAGCGGGAGCTGATCACGCCGCCGGAGGTCCTCGAGTATGTGCCGGCTGACGTCTGTGATCTGGGAGAGTCCGCGAACTGGTATCGGCCCGTCACGATCGAGGGGCTCTTGGAACGGAAGGCAGAGCTTCCGCATGCAACGCTGGTCGCTGGGAATACCGAGGTCGGGATCGAGATGAAGTTCAAGCATGCCGACTACCGGGACCTCATCTACACGGGGTGGGTGCCCGAGCTCGCCGAGGTGGTCGAAGGGGACGAATCTGTGTCTTTCGGTGCCGGGGTGTCGCTATCGACGCTCGTGGACACGTGCAAGACGCTGGACCGCGAGCGTCGTGGAACGGCCGGAACCCTGTCGCCTTTTGCTGCAATCGCAGAGCAGCTTAAGTGGTTTGCGGGACCGCCAATCCGAAACTGGGGGACAATTGGCGGAAACGTGGTCACTGCCAGCCCAATCTCGGACCTGAACCCGCTCTGGATGGCCACCCGGGCCGTGTTCACCGTGCAGAGCCGGGCGAGGGGGGCGCGCCAGGTCCCGGCCAGCGCGTTCTTCCTCGGGTATCGCAAGGTGGATATGTTGCCTGACGAGGTGCTGGTGAAGGTCACATTGCCTCGCGGAAGGCCATTCGAGTACGTCAAGGAGTTCAAGCAGGCGCAGCGGCGCGACGACGATATTGCCATCGTCAACTGCGGCTTCCGAGTGGCGTTCCGGTTCGATGATGAGTCGGCGATGTGGGTCATTGATGATGTGAGCATCGCGTACGGTGGTGTGGCGCCGGTGACCGTGATGGCGACCGAGACGGCGGCGGTCCTCCTGGGCGCGACGCCGACGGACGAGCTGGTGGAGCGGGCGCTCGCCACGGTCGCCGGGGAGATTGTCGTCCCGGACGACGCTCCCGGCGGACGGGCGGCCTTCCGAAGGATGCTCGTGGCTGCCTTTCTGCGCAAGGGCCTGGCCCACGCCTGCAAAGCGCTCGAACGTGAATCCTCAGCCGCGGGATCGGCGACCTCGCCGATCCCTTCCTACGTGTGCGCGCTCGGCGCTGCCACCACGCAACTGGCGGAAGCGTTCCGCAGCGAGCCTTCGAAGGGAATCCAGTACTTTTCCGACACCGGGCCGGATGACATCGTCGGAACGCCGGCGCAGCACGCCTCGGCCGAGCTCCAGGTGTCTGGCGAGGCCCGATACGTCGACGACATGCCCCGACCCGTCAACCTGCTCCATGCTGCGCTCGTCCTTTCCGAGCGTGCGCACGCTGTCATCAAGTCGATCGATTGCGCGGACGCGCGTGCGCTGCCTGGCGTCGAGGCCATCCACTTGGCGGCCGACATTCCGGGCAAGAACAGCATCGGGCCAGTCATCAAAGACGAGGAAGTGTTTGCGTCCAGCACCGTCACGTGCGTTGGTCAACCGATCGGCGTTGTCACTGCAACCACCAGGGAGCAGGCCCTCTGCGCGGCGCGTGCCGTCCGCGTCGCGTACGAGGACCTCGAGCCGGTCCTGACGATCCGGGATGCCATCGCCAAAGGGTCGTTCTACGGGGACGAGTGGGCCAACCCGATCGACTGTGGGGACGTGGACGCCGCATTCGCCGAGGAAGGACTGGTATTGGTGGAGGGGTCGGTCGAGATGGGCGGCCAGGAGCATTTTTACCTGGAGCCCAACGCCCACGTGGTGCTGCCCGTCGAGTCGGGCGAGCTCGTGTCTTACAGCTCGACGCAGTGCCCCCAGAAGCACCAGCAGTACATTGCAAGCGTGTTGGGAATCCCCTCTAACCGCGTCGTTGTGAGAACAAAGCGCATCGGGGGCGGGTTTGGAGGCAAGGAGACCCGCGCCGCCTTCCTCAACACGATCGCGGCCGTCCCGGCCCACCTGTTGGACAGGCCCGTGTCGCTGGTCGTCGATCGAGACGTGGACATGGGCATCACGGGTCATCGCCATCCGTTCTACGCCAACTACAAGGCCGCGTGCACCAAGGACGGCGAGATCCGTGCCATCGACGTCCAGCTGTTCAGCAACGGCGGCAACTCGCTCGACCTCTCGGGCGCGGTCATGGACAGGGCGCTCCTGAGTCTGGACAGCGTGTATCGCATTCCTAATGTCCGTGCCAGGGGGACCGTCTGTAGGACCAATATGCCGAGCAACACCGCCTTTCGGGGCTTTGGCGCCCCGCAGGGCATGATGGTCATCGAGACCATCGCCGATCACCTGGCCTCGGCGGCTGGCCTCGGCCGCCGCGAATTCGTCGAACGCAACATGATCCGCACCGGCGATACGACGCACTACGGCCAAGTCATCGAGGATTGCCAGGCCAAGAAGTGCTGGGACGACGCACTCGAGCTGGCCAGCCTCGAGGCGCGCAGCCGGGCGGTTGACGAGTTCAACGCCTCGCAAACGACGCGCAAGCGCGGGCTGGCGATCGTGCCTACCAAGTTTGGGATCTCCTTCACCGTCAAGTTCCTGAACCAGGCCGGTGCCCTCGTCCACATCTACCAGGGCGATGGCGCCGTCCTGGTCACGCATGGCGGCGTCGAAATGGGGCAGGGCCTGCACACCAAGGTCTGCCAGATCGTTGCGCAGGCCCTCGGTGTTCCGCTGGAAACGGTCTACATCAGCGAGACCGCCACCGACAAGGTGCCAAACGCCACGCCCACGGCAGCATCCGCCTCGAGCGATCTCTACGGTGCCGCGGCCGCAGACGCCTGCGCCCAGCTCAACGCCCGGCTAGCCCCCTACCGCGCCGCGCATCCCGATGACTCTTTCCTGGAAATCGTCCAGAAAGCCTACCTTGACCGCGTCGATCTCAGCGCGCACGGGTTCTACGCCACGCCGGACATCACCAGCCACCCGACGGCGCCAGGCGGCGACGTGCAACCGAGGCCGTTCAACTACTTCACGTACGGCACGGCCGTCACGGAGGTCGAGCTCGACGTGAGTACCGGCGACTGGCACGCAATCCGCTCCGACGTGGTGATGGACGTCGGCCGCTCGCTCAACCCCGCCATCGACATCGGCCAGATCGAGGGTGCCTTCGTCCAGGGAATGGGATGGTCCTGCATCGAAGAGCTCATCTGGGGAGACGACGAGCATCCATGGGTCCGCACCAAGGGGGCCCTGTTTTCGTGCGGGCCAGGAACGTACGGGCGTTGAATTCCACTCTCACCCTCTCGCTGACTGACCCTCTCGCTCACTCGCGCCTCGCTCTTCCGTCCTCCAGGTACAAGATCCCCACGGCCAACGACATCCCACGGGTGTTCAACGTGTCGCTACTCCGCGATTCGCACTGCCAGCGGACGCCTCTGGCGCACTCCTCGAAAGCCGTCGGAGAGCCTCCCTTCTTCCTGGGCACTTCCGTATACTGGGCCCTGAAAGAGGCGGTGCGTGCTTCTCGAGCAGAGCAGGGGGCTGGGGAGGGGTGGTTTGGGCTGCGTCTGCCAGCGACGCCGGAGCGTCTCGTGTTGGCAATTCGAAGGGAGGAGTGATCACTCACTTTCATTCAGAAACAGGAAACGATGAAGTTCTCGAGTCTGTTCTTCGCGATCTGCGCGCTGCTTGCGCTCACGTCAACCTTTGTCTTTGTCTCTGCGGAGGACGAGAAGAAGGGACCGGCCATCACGAACAAGGTCCGTGTTCAAAAATGAATCCGAACGATCGCACCGCAGTAATGTCAAAAATCCGTCAGCCGTGTCGCTGTAGATATACCGATCGATAAACGCAGCCGACAACTTCGCCGCATCGGCGCTCGTTCGTTAAATCGAACGATCGCGTCATCACCTGACACCGTCGTCCGCACACAACTCTCTCTCAGGTCTTCTTCGACGTTACCATCGACGGACAGGATGCCGGCCGCATTGTCATGGGACTCTACGGAAAGACCGTCCCCAAGACTGCGGAGAACTTCCGCGCCCTGTGCACGGTGGGTATTGATCTCGACCGACAATGATCTCGACCGACGTACGCTCGCGCGCCCCGACGGTCTCACCCGCGCTACGACCACGCGCTTCGTTCGTTTGCCAGGGCGAGAAGGGCATGGGGGAGCAGGGCAAGCCCTTGCACTACGAGGGCTCTGGTTTCCACCGCATCATCCCGCAATTCATGATTCAGGGTGGAGATTTCACGCAAGGCAACGGCATGGGAGGGGAGAGCATCTACGGCGGCAAGTTTCCCGACGAGAACTTCAAGCTGAAGCACAGCAAGCCCGGCCTCCTCAGTATGGCCAACGCCGGCCCCGACACCAACGGTTCCCAGTTCTTCATCACCACCGTCAACACGCCCTGGCTCGACGGCAAGCACACGGTCTTTGGCGAGATCGTCGAGGGCATGGACATCGTGTATAAGATCGAGGGCGCCGGGAGCCCGTCGGGCGCCCCGCAGAAGAAGGTCGTCATCTCCAAGTCCGGAGAGCTGGCCGGCGGCGCTTCAACCGAGCTCTGATATGAGTTAGTAGTCCTCGCCTAGAAGACGTCTCTGCTGAAGTGTAAGGCGGTTCCAACGATTCTGCCGTGAGCGGGGAAACCCTCCTTATTTTCGGCCGTCCCTGTCGTGACAGTGATCAGTGATCACTTGGTGAGTCACCACGGTGGTGATCAAACATTTTCGACGTGATATCGTCGTCGTCGTGGTCGGGTGATCTCGCGTACACTGAAAGCCATACGGATACGGAGCGTTAACCCGCGGACGGAGAGAAGGCTGGTGCGCACGCGAAAGCCAACGACCGTCCAACGCAAGATCGTTCGAGACCAAATTCTCCACCAGACGAGCGAGTTGCCCCCCTCCACGAGAACGCCGTCGCTATATCACCCTGCATACCAACCGACAATGGCGGAAACGTCCTCCTCGACGACGTTTCGAAAGGCCACCGGCAGCCCAACGACCCGGACAAACCTCAGAGAAGAAACATCGTTCCTTGCGTCCAACCTCGACAGCACGGTCGTTCTTCGGAGCAAAATGTCGGCGAATAAGGATCTGGAGAAGTACCTGGAGACGACCGTGGGGGCGTCGCGGTCGGAGACGGCGGCAACGGCCGTGAGAAATTTGGCCGAGGCGGTTTGCTCGGATCCGACCTGCGCGGACGCGTGGTGGGCGCTGTTGCACCACGAAGAGTGCTACTTCGAGCGGTCGGGGGCGAGCCGAGGGGAGTACGTCAAGCGGTCGTCGACGGCGGACGTGATTCTGTTCGACCTGTACGACTGGGCGACGAGGCTGGTGCCGCAGAAGACGAACAAGACCAAGCCGGCGTTTGTCAACATATGGCTCGGGCACGCGCGGCAGCAGTGGCTTCGTGGTCAGGATGATGCGTTGGATGCGATCAAGGCGCTGAAGACGCAGCAGATCGGGCTGTCGTTTGCGCCGATGTACCTCGAGTGGGCGAGCATCGAGGCTGCGAGCGGCAGGTTGCAGAAGGCGCTGTCGGTGGTGGCCAAGGGCATCAGGGAGCGGGCTGCGCCGATAGGGCACTTGGAGGAGCTGGAACGAGCGCTCAAGGCGGGGACGTTTGAGTACCGGCCGTTCTGGCAGTTTTCGGTGGACGAGTCGGCGCCGCTGGCAGTCGACCAGCCCGTGGGCGTGCCGAGTTCGTCTTCGGCTCTCACGGGGATGGTCGGAAAGTCGGCGCTACTGGCCCTGGAGAGCAAGACACCCGGGTTTGTGCGGGAATCGCTCAACTCGCTGTCGGAACGGCGGTCGAGCTGTGGTGGCAGCAGTGGCTCGGGGTCGTCGGAGGAGGACGCCACGACGGGCAACATGACCTTGGGGGGCGTCGTGGGTGTCGAAAGCATCGGGGGTGTCGGAAGCGTCGGGGCTAAGTTGCACGCAGCCACCAACGGCAAGTCCGTCAGCAACTCAAAACTGGTCACGCCGGTGTCGGCTTCCTCGTTGAGCGCTCGCAGGAGTCGGATCACGTACAACAAAGTGACGGGCTCGTGCGAGAAAGTTGCCAAAAGCCTTCGAGAAGACTTGACGTTGCACCGGCCCCCGACGCTCCACGCCATCCCCGAGAACACCAGTGCGGACGGCGAGACGACTGCCGCACGAGCGCCGGACGAGCGCAAGGCGCTCGTCATCGAGGGCGGCGAGGATACGGCGTGCCTGGATGGCGAGACCCTGCCGATCAGCGGCAGCATGAATCGGGATACCGTGCCTTCCTCGTCGTCACTGGGAGGCGTTGCAGGTGGAGGTGGAGAATTTGGAACAGTTGGAACAGTCGGAGTCGCCTCTGTCGTCCCCCAACGGACGCCCATTCCCAACAAGGCAGCGGCAGCGGCTGGTGCCATGCCGGCGCCGACCGTCCCCGCTGCACGAGCACCGCCACACCCACCCCCATCGCACACCGCAAATACAACGAATACGGCCAACAGAAAGATCGTGGAGAACGAGCAGATGGTCATCGTCCGGGGCATCCAGTACACCAAGTTGGAATGCGTCGGAAAAGGCGGCAGCAGCAAAGTCTACAAGGTGATGGCGCCAAACAAGAAGATTTTCGCGCTCAAGAGGATCCGCCTGAACGGTCGCGACGAGGAAGCCGCCACGGGGTTCCTCGACGAGATCACGCTCCTCGCGCGGCTCAAGGGCAAGTCGAACATCATCCAGCTCATCGACTCGGAGGTCCACAAGCGGGACGGGATCATCTACATGGTGCTTGAGTGTGGCGACATCGACCTCGCCAAACTCCTGCAGCGCCACGAGGCCGCCCTCCAAGAGCGGCGGAGGGCCGTTCCCTCTGCCGCCGCGAGCAGCGGCCCTGGCGGCCCAACCTACCCAACCCAGTCTACCGACCAGAACAAAGTACATGTCGTCGACGAAAACTTCGTGCGGATGTACTGGGAGCAGATGCTGCACGCTGTGGATACCATCCACCGGGAGCGCATCGTGCACTCGGACCTCAAGCCGGCAAACTTTTTGGTGGTCGAGGGACAGCTCAAGCTCATCGACTTTGGAATCGCCAAGGCCATCCAGGCCGACACCACCTCCATAGCTCGAGAGTCGCAAGTGGGAACGCTGAACTACATGTCTCCCGAGGCAATCACGGGCGGCTCGCCCGCGACGCCCACGGGTGGCCCGGCAACGAAGGTCGGTCGCGCCTCGGACATCTGGTCCCTCGGCTGCATCCTCTACCAGATGGTTTACGGCAAGACGCCCTTCGCTCACCTGCCGTTCATTCAGAAGATGCACGCGATCATCGACGACAACCACGCGATCGGCTTCCCGCCGATCGCCAATCCGTGCCTGATGGACGTCATCAAGCGGTGCCTGTGCCGCCAACCCAAGGGGCGCATCACCATGGAGGAGCTGCTGGACCACCCGTTCCTGCACCCCGAGCGCGAACACGCACGGATCTCGCGGGATGCCGACCCGACGAACAGCAACATCGAGCTGAGCAAGGAGCAGCTCCGGACGTTGCTGCAGAAGGTGGCGACATCTGGCGCCGACGCCGACTTCAACATCCTCAGCGACCAGCTCTTCCTGCAACTCGCGGGCGTCGTGGACAAGGAAAACCGCGGGGAGACGAGAGAGACGAGGGGCGTGTGCGAGCCCGGCGGCAGCGAACGAACGGTCCCCGGTCGCCAGCCCCTCGGCGACCATGGCAACCCGCAATACCACGACCGTCACGACCGTCACGACCGTCACGACCGTCACTTGTAACAAATCGCGTCGCCGTCGCCGTCGATTGTGATACTTGCCGAGCTACGCACTATTACATCGTTCAAACTACTATTACATCGCGCCGATGCCCTTCATGCCCAGCACAATGCCGACTCCCATGGCGTGTCCGAACGCTCCCAGAGCCAGGACATCGGCCGCAGTCAGTCCAGCCGGGTCGTTCGACACCAAACCAGAGGCCCTGTCGGACATCTTGAGTCCAGCAGACGCCGGCCTGTTGGCGGTCGGGGCGAGTCCGAAGCGTCCGGCGACCAGAGGCAGGGCGGTGGCCAGGATCATAATCTGGTTGGTCGCCGATCCGAGGTACTCGGCGCGCACGATGGTGTGCGTGCGGCGAGCCTGGGTCCTCGTGGCAGCGGTCTGTCGAGAAGAGGGTAGATGGAATACTACAGTGAGCGGTGGTGGGTCGAGCTTGGGGTGGGTCGAGCTTGGGGTGGGTCGAGCTTGGGGTGGGTCGAGCTTGGGGTGGGTCGAGCTTGGGGTGGGTCGAGCGTGGGGGGGGTCGGGCTTGGGGTCGAG
>Ga0181582_10000772_pt1 | contig 23592 bp, 20 predicted proteins | sample 071ome_32_FD_132438 | JGI IMG/M metagenome (GOLD analysis project Ga0181582, IMG submission 132438) | Coastal salt marsh microbial communities from the Groves Creek Marsh, Skidaway Island, Georgia - 071405AT metaG (megahit assembly) | ecosystem: Environmental > Aquatic > Marine > Intertidal...
CTGCCTCGTAAACGAGGGACACCCCGCCCTTTCAGTACAAATTGGTGATGAGGCTGAGTACCCGCAGGAACGGAAAACTCCTCGTCGCCATCGAGGGTTGTCAGCGTGAGCTCAGTGCCGAGAGCGGCTTGGGCAATCGAGATCGGCACGTGAGTAACGAGGTCATTCTCTTCACGTTCGTACTGCTCGTGCGCCGCAACTCGAATGTGCACATACAAGTCTCCGGCTGCTCCACCACGAGCACCTACCGCTCCGCGCTGACTCAACCGCAACGTTGCCCCAGTATCAACACCCGCTGGCACCTCAACTTGGTAGGTGCGCTCAGCAGTGATACGGCCCTCTCCACGACATCCGCTACACGGGGTTGTAATGACCTCACCGAGACCCGAACACCGAGGACATGCAGACGTCGTCATCATCTGACCAAGCATGCTTTGTCGAACACGGCGCACTTGGCCGGCACCATTGCAATCTGCGCAGGTCACAGGCTGAGTGCCTTCACCAGCACCGGTACCTCCGCAGTCATCGCACCGCTGGGGCAGACGAAGATCGACCGAGACTTCCGCTCCAAAAACAGCTTGCTCAAATTCGAGATCAAGGACGACCTCCATATCTTGGCCTCGTGGTGGCCCCGCGGGACCGCCTCGACCGTCACCACCACCAAACGGGCTCGAGCCCCCAAAGAAGGCGTCGAAAATGTCGCCAAGGCCGCCACCGCCAAAGATGTCTTCTGCCGATTGGCCTCCTGCCCCACCGACGCCTGCCTCGCCAAACCGGTCATAGCGAGCGCGCTGATCGTCATCGGAAAGCACCTGGTACGCAACGGCTAATTCTTTGAATCGCTCCTCAGCCTGCGGATCATCGGGGTTCGCATCGGGGTGCAAATCTCGCGCCCGACGCCGATACGCCTTCTTGATCTCATCTGCGCTCGCCGAACGGTCAACGCCAAGCAGTTCGTAGTAATCAGCCACTCGTCACGAACCCTCTTCGAGACGGGTACCGAGGCGCTCACTCACAAGGCCCACCGTAGCGAGCGCCTGCGGGTAGTTCATGCGGGTTGGTCCGAGCACTCCCACCGAGCCGACGTGTTCGCCCTCAACCACGACCGGTGAGACAACGATCGAACACGCCGCCAAGGGCTCAACACCGTGCTCTCCTCCGATCGCAACCGACATTCCGCGATCGAGCACGTCTCGCACTAACGACACAACAACAAACTGTTGTTCAAGAGTGTGGAGAATGTTGCGAACAACTTCGACCGCGTCGAACGAAGCTGCGACCGATGACGTACCTCCGACATACACGTGATCATCTGAAGACACCTGGAATACCGCATCTCGCGCCATGGCTGCCAGAGCCGCAACCGAATCGTTCTCGACGCCGTCGATCGTCGTCACCTCTGAGAGTTTCTTCCCTACCAAATTGTGGGCGAGAACTGCTGCTGCATCAGCGAGCCGTTCATCATCGCAGCCATCAGAAAGTTCAATCGTCGAACTCTCCACCGCCCCATTTGAAAACACCACCACCACTGTTGCGTGGGTGGAACTTAGCGGGACGAGTTGAACGCTTCGCACCTCAACCTCGGCCGGCGTCGGACCCACCACCAATGACGTGGAATTGGTGAGGTTCGCGAGCAAGTCAGACGTTTGGTGCAACATCTCTTCTAGGCGGCCGTGTGCAGCAGTGAAAAAGTCACCGATCTGAGCCGTCTGAGCCGAATCAAGTGGGCCGGGCGTTGTGAGGTTGTCGACGAAGTATCGGTAGCCCTTATCGGTTGGGATTCGACCCGCCGACGTATGCGGCTGTACGAGAAATCCCTCTTGCTCTAGCTGGGCAAGCTCATTTCGAACGGTTGCGGAAGAGACACCCACGCCAGGCGCGTCAACGAGGTGGGAAGAACCCACTGGCTGCGCTGTCGATATGTACTCATGTACGACAGCGCTGAGAATCGCAGTCTTACGGTCGTCGAGCATCTGGCACTCAACGATATCGACTGCTAGCGAGCACGGGCGGCTTCATAACGCCGTAATGCCTCTTTTCGTTCCTCGCCATGGTCAACCATTGGCGCCGGGTAGCGATCGGAATTGAGTTCGGGAATCCACCTGCGCTGATACTCACCCGAAGGATCCCAGCGCTCAGCTTGAGCCGTCGGGTTGAACACCCGGAAGTACGGCGCTGCATCAGTACCTGTGCCCGCCGCCCACTGCCAACCGTGGTTATTTGATGCGAGGTCACCGTCAACCAGATGTTGCATAAACCACTTCGCACCCCACTGCCACGGCAGATGAAGATCTTTCACCAAGAAGCTCGCAACGATCATCCGAACCCGATTGTGCATCCACCCGGTCGCAGCGAGCTGGCGCATTCCCGCGTCAACGATGGGAAACCCTGTCATGCCCTGTGCCCACAATTCGAATCGAGTTCGTGCGGCGGCGTCGGTATCGATGGCAATGCCGTTGAGTTTCGCGTCGAGGTTTGCCCACGCGGAGTCTGGGCGACGGAAAAGAACATCGGCGTAGAAGTCGCGCCACGCAAGTTCGCTTTCAAATGTCGAGTGATGTTCGCAGGTCGGGTCAAGTTCTTGCAGCAGTCGAGCTGGGTGAACCACCCCAAATCGAAGTGCGGTCGACATACGACTCGTGCCATCGGCCGCCGGCAAATCTCGGACATCGCCATAGTGGTGCAAACCATCGCGAGCGAATGTCTCCCATCGACGGGTCACTCGCTCAGAAGAAAGATCCGTCAATTCGTCGTCGACGAGATCGTCAACATGCTGATCGAGCAGATGTCCGGTGTCGTCGATCGAAACCCAGTCAGGGTTAGAGGGTGCATCACTGAGCACCGAGTCAGAAGCATCGAGAGTGAGCCGCCATCTCTTCCGGAACGGAGTAAAGACCGAATACGGCGAACCATCATCTTTCAACACCCCTCCCGGCGCAACGAGATACGGCGAGCCTGTTCCGATAAAGCGACAGCCAACCTCACGCAAGGCAGTTGCAACCTCGGCATCGCGGCTGTGCCCGTAAGGGCCGTAATCGCGAGACACGTGCACTTCGGAGACCCCAAGAGACTTCACCATGTCTGTAAGCACCTCAGCCGGACGACCGCGGCGAATGACGAGCGCTCCTTCGGTGGCCTGCCTAAGGTCGTGAAGTGCAGAGGCCAATGCAGCTCGACGTGGGCCACCCGCCCGATCAAATGCCGGATCGACAATAAAGAGGGGCACTACCGGACCAACCGACAGCGCCCGTTCAAGGGCCTGATGGTCGCGAACGCGCAAGTCTCGCCGGAACCACAAGATGACAGGGGAAGCGGTCACACTGACAGTGTTGACGTCTCGACGGGTTCCCGCATGGTCGAGCGAGAAATCAAACCAAATCTCAGCCACAGCACGCAGCCAAGGACAATCACCGCTCCATAGAGCAACGACCACGTCAGACCGATTGAGTCGCCGATGACACCGGTGATCGGGCCACCGATTGGATACGACCCGAGAAAGGCAACTGCGCTAAACGCCAGAACGCGCCCACGCATTTCGGGAGGACACATATCTTGACTCCACGAATTCATCGAGGCGATGAAACCCGCCCCTCCAAGCCCAAGAGGGATGGCGACAATGAGAGCAACCGGCCCGGACGACGAAAATGCCAGAGCGACTCCTGCGACTCCGAGCACGAAGGCGTTTGCCGTCATCCAACGCAACGTCACCGTCGGCCGACCTGCCGTAAGGAGCGAACCGATGAGACTGCCGAGGCTTGTTGCCGTCATGACCCAGCCGAACCACATCCGATTTCCCCAGGCTGCGTCAGCGATGCGGGGCAACGCCACGTTGTGGTTATAGCCAAATGTTGAGACCACCGTGTAGATGATGAACACCGGCCCAAATAACGGTGTTCGCGCAATGAAGCGAACCGCCTCTCGAATCGGCTGGCCACCCTTCGCAACACGAGGTGGCTCGGTCACCAGCGAGCGATCGATCGTGACGATCGAGAAGATAATTGCTGCCGACGTGACCGCATTGATGACGAACATCCAGCCGACGCCGAACGGGCCGATCAACAGCGCTGCGATTGCAGGCCCAAAAATTCGTGAACCGGTCATCGTCGCGGTGTTGAGCGACATGGCATTCGAAATTTCTTCCGGCGCAACGAGCTCGGTGAGAAACCCCCGCCTGGAGGGGTTATCGAGAGCTGACACAATGCCCAACATGAGCGTTGCGGCATACACGAACCCGAGCGTCAACGTGCCGGTCACATGAGCTAGTGCGAGCAGCACTGCCTGAACAGCCATCAGCGACTGCGTGATGAGTACCACTCGGTGACGATCCACTCGGTCTGAAAGTGACCCTGCCCACGCCCCGATGATGAGCAGAGGCCCGAACTGCAATGCGGTGAGGATTCCGATGGCGGTTGTCGATTCGGTCAACCGATCAACGACAACGGCAACAGTCGTGAACTGAACCCACGCCCCAATCTGCGATATTGCCATTCCGCCGAGGTACCTCCGCACATTTCTGTGACGGAGCGACCTAAAGGTCGTTGACTCAGCAGGGGACATCTACTCAGTCGTCCAATTTCAACGCAGAGATGAATACATCGCCAGGAACTTCGACCCGACCAATGGCCTTCATTTTCTTCTTGCCCTCTTTTTGCCGTTCAAGAAGTTTGCGCTTACGGGTGATGTCACCGCCGTAGCACTTCGCAAGGACGTCTTTGCGCTTTGCCTTCACGGTCTCGCGCGCAATGACCTTGCCCCCAATTGCTGCCTGGATCGGGACATCAAACATTTGCCTTGGAATCAGTTCTTTCAACTTCTCGCACATCCGGCGGCCGTACTGGTCGGCACTTTCTCTGTGCACGATCGTCGAGAACGCGTCGGCGGGCATGCCATTCAGCAACAAATCGACCCGTACAAGATTCGATGGGTGGTATCCCGCCAACTCATAATCGAGGCTCGCGTAGCCCTGGCTCCGGCTCTTCAACTGATCGAAGAAGTCGACAACAACTTCAGCGAGAGGAATGTCGTACACCAACTCAACTCGCTCAGGTGAGAGGTACTCCATTCGCTTCATTTCACCCCGACGCGATTGGCAAAGCTCCATTAATGCTCCGGTGTATTCGGAGGGAGTGATGATCGACACTTTGAAAATCGGTTCTTCAATCGACTCGACCTGTTGCGGAGGAGGAAGTTCAGCGGGGTTATCGACGATGGCGATGTCGCCATCGGTCCGAGTTACCCGGTATTCGACCGATGGCGCCGTTGCGATGAGTGCAAGACCAAACTCGCGCTCAAGCCGCTCTTTGACGATTTCCATGTGCAACAACCCGAGAAACCCGCACCGGAACCCGAAACCGAGCGCTCCTGACGATTCAGGGGTGTACGTGATTGATGCATCGTTGAGTTTCAGTTTGCCGAGCGCGTCTCGAAGGTCTTCAAAGTCGTCACCATCGATCGGGAACAATCCAGAAAACACCATCGGCTTGGGGTCTCGGTATCCGGCAAGAGGTGTTTCGGCACCCTTTGACGCGGTCGTCACGGTCTCTCCTGAACGAGCGTCACCAACATCTTTGATGCCCGCAATGAGGTAGCCGACCTCTCCTGGACCAAGTTCTTTCACCGGTACCGTTGCCGGCTGACGCACCCCAATCTCAAGCGCCTCATGTTGAGCACCTGCCTGCATAAACGACAGCTTGGCTCCACTTCGCAGATGCCCGTTCATCACGCGCACCGACGACACCACACCGCGATATTGGTCGAACTGCGAATCGAAAATAAGGGCCTGAAGCGGCTCGTCGGCCGAGCCCTTCGGAGCGGGAATTCGCTCAGCGACTGCGTCGAGAAGTTCAGGTACTCCCTCGCCCGATTTTGCGGAAATCCGCAGAATTTCCTCAGCAGGAATGCCGAGCACCGTCTCGATTTCCATTGCGTATCGGTCAGGGTCTGCGGCGGGAAGATCAATTTTGTTTAAGCACGCCACAATTTCAAGATCGTTCTCCAGCGCCAAGTAGCAGTTCGCAAGAGTTTGGGCCTCGATTCCCTGCGCAGCATCAACCACGAGGACCACACCTTCGCATGCGGCCAGCGAACGTGAAACCTCGTAGCCAAAGTCAACATGGCCAGGGGTGTCGATGAGATGAAAGACGTGACCATTCCACTCGACACGAACATTTTGGGCCTTGATGGTGATGCCCCGCTCACGCTCAAGATCCATCGAATCGAGATATTGAGCTTTCATATCTCGTGTTTGCACCGCACCCGTGATCTCAAGAATTCGATCGGACAGCGTCGATTTCCCATGATCAATGTGGGCGATAATCGAGAAATTTCGGATGCGGGAAAGACCAGATGCGGAGTCCATGGCTGTCCCCTACGCTACCGCCCGGCGTTGGGAGTGTTCCTCTTGCACCGATAGTCTCACTTCGCTGATGAAAACAGTTTGCGTTGCGCACACTGGATCATCTTGAGACACGATTGGTGCCTGCACCACACACATACACCTTGAGGTAACCGTGGCGAATATTAAGAGCCAGAAAAAGCGAATACTCACCAACGCAAAAGCGGCAGAACGCAATCGCGCCGTCCGCAGCGAGTTGAAGACTCGAGTGAAGACCGCAACCGCCAGCGCCGGGTCAGATGATGACTCATCCGTGCGTCTCGCAATGAGCAAGATTGACCGGGCCGTTGCAAAGGGCGTGTTGCACAAGAACACTGCGGCCCGCAAGAAGAGCCGCTTGATGCAAAAGATCAACGCCGGCTCGTAAGCCGTCGTTATCTAACGTTCGACCCGAGCCTCAGTGCTCGGGTTGTTCCGCGTCTGGGCCCATTTTGGTCTATCTCACGCAATGCATCATCAGCGTCGACGGCTTGGGGAAAGGCGGGCGAGGCGGGCGACCAAGACCTCGGTCACTGCGACATCATCGAGACCCGTCCGGCCGCGCACATCAAGATCGGCATCGGCAAGCAAACCCATTGCTCGGCGCAGACCATCAGTTCCCAGGCGTTGCGAACCCTCGAGAGCCTTTTTTGCTGGAAACCCGCTTTTCATTCCCAGTACCTCAGCAGCGGAATCTTGCGAGTTCGCTCCGCTCCCATCGAGCATCGACATTTTCGCGTAGTGCCCATGCAAGATCGCCATGACCTGCAACGGATGCCGTCCTCCGCCGTGAACCATTCGGTGAAGGAGACTGATTGCCTTGGCCGCGTCGCCTCGGTCGATCGCATCGGTGAGATCCCAAGGAGGGACTCCTCCTGCCTCTCCGAGCAGTGGCTCAACTTCTTCAACTCGGACTCGTGTCTTGGCAGTGTGCGAACTCGCAATCGTGTCGAGAATGCCATCGAGGGCACCGCTATTTTCGCCGAGCCAATCTACGAGCCGGGCAACTACTCGATCGTCGAGATCAACGCCTTTCGCCGCCGCTCTCGATCGAACCCACAACGCCCGATCCTTCCCTCGCGGGGCAACCGAGGTGCTTCGCACCTCTCCCCCTGCGGCCTTGACCGCGTCGAGAAGTTTCTTCGGGATCGCCCCGCCTCCACCGACCAACACGACATCGGTTGAGTCAAGAGGGTTGTCGAGAAATGAGAGCAGTGGCGAAAGGTCAGCGAGATTGAACCGGCCCACATTCCGGGCAACCACGACCCTGCGATCGGTGAGGAATGGCGGTGTATGGGCAGCGTCGGCGACCGATTGCATTGAGTACTCGGCGTCGTCAAACTCGTCAACCATCATCGATGAGTCGTTATCACCGACAAGTTCGTTCAGCAGTTCGCGCACCGCAGTGCGAAGTACCGATTCATCGTCACCGCTCAATACATACGTCGTCATGTCAGCCCTCGTGTTTAGCACGAACATGAGCGTGATGCCGATAGCCCCAGGTGATCGCAACAACACCGGCAAGACAAAGCGAGGCGATCATTCCCGGCCGGGGTGATTCTGGCTCCAGGTGGGTTGCGACCCGGGCGACACCGTCGACCCACCACACCGCAAGATGAATCGGTGGCAACACGACATGGGAGAGCGCAGGAAGTAACGCGACACCAATCGCCACCGGCATGCCGACCATCATGACGACCCCCGCTACGGGCACGGCCAAGAGGTTTGCGGGAAGTGCGACGAGGGGTGCTCGCCCGAACACGAGTAATGCTGGCACCAGCACACCTAACTGTGCCCCAAGGGTGATGCTCACCGGCAGCATGAGCCGCGCCGGGAGCGGCATGATCGATGCCAACATCGGACCAATCACAATCACACCGAACGTTGCTCCGACCGAGAGATGGAATCCCACCGATGATGCGAGCAACGGGTCAACAACAATCAGCACCATCACTGCGAGGGCAAGCGACCGCAGTGGTGCAAGTCGTCGCCCGCGCGATGCCGCAAACACCGCTATTGAGGCGATCACGCCAGCCCGCAAAATGGAAGGTTCAGATCGCGTAATGAGCACGAACCAGCCGATGAGAGCCAACGTCGTGACGAGTTGCAGTCGGGGCGCCATCTTTCGAATCAACGGTGTGGCGACCGTCAAGATCAAGGCCACATTTTGTCCGGATACTGCAGTGAGGTGACTGAGGCCCCCTGAACGAAACCGTTGCAACATGTCAGACGGCTGATCGCGATCATCACCGATCACCAAGCCTCGGAATAGTGCTCCGTGTGCCCCTCCAATTGCGTCACCTGTTCGGGTGACGAGCGCCCGTACCCGGTTTGATGCCTGAGCGAGTGGTGAGCCAACCGATATGTCACCTAACCATTCGGGTTGAATTTCACAGACCACGTGTTGCCATCTAACCCGTTGGTAACGGTCGGGTGAGAGCGGAACGATCTCGCCACTTAGGGCAAGGTAATCACCACCATTGACGACCGATAACCGGGAGCGCATCGAATGACGGCGCGCCCATAGTTCACAGCGCCGCCCGTCGACTTCGACAATGACGCGCGTCGACCGGTCAAAGGGTTGCGGGTCATCAACGACCCGGGCGTTTCCGGTGTAGGCGGTCGTTGAGATTGCGAGCGCTGCCGAATCAGCATGTTCGCTCCGAACACTGGTGAAGACGACAAGGCACGCGAAAGCCGTCATCAGCATGACCTCTCGGCGGGTGAATGCACCGCCGAGTGAAGTTGCGATCGTCACTACCACGATCGTGGCGACGAGATGAACGACCTTTGGGTGAAGCGCACACCACCACAGCCCTGCGGCGGCGGCAACCAGCCAACGTGTGGGCAATATCAACTCGTTGCGCTCATCGCTCGTGGAGGTGGCGACGGGGTGCACCGTCTCAGCGCCTGGCTCACCATAGGATTCGGTCATGACGACACGCTCAGAGAGCGAACCCGTTTCGACAGCAGCACCGGTGGCGGGCGGGCCCCGCTGGTACCGGGGACGCATCCTTGTTGCCGGGCCGTTTGCTGCGCTGGCACCGCCTTCGGTTATCGGTGTTCTCTCCCTTTTTGTCTTGCTGCTCGGCGGAGGTCGACAAAGTGCCGTGGCGGGCCTCATTGGAACGGTGATCTCGGCTCCAGGGTTGTTGCTCGTTGGGGCTCCGATCGCTGATTCGAGCGCGTACCCCACGGCCATACTGTTGAGCGCGGTGTTTTGGGTAGTCATGGGGTTTATCGCTGCGTGGCGCGCAACTCGACGACCAATTGCGGGGTGGCCTGATTTCTGGCGTGAATATGTCTTCCTGTGGCTTGCCACCGCAATTGGGGCCGGCATTGGCATTGTGATTGCGGCTGCTCGTATCGGCGGCGCCTTGCTGTAAACCGTTGCGTCTCGGGCCGAACCACCTACACCGACACCACATCACGAAGTTTCTCTACGGTCGCCGGACCCACCCCCGAGACTCGCACTAAGTCGTCAACCGATGAGAAGGGTCCGTTCACTGATCGATCGTTCACAATTTCAGCAGCTGTTGCCGGCCCGATACCCGGCAATGTCTCGAGTTCGATAGCGGAAGCCCGGTTGAGGTTGACCAACGTGCCGACGCCCTGAGCAATGTCGATCATTGACCCCGCGACAATTTCATCTTCTGCTGGTACGTAAATGCGCTCGCCGTCAGCAACGAATGCTGCGAGGTTGAGCGCGTCGAGTTCGGCTCGTTCGGTGGGGCCTTCTGCTGCAGAGATCGCATCGATGACACGGCTACCCGCCTGCAACTCGTGTACTCCAGGACGATGTACTTCACCGGCCACGTGAATCGACACCGAGACGTGCTGCACGAACCCGGCCGCGTCATCTTCCCCGGGGGGCTCCCCAGCAGATAGGTCTGTCTCAGCTGCAGCAAAGGCAAGGCCATCATCAACTGACGACTCCGGAGGAGAGAACAGCCACACTCCGGCGACGATGACCAGTGACGCAAGCACAGCCGTCCCAGCGAGTTGAACCGTACGCCGGGTGCATATTCGTTTACGCAACGCGGTGGAGATACTCACCCACCTTGGTGCAGGTTCCATCGGTCAGCCTCTTTCTCTCGGGGCGTACCGGGAAGATCGGAGCACGGACGTTATCTCAACCCGCCGGGTTGAGGCGCCGGACGGCCCGTTAAAACAGGCGTGCGGTCAACTGTTTGCGATACGCCGCGGTTCGAGGGTCATCGGGGCCCATCAGTTCGAGAATGTCAACGAACCGCTGACGGGCTTCATCATCGACTTTGACCTGGTCGAGTAGCGAGGTCAACTCTTGATCGAAATCATCATCCGGTACAACCGACCCAACCCGCGCTGCAGCTTTGATGCGTCGAGCATCATCGGTTTCAGGGATTCGCTCGAGCAATGCAAGAGCTTCTTCAGCTGCGTCACGCTGCACGAGGATGTCAGCAAGAGCAATGATGACGGCCTCATTGGACGGGTCGCTTTCAAGGACTGCTCGCAAACCCAACTCGTCACGCCGCTCAACGAGACCTTGGATCATTTCTGCCATCGGGTCTGCGCCCAACCGCCCGATGAATGCATCGATCTCAGGACGGCCCTGGGCTCCAACGAATCCGTCAACAACCTGTCCATCTCTGATGGCGTACACCGCAGGAATCGACTGCACCTGAAACATCTGTGAAATGGCCGGATTTTCATCAACATTGACTTTGGCAAGAACTACTTCGCCCCCGGTCGCCGCCACTGCCTCTTCGAGCATTGGGCCAAGCGTCTTGCATGGACCACACCATGGCGCCCACAGGTCGACAACTACCGCCTGGCGTCGGGAACGTTCGAGTACCTGCGACTCGAAGTCCGCGTCGCCGACGTCGAACACTGCACCTTGAAAACCCGGAATTTCACTCACGATCTTCACCCTACCGACGCACCGAGAGCATGGCTGAACCCCGCTGTCACTACCATCGTCATTATGAGTGCACCCGAGGGCATCTTCGAGTCGTCAGTGACGAACTGGCTGAACACATCAGTTGACGGTGCAGTCGGCCCTTACAGCTGGGAGATCATCGCCGGAGGCCACTCGAACCTCACGTTTCTCGTTACCGATGCGAACGGCCGCCGACTTGTGCTCCGCCGGCCCCCACTTGCCCACGGGCTTGCAAGCGCTCATGACATGGCTAGAGAACACCGAATCATCTCCGCATTGAACCGCTCATCTGTACCGGTGCCCACGACGGTTGGGCTCTGCGAGGACGACAGCATCAACGGTGCGCCGTTTTATGTCATGGAGTATGTCGAAGGTCATGTCGTGCGTGATGTTGAGTCCGCCGAGAGGCTCCTCAGCGAATCGGCTCGTGCTCGAGCAAGCGAGTCGTTGGCCGACACGCTCGCCGCAATACACGAGGTTGACCTTGTCGCTGTTGGCCTTAACGACCTTGGCCGGCATGAGGATTACCTCGCGCGCCAACTCCGTCGCTGGTACGGGCAATGGGAGCAGCAGCGTACTCGTGATCTCAGCCTCGTCGATGACGTTCATGCTGTGCTCGTCGCCAACCTTCCAGCCCAGCAGGGCGCCACCATCGTTCACGGCGACTACCGACTCGATAACACCATGGTCGATGATGACGGCAATGTCTGTGCAGTTCTCGACTGGGAAATTTGCACCCTCGGTGACCCACTCGCAGACATTGCCATGCTCGCCGTCTATTGGACAGGTCCTACCGATACACAAAGTGCATGGGAATCGGGGGCGACGACGGCACCAGGGTTCTGGGATCGAAACCAACTCATTGAGCGCTATGCACAATCATCTGGAAGAGACCTCGGCAATTTCGATCTCTACATGGCATTCGCGAACTGGAAGCTCGCCTGCATTCTCGAGGGTGTCTACGCGCGGTACCTCGGTGGTGCACTCGGCCAACGCGATGCCTCAGAACTTGAGCCATTCAAGCGACAGGTCGACTCTGCAGCACGAGCCGCTGCCGATCTCCTCAATGTGAACTGAGCCATGTCGATCACCTGGAACGAACACCCTGTCTCGCTCGACAAGCCGGTACTCGTCGTTTACCTCAGCGGGTGGATCGATTCAGGTGGAGCGGCCCAACTCGCAACCGATGCCCTGCTTGAGGAGTGTCAAGCTGAGCCCCTTGCGGTCTTCGACGACGACACATACCTCGATTTCAGAGCTCGTCGCCCGACGATGAAGCTCGTCGAAGGACGCAACACCGTGCTCGACTGGCAACACATCACACTCTCACACGGTCGAGACCGAATCGGCAGAGACATCATCATTGCCCACGGGCCCGAACCCGATCTGGCCTGGCACCGCTTCGTGAAGGAATTGACCGATGCGGCAGTCAATCTTGGCGTGTCTAACTGCGCTCACCTTGGGGCCTACCCGTTCTCGTGCCCACATACACGGCCTTCTCGACTGTCGATGACGACAGCATCTGAGGACGTACTCGCAACCCTTCCGTTCCTGCGGAGCACGCTCGATGTGCCGGGCGGTATCGGCTCTGCACTTGAGCACTCTTTGCATGACGCCGATATCCCAACCCTTGGTATCTGGGCGCAGGTCCCTCATTATGCAGCGACAATGCCCTACCCGGCCGCTGCTGTCGCTCTGCTCGACGGGCTGAGAGACGCTCTCGATCTTGTCATCGACGGAACCGACTTACGCTCAACAATGGTCGAGCATCGCGAACGCCTCGACAACCTTGTCCGCGATAACTCTGAGCACGAACAAATGCTGAAACAGCTCGAGGTTGCCCACGACGCCCAGCTTGCAGATGAGCCCGTTATCGATGCAGTGCCACCCACCATTGGCGAAATCTCGGCAGATGAGCTCAGCGAACAGGTCGAACGTTTTCTACGCGGACACGACTGAGTCGGTGTGACAAACCCCACCCAATTAGGGTCGAGGTATGAGAATTGATGCAACGTTGATGGGCGGTCTTGCTGAAGCAGCCGCCTCCGCAAAAGACCTTGAGGCCGCCGGTTACGACGGAGCGTGGACGGCCGAAACAGCACACGATCCGTTTTTGCCACTCGTTCAAGCTGCGGCTGACACCGATTCGATCGAGCTCGGCACCTCGATCGCCGTTGCATTCGCTCGTAATCCGATGCTGCTCGCAAACCTCGGCTGGGACCTTCAAGCATTTTCAAAGGGCCGTTTCATCCTCGGCTTGGGTTCGCAGATCAAACCGCATATCACGAAGCGATTCTCAATGGAATGGAGTTCCCCAGCGGCTCGCATGCGCGAAATGATCAACGCCGTCCGCGCCATCTGGGACACCTGGGAGAACGGAACAAAACTCGATTTCCGTGGCGATTTTTATCAGCACACATTGATGACCCCGTTCTTCACACCGAACGCATCGGATCTTGCTGGGTTCGGCGTGCCGAAAATTTTCATTGCAGCTGTTGGCAACCTCATGACCGAAGTCGCCGGTGAAACCTGTGATGGCGTCATCGTGCACGGCTTCACCACCGAGCGTTACATCCGTGAAGTCACCATTCCTGCCCTCGAGAAAGGTCGCGAAAAAGCTGGCAAGACAATGGATGGCTTCCAGATCTCAGGGCCGCTCTTTGTCGTCACCGGCAATAACGAAGACGAAATGAAGCAGGCGGCGCAAGCAACGAAGCAACAGATTGCGTTTTATGGTTCGACACCTGCCTATCGACCGGTGCTCGATCTCCATGGATGGGGCGAAATGCAAGAAGAACTCAACCGCCTCTCAAAAGCAGGTGACTGGGTGAAAATGGGCGAGGCCATCGACGATGAAATTCTCAACACCTTTGCGGTGGTTGGTGAGCCCGAGCAGATTGCTCCAGAACTCAAGCGTCGCTACGGCGACATCGTCGATCGCCTTGGTTTCTACGCCCCATATAAATCAGATCCGGGGCGCTGGAAGCCGGTGCTCGAAGAACTTCGGAGTTGACCAACAACAAGTTGCCCGCTGCGTGAGGCGTTGAACGCTTCGTATCTACGTTCGTCCGAGTAGCCCGGTTCCGCGCGCCAACTTCACGAGAACCCATAGCAATTCGATCCTGATTGGAGAAGTGATGACCACACTTGGATACCAGATCCCCTCGTTTACCTATCCCGGCGTAGGGCCCGACCAGCTTTTCAGCAATGTTGCCCGGCAAGCGAAAGAGGCCGAGAGCGCCGGGTTCGACACGTTGATGGTGATGGATCACTTCTACCAATTGCCAATGATTGGCTCTCCCGACGCCTACATGCTCGAGTGCTATGCCCTTCTCTCCGCCCTTGCTCGAGAGACATCAACGATTCGCCTGTCGTCGTTGGTAACCGGCAACACCTACCGAAACCCAGCAGTTCTCGCAAAGACGGTGACAACCCTCGACATCGTGTCTGAGGGTCGTGCCCAGCTCGGCATCGGTGCAGGGTGGTTTGAGCTCGAACACTCTTCTTTCGGTATTGAATTCGGCACATTCACCGACCGATTTGAGAAACTCGATGAAGCACTTCAAATCATCTTGCCGATGCTGAATGGCGAGCGTCCGACGCTTGACGGCAAGTGGTACCAAGTGGTCGACGCGATGAACGAACCACCACCCGTTCGGAAGATCCCTGTCATGATCGGCGGTGGTGGCGAGAAGAAGACACTGAAGTTCGTTGCCCGATATGCAGACGACTCAAACCTCATCTGCGCAGTCGATGAAGTACCTCGCAAACTCGCCGCCCTCGACGAGCACTGTGGGGCCGAACATCGAGACCGGTCGACCATCACTGTTACGCGACAGCAGGCGACGTGCATTGCTCCGACATTTGAAGAAGCCCGTTCAGAACTCGACACAGCACTCGCCGCACGCGGACTCACCGGTGAGCAACTTGACCTTGCCCGATCGCTTGTCGTACACGGTGACCCTGACACCGTCGGCGAGCAGATGGCAGCTCAACTCGAGCTCGGCCTCGACGGGTTCACAGTGAACGCCGTCGCTAACTGCCACATTCCTGGACGTGTCGAACTGCTCGGAAACACACTGAGCGCGCTCATCTCTTAGCATCGAGCGGCTGATGACCTGGGACCCCTCCCAGTACCTGCGGTACGACAACGAGCGAAGCCAGCCTGCGCGCGACCTCATTGCTGCGCTTGGCGACGTCAACCCGATGGAGATCGTTGATCTCGGATGCGGAACCGGTAACTCAACTGCGCTTCTCGCGCAACGTTGGCCAGACGCATCGCTCACCGGCGTTGACGGGTCAACGGAAATGCTCAACCAAGCGTCTCAATCAGGGGTACGCGCCGCTTGGCATGAAGCAGACATTGTGACGTGGCGACCAGACACACCAGTCGATCTCATCTTCTCGAACGCCGCCCTGCATTGGCTCGACAACCACACCACTCTGTTTCCACAACTGATCGGCACTCTCGCCGAACACGGTGCTCTTGCGGTTCAGATGCCATACAACTTCTCTCAGCCAAGTCACACACTCATCAACGACATCGCAAACGAACCACAGTGGGTTGAGCGCTTGCATCATGTTGTTCGAGCGTCACCGGTAGCCGCACCCGACCGCTACCTGCAGATAGTTGAGCCACTTGTTTCCAGCCTTCGCGTATGGACAACGACATATCTCCATGTGTTGCATGGCGACCACCCCGTTGCCGAATGGACTGGCGGCGCAACCCTGCGCCCCGTCATCGCCGCACTCGGCGACGATGCTCACGCGTTCATCGATGAGTACAAGTCTCGACTGACCGTGGCATACCCACAGCGAGCCGACGGAACAACTGTGTTTCCGTTCACCCGCATGTTCATCGTCGCAAAACGATGACACTCCGCATTAACGAACCGACAATGTCTCCGCAAGATAGAGCTCTCGACACTTCGACCTTTGCAACTTCCCAGAAGATGTTTTCGGCAACGTGCTCGGTTCAACGAGGATGACATCTCGTGGTGGTAAGCCACAGACCTCCAGCGTTCGCTGGTGGATCTCTGAGCGAATCTCGTCGCCGTTCTCGGCCCGAGATTCCGCGACAACAACAACCGATTCTTTTCCTTTGTACCCCTCAACGCCGAACGCAATGACATTGCCCGCCCGTACGCCTTCGATCGTGCCAACTGCTCGCTCAATGTCTTCAGGAAAAACGTTTCGGCCTCCAACGATGATGACGTCTTTAATGCGACCGCACAGCACCAATTGGCCATCAAGGATGTAGGCAAGATCACCAGTGCAGAGCCAGCCGTCTTGCAGCAGTTCGGCAGTCGCGTCATCACGTTTGTAATAGCCAGGCGTCACCGATGTTCCTCGCATCAACAGTTCTCCAACCGAGCGCTCAGGCAACTCTTCACGTGACTCGGTGTCGACCACCTTCATCTCAAGGCCTGGCACTGCAGAGCCAAGTAGGGGAAGCCGGCGCCCGCGACGAGTGAACTCATCTTCGTCTTCGGTGACAAGCGGCACCGCTACCCGGTCGCGTTCAAGCACCTCTCGATCGATTGAGTCCCACAGAAGTCCCTGTCCGCGGCGAGGAAATGTTCCGGCAATCGCCACTTCGGCCATGCCAAATGCGGGGAAAACTGCGGAGGGGTCGAATCCGTACGGCGCAGCGGCTTCGCAGAACGCGTCCATCGCTTTCGGATCGACCGGTTCAGCTCCACTCAGCGCAAGCGTCAACGTTGAAAGGTCGAGATCAGATGACCTGCGCAGACCGCGGGTTGCGAGCACCCAGGCGAAGTTCGGGCCAGCTGTTGCCGTGCCTCCCCATTCTGAGATCCATTCCATCCAGCTCGCGGGATGGGCCATGAAATCCTGAGGAGCAGCCTGCACGAGTTCGACACCAGTCGTCATCGGAATCGCCAAGAACCCAACCAAACCCATGTCGTGATACAGCGGTAACCACGACACCATGACTTCGTCCTCACGCAGCGAAGCGGCCTCGCATGCTGCATCAATATTGGCTGCAAGCACCCGGTCTGGAATCATCACACCCTTCGGCTCGCTCGTTGAACCACTCGTGTATTGAAGAATCACGAGGCGGTCAGGGTCGTCTTCGGGTATCTCAAGTCGGTCACCCGACGGCACACCCTCGCTGCCTGGAAGTACCGACGCCATCGGAGCGATCGGTGGGTCTCCCTCAATGGCCTCATAGAACGGTGCCAGTTGATCGTCGATCAACACCAGCTTTGCGTCACCGTGACGAATGCGCAGTCGCGTTGACGACACAAACTCGTCAAGCGAACCCATCCGCATCGGTAACGGCAGAATCATCGAAGCAACCCCGGCCAGCCAACAGCCACGGACAATCGTCATCAGTTCCCGGCTCGTCGGACCGAGCACCGCTACATGGTCTCCGGGTTGCACACCACGAGCCTGCAACGCTGCCCCGACTGCCCGAGCCTCCTCGTGAATCTGAGCCCATGGGACAAACACTGGGCCGTCTGGTGCAACCGATTTACCGACGAAACGAACCCCTCCGGTCCCTTCAGCCGCCTTCTCAAGACGCGCGCGAATCGACAAATTGGGCTCTGTGGACATCACACCAGAAACATTACTTGCGACGGCGCCCCAACCCCTCCCCCTAGTCGGCGGATCACGCCCGTAGGCTGTGTTCTCGCTATGGAGGACAGCAACGAACAACAAGCTGAACGGCTTACACCATTTCGCTACACCGCGGCTCTTGCCACCGACATTGAAACCCGCTGGCAAGATACCTGGGACGAACGCGGCACCTTCAACTCGCCCAACCCCGCCGGACCACTCGCGGACCCTGATGCGCTGAGTGACCGAGGCGAGAAGTTGTTCGTTCTCGACATGTTCCCCTACCCCTCGGGAGCCGGACTTCATGTCGGACACCCTCTCGGCTACATCGGCACCGACGTGTTTTCTCGTTTCAAACGAATGACTCAACACAACGTTCTCTACACGATGGGATTTGATGCATTCGGACTTCCCGCCGAGCAATATGCAGTGCAGACCGGCCAGCATCCGGCAATTACCACCGACGACAACGTCGCCAACATGCGTCGTCAGCTTCGCCGCCTCGGACTCAGCCACGACCGTCGTCGGTCGATCTCTACGACAGACCCTGACTACTACCGCTGGACCCAATGGATCTTCACACAGATCTTCAACTCGTGGTACGACACCGACCTCGAGCGGGCTCGACCGATCAGCGAACTCATCGACGAATTCGAATCTGGAACGCGCTCCCCTTCCAACGGTCGGGTCTGGGCTGAAATGACCGAACCCGAGCGTCGCTCCTGTCTCGACGAGTACCGCCTCGCCTACGTAAGCGAAGCACCAGTGAACTGGTGCCCTGGTCTCGGCACCGTCGTTGCGAATGAAGAAGTCACAGCAGACGGCCGAAGCGATCGCGGAAATTTCCCGGTGTTTAAACGCAATATGCGCCAGTGGATGATGCGCATCACGACCTATGCCGACCGACTGATCGATGATCTTGAGCTTCTCGACTGGTCAGACGCGATCAAAACGATGCAACGAAATTGGATCGGCCGGAGCCATGGCGCCCACGTCAACTTCAACTCTGCCGCTGGCCCCATCACCGTGTTCACGACGAGACCTGACACCTTGTTCGGAGCAACATTCATGGTCCTCGCTCCAGAGCATCCTTTTGTCGATCAACTCACGACCGCTGACCAAGCCGAATCGGTAGCCGCCTACCGCGCTCAAGCAGCTGCAAAAAATGACATCGATCGCCAAGACGACACGCGCGAAAAAACCGGAGTCTTCACGGGCGCCACCGCCACCAACCCGCTCACCGGCGAAGAAATCCCTGTGTGGATTGCCGACTACGTCCTGATGGGATACGGCACTGGAGCCATCATGGCGGTTCCGTGCGGCGACCAGCGAGACTTTGAATTCGCTCGCGCATTCGGCCTATCGATCCCTGCAATTCAGCAGCCACCGAGCGACTGGTTCGCTGAGCGCGACATCGAACCAACACTCGATACCTCAATGTGGCCAGAAGCGTTTGTGGGGAATGCCCCATATGTGAACTCAGCAAACGACTCCCTCGACCTCAACGGAATCAGTTCTGTGAGCGAGGCTGTTGCAACGACCAACAGATGGCTTGAAGAGCACGAACGTGGTGAAGCAACCATCAACTACAAACTTCGCGACTGGCTCTTCAGTCGTCAGCGCTACTGGGGAGAACCCTTCCCTGTCGTCTACGACGAACACGGCAACGCACACACCCTTCCTGACGACATGCTCCCCGTCGTGCTGCCGGAGACCGACTCGTTCAGTCCTCGAACGTTCGACGCTGATGATGAACACAGCGACCCTGAAAGCCCGCTTGATCGTCTCAGTGACTGGGTTGAACTGCAACTCGACCTTGGCGATGGCCTCAAGACGTACCGCCGAGATACCAACGTCATGCCACAATGGGCAGGCTCGTGTTGGTACGAACTTCGTTACCTCGACCCAACGAACGATGACCGCTTTGTCGACCCTGAGGTTGAGAGCTACTGGATGGGGCCACGAACCGACCTCCGTCCTGACCACCCGGGAGGCGTTGATCTCTACGTTGGCGGAGTGGAGCACGCGGTGCTGCACCTGCTGTACGCACGCTTCTGGCACAAGGTGCTCTACGACCTCGGCCACGTGAGTTCGAAAGAGCCCTACGCGCGCCTCTTCAACCAGGGCTACATCCTCGCCAATGCATTCAAAGATGAGCGCGGCATTTACGTTGATGCGTTCTCGGTTGAGGAGCGAGATGGCGTCTTTTATTTCGACGGCGATGAGGTCGCTCGTGAGTGGGGAAAGATGGGTAAGAGCCTCAAAAACGCGGTCTCCCCCGACGAGATGTACGAGGCGTATGGCGCCGACACACTCCGGCTGTACGAAATGGCGATGGGGCCGCTCGACGCAAGCAGACCATGGGAAACCCGCGATGTCGTCGGCATGTTCCGCTTCCTCCAGCGCCTCTGGAGAACAATGGTGGTCGAAGAGACTGGCGAATTGCGCACACTGGCCGACAGCACAGATGACGAGACCCGCCGGCTTCTTCATCGAACAATCGATGTCGTTCGAACCGAAATGGAAGCACTTCGGTTTAACACTGCGATCGCAAAACTCATCGAACTCAACAATCACGTCACGAAGGTGATCAATGCAACGAATGAAATTCCTCGTGAAGTTGCAGAATCGATGGTGCTCATGGTCGCGCCGCTCGTGCCGCACATCGCTGAAGAGCTCTGGAGCAAACTTGGCAACACCGAATCGCTGACATACGCCGAGTTCCCATCTGCCGACCCGGCGCTGCTCGTCGACGATGAAGTCGAGATGCCGGTGCAAGTACGAGGAAAGGTTCGCACCCGGGTCATGGTCCCCGCCAATGCCGACGAGAAAGCAATCACCGACATCGTGCTCGGTGATGAACGCGTCATCGCCGCACTCGATGGGGCTGATCCGTCAACGCTGAAAAAGATCATCGTTGTTCCTGGGCGAATGGTGAACCTCGTTCCTTGAGATGACGCTCGGCGCCTCTGGTGTCCAGCGGAAGCCAGCACGACTCTGCCAAGTAGTTTCAGGGAATGGCAGGAAAACGATTTCTCATCACCGGAGCCTCACGGGGTATCGGTTTCGCGACCGCTCAACAAATGGCCAACAACGGCGACGTTCCGATCGGCCTGGCCCGAACGCAACCCGACGACTTCCCTGGCGAATTTTTCTCGGTCGATCTCTCCGACCGGTCCTCTACTCAGTCAGTGCTCGATGAGGTTCTCGCTGCCGGCGCTATCGACGGCGTACTCAACAACGTTGGCATCGTTCGACCAGGGAACATTGGCGAGATCGACCTTGACGATTGGGCAGACGTCCAAGACATCACCGTCCGCTCAGCCATTCAAACCGTTCAGGCGGCAATTCCAGGAATGGTCGAGCGCAAGTGGGGCCGCGTTGTCAATATCTCGAGCGTCGTATCGCTCGGAGGCGTCGTCGGACGATCCTCCTATGGCTCTTCCAAGGCCTCGTTGGAGCATCTCACTCGCATGTGGGCACTCGAACTTGCCCAACACGGCATCACTGTCAACGACGTTGCGCCAGGCCCAGTCAGCACCGAACTGTTCCGGGAAAACAACCCGCCAGGTTCGCCGGGTGAAGCGCGGTACCTCTCGATGGTTCCCCTCGGAAAGCTCGGCACAGTCGAAGACATTTCCTCAGCGGTCTGCTTCTTGATGTCGGAATCTGCCGGTTGGATCACCGGCCAGACCTTACGTGTTGACGGCGGCTCATCGATTGGTGCAGCCAGCCTTCTCTGATCGCCGCTCGTATCGCTCACTCCCGTGGTTCAGGCGGGTTGAACAACGATCTCACTCGCTTTGACCGAGGCCCATACTTCGCCGTCGGGCTCCGTTACCAACGCATCGAAACCAGCTGGAGTGACCTCGACCGCAATTGGAAGTGGTGTGCCTAACTGCACGCGAACCCTGCTGTCAGATCGGTCAACAGCATCGATGGTGGTACGCCACACGTTTCGAGGACTCCCCTCAGGGCGCTCTCGGTGAAGCGATACCGAGCGGGGCCTAACGATCGCAATGACATCTCCGTCATCAACTCCGTGAGCTCCGACGGTAAGCGACATCGTCCCCAGCGAAAGTTCAGCTCCTCGCAATTGTCCCGATAGCGGGTTGAGACCGAGTATCTCGGCGACGAAATGCGATCGAGGTGTCGCAAGCACCTCGATCGGGGTTCCAATCTGTACCACTGAGCCAGATTCGATAACGACGATTCGATCGGCCAGCGTCAGGGCCTCGACAGCGTCGTGAGTGACGATGAGCCGGGCCACCGATGATGAGCGCATCGAAGAGAACAACCTGCGGGCATGGGCTCGAGCGCTGGCGTCGAGTGCAGCGAATGGCTCGTCGAACAACATGACGTTGGGTTCGGTTGCGAGCGCTCGAGCGATTGCAACCGTTTGAGCCTCTCCTCCCGACAATGACGACGGCATCCGCTCTACAAGGTCGCTGCCACCAACAACATCGAGCACTTCTTGTGCCCGCTCACGAGCACGTCGCCGGCGTACCCCACGGGCACGCAAGCCGAATGCGACATTGTCGCCGACCGCCAGGTGCTCGATGAGCGCATAGTCCTGAAAGACGTACGCGAGCGGGCGTTGCTCTGGCGGAAAGAACTCACCTGACGACGCATCGTCCCACACGACCCCATCCCAAGAAATCCGCCCCTCATCGGCCGAGATGAGGCCTGCTACAACTCGTAACAGCGAGGTCTTCCCAGCCCCATTTGGGCCGACAATGGCAACCGTTTCTCCAGCAGCGACGGTGAACTGCACATCGAGTTGCGTGGCACCGATACGTCGTCTGACGTCAATCGAGAGGCTCACCTCACACCCCCAATTGCGCCAACCCAGCGCCCGCGCAGGGCCACAAGAATGACAACAGAAATCACAACCATCACCATGCTGATCAACAACGCATCATCGATGTCTGATTCAAGGGCAAGGTACGTGGCGATCGGAAGGGTTCGCGTCGTGCCCGGAAAATTGCCGGCGAAGGTAATCGTCGCCCCAAATTCTCCAAGCGCCCGGGCCCAGGTCAACACGGCTCCAGCAATAATTGCCGGTTGAGTTGCGGGCAATGTCACCCGAGTAAACACGTACCAGGGAGAAGCACCGAGGGTGCGAGCAGCCTCCTCAACCGTTCCGGCGCTTCGAGCGAAACCAGATTCGACGGTGAGGACAAGAAACGGCATCGCAACAAATAGTTGAGCGATGACAACTGCAGGCATGGTGAACGGCAACCGCACGCCGAACCAGTCATCGAGTATCTCGCCGACCACTCCGCGCCGGCCAAGTGATGCAAGTAGAGCGACACCTGCAACCACCGGAGGAAGCACCATCGACAACGTGCAGAGCGCTCTGATGAACTGACGTCCCGGAATGTTTGAGCGGGCAAGCAACCATGCGAGTGGCACGCCCAACACAATCGCAAGAACCGTTGTGATCACACTTGTGAGCACAGACAGGGTCAACGCCTCCGTGGTTGCGTCATCTGTGATCACGTCAGACAACGACGACCACGGCACGCGGATGACGAGAGCCACGATCGGTACGACAAAAAATGCGACCGCGAGCCATCCGAGAACAGCAAGGGCGATTGGCACCCGAGCATCGTGACGCTGCTGGCGACTCATGGAAGTAGGAACCCCTGGTTGGCTAGTGCAGAGCGGCCAGCATCGCTCGTTAAGAACTCGATGAGATCTTGTCCTGCTCCCGACC
>Ga0181582_10000773_pt1 | contig 23590 bp, 19 predicted proteins | sample 071ome_32_FD_132438 | JGI IMG/M metagenome (GOLD analysis project Ga0181582, IMG submission 132438) | Coastal salt marsh microbial communities from the Groves Creek Marsh, Skidaway Island, Georgia - 071405AT metaG (megahit assembly) | ecosystem: Environmental > Aquatic > Marine > Intertidal...
CCACCAACGCCCCCAAACCAACCGAACAGTTTTATTTACACTCTCAGAGTGAAATCGAACCTACCCTACGCACTCTCGTATCTACTACTTCTCTGCAAGCTCCGCCGCCATCTTGTCCGCCTTCTCCGTCACCTCGTTGATGTCTCCCACCATGTAGAACGCCATCTCCGGCAGCGCATCGTATTTTCCTTCCAGCAGTCCCTGGAATCCGCTGACCGTGTCGGCCAAGTCGACGTACTTTCCTGGCGTACCAGTGAACACCTCGGCGACGGCAAACGGCTGCGACAGCAGACGCTGCACCTTCCTGGCCCTGGCGACCGTCATCTTATCCTCCTCGCTCAGCTCATCCATACCCAGGATAGCAATGATATCCTGCAAGTTCTTGTAGTCCTGGAGCACCTTCTGGACGCCACGGGCGACGGCGTAGTGCTCGTCTCCCAGGACGCGCGGGTTCAACATGCGGGAGGTGGAATCCAGCGGGTCGACGGCCGGGTAGATACCCAGCTCGGCAATACCACGCGACAACACCGTGGTGGCATCCAGATGCGCAAAGGTGGTGGCCGGGGCCGGATCTGTGAGATCGTCGGCCGGCACGTAGATGGCCTGCACAGAGGTAATGGATCCCTTCTTGGTGGTGGTAATACGCTCCTGGAGCATACCGAGATCGGTTGCCAGGGTCGGCTGGTATCCGACGGCGGACGGAATACGTCCCAGCAAGGCAGACACCTCGGAGTTGGCCTGCGTGAAACGGAAGATGTTGTCGACGAACAACAGCACGTCCTGTCCCTCCTCGTCACGGAAGTACTCGGCAACCGTGAGTCCAGTAAGGGCCACACGAGCACGAGCACCAGGCGGCTCATTCATCTGACCGTACACCAGGGTCACCTTGGACTCGGCCTGCTTGTCCCCCGTCTTGATAACGCCTCCCTCGATCATCTCGTGGTAGAGATCGTTACCCTCGCGAGTACGCTCTCCGACACCAGCAAACACAGAGAAACCTCCGTGCGCCTTGGCGACGTTGTTAATCAGCTCCATGATGAGCACCGTCTTTCCGACACCGGCTCCTCCGAACAGACCAATCTTTCCTCCCTTCTGGTACGGGGCCAGCAGATCGACGACCTTGATTCCGGTCACAAGCATCTCCTGCTCGGTCGCCTGGTCGACGTACGCCGGCGCCTCGCGATGGATCGGCCACGTGGCCTTGCTCTTGATCGGACCCTGCTCGTCCACGGGCTCTCCGATGACGTTCATGATGCGTCCGAGCGTCTCGCGCCCGACCGGAACCGCAATCGGCGCCCCGGTGTTCACGACACCCTGTCCACGGGTGAGACCGTCGGTGGTCTCCATGGCAATGCAGCGGACCGTCTGGTCTCCGACGTGCTGCGCGACCTCGAGCACCAGGCGCACGTCGTGGTCCTGCACCTCGAGGGCAGACATGATCGGCGGCAGGTCGCCGTCGAAGTGCACATCGACGACGGCACCGATGACCTGCGACGCGAGCGAGCGGCGAGCGGCCGGACGGTGAGCAGCGAGCGAGCGGCCGGCGAGCAACGGGGAGAAAGCATCATCAAGAAGGATGGATTGGGACAAAGGGCGCGAAAACCAGCGGTGCCCCCGCGCTCCGCCCGCATCATCGCGACGAAAACGTCCTTCTCCATACGTCCACGCGCTCGTTCGCGAGACGGCGGCCTGCACGCGCGGAACTGCCTCGTTTTCATCGAAAACCGGCAATGCCATATATCGGCCTCAAACGCGGGATGGGCGCAGCCGGAGCGACGTACCTGCGTTACTTTGCCCGAAGAAGCCGCCGCCGCAGCTGGCTCGGCCGCAAAGCCGCGAGACCAGCTCGCCAGAGACGGCATCGCGAATTTCGCCTGGCTTTGGGACAAAGCGGAAGACTCGCTCAGAATCCCGGCAGCCGGCTGGCTCGACAAGCCCGAGCGGGCGAGTCGCGACAGTCCACTCAGGATCGCTCTCCTCGAAGACATTTTTGACGGTTTTAGAGTGGATTTTAGCGGGGCCGGCTTGGGGCCGAATTCAAGCTAGGGGGGGCCGTACGTACGGCGATGAGCACCTCACGCACGCACGTCATCGGCCGGCCGTGTCAGGTCAGGCTGCTTACAGTCGTCCCGATCGTCTCCGCCGGGGTCACTTGAGGCAGTTGCCGCCCGAGAAACACACCGAACAGAAGATGATGACCGCTATCAAGATCACGATGAGCAGGACGATTATCTGCACCTTGAAGTTCTGCCACCACATCTTATTCCGCAGGGTCCGACCCGTCTTGTGGAACTTATCGGCCTGAAACCGGAGATTGTCCGTCTTGTCCACCAGGAGCTCGATCTTCTCGCCCCGCTCGAGCACCCGCTCGATGTTCTCGACCATGATGCCCTTGACTTCGTCCACCTTTTTCTGCACTTCTGCTGCTTTCGAGACCTCGTCCGGGTGCGTCTCGCAGTACTCCATCCAGTACTTGAGCCTGGCGCCGAAGCTCCTGTCGAGGGAGTGGGCGGCGGCAGACGCGCCCTTGTCCGCCCACTTGGCAAACCACTCGTCGCGGACCTTCTCCAGGAAGGCGAACGGGATGGCCCTGCCATAGGCGTCGTCGGCGACGCACAGGAAGGTGTAACCCTGCGAGGACAGGTAGTTGAATGCTGTCGGGAGGGGTGGAAGGAGGAAGCGGGGTGTGAGTGCGTGCGTCGGGGCCAGGACTCGTGGAGAGCACGAACGACGTACTATGGCCGTCGCAGCTGTACGTAAACTTGGCGTTGTTCCCCTGGCTGCCCTTCTCGAGGGCCTGGACTGCGATGACGGAGAAGTTACCGGAGTAGCCCTGGGACGAACGAACGAAGCGCGGCGCGAGTGAGGGTCGAGTCTGGGCGACGAGCGAGCGAGCGCACGTCGCTCGTGATCAATACCCACCGAGTAGTCCGCGAGAACGGTCGCTGATCTCGCTACGAACGCGTATATGAGCGGCATTTGACCGTGGTTCGTTGGCTATGGGTGTTGGCGCGGCGATTTCTATGTGTAGGTTGGTAGATTGGGATTTCCGTCCGTTTCTGCGTGGTTCGTTGGCTATGGGTGTTGGCGCGGTGTTCTATGTGGGTATGTCGGTAGAGACGTGTGGAGATATGTTGGAATAGAGACGTTAAATTCGTTTTTGAGACGACGCCTCACGGTTTGTCCGACGCGTTCTTCTCGACCCTGGGCCTGGGCGTCCTCCAACTCTGCTCCACTCTCTCTCTCAACAACTCACAACTCACAACTCACAACTCACAACTCACAACTCACAACTCACAACTCACAACTCACAACTCAGCGCTGCTCCCTCGTTCGTTCGCCCACGCCTTTCAGATGAACCCCGTCGTCCCGCAGCAGGCGGGTGCTTCCATGAACCTCACGTCGAGCTCGTCCGTGGGATCGACGTTGGGACTGGCGCCGCCGGCGTGGATGGATCCGGCCTTCTCGCCGGTGTGTCCGAGGAGCAGGCTGCCGACCATGAACCCGAAAACGACCGCCAGGATGATGCCAATGTTGAAGGTCATCACGATGAGCATGAGCATGTAGTCGAGGAAGACGATGATGGCGGTGAAGAGGGACCGGATGATGTTCCGCTGGAACTGGGGCTTGCTGAAGGCGCACCAGCCGAAGAGGGCGTGGAGGGTGCCCCCGAAGAGGCCCCTTCTGCCGGCCGGAACGGGGACGGGGACGTCCCGGCCCGAGGACGAGTTGGAGCCAGAGCTTCCTTGCTCGTTTCGTTCGTCTCGTTCCTCTCGCCCGCCGGCGTTTCCGGCGCAGCACGAGGGCACTCGAGGGGACTCCATCGAGCTCCCACCGGCGCCCGCCCCGCAGCACGGGGCGCTGCCACCCCCGTCCTTTCCTCCCATGTCACCCAACCCGTCGATGTTGCTCCCACAGGCCATGTTCCGGCAGGGCAATACGGGCCGCTTCGACGCCCAGACAATCTCCCGCTCGATCTTGGCCGCCTTGAGGTACTGGCAGAGCAGGGCCGTGGCGAAGCAGGCCACGAGCGTCCCGAAATAATACCCGCCGTCTGTCGGCACCCACTCCTTGATCAACACAATGTCCGTGATCCCCGTGTGCAGCCACATCCGCATCGGCGGCAGGTAGTCCGACGAGCTCGAATCGGCCTCGCAGAGGCCGTTGAAGGTCGACGCGGTCGCACCGTCGCCGCCGCTCTCACTGCTCCGCACCACGTTGCACATCGAGTAGAACTGTCGACAGCCCTCCATGTACGGCATGCCGAGGCAGATCTGGGAAAGTGTATCGAGGGGGTGTGGGCACTCGGCGGCCGACGTGCACGTCTCGCACCCGACCATGCCGTGCGTCGAACACATCGATACGACCGTGTCCGTGGCCTCCCTCGTGGTCGGCGCGTACGGAACGGGCGGGTTGTTCTTGCACTGCGGCACGAGCGATCCGGCCTGGCACACGCTGTTATACGTCGAGCAGCCGCGCATGGCCGGCATCTCCTCGCAGATGGTCGCCAGCAGCGTGAACGGCTCGCAGTACACGCTCTCCTTGGACGGATCGGATGACGCATTGCATGTCGTTCGCAGCGAGCACCCGACCATGTTGGGCATGGCCGTGCACAGCGCGTCCAGATCGGCGTCCACGGCAGCGTCTGGCAGCGTGAAGGAGGCGCACGCCATGGACGTCGGGTCCGTGACGCAGGCGTCCGTGTTCGTATCCGTGTCTGGCGTCGTCGGTGCCTGTGCGGTCGACGTCCCGACCAGCAGAGACACCAGGACGAGGAGTGCGAGCAGGACGAGCCGCGGCTTGGCCGCGGTGCCTGTCCAGTTCGTGCGCGCCATGGTCGTTCTCGGCGGACTCCACGCGTTCCCAATCCCCGGGACTTTCCACTGCGGTTGACCGTATTCTTGTTCGCAATTCGCGAGGGGGTGATGGGAGCGAACGCGGCAATGGGAGCGAACGCGGAGATAAATTTGCGCAGCTTCCGACCGCTCCCCTCAATCGTTCTCTTCTCAATCGTTCTCTTCTCAATCGCGATCCACGAGCTGAGATGGATGCCCTCATCACGAGCACACGATGATGATGTCGTCGATACGGCCGAGCGCGAGCGCAGTGATGAGCCGCTTCAGCTCTGGCTTCTTTTCGCGTCGAACTGTCCGGACCCGTTGTGCCCACCAGCTCACCATTCCCAGCGGCGGCGACAGCAGCGACGTGCTCGAGTTTGTGCACGAGATCGAGGCCAAGAAGTCTCGGTTCGTCGCATTCGGCTGGCACGTCGACTCGGAGGACCAAGCCCTGTCGTACATCAAGGCCGCGGCCGACCCCTCTGCGTCGCACAACTGCTGGGCGATTCGAATCGCGGGGTCGACCGTCCGGTATCACGATGACGGGGAGCCGGGCGGCACGGGCGGGAAGCCGATCCTGTCGGCGTTGGAGACGCTCGGCGTCGACCGGAGTGCCATCATGGTGACGAGGTACTACGGCGGGACCAAGCTGGGGACCGGTGGGCTGATCCGCGCGTACGGCGGCGCGGCCCGGGAGCTCTTGAACGTGATCGAGCTCGAGGAGATGGTTCCAATGTCGCGGGTGGAGGTGTTTGTGCCGGTCGACATGGTGGGGGTCGCGTACACGTACATAGATGCGGCCGGCGGGCGCGAACCCCGGCAAGGCGAGTTTGATGACGCCCGCGGCGGCTTCCCCATGTCGTTCGATGTCGTCGAGGACGAGCGGGGGGCCGCCCTCGACAGGCTCCGCGACGCCAGCCGGGGGAGGATCTCGTAGCAAATTTTGTGACAAACGACAAACACGCGTTCATAAACAACAAACTATTTGCACTAGTCACCCATCTAGGCGAAGAACTTCTTGATGGCCTCGGTGGCCAGCTGGGCCTCGCTCTTGCCGGAAGACTCGGCGGCGCTCTTCAGCAAGTCGGCCGCGTCCTTCGACACGGCGACGGTCGGCAGGTCCTTGATCTGTCCCTCCGGGATGTACGACTCCTGGTAGGTCCTCAGGGCGTCAAAGCCGACGCGAGCGCAAAAGTCGCCGAAGGACTCGTCTGCGCGCTTCTGGCTCTTGAACATGGCGAACAGCGGCTCGAAGAACGTCTCCATGTCGGCCAGCTTGACGCGTCCCTGGTAGGACTCGGCCAACCGGGCGCCGCTCGGGGATCCGCCGAGCCAGATCTGGTACGAGTTGGGGCCGTCGCCGACAAATCCGACCTCGGCATTGTACGGCCTGGCGCAGCCGTTCGGGCAGCCAGTCATCCTGATGATGAATTTCTCGCTTGAGTCCAGTCCAAGGTTGGACAGGACGGTCCGCAGCCTGCTGATGACGTCCGGCAGTCCTCGCTCGGCCTCGGCGATCGCCAGCCCGCACAGGGGCAGCGCCGGGCAGGCCATGGATCCCGCCTCGAGGGGATCCCACTGCTCGACGTCCTTGATGCCGGCCGCAGTAAGCGACGAGATGATATCGTCCTTCCAGGCCGGCGAGATGTTCCTCAGGACCAGGTTCTGGTTGGCCGTGATGCTGACCGGGATCTCGTACCTCTCGATGACGGCCCTGAGCGTCTTTTTGGCCTCGCCCTTCACGCGGCCGTTCTGCACGTAGATCCCGTACGCCAGCTTCCCGTCTCCCTGGTCCATCCATCCCAGGTAGTCCATAAACTTCCACGCCGGCAGCGGGCGGAACGCCTCCATCTTCTTTCCGTAGTACTGCTCGACCACCTCCCTGAACTTGTCCACCCCCCAGTCGTCAATCAGGTACTTGAGGCGCGCCTGCTTCCGGTCATCCCGGCGTCCGTAATCGCGCTGCACCGCCACCACCGACTTGACGATGTGGAACACGTCCTCGGCCGGCACGAAGCCGAGCGAATCGGCCAGGCGCGGGAACGTCGACGCCTTGCCGTGCGAGCGACCCATGCCGCCTCCCACCAGCACGTTGAATCCCTCCAGCTTCCCCTGCGCATCCGTCATGACCACCAAGCTCATATCGTTCGTGAACAGATCCACCGAGTTGTCGCCCGGGATGGTCACCGCGATCTTGAACTTGCGCGGCAGAAACAGGTTGCCGTAGATGGGCTCTGGCGAGTTCTCAAAGTTTGTACCGAACCCGTTGAACGCCCTGTCGGCCGTCACCTTGCTGTCCTCCATCTCGTGGCTGAAGAACTTCTCCCCGTCCAGCCACACATCGTAGTACGCCCCGCTCTGGGGCGCCAGCAGGTCTGCGATATCGTTCGCATACTTCTGCGCCAGCGCATAATCCGGCCTGCTCTCCGCACTGTACACCGCCGGCGGCGCCATCACATTCCTATTAACGTCCCCACACGCCCCGAGCGTGCTCCCCATGTTCTTAATCACGCTCGAAAACACCGTCTTCAGGTCCTGCTTCAGCACACCGTGCAGCTGGAACGTCTGCCTCGTGGTCAGACGCAACGTCCCGTTCCCGTACAGATCCGCAAGCTCATCCATCACCAGATACAACTGGTTCGTCACCGTCCCGGCCGGCTGACGGGTTCGCATCATGAACTGGTACGCCTTGCCCTCGCCCGGACGACGCGCCTCCCTGTCGTCCTGCTGATACGAGCCGTGGAACTTCATCAACTGCACCGCATCCTCAGAGATATTCGTCGCCTCCGTTACGAGCTCCTGCATCAACGGGTGACGCAGAAAGTCGCTCTTCTCCTTAATCAGCTCGACGGCCTGCAGGGTGGAGGAAAGGAGGAGGGAACCGATGAAATCGGGGAGCCTGTCGCGGGGGCGTCGGTCGGTTCGCCGTCGAGACGGAGAACATCGCGACGAGTACACGCAAGTGAACACGTACCGACCGCTTCGGCGGCCGCGAGCTGGGGGGCCTGGGCGTCGCCACGTTCGTGACGATTGAAGTCCGCGATGAATAGCATCCGCCGAGCTTGGCGCTGAGGGGGGCCCTCAGCGACGTGACTGGGAGCATGATGTAATATCAAGTCGTATACGACGATATGATGTGGGGAGCGGCGCGGGGGCGGTTTCAATTTCGAGGACAAGTGTGGGGCGGGGCACGAGCCGGAGAGGGCGGTCGGTCGTTGCGCGGGTTCTCTTCCGGTCCCGGTTCTGTTGGCGGGTCCCCCTTCCGGTCCCCCTTCCGGTTCCGGTTCCTGTTCCGCCTCCAGGTCCGGGTCTGGGTTCCGGTGTCTAGGTGGCCCGACTGGAGCACCGGCGGTGCGCGTCTTGAGCACCGGCGGCTCGCCTGAGTGGGAGCCGTGTGATCATCATCAGCATCATCTAGACTCGACGACCGTTCCGAGCGCACCGATGCGCTCGGAACGATGGAGCAGCAGAGCCATGATACGATGCTGCCGGCGAGTGCCTGTATCCTGTGCGTGTGGCCCGGCGCCATGAACAACGAGTTTGTGTTTTTCAGCACCGCGCCACGATCCCTCACCTCATCATATAACCATTGCGACACGAAACTACCCGCGCGGCGAGTGTGCGAGCTGGACGTGCCGCTGACAAGCAAGAACAGCATCTAACCGACCACCCAACGAAATCTTGACATGGCCTCGTTCGTCCGCCGGCTCCTCCGCGGCGCAACGGCAAGCGCTAACGCAGGCGAGACCGAACAAGCGAGACGGCACACGCGGAGCGAAAGCGCGACAAAGAGGAGGAAGAAGAATTCAGCGCCAAACCGATCGCCTCGGCCAGGCGCGAACCCGAAGAGCTCGAAGAAGAAGTCGACGACGCCCGTCGTCGTCCCGCCGTGGTCGTATTCTCTCCGGGAGGTGAAGGAGAAGGTGAAGAAGCGGGACGGGATGCGACGTCGGGCCGTGGGCGGTGACGGGGAGAGCGACGGGCTGCTCGTGATGGGGGACGTCGAGGGATCGTGGGTGTCGGCCTCTTTGGAGGACAGGCGGTTCCTGCCGACGGCGAGGGAAGAGGAGCGGCTGGAGCGCATGTTTGAGAAGGCAGACGAGCGGTCGGCGTCTGGGAGTCACAGGGAGAACACGGAGAACACGGAGAACAATCCGTTTGGGCGCGGGTCGTATCGATGCCGAAAGTCGATGGGAGACGCCCGTTGGGGGGCGTACAAAGAGCGGGAGGCGCAGCAGCTGACGTATCACGTGGAGATTCTGGAAGAGCGCTTCGGAAAGCGGTTCGTGCGGGAGTCTCGGCGCCATGTGAACAGCGGGGGGCGCCTGGCGACGACGACGACGACGACGAGGGCCAGGCAGGTGGTGCCGTCGCGGCGGCTCAACGTGGGCGTGTCGGTGGGCCAGGCGACAAGGAAGCGGCCGAGCACGGCGGAGGGGACGTTGAAGCAGGCGAGGGTGGGGCACGAGGAGGAGAGCGACGGGGAGGACGGGTGGCGAATTGGAGCGATGGCCGCGAGGCCGCTCAGCGGGTAGGTGGTGGTGGTCGTCGTCGTCGTAGTAGTATCAAGTTAAGAGCAATAATTATCAATTCAGCAGGTAAGTTTCCCAGGATTGAGTTCAAGTTCGTCTCAAACAGGCTGGCCAGCGCCCCATTCCTCGTTCAAATCGTTCTCTCATCGTTGTCCCGTATCGTCAAACTTCGCACATTCAAGACATTGTAAGGTACTGCCGGATACATGATCGGCACACAGGTCAATTTGACGGTTCGTGTTCTCGTCCTTCTCGATCTTTCGTTCGTTGGCTCTCGTCGAGCATGGTCGGCAGCGGCTGTCGTCCTGCCGGCCTCATCATCATCGTCATCGTCATCATCCACACACACATCTTAGTATACAGATCTGATGGCAGTAGCCCGGCTACTGCCACTACAGACACAGGCCAAACCCACCAGCCAAACCGGCCACACGAGGCGAGGCAAAAGGCGAACGGTTGTTCGTGTCTTGCGCTGCGACCGTCGAGAGCGAGCACGACGAGCTGCACCTCGACATACCGCCGCTATTGTTCAAGCGCTCGCGTTCGACCGTCGCGTACAGCTCGAAGAACTCGGGGTTCTCCTGCTCGAGCCGTTTCCAGACGATGCCGGTGACAGTCGCGTCGATGCCGTTCTTCTGGAGCGCAGCGATGCACTGCGTCCGGTTCATGCACTGCTCGATGGCGAGCTCGATCATCGCGTGGACCTGCGGGCGGGCGGGGTGGGGGGCACGAGCGCAAGGTGAGGAATTTTTCGAAACGAATTGCTCTCGAACTCGGCCGCCCCGCAAACAACTCGACGGCATGAAATGAGACGTACGTATGCCACATCATCAGCAGTGACAGGCTGGCCTGGTTGGCTGGGTACGCGGCGGAGATTCAGCTCGTCCTCGTCGAGACTGACTGAGGTCCGGAATTTGACCGCGAGAGCCTCCTGTTCGTCTCTCGTTTGTGTCATGTCGTTCACAGTGTATGTTTATGGCCACATGGAGTGCGAAAATGATGGGCACGAAGAAATGAGTGTGTTTGACAAGTCGACCCTATCCATCAGATTTCCAGATCTCCGGGAGAGAATCTCCAGCCGCCCCGTTCAGTCTTCGTCGGAATCGAGTTCTATCAGTAGATCCTCCGGAATGCCCCTATCATGGATCCTTTCGTACATCACACCCTGGCGAACGAGCGAAGCGCGAGTGAGAGCGAAAGTCAGGCGTGGTCGGAGTCGATTCTATCACCCACCAGTCGCCTTCTTGGAGTTTCAGCGGCAGGTACGTCTTCGTGAGGTACTGGAAGCCGAACGAGCTCAGCGCCTGAATCTCTGCCTTGACTTTGGTGTCCACCATGATCTCCAGTTCCCGCACCCAGTCCGGGTTTGCCTTGACAAAGTCCTCCTCCAACAGCTTCTTCCCCGTCTTGATATCCTCGTCGGTCATCGGCAGCCTGCACTGCTGCGGGATATTGAACCGGTCCAAGTCGCTCGGCCGCACCCCCAGCCATTTGATATCGGGCGTTGTCAAGTTGGAAGAGTCGTAACCTGGCGAGCGGGCGCGGACGGCGTTTTGGGCGAGTGAGCAAAGCGAGCGGGAGCGCGTCGGGTCAGACACGTACTCATGTTCATCGACCCCTTCATGTACACCGATAGGATTTTGAGGCCGTACGGATCCGAATCCACCAGCGCCAACACGGGAATCTTGAGCGAGTACCGCAGTTTCCGCAGAAATAGCCTCGTGGCCACGTCCGGCTGGCCCTTGGCCGTGATGATGATGCACGGGTAGGTGGAGTAGAAGCGGTCCTCCGCCAGGCGCATGAACGCGGCATCCTTCTCCACGAGCAGGATGAACTTTGCGTCCGACCGGATGTTGGCGACCTTGTCCATGTTCGGCGGGATGGCCTTGCCACCCACGCCCATCCGGCTGCAGTCGATCTCGTCGCCGTCCTCCGTGAACTGCAGGCGTCCGACCACGACGCCTTTCTCCGACGCGACCACGTGGAGGGAGGAGCGCGTGCAGGTGAGCATGCACGCGACGTCGTCCAGCACAGCGTCCGAGTTGCCCTGGTCCTCGAAGAGCTTGACGTCCGTGTAAAACAGGTCACGCTTGGTCACGTGGATGCGCTTCAGACAGAGCTCGTGGACCAGCTGCAGGATGCGTGTCGTGATGACCGTTTTCCTGCACGTGGACGTGTTGGCAAACGGCCTGTGCGAGAGGGAGTCCTTGAGGACGATGCGGTCCAGCTCGGGGACGTAGAGCTGGTTGGCCTTGGACCTGTTGGGAAGGGAGTACGTGAACCCGTCACCGTCGAGGATGCTCGTGGCCACCTTGAGGATGGACGACTCGATCTCGTCGAGGACGGCCTTGGCGTCCTTGTCGACCACCTCTTTGACGCTGGGCAAATTCAAGTCCTTGAGCGTCCGGATCTCTTGCTTCTGGGCCTTGACGGCCCGTTCTAACTGCTCTACCTTCTTCATAATCTCCTGTCGATGCCGAGGGGCGGGGGAGGGGAGGGGCGCGTGAGCGTTGAGCAATTCGGTCACGGGATTTGAATTTCGTCAGCAGATGATCCGGGCAAAAGACGGGCGTACCTCCTTCCCCTTGATCTTCTTTCGGATCTTCTCAAGTCCGGCATCCCTCGCCGCCTTCTTGCGGGCAGCAGTCGTCGACATCTTGGAGGGAAAGAAAGAAGAAAGGTGTTGGGGGCAGCGAACGAACCAGTACCAGTATTTCACAGTGACGATGAGTCAGTGTGCTGTGAATTCTTCCTCCTCGACAACTTTGCAAACGTCTTGCCCAACGACCACCTGCTCCCCCCAGCCCTGCCTCCTTCCTTCTCCGTCGCCTCCCGCGCGCGCGCCCCCTCACCCCCGCCCACCCCGCCCACCGCCGTCCTCCACGAGCTCTCCAAGGGCACCTCGTCGTACAACAACGCCTCTTCTCGCCTCACGACAACAGATCCCGCCCCCTCTGCCACGTCGACAGTCCCCACGTCGACTTCCCTGGCGAGCCAATCCAGCTCTGCCTCGCCGAGCGCCGTCGTCGGCAGCATCACGCCCTCCTTCTGCTCCATGATCGAATTCACGACCGCAATGAACGCACAAAACTTCCTCCGGTCGAGCTTGCACACCGAATCGGGATCCACCAGCATCCACGCCTTGCTGAAGTTGACGTGCGAGGCGTTGACAGCGTGGTACATGTCGATGGCTTCGCGTATGGGGAAGAATCCATCCTCAGCGTACTTGTCACGGAAGGAATCCAGGCAAATGCGCCTCTGGGACGCCGAGAGCGGCTTCAACGTCGAGCCTCGCATGGCCGGTGGCTCGATGCTGGTCGAAGTGGCTCGCGGAGCTGCCAGCGGAGAAGCCTCGTCGTCATCCCGCCAGTGCGTCCGTTGGTATGCATGTACGGACATCGGCGTCGGCGTCGACATCGAGGACAAGCCAACCGCCAGCGGCGAGTAGAGGCCGGTGTCGTCGTCGGGTTGTGGGAGGTGGAAGGATGTATCGATCCGCCAGGCGTCAGCGTCAGCATCACCGTCGCCGGCGGCTCCCTTCGCTGCCTTCATCTCGATGTTTTTCTGCAGAGCATCCTGGGAACGAGGAGAGGAGGGGAGAACGCCGCTTGAGTGAGCTGGACTGGACGAGAAATTCGAGTTTGTTAGAGCATCCCAGGTCGTTATCACCTACCCTGGAAGCGCTCCCCCCGTAGCAAGGGTCTGTCACACGCATTGCGTAATCTGTAGCATGCAGCGAGACACGACAAGGCAACGACTTGTTTTCACTGTGTGTGTGGCCCGACGACAGGTCGGGTTCACCGTTCCGAAGTCGTTCCGGGAAAGGGTCGTATCTACCATTGCCAAGAGATGGTCATCGTCATCGCCCTCACCGTCGTCACGGCTCTCGTCACGGCTTTCGTCACGGCTCTCGTCACGGCTTTCGTCATGGCTCTCGCCGTCGCCATCGGCGTCGTCGCTGCCTGTTGATCATCACCGCCGAGGAGGATCTCGACACGTCGATACCTCGACGGGCGTGCGAAGAGCGCACGAGCGTACTTCTCTAGAGATACTCTCGTGTCTTGGTGCCTGCTCGGAGAGGCCGCGGTTGGCTGCCCCGTCGAGCTCTCGTGCCTCGATCGAGGCCCTCGCGAGGGCATTCAAAGTCGCCCCACTTCTTCAATTCGTCCACAGAAACACCCTCATCTCATATATATTTATAGATACGGAGGTGGGACAGACACACAGCCACAGCCCGGCGGAAACTGCCGACTCAATTTCAAACGCCAAATTTCAAATTCAGCACTTGAATCGAGGTTCCCCCATCCTCCCCACACCATGGCTGGCGTCACACCAACACCGACGCCAACGCCAACGCAGGCCGCGACGGCGGCTCCCTCGGGCCGTGTACACTCGCTCGTCATCGACAACTTCAAGAGCTACGGGGGCCAGCAGGTGATCGGCCCGTTCAAAGACTTTACGACCATCATCGGCCCCAACGGCTCGGGAAAGTCGAATCTGATGGACGCGATCAGCTTCGTGCTGGGCGTGCGCAGCAGTGTGCTCCGAGGCAGCAGTCTCGGCGAGCTGATCCACGTGAGCAGCACGGACAATGACAGGAACACAGCGGCAGGGAAAGAGAAAGAGGCGGATCGGGCAGAGGTGACGCTGGTCTTCGAGCACGGACCGGCGCAGAGCTCGTCGGAAGGCCAGGGGGACAGGGCGCAGCTGCGGTTCTCGCGGGCGATTGTCCCGTCGAGCAGCGGGAGCGGCTTTGTGAGCCAGTATCGGCTGGACGGCAAGGCGGTCTCTGCCGAAGCGTATAATCGCAAGCTGGAGTCGTTCGGGATTTTGGTCAAGGCGAGGAACTTTTTGGTGTTCCAGGGGGACATTGAGAACGTGGCGCAGATGTCGCCGAAGGACCTGACGAACCTGTTTGAGACGATCTCGGGATCGGCCGGGTACAGGAAGGAATACGAGGCGGCAGAGGAGCGGCTGAAGGACGCGGAGAGCTCGATGGCGGTGGTGTTCAGCAAGAGAAAGGCGATCATGGCGGAGAAGCGGCAGAAGAAGGAACAGAAGACGGAGGCGGAGAAGCACATGGCGCTGATGGCACAGCTGGAGGAGATGAAGATCAAGAAGATCCTGTGGAAGCTGTATCATCTGGTGGAAGACCAGAGGAAGGCGGAGGAGGGGCTGCTGGGACTGAAGAAGGAGCTGAGCGCTGCGGAGAAGGAGGTCAAGACGGCCGAGAAAAACGCAGAGGAGAAGAAGCGCAAGCACGCTGGGGTGGCCAAGGAGGCGCTGCTAATCGACAAGAAGATCCGGAAGAAAAAAGGGGAGATCGAGAAGAAGAGCCCGGAGATGATCAAGATCAAGGAGCAGATTGCGCACCTGGAGCGGCGGATCAAGGCGGTGGTCAGGGAGCAGGACGCCGTCAAGGCCAAGGGCCAGGAGCACGCGACGAGGGTGGCCAACCTGAAGACCCAGATGGCGCAACTGAAGGACGCGCAGGCGCAGGTGGACCAGGAGATCGAGCAGAACAAGCGCTCGCAGCTGAGTCTGTCCCCGGACCTGCTCAAGGAGTACGCGGACATCAAGCGCGAGTACGGCGGCCGTGCCGCGGCACTGGAGGCCGAGCTCGCGTCCCTGCAGGCGTCTGCACAGGCCGACGAGGAGAGCCTGAGGATCATCAACGATTCGAACACGTCCATCGACAAGCGGATCGAGCACCTGGAGGAGTCGCTCGAGAAGGACGCGGCCAAGATGGAGGCGGCCAAGGCGTCCGTGGAGAAGCTCGGCGCGGATCGCGAGGCGGTGCTCAAGCAGCGCGACGACCTGCAGTCCGAGCGACGCGCGGTGGAGGCCAAGAAGAGCCAGCTGGAGCGCAAGCTGGAGGAGACTGAGGGGACGCTGCGCGAGGCCAAGGCCGAGTCGAAGCAGAGCCAGCGGGAGGAGGCCATGCGGAGCCTGGTGGCCGAGCTCAAGCGGGAGAACCCGTCTTCAGTGTACGGCATTGTCACCGATTTGGCCGACCCGACGTCGTCGAAGTACAAGCTCGCCATGAGCGTCGTCATGGGGCGCGACATCGACTCGGTCGTCGTCGACACGCCCGAGACGGCGATGAGGTGCATCGAGAGGGTCAAGCAGCGCCGCCTGCCGCCGATGACGTTCCTGCCTGCCGATACCATCAGGACGAGGGAGGTCAATCCCGCCCTGCGCACGCTGGGCGGGTCGTCCAAGCTGGCCATCGACTGCCTGAAGATCAAGGACGAGCGCGCCACGAGGGCCTTCAAGTCCATCTGCGCCGACGCCCTGCTTTGCGACTCGGTGGACGAAGCCAGGAGGCTGGCCTACGACGGCACGGTCCGCCAGCGCGTCGTCGCCCAGGACGGCACGGCCTTCTTGAAAAACGGCCTCATCACGGGAGGTATGACGTCTGCCATGGAGAACCGCGCCAAGAAGTGGGACCAGGCGAGGGTCGGCAAGCTCAAAGAGACCCGCAATGGGCTCGCCAAGGAGCTTCTGGCTTTGCCCCAGGTGCGAGACGTCACGCAGAAGCTCCAGAGCGCGGAGGCCAGGGCTGTCCGGCTCGATAACGAGAGGAACTACGCCACGGCCGAGCTCAAGTCCCTCAACGACAAACTCAAGGAGTCCAACGCCAACATCGCGGCGCTCTCCAAGGAGAAAGCATCCAAGGAGCCGGCTGCGAACGCGCTCAAGAAGCAGATGGCCAAGCGCAACAAGAAGATCGACGAGGTCAAGGCCAGGATGGACGCCATCGCCGACACCTGCTTCAGGGACTTTGTCAAGAAGATCGGGGTCAGTTCCATCAAAGAGTACGAGGAGAAGTATCTTAAGGCGGTCGAGCGCCTGACCGAGCGAAGGGCGGCCATCATCTCGCAGTACTCGAGGGTGGAGAACCAGCTCGAGTACGAGTCCTCGTCCAACCAGGACCAGAGCACGGCCAAGGTGGCCAAGGAGCTCAAGTCCCTCGAGAAGGCCCGGTCCGACCTCGAGAAGGAGGCTGCGAGCTTCGATGCGGCCAGCAAGAAGTCAAAGGAGGAGCTGGTGCAGCTCGGCAAGGAGTGCGACAAGCTGAAGGAGTCCCTGTCGGTCCTCGACGGCGAGATGAAGGTGATGAAGGAGCACGTGAGGAAGGCCACGGACGCGTTGGCGGCCAGGCGAAGGGAGATTTCCACGCTCGAGATGCGCGTCGACCAGATCAAGATGCAGCAGAACGATCAGCTCGAGGCGGCCGACCTCGAGAACGTCATCCTGCCCATCAAGACGACGTCGACCAAGGCATCGGGCAAGCGCAGGCGCGGCCAAGACGCCGCAGAAGCCTCGACATCCGCGGCGTCCGCCGCATCCGCCGGCGCGAGCGGCTCTGGCAACCGCAAGACGGACGACCTGGACTTTTCGTCCCTCGGCAGCGACGACCTGCTCCGCGACTCTGCCTCGCAGTACGGCCGCGAGACTGAGATGTCAGCCGCCATCGACGAGCTCAATGCCCAGCTCACATCAATGGCGCCGAACCTCAAGGCCGTGGAGCAGTTCGAGGAGATCAAGCGCCGCGAGCGGGAGCAGATGGAGGAGGTCGAGCGCACCAAGCGCGACGCCAAGGAGATCGAGGACGAGTACAACCGCCTCAGGCAGCTCAGGTTTGACCTGTTCAACGCCGCGCTGACCCATATCAGCGAGTGCATCGATCCGATCTACAAGGAGCTGACCAGGAGCAACCTCCACCCGTCTGGTGGCCAGGCGTACCTGTCTCCGGAGAACACCGAGGAGCCCTTCAGCGGCGGCATCAAGTTCAGCGCGATGCCGCCTACCAAGCGATTCAGGGACATGGAACAACTCTCTGGGGGCGAGAAAACGGTGGCCGCCTTGGCGCTGCTCTTCGCCGTCCACTCCTTCCACCCGTCGCCCTTCTTCGTCCTGGACGAGATTGACGCGGCGCTCGACTCTTCCAACGTGGCGAGGGTCGCCCTCTACCTGCGGAACAAGACTCGTGCCGGCACACGTGGCGCCTTCCAGGGTATCGTCATCTCCTTGAAGGACGTCTTTTACGAGAAGGCGGACGCTCTGGTTGGGGTTTGTCGGGAGCGCTCGACCGGGGCCTCGGCAACGCTGACGTTTGACCTCGGGAGGTTCGAGGCTCCCATCGGCGCTTGAGTGGTGGTGGTCGTGGTGGTCGGAGAAGCAGTAGCGACAGTAGCATCATCAGGACGTGTGTGTAACAAGGGGCTACGACTCGCGAGAGAGCCTCTCTGAGCTCACCGAGTCTGCAGGAGAGAATCAAAAATCAATCATGCGTCGTCCAATGATCGGGCGCGTGTTGCTGAGATCGTACGGGACGCTGCGTGGTCTTCCGGGGGCCGAACTCCAGGCGGTCGAGTCGACGGGGCGGATACCGGACGACGGTTTGTCTCTGAACGACTTCTTCGCCAACCCGAGAGCTGCGGCAGCACCACGGCAAGAGCCAGACTCCCCGGCCTCCTCCTCGTCGTCGTCGTCTTCGTCGTCGACGGGCCTGTCGTACTTCGTCGAGACGTATGGATGCCAGATGAACGTCAACGACTCGGACATCGTACGGACCGTGTTGGATCGGGCCGGCTATCGCCGTGCCCCGTCGGCCGACGCGTCAGACGTACTCCTCCTGAACACGTGCGCCATACGAGAGAACGCAGAGTCGAAAATATGGCAACGACTGGGGTACCTTCGGAACATGCGGCGGGAGCAGCCGAGAGGCAGGCGGCGCGGTCCCGTCGTCGGGGTTCTCGGGTGCATGGCCGAGCGTCTCAAGGGAAAACTGCTGGAAGGCAAGATGGCGAGTCTAGTGGTCGGGCCTGACGCGTACAGAGACTTGCCGCGACTCCTGGAGGTGGTCCTTCCCGGTCCCGGTCACAGGCAAGACGCTGAGCAAGCGATCAACGTGCAACTCTCCTCGGAGGAGACGTACGCGGACATCACGCCCGTCCGACAGGCGAGCGACACGTCCGTCTTCGTCTCCATCATGCGCGGGTGCAACCAAAATTGCAGTTATTGCATCGTGCCGAGGACTCGAGGTCGCGAGCGGTCCCGGCCGGTGTCGTCGATCATCGACGAGGTCCGGTACCTCGCCGACGTCGGCACGAAAGAAGTCTGGCTGCTCGGCCAGAACGTCAACTCGTACGCGTACTTCGAAGACCGTCTCAGCCGACAGACGAAAGCGGACGCCTCGCGCGACTACTTTGGCGAATATTACGCCAAGGGGTTCAGCTCGGTGTACAAGCCGCTGCGGGACGGATCAACCACGTTCGTGAGTACCGACCTCGACCGCCGTGCGCTCGCTCTTCGCGCGCCCTGACTCTCTCACTCGCTCGTTTGCCAGGCCGAACTCCTCCACCGGGTCGCCGAGGCGGCCGGGCCCGAGGTGCGCGTGCGCTACACGAGCCCGCATCCGAAGGACTTCAGCGACGACGTGCTGCAGGCCATCCGGGAACACGACAACGTCTGCAAGCAGATCCACATGCCTGCCCAGCACGGCGATTCTGGGGTCCTCGCGAGGATGAATCGGGGATATGATCGAGAGGCGTACGACGACCTCGTCTCGCACATTCGTGAGAGCATCCCCGGCATCGCCATCTCGACCGACATGATTGCCGGATTTTGCGGCGAGACAGAGGCCGAGCACCAGGCGAGCCTCGATCTCCTCCGATCGACGCAGTTCGCGCAGGCGTTCCTCTTCGCCTACTCGCTTCGCGACAAGACGCCGGCCTCGAGGCACCTGTCGGACGACGTCCCGGAGGAGACGAAATCGCGGCGCCTCCAGGAGCTCATCGACGTCTATCGCGAGAGTCTGAAACGCGTTTCCGCCAAGGAAATCGGGACGACGCACCTTGTTTTGGTGGAAGGGCCCTCGCGCAAGAGCTCGCACGACCGTCCCGAACTCACCGGGAGGACAGACACGTTCGCGCGCGTCGTCTTCCCCGACGTCGTCGTGCCGGACGCGTCGTTTCCTTCCATGTCTGTCCATCTGCGACCGGGAGACTACGTTGCCGTGACGATCGAGGGGGGTGGGGCCACGCTCGTCGGCAAGCCCATCGCTCGTACCACCGTGCGTGCGTACTTTGCAGAGAGAGGGAGAGAGGGAGAGAGGAAGAGAGAGCTCGGGCAATAGGGCGGCGGAGGTGATCGTTTGATACATGTAGTACACGTAGTACATCTACGACTAGCTAGTACAGGGACGCCCGGATCAAGTCCTTGTCCTCCTCCGCGAGACCAGCCGCGAACGGATTATTCCGCAGCGGGCTCTTGGCTGTCGGGCTCCCGTTCAACATGTCCACCTTCCCCTTCTCCACCCGGTCGCCCCCCTTCGTCATGCCTTGTGTCGCCGCCTCGATGTCCTCATCGACCCCCGTTCCCGCGAAGCTCGTCCGGGCCATCCTCTCAAACGGCGGGTCGAAGCTGGCCCGCTTGTCTTCTCGACCATCTGGGTTCGAGAGAATATCCGTCGCACTTGCGTCGAGCCCACGCGGACCGACACGCGCGCCGATCGTCGTCCTTCGCTTCTGCCTGGGCACGGACGCCGATGCCCGCGTCGCCACGGCATCCCCGGCCCCTTCGTCGGCCTCGCCCCACTCCCCGCGGTTTGTGCGGGTATCTCTCGTCGTCGCCTCCGCGAACGACGAGCTCGTGTTCACGATCCAAGGCGTATCTGGGTCGTCATCATCGACACCATCGTCGTCCACGTCGTTCCCCTCCTCCCCGTCGCCGTTGCCCTCCCCGTCGCCGTCGCCGTCCCGATCTCCGTCCCCGTCCCGATCCCCCACCTCTACGTCCCGGTCAACATCGATCTCGCACCCCGCGTCCGCCTCATCTCCCTCGCCACCTTCGTCTCCCACCCGCTCGTCTTCCGGCATCGCAGACGCGTACACCGGAAGAACCTCCTCCGCTTGGCTCAGACTAAACTGCCTCGACCGCAACAGCGCACTGTACCCGTCGATCGAAATCGACACGCAGCTCTTCGACCCCGTATGCAGCGGACCCGGAACCGAAGACGCCGCCGGACGCGCCTTCTCCTCGTCCGTGTCGCCAAAGCGAGCCGACTTGATCGAGGCGAACGAGCAAAGCGCGTAGCACGAGTGAGCGTGAGTGAGAGCGAACGAGCGAACGAGCGAACGAGCGAACGAGCGAACGAGCGAACGAGCGAACGAACGAGTAGACCCACCTTTATCAAGTCCTCCACGTCCGGCATCTCGCCCACAGCCTTCGTGGCGTTGCGTTCTCTGAACGATATGTCCAGGCGCCGCTGCCTCCGTTGCTTGGCGACCATCACAGCCACCGTGCCGCCAACTCCAACGGCGAAACCAGCCACCAGCAGGACGAACACCAGCCAACCCGGCATTCTCGCCCGAACGAACCAATAACGGCGATCGAGCGCGACCACCGAAAGGAAGAAGAAGAACGCTGACGAGAACTGGAGCACGCTCGAGTCGATTCGAATCACTCTACGAGTACGTACGTATGTATGTACGCGCGGACGTGTGAAACGGACCCGTTTTTGTCTCTGCCTCGTTGTTCTCGTTCGCCTCGCTGTTCTCGAGGTCTCGAGGCACCACCGAGACCACCGCTGCCGTCGAGCGCGCACCAAACCACACCGTCCAGTCGCCTTGTCCATTGAATAACAACAACAATCATCTTGTCGAGTTGTCTGAAGTTCACGGAGATCATGGCGCCACGACCTGTCGCACCCAAGGGGCTCACCGCCGACGCCGACACCGACATTGACGACTTGGTCCGTCGGGTCACCGAGTGCCTCTCCATTAACGAACAGTACCCCGACGTCCACGCCCCAACCAAGGATCTGTGTATCCGGAACGAGATCCTCGGGCTGGTGCGGGACGGCCTCGACGACCTGGCTGTTCTCGCCCGTCGCATCGAGGCGTCCCTCTCCCCGGCGGCGCTGTCCGGCGAGGCCGCGGGGAAGAGAGCGCTCGTGAAGCTGTCGAAGGAGGACGAATGGTACCTCGTCCAGGAGCATCTCGTGTCCGAGGAGCGCGAGTTGGAGAAGCGGCGCCTGGCGCAGAAGAAGGAGGACCAGGCGGCCAAGCAGCGCGAGCACAAGGAGTTTCTCAGGCAGTCCAAGCTCAACAAGGAGCAAGAGAAGCGGGAGAAGGCGCTCGAACTGGAGCGTATCAAGCAGACGCGGATCGAGGCGGAGGCAGCGGCGAGGCGGGAGCGTGCCGCCCGGCGGCAGGCCGGGGAGGCCGTCCGGGCCGACCGGGAGGCGCAGGTCAAGCGGGCAAAGGAGAAACAGGTGCTGGTTGGCAAGCTGAAGAAGGTCGTCGACGAGCAGGAGAAGCAGAGCGCGGCGCAGTCCATGCGGGACGAGCGTGCTCGCCTGGCCCGAGAGCGTCAGCAGGCCCAGGAGGAGATGACGCGCGTGCTGCTCGAGAACCAGAAGTCGCTCGAGCAGAAGCGGATTGAGTCCGAGAAGGAGAAGGAGGAGACCATGCGCTGCATGGAGGAGTACTCGAAGATGCTGCTCAACCAGGAGCAGGAGCGCCAGCGGCAGCTGGAGCGCATCCACGAGATCCAGCGCGCCCAGGAGCAGTCTTCCGACCGGGATATTGTGGCTGCGGGCACCAAGGTCTGGATGGACGACGCGATCGTCGCCAAACACGCGGAGGCGCGCGATCTCGAGGCCGCGAGGCGCGAGGCTGCGACCCGCGCTGCCGCAAAGCAGCGGAAGAACGACGTGCTCAAGGCGCTGGACGAGCAGGTCAAGGCCAAGTTGGAGGTGAAGCGCGCCGAGCTGGTGGCCAAGGCCAAGGAAAAGGAGCGCCTGGAGCAGGTTGACGCGCAGTCGAAGGAGAACCACCGCAAGGCGATGCAGCGTGCGGCCGACAAGTGCGTTGCGCTGAAGCGCGGTCTGGACGTGCAGATCATCCAGCAGCGCAAGGCGGTCCGGGCTACTGTGGGGATGAACCGGACGGAGCGGGCGCTGAATGCGCGCGTGCTCGCCAAGGCGGTCGGGGGGAGGGCTTGAGAGATATAGTCACGTCGGGGTAACCTATTCAAAGTCGACCTCAATGCCGCAATCCGACTTGACAGACGTCCGTCGTGATGGTGACGGCACCGGCACCGTCACCGGCACCGTCACCGACGGATCCTTTCGCTCCCTCTCCTCCCTCTCCTCCCTCTCCTCCCTCGGTTGCTTCCGGTTCGGACGCGGCGCGCCGCTCGTACCTTCCCGCTGTCGCTTCGCCCCACTCTCCTTCTTCTGCGGGACCCGCGGGTCCCGCGGAACCCCGCCCTTCGTCTGCGTCTTTCGTTCATCGCCACCCTCGGGCATGTCCCATTCGTGCAATCGCCGCCTCCAGACCCTCACCAACCCGTCAAACGCCCGCTTGCTGCATTTTTTGTGGACGTCCGGAGTCCTCGGCACCTCCTTGGGCCGTCTATGCTTCACGGGGTATGCCTCCACAAACCTCTGATACCCGATGGTGTTCTTGCCAAAGTCAATCTGCCGCTGCCGCTGGCTGAGCCGGTGCGGGTCCGTCTCCCGAAAGGCCTCGGCATCCTGCTTGACCTTGGCCTCGTCCCGTTCTACCGTAAAGTCGTCCGTGAAATCCAACGCAGTCATCGTCGTCGTCTCCTGTCGTCGTCGAACGAAGCGCGCAGCGCGAGTGAGTGCGTGGGACCCCGAGTCGGACGTGCAGCAACGACGCGCCTGCGTGGGCTGGGTCGACGAATCGATCGCGTTTCTCTCCGTCGTAGGCTGCGTCGTCTGCGTCTCTCCCTCCCGCAATCCCCGAGATTCTTCTTCGACGACAAAATCGCCCGTCCAGTCCTGGACGAGGTCGGTAGCCTGCGTCGTTGCGTCCAACGCCATTTTCAATTTGAATCGGAGCTGAACGAATCTGAACGTTGTTCCACGCGGCATGGACAGGGACCACGACGGACCGGCCGACACTGCGGGTGCTGCCTCTACAAAGCCCGCCTCACTCTACCTGATCATCTACGGCGTCGCCAAGAAGGTTCGTGACGACCGACATCTCCGACACCTGGCCGCACCCACGACACCTCGTCCTCCTCCTCGTCTCTGTCTCTGTCTCTGTCTCTGTCTCTGTCTCTGTCTCTGTCTCTGTCTCTGTCTCATCTCACAATCTGACTGCGCTCAACGTTCCATCATCACGAAAACACAGCACAACATCGGCAACATCCTGCGTTGCGCTGCGGCGTTCGGCGTCA
>Ga0181582_10000776_pt1 | contig 23541 bp, 25 predicted proteins | sample 071ome_32_FD_132438 | JGI IMG/M metagenome (GOLD analysis project Ga0181582, IMG submission 132438) | Coastal salt marsh microbial communities from the Groves Creek Marsh, Skidaway Island, Georgia - 071405AT metaG (megahit assembly) | ecosystem: Environmental > Aquatic > Marine > Intertidal...
CCGTCGTTTTGATTGCTGTCGGTGTCCAGTGCCCTGACCGTTTCGGCAGCCGGCACAACTGATCCCCGCCCTCGTCCCCCGGTGCCGGGGGGGGATCGGCCTGATTTGCCCCGGTGCAGCCGCTTTTGCGTATAATCCCGGGTCCCCGATTCTTTCCGTTTTCCTGTCGAGAGGTACCCGATGTCCGACGTCACTGCCGAAATCGCCCGCATCTTTGCCCTGCAACAAAAACACCAGTGGACCATGAAGGCCTCCACCGCCGCCGAGCGCAAGGCCCTCCTGCAGAAACTCTACGATGCGGTAAAAGCCCACGGCGACGAAATTATCGCCGCCGTGCAGAAGGACACCCGCAAGCCCGCCCAGGAAGTGACCATGACCGAGGTGGGCGGCCTGCTCGCCAACATCCAGCGCAATATCGACAATGTCGCCGAGTGGATGCAGCCGCAGGACGTTCAAACCTCCATGAACCCGGCCGACTCAGCGCAGATCATTCCCGAGGCGCGCGGCGTGTGCCTGATCCTGGGCCCCTGGAACTTTCCGCTGGGCCTGACCTTCGGCCCGTTGGCCGCAGCCATCGCCGCCGGCAACTGCTGCATGGTCAAACTCACGGACCTGTGTCCCAACACCGCCAGCGTCGCGGCGAAGATCATCAAGGAAGCCTTCGACGAGAAGGAAGTGGCCCTGTTCGAGGGTGATGTGACCGTCGCCACCGAACTGCTGGAGCTGCCGTTCAACCATATCTTTTTCACCGGCAGCACCCGCGTCGGCAAGATCGTCATGGCCGCCGCGGCGAAGCACCTGGCCACCGTCACCCTGGAACTGGGCGGCAAGTCGCCAGTGATCATCGACGAGGGCGCCGACATTGAGAAGATCGCCGGCGATCTGGCCGGCGCCAAGCAGTTCAACGGCGGCCAGGCCTGCATCTGCCCGGACTACGTGTTCGTGAAGGCCGACCAGAAGGACAAGCTCATCGCTGCCTTCCAGGCAAAGGTGAAGGCGAACCTGTACGATAACAAAGGCAATATAAAGAAAGAGAACATCGCCCAGATCGTCAATCCGCAGAACTTCACTCGGGTGAAAGGCCTGTTCGATGACGCGGTGAAAAACGGCGCAACTGTTGCCGTCGGCGGCACACTGGAGGAAGACAGCCTCACCGTGCACCCGACCCTGCTGACTGACGTCAAACCCGACATGAAGATCCTGCAGGAAGAAATTTTCGGACCCGTGCTGCCGGTGATGACCTACGACAATATCGATGAAGTGCTCGACTACATCGAGCAGCGCGACAAGCCGCTGGCGCTGTACGTGTACAGCAACAATAACGAAACAATCGACAGCGTGCTGAAGAAGACCTCCTCCGGCGGCGTCACCATCAACGGCGTGTTCTCCCACTACCTGGAAAACAACCTGCCCTTCGGCGGCGTCAACGGCAGCGGCATGGGCAGCTACCACGGCAAGTTCGGCTTCCTCGCCTTCTCGCACCAGCGTGCCGTGTACCGGCACCAGATCGCCTGATGACGGACCTGGTCGTTCGCCTGGCCACGCCGGCCGATGCCGACACCATCGCCGGCTTCAACCATGCGCTGGCCCGGGAAACCGAGGCGCTTGAACTTGACCCGGACACCATCCTGGCCGGTGTGACGCGACTGCTCGACAACCGCGAACTGGGTTTCTACGTGGTGGCCGAGTCCGGCGGTGAAGTCGCCGGCTGCCTGATGATCACTTTCGAGTGGAGCGACTGGCGCAACGGCATGATCTGGTGGCTGCAAAGCGTTTATGTCAGCCCGTCCAGCCGGCGCCAGGGGGTGTTCAAGTCCCTCTATGGGCATGTCCGTGACATGGCGAAACGCGATCCCGATGTCGCCGGCTTCCGCCTCTACGTGGAAAAGGACAACACCGCCGCCCAGCGCACCTATGCCGACCAGGGCATGGGTAAAACCCATTACCTCGTGTTCGAGGACCTTAAGCGGAAATGAACCCGCTGTCACAGAATGCCAGGGGCGCGAGCCTGCGATGCGGGGAAAACCTGCTATCATGTTCCCTTCTTTGCACACCCGGAGTGAGTCCGCCAATGAATGTGAAGTATTCCGCCAACCCTGTGATGTTCAAGAACAATCCCCTGGGTTTTCTGTTCGCCATCATCCTGATTCCCGCCTTCGGCCTCGGCATCCTCATCCTGCTGTGGTGGTTCCTGCAGTGCAAGTCGACCAAATTGACGGTCACTGACAACGAGATCCTGTTCGAGAAGGGCCTGCTCAGCAAGGAGCGCAGCGAGGTCAACATCAGCAGCATCCGCACCATTCGCGTGAAGCAGTCATTCTTCAACCGCATCTTCGGCGTCGGCACCGTGGAGATCTTCACCGCGGGCGACAGCGCGGAGTTCACGGCCCACGGCCTCCCGGACCCCAACCAGGTGCGCGAGCTCATCAAGATGGAACAAAAGCAGGGTTAAGCCATGACCGGTGACGCCGACCGCAAGGACAAGAAGGAAGCGCGGGTGATCGCCATCACGCTGATCGTGCTCGTGGCCATCATTGCCGCCGGCGTGTTCCTGCTGGTGCCGAGCATCGCGGACTTTTCCGCCACCTACCTCGAACCCGGCCTGGGATTGAGAAACTCGGCCATCGCCTCCTTCTTCGTCACGCTCATCGTGATGGTGATCTTTGCCGTGGCCTCCGGCGACGGGCTGATCGGCGAACTGCAGTTCCTGCTGCCCGGCTTCCTCGGCTTCTTCCTCATCTTCTGGCTGATGATCGCCTGGGTGTTCTGACACCCTGTTTCCCCCGCATTTGACCAACGTCAAACAGGCTCATATCAGCCGAAATAAACTGGTGGTATGAGTACAGAAAACATCACCACCACATCGGCGTCCACTTGGCAGCGCTGGCTGCGCCACCCCCAGCGCCAGCCGCTGCGCCGCGCCCTGTTCCAGGTGCACCTGTGGAGCGGCATCGGCCTTGGCCTGTACATCTTCTTCATCAGCGTCACCGGCAGCGTGCTGGTGTACCGCAACGAGTTGTACGTGTGGGTGACGCCGGAGCCCTATATCTCCACGGCGCCGGGTCCGGCGCTCAGTGACAATGATCTCAGGGCGGCCGCCCTGGCCGCGCACCCCGGTTTCCGGGTGGTGCGCCTGTCCCGGCATTACAACCCGGGTTACGCGGCGGAAATCTGGTTGGCCAACGATCGCCGGCAGATCGAACGACACTTCGATCCCCGCACCGGCGAGGACATTGGCCGCGCGACACCATTGGGTGTTTCTCTCGTTTCCGGCCTGATCCAGATTCACGACAACTTCCTGGCCGGGCAAACCGGGCAGGTCATCAACGGTCTCGGCGCCATGGCCGTGCTGGTGGTGGCCATGACTGGCCTGGTGCTGTGGTGGCCGGGCAGCCGGCGCTGGAAGCGCAGCCTCACCATTCACCCCGGTGTCGGCTGGAAGCGTTTCAACTGGGACCTGCACAGCATGATGGGCTTCTGGGGTTTCACCTTCATCCTGGTGTTCGCGGTCAGCGGCATCTACCTGTGTTTCCCTGAAAGCTTTCACAACTGGGCCGACCGCACCTTCGAGCTCACCAGCGAGAACGCCGGCGAACGTCCCATCGACAAGATCCTCTACTGGCTCGCCTTCTCCCATTTCGGACGCATCAACGGCATCGGCCTCATCTGCGACGGGCCAGGTTTCTGCGACCAGGCCATCAAGGCCACGTGGGCCTTCTTCGGCCTGGTGCCCGCGGCCATGTTCGTCACCGGCGCCATCATGTGGTGGAACCGGGTGCTCAAACGCTGGTTCTGACACTGGTTCACAATTCCTGTTCCCGCGTTCCCGCCCCTGAGTAAAGCAGGCTATACTTCCCGGCATGGTGTTTGCCGACAATAAAAAATAACAAGAAGCGCCCATGAGTGATTTCGAATTTCTCTCCGTCCTGATTTCCATCATCATCGGCTTCGGCCTGACCCACTTGCTGTCGGGCCTCGGCCACGCCTTTTATTTTCGTCACAAAAGCCGGATAGACGCCGAGCACCTGGCCTGGTGCGTGGTGCTGTTTTTCATTCTGGTGCTGAACTGGTGGGTGGCATTGCTCTGGCGGGACTTCGAACCCTGGAACTTCACGGTGTTCCTGATCATGGTGGTCTGGACCATCTCCATGTACGTCATGGGCCTGGCGCTGTTTCCTCCACAGGACAAGGAGGCCATTGATTACCGCGCGCTGATGGCGGAAAACCGGGTCTGGTTTCTCACCGCCTTCATCGTCATGTGCGTGCTGGACTTTGTCGTCACGGAAATTCGCCGGCACGGCAGCGTGGACCCGCTTTACGTCGGTTATATCGCCATCTATATCGCCCTGGCACTGGTCGGTATTTTTTTCAGGAACCGGCGCTTTCACCTGTTTATCGCCTGGTATATCGCCGTCACGCTCATCGCCTGGAGCTTCGGCATTCGCCAGACACTCAGTTTCGGTTAACCACTTTTCATCCATCAACCTGTAGCGAGGACCTCAACATGGACAATAAACTGGTACTGATTATCATCGCCATCTTCCTGCCGCCGATCGCCGTGTTCCTGAAAAAAGGCGTTGGCAAAGCCCTCGTCATCAATATCATCCTCACGTTGCTGATTTTCTTTCCGGGCATGGTGCATGCCTTGTGGGTGTGCACGAAGTAGCCGCCTGAGCACGGCATGTCCAGCCCCTTCAACATCCGGGAAATACCAGCGGCAGACACCCTGCCCCTTCGCCACGCGTTGCTGCGCCCCCACCTGACGCCGGCAACCTGCGTCTATCCCGGCGACGACGCCGGCACCACGGTGCACCTGGGCGGATTCATCGACGACAACCTCTGCGGCATCGTCACGCTGTACCGAGAGGACATGAAAGACAGGCCGCGGGGATTTCGATTTCGCGCGCTGGCCATCGTCGAAGCATTGCGCGGGCAGGGTCATGGCAATGCCATGCTGAAGGCCGTTGAGCAACTGGCGCAGGATCTCGGTGCTGCTTACCTGTGGGCCAACGCGCGCGACAACGCGCTGGATTTTTACCGCAAGGCGGATTACACCGTGGGCGACGAGGAATTCATCGTCGAAGGGGTGGGACCGCATCGGATCGTGATCAAGCGCTTCGCCTGAGTCGTCACCGGCTTGGCGATCCGGGATATACTCGGTCAAGATCCTGAAAAGGGAACGACGATGAAACTCCTGATCGCGATAATCATGCTGGCCGCCCTGGTTTACTTCGGCAGGGCCTTTTTTACTCCCGCAGAATACGCACTGAACGACGCCGACATCGCCCATGCCGACCGGGTCGTCAGCCAGTTCATGTCCCGTTACGACGTCCCCGGCCTGTCACTGGCGTGGGCGAAGGACGGCCGCATCATCCTGACGCGTGCGTACGGCGTGGTGAACAAGGGCAGCAACATCCCGGTCAACGTCAATCACCAGTTCCGCATCGCCAGCGTTTCCAAGCCCATCACCAGCACCATGATCATGCGTCTCGTCGAGGAAGGCAGGATCAGCCTGGACGATACTGTTTTCGGCACCGACGGCATACTGGCCGACAGCTATGTCGCCAGCGACCCGAATGTCCGCGCCATTACCGTACGCCACCTGCTGGAGCACACCGCGGGCGAGGAATGGAGCAACGAGCGGGACGACCCCATGTTCGCCAACCCGCTGATGACGCACCACGAACTCATCCAGTGGGTGCTCGATAACCGCCGCCTTGTCCTGCCTCCCGGGTCCACGTATCACTACTCGAATTTCGGCTACTCCGTGCTGGGCAGGGTCATCGAAAGAGTGACTGGCGAAGCTTATGCCGATTACTTCCGCACGATGACGGCGCCACTCGGCCTGTCGGACTTTGCCATCGCGAGCGACTTCGAGGCCGGCGGCATCCTGGAAGTGCAGTATTACGCCCAGGAAAACACCTCGCCCTATGCATTTCCGATCGCGCGCATGGATTCACACGGCGGCTGGAAAACCACGCCCGAGGACATGGTGAAGTTCCTGCTTGTCGTGGACGGTTTCAGTGAACCGGCCGATATTCTGCAACCGCAAACGATTATCGAGATGACCACACCTGGCCTGCAAAACGGCAATTACGCGAAGGGCTGGGCCGTGAACAGCAGCAACAACTGGTGGCACCTGGAATCACTGCCGGGCACGGCCAGTGTCGCCGTCAGGACCAGCAGCAACATGGCTTGGGCGGTGTTCGTCAATACCCGGTCACCGGATAGCGGCTTTGATGGCGCGCTGGACAACCTGATGTGGCAGGTGGTGCAGGGCGTGCACCAGTAGGCTCAGGGGCCTTCGAGGATACCGGTCTCTTTCTCACTCTTGGCGATGATCACCGCGCCGCAGGAATCTGAAAAAATATTCACGGCGGTGCGACTCATGTCCAGCACCCTGTCGGTGACCAGCAGCAGACCGATGGCTTCCACCGGCAGGCCGATCGCCGTCAGGATAACCGTGATCGCCACCAGGCTGGCGGCGGGAATGCCGGCCACACCAATCGAGGTCAGCAGGGCGATCAGCACCACGGTGAACTGGGTGGCAACCGTCAGTTCCAGGCCATAGGCCTGGGCGAGGAAAATGGCCGCCACGCATTCATACAGCGCCGTGCCGTCCATGTTGATGGTGGCGCCCAGCGGCAGCACGAAACTGGTGGTGCGCTCCGACACGCCGGCATTCTTTTCCACGCACTCCATGGTCAGCGGCAACGTGCCGCTGCTCGAGGCAGATGAAAACGCCGTGAGCATGGCGGGCGCCATGGCCTTCAGGTGGCGTGTGGGCCGCACTTTGCCGACGTATTTCAGCAGCAATGGCAGGGCAATGAAGGCGTGCGCAGCCAGTGCCAGCATGACGGTGATGAAGAACAGCAGCAGCGGACGGAAGGCGGCGAAACCGGTCGAGGCGACCGTTTCGGCCACCAGGCCAAAGACGCCGTAAGGGGCGAACTTCATCACCCACATGGTGATCTTCATCATGGTTTCGGAGATGCCGCGCCAGAAGGTGATGAGCACCTCGCTCTGCCTGGCCGGAATCCGTGTCATGAAGAAGCCGAACACCAGGCTGAAGAAAATCAGGCCCAGCATTTCACCTTCTACCGCGGCGGCCATGACATTGGTCGGGATCATGCGGATAAAGATCTGCACGATGTCGCCGCTCCCGCGTCCTTCCACGCTGGCAATCGCCGAGGCCACCTGGGTGTCGTCCAGAGTCAGGTTGAGCGACTCACCCACCGGCTGGCCACCGGAGATACCCGGGGCGAACAGGTTGACGAAGAACAGGCCGATCAGGATGGCCAGTGTGCTGGAGAACGCGTAGTAGAGGATGGTCTTGCCGCCAAGCCGGCCCAGGTCACTGCCGCTGCCCAGGCTGGAGATGCCGACGATGATGGAGGCCATGATCAGGGGCACGATGATCATGCGCAGGGCGTTCATGAACAGCGTGCCGACGAAATCGTAAACCTGGTAGAAGGTCACGCCGAACAAGCCGCCGTCGGTGCCGGTGAGGGAGCCGGCGATCGCGGCAAGGACGATGGCGATCAGGATCTGCCAGTGCAGCTTCAGTTTACCCATGCCAGAGTGGATCCGTTGTTGGCGTGTGAAATCATTTAACCAGCGACAATTCTTTTATTCAATGGCACTGGGGGTCTGACTATAATGCCCCCATGGAACAAACCCACTACCTGGCCCGCTGCCAGGCTTTCTTCAGCGGATTGAAGAACAGCATGTCGCAGGCCTTTCAGCGGCACTTTCCTCATATCCATGCCCACCTGCCCGATTACTGGCGCCTGGCGCGCATGGACCGGCCCATCGGTTTCCTGCTGCTGATGTGGCCTACCCTGTGGTGCCTGTGGATCGCCGCAGGCGGCATACCGGATATCGGGCTGCTGGTGATCTTCATTCTCGGCACAATACTCATGCGCGCCGCCGGCTGCTGCATCAACGATTTCGCCGACCGTGATTTCGACGGTCATGTCGAGCGCACCCGGGAACGGCCGCTGGCCACCGGCAGCATCAGCGGCAGGGAAGCACTGATTCTTTGCGCCCTGCTCTGCGCCCTCGCCTTCCTGCTGGTGCTGCTGACCAACCGGCTTACCGTGCTGATGAGTTTCGGCGGGCTTGGCCTGGCCGTGCTCTACCCGTTCATGAAGCGCTACACCCACCTGGCCCAGCTGTTTCTTGGCGCGGCGTTCTCATGGGGCGGCTTGATGGCGTTTACCGCGCAGACCGGAGAGCTGCCGGTGTACGCCTGGCTGCTGTACACGGCCAACTTCATCTGGACGGTGGTGTATGACACCGAGTACGCGATGGTGGATCGGGAGGATGACCTGAAGATCGGCATCAAGTCGACGGCGATCCTGTTTGCCGAAGCCGACCGTTTTGTCATCGGCACCTTGCAGGTGATGTTCCTGCTGACGATGTCGCTGAGCGCGAAGCATTTTGATCTCGGCGGCTGGTTCCAGTTCGGCCTATTCCTGGCGGCAGGCCTGTTTGCCTACCAGCAGTTCCTGATCTGGAAACGCCATCCGAAGGACTGCTTCCGCGCCTTCCTCAACAACAACTACGTGGGGATGATTGTTTTCTTCTTTACCGTGGTGGATCTGTTTGTTCCCTGACTGTTAAAGCAGTTCCCTGCCATTAAACACTTCCCTGGACAGGGAAAAGGAATCGATGACGTCCACGGCCCCGAGGTTCACACGGAACCAGCCAGGCTTGCGCATGGATTCATGGAAAGTGTATATGCCGCAGCGGTTGCAGAAATAATGTTTCGCCACCTTGTTGCCAAACTGGTAACAGGACAGCGCATCACCATCGACAGTGCGCTTGAGATCGGCATCGGCAACCGGCGGGTTGAGCATGATGGCGGCACGCCGTTCGCAGAAGGAGCAGTTGCAACTGAGTCCCTGGGTGATCTCGTCCGCATCGAATTCGAATTTGACGGCGCCGCAATGGCAGCTCCCGGTGTAGTGAGGCATGGTGTCATTACCCTCAGTGGATCAATAGTGGATTAATGCCGGTTTACGCCAGTTGGTGTCAACACCAAGATCGAGCAGGATGCTGACACCGCGCACGTAATTGCGGCCAACGGATTTCACCCCGTGGGAGTCGTCTCCCGGCACGATGGCAATGTCCCGGTCGATGGCTGCCCGCAATACGGGCATCGAGGGATACTGCTCGGCGGCCTTGTCGAAACCGCGCAGGTTGAAATCCAGGATGAGATTTTTTTCCGCGATACAGTCCAGATTGCGTTCCACCCGTTCCCACACGGCGGCATCCTGCAATGTCTGCAGGTAGTCGCCATCGAACTTGCGGATGAGATCGAAATGACCGACGACTGCGGGTTCAAGGGCGCACAGCATGTCGAACTGCGCATCGAAGTAGGCACAGTAGAGGTCAGCCAGCCCACCCGCGGCCGCGACGGCGCGCTGAAAATGCCTGGCGTCGTAATCGATGCAGTGACCGGCGACATGGTGCACGGAACCCACCAGGTAATCGGGTCGCAGTTCATCGACCAGCCTGTTAACCCGGGTTTCATAGCCTTCGTAGGTTTCCGTCTCGAATGCGGTCAGTATCTCGATCCGGTCACGGTACTTTTCCGCAAGCGCGCGGCATTCCGCGAAATAGTCGCGAAAACGCTGCAGCAGGAAGTCTGCGCCAAGGTTGGCTGCCTGTTCGTCCGGGTACCGCCAGGCGTCGGACAGCGGTGCCATGTGCTCGGTGATGCCGACCCAGGTGAAGCCCTGGTCGATGTAGGCGCGAACAACCGACTCCAGCGAATCGCTGGCGTGGTGGCAGAACTGGCCGCTGTGCCCGCCGTGCACGGAAACCTTCTTGATGGCGATGAAATCGTCGGACATGAAACAAACCCGGTTGGCAAGGCTGCCATGTTAGCAGGAACCAGACACCGGGATAAAAGATAAAGGATAAAAGATAAAAGGGGACGACACGTTAACCCCTGGTTGCCTGCCCTGGAACAGCAGGCATTCAGGGCGCCTTGAGTGTATTGCTGTGGGTGCCCTGGACCTGCCCCCCCTTTTATCTTTTATCTTTTATCCTTTATCTTTATACCCTGCACCTTCCGTTTGACCTGCCGCCGTCCGGAGTCGTCTTGACCCCCGAAACACCAGACACCATCCACCTGCGTTTCCTGACCAGTATTGCCGATATCGCTCCGGATATCTGGAATGCCCTCGCGGGAGAAGCCTACCCATTCATGCGCCACGCTTTTTTCCAGGCCCTTGAAGACAGCCGCAGCACCACGGCGATGACCGGCTGGCAGCCCTACCACGTGCTGGTGGAAAAGGCCGATGACGCTGTGGCCATCATGCCCATGTTCCTCAAGGACAACTCGCGCGGGGAGTATGTCTTCGACTGGTCCTGGGCCGATGCCTACCAGCGTCATGGCTACGACTACTATCCCAAGCTTGTTTCAGCCATCCCCTTTACCCCATGCCCCGGCCCACGCGTCTGCATGGCGCCTGGGCAGGACGCCGCAGAAATTTACCGGCTGCTGAGCGTGTACATTCCAAGGCAGGCGGAAAAGATCTCTGCCTCGAGCTGGCATGTCTTGTTTCCAGACCAGGACCAGAGCGACGCCTTCAGGGAGCTCGGCATCCGGCAGCGCGTCGGCTGCCAGTACCAGTGGTTCAACCGGGGTTATGCCGATTTCGACGATTTCACGGCCTGCTTCAGCTCCCGCAAACGCAAGAACATGCGCAAGGAACGCCAGAAAGTACTGGATGCCGGCATCAGTTTCGAGAGCCTGACCGGAGCTGCCATCACGCCCGGGCACTGGAAAAAATTCTACCTGTTTTACCAGAGCACCTATTTCGTGCGCGGGCGTGCACCCTACCTGACTGAAGAGTTTTTCACGCAGATCGGTGACACCATGGCTGACCGGCTTCTGCTGGTCATGGCAAGGAAGGACAACGAATACATCGCCGGCGCCCTCAGTTTCATCGGCGGGGATACCCTGTATGGCCGCTACTGGGGCTGTACCGAGGAGTACCAGTTCCTGCATTTTGAAACCTGCTACTACCGAGGCATCGACTACTGTATCGAAAAGGGCCTGGCCCGTTTCGATTCCGGCGCCCAGGGTGAACACAAGATACAACGCGGTTTCGAGCCGGTCCTGACCTGGTCAAACCACTGGATAGCCAATCCGGATTTCGACCAGGCGATTCACCGTTTCCTCGAGGATGAGGAAAAGTACGTACGGCGCTTCCAGAAAGAAGCCGCCTGCTACCTGCCTTTCAAAAAGGAAGATCCGGTCAGACCGGAAAGTAGTTGAGCATTTTCTGCCAGACCAGCAACTGGTTGTTGGCAGGCATGGCATGGTCGGCGATCAGCGCCAGCCCCGCGTTGGAAGCAAAGGCATCGGCCTGTTCGAAATCGCGGATGCCGCTGTCCGGATCCTGTATTTTCAGCCAGTTGTCAAAGCGGGCATTACTCTCGCTGGTGAAATCGCCGCCATACTTGAAGGGGCCATAGACGCACAGGTAGCCATGGGGCGCCAGTATGGCGCCGGCGCCGTGAAAGAACCGGGGCATGCGGGATTCGGGCATGATGTGCAGAGTATTGGCGCTGAAAATGCCATCCGTCTTGGTGACCGACCAGCGTTCGTCGCAGACGTCGAGGCTGACCGGTTGCCGGATATTGTCCAGCTTGGCGTCTTCCAGGCCGGCGAGCATGATGGGCACGTTTTCGGAAATGTCACTGGGCTGCCAGTACACCTCCGGCATTTTCTCGGCGAAATACTGCACGTGCTGGGTGGTGTAGCTGCCTATCTCGAGGATTTTTTTACCCGGCTTGAAGTACTTGCTGATAATGGCGAGGATGGGTGCCTTGTTGTTTTCACAGGCTTCAGAGAACGGTTTTGACATTAGGAGCCTCCATTTTAGTCCATGATGGCCGAGACGCTGGTTTAGCGGTAGGCCTGCGAGGCAGGTCGCGCAACTCATGGCTGATACCCTTAGTAAGCGGCCTAACGAAGCAGGGCTGCCGCTAAGACGCGTCCCATCGGGTTTGGCCGCTTTGGCGTTCTCGCTTCGTTGCGCCGCTCGTCCTATAGCGTTTGCATGGGACCTTCGCGACGCGCCTAGCGATTTACGCCAAAGCTTCTCAAACTCGGCTCATCAGCGACTAAAACGGAGGCTCCAAAAACAAGTAGCTTCAGCAATAATGGGATACACTTAATCTAACAGTATCGCAGGAAGACGGAATAATGCCAAAGCATCATATTGAAGGGTTGATCACACAATTGCATGACCGGTTTGCAGACAGCGACACCAGTCCGCAGCAGGAAGCCATGCTCGCGCGCATGAAAAGCCAGCTGGCCGAATGGCAGGGTCCCAAACCCCCGGAGGACTTTACCGAAACTGCAGAGATGCTGCTGCAGGAAGTGGAAGAGGAGCATCCCAAGGCTGCCGGCCTGGTCCGCGAGATCATCAATGCCCTGAACAGTATCGGCGTCTGACGGCTGAACGCTGAAAGCTTAAAGCTCAAGGCGGGGCAACTGCAGACCCGGGTACGCGGATTTTTATAGCCTTCAGCTTTTAGGCTTTCGCAAGAAAACGGGTTTTTCCGGCGTCGACTCGCCTTTGCTGTATTTGTATCCGTCCAGTTTGAAGCCAGCCAATTCCGCCACATCCGCTACCCGGTTCCTGAGGATCCAGGCGGCCATCCTGCCGCGCGCCTTTTTGGCGAAAAAGCTCAGTACCCGGTACTGCCCGCTGGAATAATCCTTGAACACCGGGGTGACGACCTGCGCATCCAGGACCTTTTTCTCCAGCGCGCTGAAGTATTCATTGGAGGCCAGGTTGACCAGGACATTGTCGCCCTGTGCCGCCAGATCCCGATTGATGGCCTTGCTGAGCTTGTCGCCCCAGAAGGCATACAGGTTTTTACCGCGCTCGTTTTTCAGCTCAGTGCCCATTTCCAGCCGGTAGGGCTGCATCAGGTCCAGGGGTCTTAGTGCGCCGTAAAGTCCGGACAGGATACGCAGGTGGTCCTGGGCATATTCCAGGTCTGCATCCGAAAAATTTTCCGCCTCCAGCCCGGTATAGACATCGCCCTTGAACGTGAACAGCGACGCCCTGGCATTGTCCTCGTTGAAGGGTGTTTTCCAGGTTTTGAAGCGCTCCTCGTTCAGCGTGCTGATGGCCTCGCTGGTGTGCATGAGCTTGCCGAGATCGGCGACGGAATAGCCGCGCATGATCTTCACGAGCTTGCGGGTGTCGGTGAGAAATTCGGGTTGGGAGGCGGCCGGGGCCTTGTAGTCACTTTCCAGGTCCAGCGTCTTGGCTGGAGAAATCACGATGAGCATGGGGTGTTTCAGGATTCCTTATACGGGGTTCAAAAAGGCGTCCCACCAGTTCAGCGGGGTGGTGCCGTCTTCGCGGTCGTAGATGTTGCCATAGTACCAGACCGCACCGGGGTAGTCGGCCATGACGCCGTCGAGCAGGCGCTCGATGTCGGCGAAACCGATATTCACGTGCAGGCTGTAGACCAAGCCGCGATCAGTCTTCAGGTCCAGGCTGCCACCGAGCTTTTCCACCTCGGGCGTCAGGTTGTCTTCCACCTTCCCGATATCGCCCTTGCGAAAGACGCGGATGGCGAGGTTGCCGCTGCGGCGCAGGACCTGGTAACTGGCCGGGTTGTCGTCCTCACAGGTGAAGATATCGCCGGCAGCCAGGTCGCGCACGAACAAGGGCGACTGCAGGAGTTCGTATTCCCCGGCATGAAGGATCTTCACCGGCAGCTTTTCCAGAATCGGCATGCCGCGGCTGTCGGTGCCTGCCACGAGCTGGATAATGCCTGTCCGGGTGTCGTCGTTGGTCGTCATTCCGGGGCGCATGGTAGCAGGGAGACGCCCTGCTTTCATCCTGAAATCGGCCAATTCCCGCTGCTTGCGCCAGATCAAGCCCTCTTGTCCTGCCTGCGCGTAATCTCTACACTGATTTCACGAAACCCAATGCCAAGAGGGGACTGAACATGTCGCTTTACAAGAACATCCTGGTGGCCGTCGACCTGTCCAAGGATTCCGCCATGATACTGGACAAGGCCAGGAACCTGGCCAAGCAATACAACGCCCAGCTCAACATGGTGCACGTCATCGAACCCATCGCCGTGGGCTATGCCGTTGAAGTCACCAGTGTCGATATCGAGGGTCTCCACGAGGAGGTCACCAAGCAGGCCAAGTCGACCCTGACCGAGATGGGCGTCAATGTCGGCATCGAGGAAAGCCGCCTGCACACCGTGCTTGGCCAGCCCGCCCGGGAAATCCGGGAGCTGGCAAAAAAGATCGAGGCCGACCTGATCATCATGGGCGGCCATGGCCGCCATGGCTGGGAGCTGCTGTTCGGCTCCACCTCCTCCAGCGTCACCCACGGGGCTGGCTGCGATCTCCTGATCGTCCATATCGACAGCTGATCCTGGCGTTTGCCATTCCCCCGAAAAACCTGCAGTCTAGCTGCAGGTTTTTTTTCGCCGTTATGTATTGCCTTTCCCCATGCTCGTTGCCTTGCACAGAATCGTACTCAGGCTAGGCTGGTGCCGTCCGATGGCTGCCGTCCTGATCGCAGCCGGCCTGGCCGGTATCGCCGTCAGCCTCTTTGCCGCAGGCGGCCGTTACGGCCACCTGCTGGAACCCATGCTGGTGCTGACCCTGTGGGGCATGATGCTGTTTGCCACCCTGCAGCTGTTTCGGCAGATTCCCCCGCCCGTGCTGCCCCACGACGATTTCATGACGAAGCTGGGCACGCGCATCGTCCTGGCCCTGTACTCCCTGCTGGCGTTGCTGGTAGTCCTGATTTCGATCATTTTGGTGTGGATGAGCTTTCGACTTATTACACTGGAATAATCAGGAATGCCGACAGGCAGGTGTTCAAGCGAAGCGTAGAACGCCCATCATAGTCAAAAGCAGGCAGCGTCATGAGCGCAGGTCTGGCGAGGCAAAAGAAAAACCCGAGACCGGGAACAGTACAAGTGAGTACGTGAGCGGTTCGGGTTTTTCTTTTAACGATGGCAGGGCAAGCGTAATAGCTGCAGATTAAGCTACGTGATTAGAAGACATACTCCACGCCCAGGCTGGCGGACCGACCCTCAAAAAGACTATTCACATCGAGGCCACCCTGGGTGGTTTTGCGCTTCTGGTTCAGCAAATTCTTGCCCTGGAAATTCAGCGTCCAGTGGTCACCCAGGTAGCGGGTGTAGTTGAGGTCCAACTCACCATAGGCTTCATCATAGACGTCAGGCTGTCCCAGGATGCCGACTTCACGAATCTTATCGCCGGTGATGTGATAGACCAGGCTGCCCTTGTGGCGGAAGTTGTCATCCGTCCCCAGCTGGATGTTGAAGATGTAATCCGCCTGGCCGTAGAGCGCCCTGGTGGCATTGGTGACCAGGCCGACATCTTCCGGCTTGATGGTCACTTCCGAATCGATCAGGGTCAGGTTGGCCGACACATACCAGTTCGACCAGTCGTCATTGATGAAATCCAGCCAGCGGAAACCATCGAGCTCGATGCCGCGGGTGGTGGCTTCCTTCGCGTTGATGAAGGTGCGCTGGTTGGCGGCACCGGGCTCGATGACCGCTTCGATCGGCGTCTGGAAATCCTTGAAGAACAGGCCCACTGAGACGCTTTCATCACCGGAGAAATACCATTCCCAGCGCAGGTCGTAATTGTCGATATAGCCCACGGAAAGCCCGGGATTGCCCACGATCACGAAGCCGGTGACGGGATCGATGAACGGTGCCGGCGACAGCTCCCTGAAGTCCGGCCGAGAAATTGTTTCGGAATATCCTGCGCGAACCTGCATGTTGTAGTCATCCAGGATCCAGGTTGCCGTGGCAACGGGGAACAGGTCGTCGCTGACCAGCTCGCTGGTGACCGCCTCGTCAGGCTGGAACAGGTTGAAAGTGGTAACGCTCTGTATTGATTCTTCATTGCGCACGCCGGCCAGCAGGCGCAAGTAGTAGGTCAACTCGATATCCGCTTCGATGAACCAGGCGTCGAGTGCCTGGTCTGCCGTGTAGTTGTCTGTCGCGCGCGTGCCTTCACGCAACTCGAAGCCAGTGGCACTGATGTTTTCCGCGGTGACGATATCCTCGAGCCGCGGCTGGCTACGGACATCGAAGGAAGTCACGTCCGGGCCATTGGCCAGGAACAGGAAACGGCGGATTTCGGATTCCCTGTCCTTCCTGACGCGGCTGGTGCCCATGGACAGCTCGGTGCTGGTGCCAAACGGTGTTTCCAGGAACATCTTCGCGGAAAAGCCGACATCCTCGTTGTTGTCTTCCAGCGTGGACCACCAGCGCTGGTTGGCATCCGCCCGCAGTGAGAAGGCAAAGTCGTCAACCTGGGGCTGGTATTCATAACGGTTCTGGCGGAAATCCGGGGACAGGCGCTTGGCGCGGGATTCGTTGTAGTGCCAGTTGACCGTGAGCTCGTTGAGATCGTAAAACACGTGCTCGCCCTCGAGCTGCTGTGACAGCATGTCACGCTCAATCCATTCCAGGCGCGTGCTCCTGATGTTCTGGGCTTCGGTGGCGAGAAAACCCGTCTCCACGCCCGCCAGGTCGTCCATCTTGCGGATCTGCAGCAGAGTCGCCTTCAGCGAGTGCGCGTCGTTGTAATCGATACCCCCGGTCAGGAACATGGTCGTGTCGACGCTGTGTTCTGTGGAGGTGAAATCCATGTCGTTGCGCTGGCTGAGGTTACCATCACCATCGGCAACGTAGGTGTTGCGGCTGACCGTGATGGTGTCCCAGGAGTTGTTGTAGCTGAAATTGGCCATGCCGCCGATACGCACGTTGTCGCCATACCAGGCGCTGCCGAAACTCGTGGAAGCGCTCATGTCAGGCTGTATGCTTTCCTGCTGTGCGGAATAGGTGTTGTTCAGGCTTTCGCCGATGGCCTCGAGCTCTTCCGCTTCGAAGCCATTCTTGAAGAAGATATTGTTACGCTTCAGTTCGCGGTTGCCGGCAATGGCATCCTTCAGGGGACCTGGCAAGTCGCGGGTGCCGTCATCGACCCCCATCCAGTCCTTGCCGCCACCGGCATAGGTGAAGCCGTCACTGAAGGTGGTATTGCCGGAATATCCGATGCTGCTGGAAATTTCGAAGAACGGCTCGTCCGGAACCACCTTGGTGCGCATCTGGATGGCACCACCGGCAAATTCGGCCGGGTACTGGGCGCTGAAGGTCTTCTGCACCAGTACGCTGTCGATGATGCTGGCCGGGAACAGGTCCAGAGGCACCACGCGGCGGATGGGTTCCGGGCTGGGCAGGGTGGAGCCGTTGAGAATGGTACTGGAATACCGTTCGCCCAAACCACGGATGTAGACAAACTTGCCACCGGCCAGGTTCAGGCCGGAAACGCGCTTGAGACCTTCGGCGACATTGCTGTCGCCCGCCCTGGAAAACGCCTCGGCGTCCAGGACGTTGGAGATGGCCGCCGTAGCCCGCTTTTCATCGGGGATGTATTCGCCCAGGGTGACGATTTCGGTAATGTCTCCGGCAGGTGCGGCACGCGTGGCGCTCTGCAGTTCATCATCCTGTGCAGACAGGCCGGTGCTGGCGAACAACGTACTGGCTATGGCCAGTGTCAGGGTCTTGCGTTTCATAGGCATCGTTTCACAAAGTAAAAAAATAAACCGTTTCGATTCATGGCTGCTACCGGATCCGGCAGTAGCAACCTGGTCTTTCACAAGAAAGAAATACACTCTTGCGAAAAAACTTAAGGGAATTTTGCCGTGTTTGGCAAAATCCCCTTAAGTCCTTGTTCCTGCTTTCAGCCAGCTGCACATGACCGCTGGCTGAGTGTATACCCAGGCTTTACAGCGGGCGGAAAGTCCAGCCTTCCGTCCAGTCTTCACCAGCGCCGGGTACCGCACCTACATAGTCGGCAGCATCGAAGAATGAACCCAGCGATGTCGGGTCCAGAGACTCCAGGGCATTGACCACTGACGAGTTGATGTAATCGGTCATGCCGGTGTCCAGTTCGACGTTGCCGTCCTGGGCATCGAACCACTCGCCAACCAGCCACGGGCCGTCCATGTCCTCGATAAAGCTGGTTTCACAGTCGACAACCGTGTTGGTCATAACCAGGTCGCCCGTCAGGTTGCCCGGGGTACCGGCAACGGTGAAGGTTTCGGTCTGGTCGATGTCGATACAGCCATCAGCGAAGCCCTTGACCACCATGTTGTGGAAACGGCCGCCGGTGCCCTCACGGATCAGCATGCCGATATCGGTGTTGTCGTTACCGATCAGGGTGACGTTGGAGAAGGTCGGCAAGGCGCGCGGCAGTGAATCCGGGGCGTCGCCGTTGTTGTCCATTTCGAAGCCCTGATCACCGGTGTCAGTACCCTGCACGACAACGACGTGCTGGACGCTGCCGGTCCAACCCTTGGTCCAGTCGAGGGAGTCGTCGCGGTTACCCGTCAGGTACAGGTGCTTGGCATTCACGGTGCCGCCGAAGAACTCGACGCCGTCGTCCTGGTTGTTGTGAACCTGGACATAATCGACATTGGTGCCGGAACCGACGCCCTGGAAGGCAATGCCGTTCAGTTCGTCAAGGTCGTTGATCAGGAAGCCGGCGTACTTGACGCGCAGGTAGGTCAGGCTGCCGCTGTTGTCAGCCGGATCGTTACCGCCGAACAGGCCGGAGTTGCCTTCACCTGCCGCCTCGCAAAGCGTGGTGCCCTCGGAACAGCCGTTGATCGGTGCGTTACCGTTGATCACGAGGCCGCCCCATTCGCCGCGGGTAGTGGCGGTGGCGTCGAGGTCATTCGCGCTGGTCATGGTGATCGGCTTGTCCTTGGTGCCGTTGGCCCAGAGCTGCGCACCACGGTCGATCCAGATGAAATCGTTGCCGGACTGGCCGTAGGTGGTGACACCCGGGTCGATGATCAGTTTGGCATCGGAGGTGTTGTCCATGCCGATCCTGACCGCGCCGGAAATGACATAGTCGAAATTCCTAGTCAGGTGCAGGTCTTCGGTGTAGGTACCGGAAAGCGTGCAGATCTGGTTGCCGCCGAGAACCACGGCGGCCGTTGGTGCTTCACCATCCGGACATACGGTGTTTGAGGGGGTCGGAGAAACCTGCGCTCTTACGGCCTTGCCGTAGCGTATGCCGGCGCCGCTGGGTGCGTAGCCGAACAGGACCTTGACGGTCTTGCCGGTCAGGTCTTCACCCAGCGCTCCAGCCAGGTCGTCTTCTTCATAAGAAAATGTCGCCGGCAGTGTACCGGTGGAATAGGGAACGATGCCGAGCGATGAACTGGCCAGGTCGATGGCAAGGGAGGACCAGCCAGACTGGCCTGCCTGGAAGAACTTGTTGCCCACTTTGGCCACGATCAGGATATCGCCTGTCTTGCCGACATCACCGGCGGCAACGTTGATCTGGCCCTTTACCTGGACAGCCTCGCCGGCCGGGATGCTGCCCAGATAGCTGGCGCCGCCATTGATAGTGGCGCCGCCGGCGAAGCCTGCGCCAGAATTGCCGATTGTCGGCAGGGTGGGCAGGTTGCCGGCATAAGCATGGCCCGCAATGATCGCGGTAGCCAGTGCGGAATACTTGAAGATGTTGGTTAATTTCATGCGCATGTTGCTCCGTTACCCTTCGTAAAGAATGTGAATGAATTCAAGAAGTGCGCAGTGTATGGAACCCTTGTAAACACGCGATAAATTTTAGGTTAAAGAAGGGTGTTCAACGGTAAATAAGCCGTTAAATTATGATTAAGTGATTGTTAAAGCCGGGGCGCGTATTTGACGAAATTCTTTAATATTTACATGGTCTTAATATTTCATATGGCACTGAAGACTTCACAACGATCCCGGGAATTATGGTATTCTTCGCCCTCGTTTTTCAGCGCTCGACAGGGCCATGGCCTGTCGGAATAAAGCATGCAGAAGTTCATCCGGTTACCCGTTCATTTAAGCTTTATCCTCCTGATATTCCTGGGCTTTTCCCTGCCTGCCAGGGCCCAGACGATTGTCTGCCTGCAGACCACCATCGGTGATATCTGCATGGAATTGCTGGAAACGGAAGCCCCGGTTACCGCCCAGAACTTCCTGGCCTACGTGCAACAGGGCAGCTACCGCAATTCCTTCTTCCACCTGGGCGTAAAAGGCAGCCCTGCCTACGTGCAGGCCGGACGCTATGCCGACACCGGCGCCGGCAATGTCAGCGGCCTGCTGGAGATCTTCCGCCGTCCGGCCATCGGCAATGAATCCAGTGTCCCCAACACCAGGGCGACCGTGGCCAGTGTGCGCGATGACCCGAATGATCCGAACAGCGTCACCAGCCAGTACCTGATCAACGTTACCGACAATCCGGCCCTCGATGACGGCAGCCATACGGTGTTTGCCCGCATCATTGCCGACGACATGGAGGTGGTGGACCTCATGTCGAGCTTCCCCCTTGTGACACTGGGTGAAGGCGGACTGTCGCGCGTTCCCGTGACGGGCCAGGAAGTGCCGGTATTCAATTCACCCCGCATCCTGATTCTCAGCGCTTTCATTTTCGAGGGTGAGGTCTGTGAACTCGAGGTGCCCGCGTGTCCTGACGGCACGGACGGCGGCACCGATGGTGGTGATGGCGGCTCTGGTGGCGGTGATGGTGGCACCGACGGCGGAGACGGCGCCGGGGAGCCCCCGACGCCCGGCGAAGGCGAGACGCTTTATGAAGATGCGGTTTGCGTCGATACCAACGTCGGCGAATTCTGCATGGAACTGCTGCCGGAAGCGGCGCCGGAAACCGTGGAAAATTTCCTCAATTACGTCACCAGCGGTCGGTACGATGACACCCTCGTTCACCGCTCTGTACCTAATTTCGTAATCCAGGCCGGCGGTTACCGCTCCAACCCCCTGGGCGCAGGGATTCAGCGCGACGGTACCATCCAGAACGAATTCTCGCTGTCCAACACGCGGGGCACGGTGTCCATGGCCCGCATTGGCGGCCAGATCAACAGCGCCACCAGCGAGTGGTTCGTCAACCTCGTGAACAATGCGCAGCTGGATACGGTCGATGGCGGCTTCACGGTGTTCGCCCGCGTCATTTCCGGCATGTCGGTGGTCGATGCCATCGGCAACCTTCCCCGCACCAACCAGCAAAACGGCCTGGGCAACGCCTTCGGCGAATTGCCGCTGACCGACCAGGACAACGACGGCATCCAGGCCGATGACCTCGTGCTGGTGCAACGGGTCTATGTCACCGATGTCATCGTTGATGATTCCGACAACGGAACAGGCGGTGGCGATGGCGGCACGGGTGGCATCATCACAACGGCAACCTATTCGGCACTACTGGCCACTATCAATCTGCCCGTATACATCAATAACACTTTGTACCGCGTAATCATGGCAAGGGACATCACACAGCCTGGCATTGTTATGCGTGTCGACACCACGCGCATTTACTACCTCGCTGATGTGGGGCAGGAAACCGCCACCATGAACCTGGACTCCGGCATCCTGTTTGTCCCGTCGATCAACGTCCTTGGCACCATCGTCACGGATGTCGAATTCGAACTGGTGGATTACGAAACCCTGTCGTTCAAGCTGAGAAGTTATTCGCTCGCTGCCGATTAACCATGCTGAACCTGGTTAAAAAAGCGATCAGCATGGCGGACGGTTTCACAGAAGCCGTCGGCAAGACCGCCGCCTGGTGCTCCATCCTCATGGTGGTGGTCACCTTCTATATCGTCATCTCCCGCTACGTGTTCAATTCCGGCTCCATCGCCGTGCAGGAGTCCGTCATCTACCTCAACGCCCTGCTATTCCTCCTGACCAGCGCCTTTACCCTGAAACATGACGGCCATGTCCGTGTCGATATTTTTTACGGCCCGGCCGGTGCCCGCTACAAGGCCTGGGTTAACCTGCTGGGCGGCCTGTTCCTGCTGCTGCCCGTGGCTGTCTTCATTCTCTGGGTGAGCTGGGATTATGTCGCCGCCGCCTGGCGCATCCGCGAGACCTCGCCCGAAGCCGGCGGTATTCCCTATGTCTACCTGCTCAAGACCCTGATCGTGGTCATGGCCATACTGGTCATCATGCAGGGACTGACCGAGGTCCTGCGCAACCTGTTGTTCCTGTTCTTCCACGAGGAGGCCCCCGAAGAGCATATTGAGCCGACCGGCGGTGCCATCTGATGGAATTCATTCCGCTGCTGCTGTTCATCGCCGTCTGCCTGGTGCTGATGTGCGGCTACCCGGTTGCCTTCTCGCTGGCCGGGACCTCGCTGCTGTTTGCCGGCATCGGCTTGCTGACCGGTACCTTCGACCCGGCCTTCCTCAGCGCCGTGCCCAACCGTTTCTACGGCATCATCATCAACGCCAATCTGTTTGCGGTGCCGATGTTTGTGTTCATGGGCATGATGCTGGAGAAATCGAAGATCGCTGAAGCGCTGCTGGAAGGCATGGCGCTGCTGTTCGGCAAGCTGCGCGGCGGCCTTGGCATCTCCGTGATCCTGGTGGGCATGCTGCTCGCCGCCAGCACCGGCATCGTCGGCGCCACCGTGGTCACCATGGGCGTGCTGTCCCTGCCGACAATGATTCGCGCCGGCTACAGCCCGTCGCTGGCGACAGGCACCATCTGCGCGACCGGCACGCTCGGCCAGATCATTCCCCCATCCATTGCGCTGGTGCTGCTGGGTGATGTCATTTCCAACGCCTACCAGCAGGCCCAGCTGAGCATGGGCCTGTTCCGCACCCAGAACGTTTCGGTCGGCGACCTGTTCGCCGGCGCCATGGTGCCTGGCCTGATTCTGGTGGCGTGCTATGTCGTCTACATGCTCGTCATTGCCATCGTGAAGCCCGAGGCGGCGCCTCCTGCCAGGGCGGAAGACCTGGCGCGCGCCACGGTTGGCGGCTCGCTGGCTCTGACGCTCTGCAAGAGCCTGCTGCCGCCGCTGCTGCTCATTATCGCGGTGCTCGGTTCCATCCTGTCAGGCGCCGCCACGCCCACGGAAGCCGCTGGTGTCGGCGGCCTTGGCGCCATGCTGCTGGCCATGGCCAAACGCCAGCTCAGCGTCGCGATATTCCGGGATGTCGCACTGTCCACGGCAAAAGTGACGGCCATGGTCTACATGATCCTGCTGGGCGCAGCGATTTTTTCCCTGGTGTTTCGCGGTTTCGGCGGCGACGTCATCGTGGAGGACATCTTCACGGACATGCCCGGCGGCGTGGTGATGGCGACGATCATCGTCATGCTGGTGGTGTTCCTGCTCGGCTTCATCCTCGACTTTATCGAGATCACCTACATGGTGGTGCCGATCGTCGGACCCGTCCTGCTGGCCATGGGGCTGGACCCGGTGTGGCTGGGCGTGATGCTGGCGGTCAACCTGCAGACCTCCTTCCTGACACCGCCCTTCGGTTTTTCCCTGTTCTATCTGCGCGGCGTCGCGCCGGACAGCATCAAGACCACGCAGATCTACAGGGGCGTGATTCCTTTCATTGTCATTCAGCTCGCCATGCTCGGCATGCTGACGTTGTGGCCTCAGCTGGCGACGTGGTTACCGGCACTGGTGAAATCCCTGTAATC
>Ga0181582_10000778_pt1 | contig 23503 bp, 22 predicted proteins | sample 071ome_32_FD_132438 | JGI IMG/M metagenome (GOLD analysis project Ga0181582, IMG submission 132438) | Coastal salt marsh microbial communities from the Groves Creek Marsh, Skidaway Island, Georgia - 071405AT metaG (megahit assembly) | ecosystem: Environmental > Aquatic > Marine > Intertidal...
GATGCCGTGTTCCTGGGCATGGGCACATACACCTACATGAAGGGTGGTTTCCCCGGTGAGGACCTGGCCGGTGTTTACGAATCCTTGCCTTACCTTATCGGGAACACCAACCACCACATGAATTACCAGGCCGACCTGGCTGAATACATCAGCATGAAAGGCAAGAAAGTCATCGTGCTGGGCGGCGGTGACACCGCCATGGACTGCGTACGCACCGCTGTACGCCAGGGTGCCGAGTCGGTGACCTGTGTCTATCGCCGTGACCAGGAGAACATGCCCGGATCGCGCCGTGAAGTGCGTAATGCCAAGCAGGAGGGCGTGAAGTTCGTCTTCAACCACCAGCCGGTGGAGATCATCGGCGACCGCGGCAACGCCGCCGGTGTGAAATTCGTCAAGACGCGCATGGGCAAACCCGATGCCAACGGCCGCCGCCAGGCAGAAGTCATTCCCAACAGCAAGGTGGTCATGGAAGCGGATGCCGTGCTCATCGCCTTCGGTTTCCAGCCAAGCCCGGCGCCATGGTTTGCCGATTTTGGCATCAACACCGATGACAAGGGCAGGGTGCTGGCACCGGAACAAGGCACTTACCCGTTCCAGACCACCAACCCGAAAGTGTTCTCCGGTGGCGACATGGTGCGTGGTGCCGACCTCGTGGTTACGGCCATCTGGGAAGGCCGCCAGGCAGCCAACAGCATTCTCGATTACCTGGAAGTCTGATACCTGAGCCTTCATGACTGAATTGAAAAACGACCGATTCCTCCGCGCACTGCTCAGGCAGGACGTGGATGTAACCCCGGTATGGATGATGCGCCAGGCCGGACGTTACCTGCCGGAATACCGCGCGGTCAGGGAAAAGGCCGGCGATTTCATGAGCCTGTGCCGGAATCCGGAACTGGCCTGCGAGGTTACCCTGCAGCCTTTGCGCCGCTATGCGCTGGATGCGGCCATCCTGTTCTCAGACATCCTCACCATTCCTGACGCCATGGGCCTGGGCCTGTATTTTGCCGCCGGCGAAGGGCCTAAGTTCCGCAAGCCCGTGCAGACTCCCGCCGATGTCGAAGCACTAGATGTCGTGGATACGGAAAAGGACCTGGGCTATGTACTGGATGCAGTCAGGCTGATCCGCCGTGAACTGAATGGCAGTGTGCCCCTGATCGGTTTCTCCGGCAGTCCCTGGACCGTGGCCACCTACATGGTGGAAGGCGGTTCAAGCAAGGAGTTCGCACGCATCAAGTCCATGCTCATGAATACACCGGAGGTCATGCACCAGCTGCTCGAGAAACTGGCGCAGTCAGTGACCGGTTACCTCAATGCCCAGATTCTTGCGGGCGTCCAGGCCGTGCAGATCTTTGATACCTGGGGGGGCGCTCAGCTCCCATGCCTACCAGGAGTTTTCCCTGTCCTACATGAAGAAAATCGTAGCCGGGCTGATTCGCGAGCAGGATGGACGGAAAATACCGGTCATCCTGTTCACCAAAAACGGCGGCCACTGGCTGGAAGCGATCGCGGAAAGCGGCTGCGACTGCATTGGTCTCGACTGGACGCTGCCGATCAATGAGGCCCGCGCCCGTGTCGGCGATCGGGTCTCATTGCAGGGCAACATGGATCCGGCCGTCCTTTACGGAAAACCTGACGCCATACGCAAGGAAGTCGGATTGATCCTGGAGCAATTCGGCAACGGCAATGGCCATGTCTTCAACCTCGGCCACGGCATCCACCAGCATGTGAACCCCGACCATGTCACGGCTTTCGTCGATGCCGTGCATGAATTGTCCGCGCAGTATCACCAGTAAGTACCGGCAGCGTCATGGCGGCAACTCCTGACTTCTCCGGTTACGCCTTCATCTCGATCGGCGCCAACCTGCCTTCAGGCGCCGGTGACCCGATCGATACCATCATGGCTGTATTCAGCAAGCTGGAACATCTCTCCCGTGACGAGATCCTGAGATCCTCCATCTATATGACCAGTCCGGTCGACAGTCCGGCCGGCACACCGGATTTCTACAATGCGATGGCCGGCATCATTCCGGAAGACAAGGAAACGCCCATTTCCCTGTTGCATAAACTGCAGGCCATGGAAGACGCCGCGGGCCGTACCCGCAGCGGCATCAGAAACGAGGCCCGCACCCTGGACCTGGATCTGGTCCTGTTTGGTGCACACAGCGTCGACACCGCCGAATTAACCCTGCCGCATCCGAGGGCCACTTCTAGGAAATTCGTCATGGAACCGCTGGCGGAACTTGCTGGCAATGATTTTGAATTTCCGGGGACCGCAATGACAGTGGCTGACATTATGGACGGTATAGCCGGCCAGTCAGTTCAAAAACTGGGCAAGTGAGATCAGATACCCCACCGGGAATTCGGCTCGGGGTTGATGACCCATTCGGGAATGGAAAATTCTTCGGGTGAACTGACCTGTATAAAGGAATCGTTGCCGAGAATATCTGCCCGGTAAAAGACCCTGCCGTCAGCACCACTGATGCCTTTGCCGAATATCCTGCCATCCGGCAAACTCAACGTAACCATGGTATCTCCGGTGGGCAGGCTGAACACGCGCCGGACGATGGTTTTTCCCTGCACGGTCATTTCCTCCTGTGCGTCAGGCTCCAGGCCGCCGGTCTCAGGTATCTCCAGGGCCGCCAGGCGCTGCAATTCGAATTCGGTCACCGCCTGCCGGAAGTGCGCCATTCGCTGGCGTGCGTTATCCATTTCAGTGACTACCGCCAGATTCCAGGTTGCACTGTCATTGCCTGCATACCGGAACTCCGATTCGGTCCAGAAGCGAATGACCCGTGCCAGCCTGCCAAGGATGTAGTTATGGTTGGCTGTGCCGGGGGAAAAGGCAGCCAGCTGCTGCATGAGCTCGCGGGCGTTGGCGGGTTCGGACGGATCATAGCGCCTGAACCCGAAAGGATTGGGGTGCGGCGGATAGTTGCCGTCAATGGCATCGAGATAGGCCTGGCTGACGCCCTGGTCGGATGACCTGAACATGTCCAGCAACTGCTCTTCGGAAATATCACCCAGCCAGCCATGTTCCTTCAGTTGTAACACCATGCTGAAGGCGTGCAGCCGCGCGCCATGCCGGGTCGTGTGCAGTGCATCGTAGGTGGAGAATGCAACCGGAAAATCCGCCTGGTAGTCGACAAAGGCGGTGGAGCGGCTTGCCACTGATTTGAGCTGCTGCCTGAACAGGTTCACGTCATCAGTATCCTGGGTGTAGACAGACTTGCCGAAATCGATCGGCAGGTTGAGTGCGATTAACGGAATATCCTGCACCGCGTAGGTGTTCAACAGGCTTTCCATGTCCTTCATGTGGCCGCGCCTGCCGCTGGCATAGAGATTCCACTGAAACAGGTTGTTGTCGTATCCATCCGGAAAGCGCCAGCGTTCATCCTGCTCCATCTCCACGAAAAAAACGGGGCGATTGTCAGTGCTGACCGTCCTCAGGGCTGCGGCAAGGGGCTGCTCCCAGAGATTGCGCAACGCATTGCGATTGCGGTACAGGTGGCTGATGCGCTGGGTCAGCACCGTGCCGTACAGGCCGATATCGTAATTGCGCAGCCAGAAGCCGGCCGGCAGCCGGCCGGCGATCCCCGTGTTGAAAAAGGATCGCGCACTGTGGGCCTGCAATTCCAGGCGCATGCGGTCCGAGAAATTGATGTAGTTCGTTCCCAGGATGGCGACATCGATGTCGTAATCGAGGGCGCGCATGCCCCGTTGCAGTATGTCGGGTGCAAAGATTCCCGGTTCGGCCATATTCAGGACTTCGAAGCGTCCGGGAGCCAGGCTTTCCAGAAACCCCTGCAGGTGTGCGGTGACCATGCCGCCGGTAAACGCATGGGAATTCGACAGGTAAAGCACACGGTACTGCCCGGGTTTTTTCGGTGCCAGGAATTCGTCATCGATGCCTTTTCGATAGTCGGCTTCCACCCAGCTGGCCGAATTGAAATTGAGGAAATCAGTCCGGTCGAGCTCCAGGTTGAAACCCAGGGTGCCATTGAGGATAAACAGGAGGACAAGCAGGATCACCCAGGAGCGAACTCTTGCTGAATCCGCCTGCGCTGTTCTGTTACCGAATGTTTCTGCTGACGCCATGGGTTAAAACTGGAAATAAATAAACTGGGTAATGGCCGGCGAGTTGATTATCGCAAAAATCGCCAGCACCGCGAGGAAGCAGGATTCCTGCCAGCCGCTTGCCCCCGGCCAGCGCCTCGCGGCATGCGGCAGCACCATGCAGGCGAGACTGACCAGGAACAGGATCGCCATATCGGCGATGGAAACCTGGCGCTCTGCAAAGCCGTTGATGCCGAACATTCCCTGCCATACCGGCCAGATATCCTGCCAGCCGGAAAGCCTGAATGGCACCCACGCAATGGCTACAGCAAGATAGGTGACCGCAATGGCGAGGAATGCCGGCAGCCTCACCGAAGGCAGCAATGACTGCTTGTAGTTGTAGAGGCAGAGCATGCCGCCATGCAGGAACCCCCAGAGCAGGAAATTGAAGCCGGCGCCATGCCAGAGGCCGCACAGAGTAAAGGTGAGGAAAACATTGAAAAAGGTACGGGGCAGGCCTTTTTGTGACCCGCCCAGCGGTATATACAGGTAGTCACGGAACCAGCTGGACAGCGTGACATGCCAGCGACGCCAGAATTCCTGGATGGATGGTGCCTGGTAAGGAGCCAGGAAGTTTTCGTTGAGCCGTACGCCCAGCAGCAGCGATATACCAATGGCCATATGGGTATAGGCGGCAAAATCGAAATAGATCTGCAGGCCGAATCCCGTGCCTATGGCCCATGCGCTGAAAAAGTCCGTGGCATTCACCTGTACCAGCCGATCAACGATATTCCCGCATCCGTCTGCCAGTACCAGTTTCTGGAAAATCCCGAGCAGGATCCTGTCGATACCCGCGGTCCACTGCGGCTTGCTGGTGCCTGCCCGGAAACGGTCGAGCTGCGGCGCCAGGTGATTGAAACGTTCTATCGGCCCTGCAATCAACTGGGGCAGATAGGCAATGTAATTTCAGAAACTCAGCATGCTGGTTTCCGAGCGCGTTTTGCCCCGGTAGACATCGATGGTATAGGCCATGGACTGGAAGGTATAAAAACTGATGCCGGGAGGCAGGACATAACCCTGGAAGAAGTCTGCATACCCAAGTCCCAGGGTGGCAGAGATCCAGCCGCCGTATTTGAAGAATCCGAGGAACCCGAGATTGACGCAGATACTGACAAGCAACCAGGCAATGCGGCGGTTTTTCATCGTGCTGGCAGACAAGCGCAGTGCGACGAAATAGTCGGTCAGGGAAGAAAACAGCAGCAGGAAAATAAAGGCGGGCTCGGCACCTGAATAAAACAGGTAGGAAAAAACCAGCAGCAGCCAGGCCTTGCTCTTTCCCGCAGGCAGGAAGTGCGCGAGCAGCAGGAATAAAGGCAGGAATACCAGCAGGAAGCCGGCAGAGTGAAACAGCATAGCGTTGGTTTTATTAGCAGGACTCCGGTCAATAGTACCGGAAATATCGGTGCCGTATCAGCAATACTGCAGGCAAAAAAAACCCCGGCTGGGGTGCCGGGGTCAATATTCGACTAGTGAGACCAAAATCATCAGGGGAAATGATTTGATTAAAATGTTACGCCATCCCCCGGCGAGGTCTGCGAATTGATTCACACTACACGGGGAGTGTCGTGAACCAATTCACAGTTCTGGTCACAAAATATTAAATATCCAGTTCGCGGGTCAGCTCGAAGCCGTCATCGTCATTCAGCTCGAAATCACCGTCCATGACCGCGTACATCCACGCGGCGGATTTTTTCATGCCGCCCAGCGGGTACAGGTGGCACTGGGTGATGCCGCATTCGGGATCGTTGGCCTGGTAGTTGGCCAGGTCGCGGGTGATCTTGTCCGGCATGCGCGTGGTCATCAGCTTGGCGATATTCGCAGCCTGGCGGGTGATGACGCGCATGGAGGGGCCGATACCGCAGGCCTTGGCATGGGCGAGCAGCGTCTTGATGGTGGCCAGACCCGGGATGCCGATATGGATAGGCAGTTCATTGCCTTCGCTGCGGATTTTCTTGTCCCAGGCGATGATCGGCTCGGCCTCGAAACAGAACTGGGTGGTGATGTACATCTCGATGCCATGCTCCTTGGCATAGGCATTCTTTTCCAGCAGGGCGGCAGTGACATCGGTCGGGGGAATGTCCGGGGAGCCTTCCGGGTGACCGGCGACACCAAGTTTCTTGATGCCATATTTCTGGAACAGGTCCAGGCGCAGGATTTCCATCGAGCTGGAGAAGTCGCCTACGGGATTGTCGACGCCACCACCGATCAGCAGTGCTTCTTCCACGCCGCACTCGTCCTGGAAGATTTTCAGGTTGTCTTCAAAGAACTGCTTGTTTGGGATAGAGCGTGCAGCAAAGTGAGGCACCGGCTTCATGTCTTCGGCATACAGGCGCTTGACCGTGGCTACAGTGTCCTTGATGTCGGAACCCGGCAGGAAGGTCACGAACACGGTGGTTCCCGGACGCAGGAGCTGGCGGAAGTCCTCGATTTTGACGGCACCGCCCGGAGTTACTTCGACGGAAGTGTTTTCCAGGAACTTGAGAATATTCTGCTTTTCATCTGACATGGTTTATTTACCCTGAACAAAGCCCCTGACACATGATCCTGCACTGCCTTCCCCGCGTAAACCGCTGGAATTCAGGGGGGTTATAGTCGAAAAAGCGGCTATTCTATAGGCTAGCCGGGCCTGCGGCAAACGCGATTATCGCCCCTGTCAGGGCGCAGAGGTCGGTTGCGTCGATGACGTAAGGAGGCATGATGTAGACCAGCCTGCCAAAGGGCCTGATCCAGACGCCCCGGTCCACGAAAAAGGCCTGGGCCTTCGCCATGTCGACCGCTTCTTTCATTTCCACCACGCCGATGGCGCCCAGCACCCGGACATCCTCGACACTGCCCAGGTCCCGGCAGGGGGCCAGTTCCAGCGCCAGTTGCGCCTCGATGGCCGCCACCCGGGACAGCCAGTCACCGTCCTCCAGCAATTCGATGCTGGCCAGGGCGCAGGCACAGGCCAACGGGTTGGCCATGAAAGTCGGGCCATGCATGAAAACCTCCCGGTTCCTGGAAATGCCCTCTGCTACCTGGTCGGTACACAGCGTGGCGGCCAGGGTCATGTATCCGCCGGTCAGTGCCTTGCCGAGACAAAGGATGTCGGGACTGATGCCGGCGTGTTCGCAGGCAAAGAGTTTGCCGCTGCGGCCAAAGCCGGTGGCGATTTCGTCGGCGATCAACAGGACGCCGAATTCATCGCACAGTTCGCGAACCCGCCCGAGATAGTCCGGGGAATAAAAGTACATGCGTCCGGCACCCTGTACCACGGGCTCCAGAATCACCGCGGCGATTTCATCGCCGTGTGACTCAAACAGGCTGCGCATATTGCCGATATCCTCCGCGTGCGCACTACCACCGAACCGGCAGCGGGGTGCATCGGCAAAATAATGCTGTTGCAGGATGCCGGAGAAATGCTCGTGCATGCCTGTCACGGGATCGCAAACCGCCATCGCTGCGAAGGTGTCACCGTGGTAGCCCTTGCGAATGGTCAGCAGTTTATGCCGCGCCGGTTCATTCTGGTTTTGCCAGTATTGCAGCGCCATCTTGATGGCCACTTCCACGGCGACTGATCCGCTGTCGCTGAAGAAAACCTTTTGCAGGGGGGCAGGCGTGAGTGCCACCAGTTTGCGAGCCAGCTCCACCGCGGGGCCGTGGGTAAGACCGCCGAACATCACATGGGCCATGTTGTCCAGCTGTCCCGTGACGGCAGCGTTCAGGCGCGGGTGGTTGTAACCGTGAATGACACTCCACCAGGATGCCATGCCGTCAACAAGCTCGGTGCCGTTTTCCAGGGTAAGCCGGACGCCGCTCGCACCTTTCACCGGGTAAACCGGGAGCGGGCGATCCATGGTGGTATAGGGATGCCAGAGGTGTCTTCTGTCGAATTCGAGATCGATCATCCAAACCATTCTATGGAAATAGGTTGCGATGTACTAATGAAATGGAGGCAAGAGGCAAGGGGCAAGAGGCAAGAAAATAACCCCACCCTTTAGTTCCTTGCCTTTTGCCGCTCAAAGAACCGTTCTTGCTAGTGCCCACACATGCACTTCCGCGGCGCCGTGCCGGAGCAGCACCCGGGCCAGTTCACCTATGGTGCTACCGGTAGTGACGACGTCGTCGACAATAGCCACCACCTGCCCGGGTTCGAAGCCGGTGTCTTCAGACATGCGAAAGGCGCCGCGCAGGTTTCGTCGTCGTGCTGCGGCACTGAGACCGGCCTGTTGTGGTGTTTCACGACTGCGATAAACCAGGTCGTGCCGGACCGTAATCTGCAACGGGCCGGACAACCACCGGGCGATTTCGAGCGACTGGTTGCAGCCACGCTCCCGCAGGCGGCCCTGGTGCAGCGGTACCGGCACCATGAGGTCGGGCATGCGTGACAAACGGTAGTGCTGCGCTATATAGCGGCACGCCTCGGCGGTGAGTTCCTTCCCGTTCACCAGGCGGTGATGGTACTTGAAAGCGGATACCAGGACAGGCAGGGGTGGGCTGTAGCTGAAAGGCGCCAGGAGCCGGACCTGCGGCGGCGGCAGTACCTGGCAGGTACCGCAAAGCGCCTGCCCCTGCAATCCGGGCGGCAGTGGCAATGCACAGCGCAGGCAGGGATGCATGATCCGGGGCAAGCCGGATTCACAAGCCGCACACAGGTCGCGCCCGGGTTGACCTGATTGGCGGCACAGGATGCACGTCGGCGGCAGCAGCCAGAACTGTATATTGTTTAACCACTTGTTTACAGTTTTTTGGATGTTGGTTGACATGGTAAGATGCGTCCCTGTGCCGCCTGGCCCCAGTTTAGCCGTGAATTTCCTGGATGCCATGCCAGCCGCCAACCGATAGACCAGCAACCAGGACACCACCCGATGACAGCCACACTGCGCCATGACTGGACCTTCAAAGAAGTGAAGGCCCTGTTCGACAAGCCGTTCAATGATCTTTTATTCCAGGCCCACAGCATCCACAGGGCGCATTTCGACCCCAACGCCGTTCAGGTAAGCACACTGCTGTCCATCAAGACCGGCGCCTGTCCGGAGGACTGCAAATACTGCTCGCAGAGCGGTCACTACAACACCGAACTGGAAAAGGAAAAACTGCTGGCGGTGGAGAAGGTGCTGGAAGAGGCGCGCAAGGCCAAGGCCAGCGGTGCTTCACGATTCTGCATGGGCGCCGCGTGGAAGCATCCCTCAAAGAAAGACTTTCCCCTGGTCCTGGATATGGTCCGCGGCGTCAGGGCGCTCGGCATGGAAACCTGCATGACTCTCGGTGCCCTCAGCCAGGATCAGACCATGGCACTCGCGGAAGCAGGTCTCGATTACTACAACCACAATATCGACACTTCCCGCGATTACTACAAAACCATTATCAGTACGCGCACCTTTGAGGACCGGCTAGACACGCTGGCTCATGTTCGTGATGCGGGCATCAAGGTCTGCTGCGGCGGCATCGTCGGCATGGGCGAGGAAGCAGACGACCGCATCGATTTTCTCAGGGAACTGGCGAACCTGCCGGTACATCCTGACAGTGTGCCGATCAACAACCTCGTGAAGATCAAGGGCACGCCGCTGGAAAATGCCGAAGACCTGGACCCCTTTGACTTCATTCGCATGATCGCCGTGGCCCGCATCCTGATGCCGCAGTCGCACGTCAGGTTGTCCGCCGGGCGCGAGGAAATGAACGACCAGACGCAGGCCCTGTGTTTCTTTGCCGGCGCCAATTCCATCTTCTACGGCGAGAAACTCCTGACCACCTCGAACCCCCTGGAAAATGACGACATGCAGTTGTTCAGGCGACTGGGCATCCACCCGGAAACGGTAACCGAGCATACGGACGGCGAACCCGTCCTGGAACCGGTCACCCCGGAAGCCTCGGGCTTTTACAACGCGATGGCCCGCTAAACACCGCGGCATTTGCATGAAATCATTCCGGCAGGAACTGCGCCAGCAATTACAGGCCCGTGACGAAGCCCGCCTGTTGCGACACCGGCCTATCCTGCATTCCCCGCAGGGCACCGAGATCATCCTCAATGGTGAGCATGTCACCAGTTTCTGCAGCAATGACTATCTTGGCCTTGCCGGTCATCCCGATGTCATCCAGGCCTATCATGACGGCCTTGAGCAATTCGGTGCCGGCAGCGGGGCATCACATCTTGTCAGCGGGCACATGGCTCCACACCATGTCCTGGAAGAGGAGCTTGCCACGTTCACCGGCCGCAGCCGGGCGCTGGTGTTTGCCAGCGGCTATATGGCCAATATCGGCGTCATCACTACCCTGGTCGGCAAGGGTGACAGCATCCTGGAGGATCGCCTCAATCACGCATCACTGCTGGATGGCGGACTGTTCAGTGGTGCGGCATTCCGCCGCTACCCTCACCTGGATGCCGGCGCCCTGGAAGTACTGCTGAACGCTACAGACTCGACACGCAAACTGGTGGTCAGCGACGGAGTATTCAGCATGGACGGCGACATGGCCGACCTTCCCGGTCTGGTGCATGCCGCCATGAAACATGACGCGCTGCTCATGATCGATGATGCGCACGGATTCGGGGTGCTCGGGGAAGACGGCGCAGGTACCGCGGCCTTCTGGCGTGAGCAGGGACATGACATCGACGAGGATAACCTGCAGATACTCATCGGCACCTTCGGCAAGGCCTTCGGAGCCAGCGGCGCTTTTGTCACGGGCAGCGAAGAGCTTATCGAGACCCTGATCCAGTTTTGCAGACCCTATATTTACACCACGGCGATGCCACCTGCGCAGGCCGAAGCCATTCGTGCCAGTCTGAAGCTGGTCAGGAAAGACCGCTGGCGCCGGGAGTACCTGGCGCACCTGGTGAAACGCTTCCGCCATCACTGCGATGACCTTGGGCTGGAGCTGCTGCCGTCACGGACACCGATCCAGGCCATCGTACTCGGTGATGTCGATCTCACCCTCAAGGCCAGTGCGTGCCTGATGGAATCAGGTGTGTTCGTATCCGCCATCCGCCCCCCCACGGTTCCCCCTGGCAGTGCCCGACTGCGCGTGACCTTCAGTGCCGTTCACACGGAAGAGCAGTTCCTGAAACTGCTGCATGCCCTGGAAGGCGTGGCCAGACTCAAGGGGCAGGCGGCAGCGCAATGACAGTATTCAATCCCCTGCCGGATTCCAGTCGCGTGGCACGTTCTTTCGGCAGGGCGGCGCAACATTATGATCGCCACGCCCGTTTCCAGCGCGACGTTGCCGACCAGCTGGCCGCCCGCATCCACATCACCCGAGTCGAGGACATCCTCGATCTCGGCAGCGGGACCGGCTACTGTGCCCAGCGCCTGCAACCGCGTTATCCCGATGCAAACATGACCAGCCTGGATATTTCCGCGTCTATGCTAGCCCATGCCCGCCTGCAGGCAACAAGCGGCAGGCAGCACTGGGTGTGCGGTGATGCGCAGACGCTGCCGTTCCGCAACAGCACCTTTGATCTCGTGGTGTCCAGCCTCACCCTACAATGGTGTTCGTCGCCTGAACGCTGTTTTACCGAGCTGTATCGTATTCTCAAACCGGGTGGGCAGGCCTGGGTCAGCACCCTCGCTGAACATACCCTGGAAGAACTGCGCGCCAGCTGGGCGGCAGTGGATGACTATGTTCACGTGAACAGTTTTCTCACTGTGCCGGCGATCGAGGCGGCTGCAGGCTTTGCGCCGTTCGCCAACATCATGGTGGAGAACCGCCGGGACCGGTATTTCTATGGGTCGCTCTCCGCGCTTGCGAAGGAACTGAAGGGGATCGGTGCCAACAACCTCAATCACGGCCAGGCCAGCGGCCTGACGGGCAAGCGCAAGCTGCAGCAGCTCAAATCCGCTTTCGAGATGAATTACATCGCAGGCAAGGGCATTCCGGTCACTTATGACCTGGTGTTCATCGCCCTGGAGAAGCCTTAAGCAATGGCTGCTGCATTTTTTGTAACGGGTACCGATACCGATGCCGGCAAGACGCGAGTGGCTTGCGCCATACTCGCCTCTGCCAGGCAGCACGGATATTCCACTGCGGCGCTCAAGCCGGTCGCTGCCGGTGTGAACGCAGACGGGGTCAACGAGGATGTGCTCCTGCTTCACCGCGAGTGCACACTGGAACTGTCACCGCGTGACATTAACCCCGCCTGTTTCAATGACCCCGTAGCCCCGCACATCTGTGCGGCTGAAGCCGGCATTTCCCTGACCGCACAAACGCTTGCCCTGCAGTGCCGACCTGTACTGGACCTGCAGGCGGACCTGACCCTGGTGGAAGGGGCAGGGGGCTGGAAGGTGCCGCTCAATTCACGGGAGACACTGGCCGACCTGGCCAGGCAGCTGGATATCCCCGTCATCCTGGTAGTGGGTATGCGCCTGGGCTGCCTGAATCATGCCTTGTTAACCGCGCAGGCAATAGCAGCAGACGGCGCCACACTGGCCGGCTGGATCGCCAATCGGGTAGATGCCGACATGCAGCGATACGAGGAAAACCTGGCAACGCTGAAGGCCCTGTTGCCGGCCCCCCTGGTGGCGGAAATGCCCCGTCTGGATCCCGGTGAATCGGGCGCACGCCACATAAACCTGCAGACGCTACTGGCGTAAATCCCCGGGGACCTGACCCAGATCAAAGGCCCCGCATGGACGCCAGCGGCCGCCGCTGAGTATAATCGCGGCCTGTTTTTGCTCCGGATTTACGGTCCGAGCCGCAAAAGGTAATAGACATGAACCACGATCCACAACGACCCATCGTCGTCTGTGCCCTGTACCATTTCGTCCGCCTGGACGATTTTGAATCCCTGCGTGAACCGTTGCTCCAGAGCATGCTGGACAACCAGGTCGGCGGCACCCTCATCCTGGCCAGTGAAGGCGTCAACGGCACCATCGCGGGTACGCGCGAAGGCGTCGATGCCGTTCTCGACTGGCTGCGAAGTGATCCTCGCCTTGCGGCTCTCGCTTACAAGGAAAGCTATGACGACGAAATCCCGTTTTACCGGGCCAAGGTGAAACTGAAAAAGGAAATCGTGACGATGGGTGTCGAGGGCATCGATCCCAATCGCAAGGTCGGCACGCACGTGAAACCGGCAGAGTGGAATGCCCTGATCTCCGACCCGGGCGTTTTACTCATCGACACCCGCAATCGCTACGAGGTGGAAATCGGCACATTTGCCAACGCCGTCGACCCTGGTACCGAAAGTTTCCGTGAATTTCCTGCATACGTAAAAGCCAATCTCGATCCGGAAAAACACACGAAGATCGCCATGTTCTGCACCGGCGGCATCCGCTGCGAGAAATCCACGGCGTACCTGAAAGAGCAGGGCTTCGAGGAAGTCTACCACCTCGAGGGCGGCATACTGAAGTACCTGGAGGAAGTGCCCGAGGAAGAATCCCTGTGGCGCGGCGAGTGTTTCGTCTTCGATAATCGCGTTGCGGTGAATCACCAGCTGGAAAAGGGTGGCTACGACCAGTGCCATGCCTGCCGCCTGCCGATCACCGAGGAAGACAAGCTGAGCGACAGGTACGAGAAAGGCGTCAGTTGCCCGCGTTGTTACGACCGGCAGTCCGGTGAGGACAGGCAGCGATTTCGTGAGCGGGAAAAGCAGATCGAGCTGGCCTCTAGCCGCGGCGAAAGCCACCTGGGATCGGCGGTCACTGAACATATCCTTGAACGCAAGCGGGCCAAGAAGAACTTCAAGGCACAGCAGCAGCGCTTCGAGAAAAGCAAGGCGGCAAACCCATGAAAGCAGATGTCATTCAACCGGGTTTACCTATTTTTTTCTCATTCGGCGGGTAGTCTCCTGCTGACGGGAATGGTCCACCGATACACTGTATTTATCGGAAATACACAACACCACAAACAAGAAATAGAAGCAGGACAGGAAAGGAACTATGAATAAAAAATTTATCCCCCTGGTCATCGTCGTCGTCATTCTCCTTGGAGGCCTGTACAGGGTCTTTGGGCTGCCCATGGTGGGAGATCCCGACATTCCGACATCGCCCGAAGCCATTGCCCGCGGTGAATATATCTACAACGCCGGGGGCTGTGCGGCATGCCATCAGCCGGAAGGCACCGAGGCGGCGATTGGCGGTTATGTCATCGAAGTTGAGAACCCTTTCCCCAACACCTTCTATACCCCGAACATCACACCGGATGAAGAAACCGGCATCGGTGGCTGGACCGGACGGGATTTCATCCTGGCGCTGAAACATGGCCGCTCCCCGTCAGGCGGCTTTTACTGGCCGTCATTCCCCTACCGCACTTACAGGAACATGACCGACGAGGACGTGCTCGACCTGGCAGCCTATGTCATGTCCATGGCGCCGGTAAATCATGACAATCCCGACCATGTCCTGCCGGCCTGGCAGTTTGATTTCCTCATGGCGGGCTGGAACATCCTTGCCGATGTCATGGAAGGCGAGCCGCCCGCCATCGACGAAAGCAATGAGCAGATGGTTCGTGGCGCCTACCTTGCCCGCGCTCTTGGCCACTGTGGCGAGTGTCATACGCCCAGGAACGGGCTCGGCATGATGATTTTGCCGGAGGAGTTTGCCGGCTCAGACATCGTCAGTGCTCCAATCAACGAGGAAGCGCTTTCCAGCTGGACCGCCTATGACTTCGTCGGCCTGCTGGAACTGGGCATGACCGCCAGTTTCGATTTTGTCGGCGGCGAAATGGCCGACGTGATCGAACACACGTCCCTGCTGTCGCAGGAAGATAAGGATGCCTATGCGGCTTTCTTTACCCGCGGCAATAATGGCAGCGGTGGAGGGGACGATTTCAATTTCGATTGATCGGCGAATTTAACCCGCCCAAAAAAAACGCCCCTCGAGAGGGGCGTTTTTGTTCGTGCGGTTTCTGTGCTGAATATCAATCCAGGCGGAAACGGTCGTGGCAGGCGCCACACTTCGGACCAATCTGGCCGACAGCCTGGCGGACACCAGCGGCACCCTGGCTTGCCAGGATTTCTTTGGCGGCCATGGCGCCGTCAACGAGGTCCTGTGCCAGCTGGGCAAAGTCAGCCTGGTTGTCCCAGATGGTATCGGCAGCGCGGGTTTCTAGGCCATTGCTGCGAGTATCAGCCATGAACAGGTCCGGAATCATCGGTGCCAGCATGGCGACACGATCGGCGGCAAGAGAAGCCACTTCAGCGTCGAAGTCACCGCCACGTGCCATCTGGCCCAGCGGACCGTTGGCAAAGGACAGCATCTGGAAAACAGACTGGCGACGTTTTACGGCAGCCGCTGCATCCTCATCGGACATCTGGGCCACGGCCCCGACGGAAAAAATAGAGCTGGCGATGATCGCTCCGGTTACTAAGAGTTTCTTCATTATTTGTTCCCCACTCTCGTTAGTTACTTGGTTGGTTAATAAATTGTTGGACCTGAAATTTTATGCCAGTAGTCAGTCAGTGACATTGAAATGGCGTTTTTACTGCCTTTTCCTTACCGGGATGCCAAATGTAATCTTTACACCTGCTTCCGACAAGTCTTGGCAGTGAACAGCGGTTGTTTTTACCTTGGTGTGTGTTGCTGCCTCGGGCTATTTTGCCATGTTCGTTCACGTCTGTCTGCCTTTTTGACCAAATTTAGTCCGTTTACAGGGCAATTAATATCTTTTAATTCAATTGCTTACAGTAGATAATCCTGCCCTGTAAGCTTGGATGCCAGTATCGGCGATTTTTACTGAATACAGACTTAATCCAGGAAAGCGTATTCGAAGTTCCTTAATGATTGCACAATGTATCCGCGCATGATTTCGTGTTGCCCATGCCATGCAAACAGCTGTATTTGACCCGCATGGATGACTTCGTTAAGTTCTCGCTTCCCGTACAAGGTGATGCCTATGGCCAAGAAACCGACTCCATTCAATTTTGAAGAAGCCCTGGAAACTCTCGAAGGACTGGTCGAGGCCATGGAGGAGGGAGAACTCACCCTGGAGGAATCCCTTAAGGCCTTCGAGCAGGGCATCAAGCTGACCCGTGAGTGCCAGTCGGCACTGGAAAAGGCCGAGCAGAAGGTCCAGGTGCTGGTGAGCAGCGACGATCTTCCCGAGGCCGAACCCTTTGACAGCGAGGATGACGGGGACCAGTAGCAACTGCGTTACGCTGCGTCGTCATCACATGGACACCTCCGCCTATATCAAATCCCTGCAGGACCGGGCTTCTGTCGAACTCAGGAAACGGCTTGCCGTACCTGGTATCGCGCCCGACCTGGAAGAGGCCATGCAGTACGCCGTGCATAACGGCGGCAAGCGCATACGGCCGGTTCTTGCCTATGCAGCCGCCGAGACAGTGGGCGGTGCATTAGCGGATGCTGATAATTGCGCCTGCGCCGTTGAACTGATCCATGCCTATTCCCTGGTGCATGACGATTTGCCAGCCATGGATGACGACGCATTGCGACGCGGACAGCCCACCTGCCATATCCGTTTTGGGCAAGCCACGGCCATCCTTGCCGGTGATGCCCTGCAGTCACTGGCATTTGAAGTGCTCAGCCAGCCATCGAACAAGTCCCAGGACACTGCAGCCATGGTCAGCACGCTCGCGCATGCCGCCGGCTGGCAGGGCATGGTGGCAGGACAGAGTATCGATATCGATGCCGCCGGAACCGCCAAGAGTGAAAACGAACTTGCCCGCATGCACCGGCTCAAGACCGGAGCCCTGATCATTGCCAGCGTCAGGCTGGGCGCCCTGAGTACCGGCCGGGCGACCCCGGAGCAGTTGCACAGCCTGGAAACCTACGCCGGGTGCATCGGCCTTGCCTTCCAGGTTAAGGACGATATTCTCGATGTCGAGGAGGATACCGCAGTACTGGGCAAGCAGCAGGGCAAGGATCGGTCCCTGAACAAGCCGACCTACACCTCGCTGTTGGGCCTGGATACGGCCCACCAGCGACTGCAGACGCTGTACGAGGAGGGTGTTGGGGCCCTGTCCATGTTTGGCGGGGACGCCGACCGGCTCAAGGCGATTGCCGCCTATATCATTGACCGGAAGCATTGACCCGGGCGGCGCTAATTCAGACATGGCATCCACCTTTACGGTAGAATAAGTCGGTTTTTTTGCGGGATAGTTTCCTTAGATGTTTGAAGAAATTCCACTCGAGCGGCCTGAAACGCCATTGCTCGACAGCATAGATTCCCCTGCAGATTTGCGGGAGCTGTCGCAGGAGCAGTTGGAAGAGCTGGCCCGGGAGTTGAGGCATTACCTCCTGTATACGGTAGGCAGGACCGGCGGGCATTTCGGCGCCGGACTGGGCGTGGTCGAACTCACCATCGCGCTTCATTATGTCTTCAATACACCTGAGGACAAGCTGGTGTGGGATGTTGGTCACCAGAGCTACCCGCACAAGATTCTTACCGGCCGGCGCGACCGGATGCTGAGCATGCGTCAATCAGGCGGTCTGGCGGCATTCACCAACCGCAGCGAAAGCGAATACGATACCTTCGGCGCCGGTCATTCGAGCACTTCCATATCCGCCGCTCTCGGCATGATGGTGGCGGCACAGCAGCAGGAATCCGACCGTCGCATCGTTGCCGTCATCGGCGACGGCGCCATGACGGCGGGTCTTGCATTCGAGGCGCTCAACCACGCCGGCGATCTTGAAGGCGATATCCTCATCATCCTGAATGACAACAACATGTCGATTTCCCGCAACGTCGGCGGCCTGTCGAGCTACTTCGCCCGGATGTGGGCAAGCAAGCCCTACAACGTGTTGCGGTCGGGCAGCAAAAAAGTGCTGTCGGCACTGCCGCCGGCATGGAAGGCGGCACACCGCGCGGAAGAATACATGAAAGGCATGGTGTCACCCGCGACCATCTTCGAGGAACTGGGGTTTACCTACTTCGGTCTCATTGACGGCCATGACGTGGATGGCCTGGTGAATATCCTGGAGAACATCAAGGACATCAAGGGTCCGCGCCTGCTGCATGTCGTCACGCAGAAAGGCAAGGGCTACCTGCCCGCTGAAGAAGATCCCTTCGGCATGCATGCCCTGAGCAAACTGGTGCCCGCAGCGGAAAAAGCCACAGCCCCGAACGGCACCAAGCCCAGCTACTCAAAAGTATTCGGTGACTGGTTGTGCCAGATGGCGGCTGCCGACAACAAGCTCATCGGTATCACGCCTGCCATGAGTGAAGGGTCGGGCATGCGCGACTTCGAGGAACAATATCCCGACCGCTTCTTCGATGTCGCCATTGCCGAACAGCATGCGGTCACTTTTGCCGCCGGCATGGCCTGCGATGGCCTCAAGCCGGTCGTCGCCATTTACTCTACCTTCCTGCAGCGCGGTTATGACCAGCTCATCCATGATGTCGCATTGCAGAACCTCGATGTCCTGTTTGCCATCGATCGCGCCGGCCTGGTGGGCGAAGACGGTCCCACGCACGCCGGCAGTTTCGACCTGTCCTACCTGCGCTGCATCCCTAACATGGTGGTCATGGCGCCCAGCGATGAGCAGGAAGCCAGGCTCCTGCTGACTACCGGTTATCAGTATACGGGGCCTGCCGCGGTACGTTATCCGCGTGGCAAGGCCACGGGTTGCGAAGTGACTCCGGAACCTGCAACGGTCGAGATCGGCAAGGCCAGGGTGTGCCGGGAAGGCAAGTGCGGCGTGGCTATCCTGGTTTTCGGCACGTTGCTGTCACGGGCGGAGTCTGTGGCGGAAACCCTCGATGCCACGCTGGTGGACATGCGCTTCGTCAAACCCCTGGACGAAAAATTGCTCATTACCCTGGCAGGGCAATGCACCCTGCTTGTCACCGTCGAGGAAAACGCGGTCAAAGGCGGCGCCGGCTCTGGCGTCAACGAATTCCTCGAAGCGGAAGGGCTTGGCGTCCCGGTACTGAACCTTGGCCTGCCCGACAGCTTCCTCGAACACGGCAAGGCAGAAGACATGTTGGCCGCCTGCGGCCTGGATTCAGCTGGCATATTGAAAGCCATAGAACACCGGCTAGCGTGAGGCGCTAGTGTCCTGTTCCGTAAATAACTGGTATTTCAGCGCGTCCTGCCCGGGATCTGGCAAAGCGCCACTACGGCGTTGCGCTTCTTGTTAATATGGCCGATCTGAACGGCGAACCGCGCCTTGTATTGGCGCTTTCTGCGGTCTCTGAAACATCAGTTATTTACGGGACAGGACACTAACCATGGCGCGCCGGACACCCACCGACATCGAAAACCTGGACATGAAATGGCATGTGTTCAGGATGCTCGTGCCGTATCTGCTGGAATTCCGGGTGCGCATCGTCATTGCCTTTTGCTGCCTGGCACTGGCCAAGGTCGCAACGATCAGTTTACCATTCTTCCAGAAATTCATCGTTGATGATCTTGATACGCAGTTGAATGCGACTGGCCAGACGCTGGTGGTAGCAGTGCCGCTCCTGATGATCCTGGGTTATGGCCTGGCACGCTTCCTGAACGTCATGCTCAACGAAGCCCGGGATACGCTCTTCGGCCGCGTCACCGAGCGCGCCATTCGCCGTATCAGCCTGATGACGTTTCGTCACGTTCACGGGCTCGACCTTGATTTTCACCTGAACCGGCAGACGGGCGGCCTGTCCCGCGATATCGAGCGCGGGACATCCGGCGTCAGCTTCCTGATGCGCATCATGATCTTCAATATCATTCCAACGCTGCTGGAGTTGCTGGTCGTGATCATTATTTTCCTCTGGAATTACGGTGTGGAGTTTGCGGCTGTCATCTTCCTGGCCATCATCCTGTATTTTATCTATTCCGTGATGGCCACGGAGAAACGCACGCGTTTCATCCGCGAAATGAACGAGGCGGATTCCGCCACGAGCACCCACGCCATTGACAGCCTGCTCAATTACGAGACGGTGAAATATTTCACCAACGAGGAATACGAGGCCCGGCACTATGACGATTTGCTGGCCACCCTGGAGATCGCGAAACGCAACAACCGGCTCAGCCTGTTTGCCCTCAATGGCGGCCAGGCGCTCATCGTGGCGGTCGCCATGACGCTCATGCTGCTGCTGGCTGCCCGTGGTGTCGCCAGTGGCAATATGACACTGGGTGATTTTGTGCTGGTGAACTCCTTCATGATGCAGCTGTTCATGCCGCTGAATTTCCTGGGATTCGTGTATCGAGAAATCAAGGGTTCGCTGGCGAACATCGAGCGCATGTTCGATCTGCTCAACGAAAAGGCGAGCGTGGTGGAAAAACCGGACGCTGAACTATTGCAGGTAACAAAACCCGCAATCAGTTTCGACAACGTCAGTTTTCATTACCGGCCGGATCGGGAAATCATCCGCAATATCACCTTTACAGTCGGCCCCGGTGAAAAAGTGGCTGTCGTGGGGGCGAGCGGCTCGGGCAAGTCCACACTGGTGAAACTGCTGTTCCGGTTCTATGACTGCCAGTCCGGCAAGGTGACGATCGCAGGCCGGGACATTCGTGATCTGACCCTGCATTCATTGCGATCAGCCATTGGCATCGTGCCGCAGGACACCGTCCTGTTCAACGACAGCATCTTCCACAATATCCGGTATGGTATGCCGGAAGCCTCCGAGGAAGACGTGGACCGCGCCATCCGTATGGCGCACCTGGACCACTTCATAAGCCAGTTGACCAAGGTCAAGGATACGCTTGTTGGAGAGAGGGGACTGAAACTGAGCGGCGGGGAAAAGCAGCGTGTCGCTATTGCCCGAACCATCCTGAAAAATCCGGCAATACTGGTATTCGATGAGGCCACTTCGTCGCTGGACAGCAAGACCGAGCGCGCCATCCTGGAAGCTATCCGCGAAATCTCGGCAGGCCACACCAGTCTTGTCATTGCTCACAGGCTGTCCACAGTTGTGGACGCTGACCGTATTTTTGTCCTGGAAAACGGGGGGATAGTCGAGTCCGGTTCCCACCGGGAATTGCTGGCGCTAAACGGCACTTACCACCACATGTGGACCCTGCAACAACAAGAGCAGGAAAAGAAACAGGAACTGGAAATTTCGCAGTGACAACAGGCGCCCGCGCAGCCGGGCGCCCAAAAAACATAAAAAAAGGCGCTGGAGTAGCGCCTTTCTTTAAACTGATAATTTCCTACAATCCTGCCGTTTTCTGGAAAAACGGCTGGCCAAAGTCATCAGTCATGTCCAACAGGAATTTATTGTTTTCCTGGCAGATATAATCGGCCAGCTCCTGGCCTTCGGACCAGCGGATATTCCAGCTGACGGTCCAGGGCTCGGAGTAGGCACCCGGGTCATCGATCACGGATTCGTAGTGCAGGGTTTCCTTGTCGGGCCTGCTGAAGCGTTCCACGGTGTGCAACTGTTCGGTGTGCATGTAGCCGCCGAAGTCGATCCAGGTCTTTTCATTGAAGCCGACAGTATCGACTACAAGAGTGTCACCCTCCCAGCGGCCTATGGAATGACCGAAATAGGTCGGATTCAGGTTTTCCGGGTGGGGACGGCCGTCCATGTGGATTTCGCGCCATACATGACCGCCACCTTCGAAGATGATGACGATGCGGTCGCGATCCTGGATGATTTCGGCAGGATAGGGTGTACCCATGGAGCGGGGTCCGCCGGGCGGCAGGCAGAAGCCTTCCGGATCATACTTCACGTTGTTGGCCTTGTTGTACTCCCACATGGCGCGGGTCCAGGCCAGCATGGGCGGTTGATCGCCTTCCTTGTAACCGGGCATGCGCACGGCAAAATCGGTCACCCAGGGCAGGTTCCATACACCGTCACCGCCAAGGTCGACAGTGCCGTCCGCCATGCGCGGGGTTGGCGTGGACGCGCGGTCTTCATTTGCGCCGGGCTGGGCCTGGGCAACAGACTGCAGTGCCAGGGCGCCGGTAACGGCTGCCGCCAGTACGGCAAGCTTGTAGTGATTGGTTTTAGTGACTGACACGTATTCTTCCCCTGTATGAATGCTTTGTGAACAAAAAGCGCGCATTTAAGCGCGCTTGATGGAATGCTGTTATGGCGTGATCAGAGTTCGCAGTCTTCCTTGGCTGCATTGCTCTCGTCAAAGTCACGCTGGCTGGTGCCGGCAAACAGGCGCTGGCAGGTGTCAGCGATTACGACCGTCTGCACGTTGCCTTTATAGCTGCCATCCCTTGCACGGGTGCCGGTCACGATCACTTCAGTGCCGATTTCCAGGGTGTTGCGGGTCCAGCCGCGGCGCATCAGGCCATTGGGGCTGCCCATTTCGAAGGCCCACTCTTCGTAGTCGCCCTCATCGTTTTCCACTTCCACGAAGATGTAAGTGTGCGGGTTGGTCCAATCGACCTTGATGACAGTACCAGTCACGTGGACAGGGGAATTGCCGTCGAATTCCGCGGCAAACGAGTGATGGGCTGAGGCCTGGAGTGAGGTGAGCCCACCCAGGATGCTGAGAGCCAGTGTAATCAGTTTGGTTTTCATAAAAGTTCTCCGTAAGAGATAAACCTAGTCCAAATATACCTGCTTCAGTTGCTTGGATTGTTTCAGGCTATGTTTGTTTCAGTTACCGGTATTTAAAAACAGTTGAATTCGTTGCCCGTTGATATTCATCAATTCAGGGTAATGTCGAACGTGCCTTTTTCATCACCCAGTGTATAGGAGCCGCGGTACTTGCGGTTGGTCCATGAGCCAAGATTGCTCAGTTTGCCAGTCATTTCCATACGTCCTTGCGGCATGTCGGCGCGGATGGTCAGGGTCCAGGAAGCGGCGTCCAGCATGACGCTGCTCATTTCCACACCACGGCGGCCCGGGTTGATGGAACCGGACAGTTCGCCGTTCCAGGCGTCGATCAGCAGGCGGATGCGTTCAGGTTCCTTGTCGGCAAACGGCGTCAGGTCGCCGGACCAGGAGCCCTTGGCCGGGTGCCCGGTCTGTGACATGGCCGGAATGGCCAAACCGATTAACGCAACAAGTACCAGTATTCTGCTTAACATGTTCTACTCCTAATTCGTCTTGTTGTGATCACCGGCTTTTCCGGGTCACCTATTACAATTCTTGTACAATTCTTACCCTATTCTAGCTTCTTTTCGACTCTCACTCTGCACCTGCGCCATTATCTCGGCGAGCAGGGTGATTGGCATGAAAACTGGAAAACGGATTCCCCCAAGGACAGGCCGGTTAGTGTACTAAAATCTGGTAAATGAAATACAGTGCGGTTATTCTCACCGTCCTAAATTCCACAGTATTTGCACAAAAAGGGCGGAAAATGGCTAAATTATTTAATGTATTCATAGCGTTAGCAATTCTAGTGCTGGCCGGGTGTGCGTCACCGCAAACTTCAGAAGAGGCATCCGCATCAGGCAGCACAGACACGGCGCAGGCATCCTCTTCAGGGGATGATCCGAACGAAATGATTTGCCGTCGCGAAGAAGTTACCGGGACCAATTTTCGCCGTCGCGTTTGTTTGACCCGCGCCGAGCGCATGCGTGAACAGCAGGATTCGCAGGAAGAAATGCTTGAGCGTCGTTCATCTGTCAGA
>Ga0181582_10000782_pt1 | contig 23474 bp, 8 predicted proteins | sample 071ome_32_FD_132438 | JGI IMG/M metagenome (GOLD analysis project Ga0181582, IMG submission 132438) | Coastal salt marsh microbial communities from the Groves Creek Marsh, Skidaway Island, Georgia - 071405AT metaG (megahit assembly) | ecosystem: Environmental > Aquatic > Marine > Intertidal zone...
CTGTCTCACTGTCTCACTGTCTCACTCGCGCGACGCAACGCTCGTTCGCCAGGATGGCCAGCGAGCTCGGCAAACTCGAGAAGGACTGGTGATCACCGACATCCCATCTCGGACGAACGAATAGTGGTCTCTCTCCTTTCCTAGGACAGTAACTAACAGGATTTAGCAGTACGTAGAGACCCCGAGAGATCCCGAGAAGAATACGTGCATTGGCGTTCGACCCAGAAGGCGTTCGACCCAGGTAGGCTGTCATTTTCCTCGTGCACGCTCACGTGAGCGAGATTGCCGAAACTTGTCGGAGCATGGCGTCCAGCGTGCGCCGGGACTGGAGAGTCTGATCTGATCTGATGATAGGACACAGAGTCATCGCCGTGGCGCACGCACGGCAACAGCTGCAGGCGTCTTCTCGCTCGAGAGAGCGAAGGCACCATGCCCGGGTTTATCGCCACGCGGGGCCTATTCGGCGGGCGCCGTTGGAGCTGTGGGCGTATCGACGGGGCGCAGTCGGGATGGACGAGGGTATATACGAAGGTATACACGAGGGTAAACGTGAGGGTATGCTCGAGGGCAGCGATGCCCTGGCCGTCTCGAGCACCGTTGAGCGAGCGGACCTGAGGACGTCGACGACAAAGACGGCAACGATGCCAAGGTCAAGGTTCTCCGTCTCCCAGTACGACATTTCGCATTCTCCGAATGCGGCCAGCGCCGTCGAGCACGGGCAGTCAGTCTCCCGCTCTCGATCGGAAATCATCACGACCACGCGGGAAAAGATCAAAGAGTCGAACTTGGCGATGTTCGTACTGGGCGGCGCGGCCGCGGTGGGTCTGCACTATATGGTGCGGTTCATTGGGACGCTGCCGGTGGTCAAGTACTTTGTGAAGCGGTACCTGTGGTGGGCGGAGCCAAAGATGCGGTCGAGGGACTACCTGTCGATGCTGAGCTCGGGGTCGTTTGACGAGGGCGAGGACGGGCTGTCCGTGGACGGCGCGGAAGACGCCCTGGCGGAGGGCACGGGTCGGGACGCACATGCGCGCCGGCGCCGATCCCGGTCTCGAGGGTCTCGATCGGAATCCAGAGAACGGGGGGCAACTTCGCGGAGCGGATCGCCGTCGACGTCCCGGTCCCCCCTTTCTTCGTCCTCGCCCGCCCTGTTGGTGCAGGCCGACGGGGAGACGGGACTCATCTCGCTCGAGCTGTCGAGCGACGACGAGGACGACGACCGGGAGGCGAGCCAAGGGGTGGACCAGGAGGGCGGAGAGCCTGTGGAGTGGGTCAACATGTGTTGGAGGAAGGCGTGGAGGGTCTACCAGCGGGGTTTGGAGCGGTGGCTCGCGGGGCTGCTGCAGCCAGTGTTTGACAACGTGGTCAGGGAGAACAAGGTGCCGGCGTTCGTGCAGAAGCTGAAGATCTCCGAGTTCACACTGGACCACGAGGCGCCGTACTTCACCAACATGAAGCGGCGAAGCAGCAGAAAGGACTCGGACCTCACCGGGGTGGTCGACGTGCGGTACACCGGTGGCGCCAGGATGGTGCTGTCGGTCGAGCTGGGCTTTTCGAAGAACAGGCTGTATCGTCTCAAGGTGCCGGTGATGGTCTCGGAACTGGATCTGGAGTGCAAGCTGTGGATCAAGCTCCGACTGGCGCCAATGTGCCCGTACGTCGGGACGCTGAGCATGGCCTTCGTGGGGCCGCCGACCATCAAGGTTCAGCTCTCGCCGTACGATCGGATCAAGTTGATGCGGATACCAGTCATTCAGCCGTTCCTCACCAAGCTGTTCACGGTCGACTTGCCGACGCTGATGACGTTGCCAAAGCGACTCGAGTTTGCCATCCCGCCCGCGGTGACGGCGGTGGCCGAGGCGGCCATCGGGCGCGACGCTGTCATGCGCGCCGTGGCGACGGCAGTCCTGCAGGCGGACGCGCTCGAGAACGCCCTCGTAGCGGCCCTGCCGCTCGGTCCGCAGGGGGCTGCTGGCGGCATCAGCCTGCCCGACCTCTTCCGCGGCGAGCTCCAGGTCGTCCTCAAAGGCGCCAAGAACCTTCCGGTATGGGGCTTCCCGTGGCAGAGCAATCCGTATTGCCGCCTGGCGCTCGGCGACCAGGCCGTTCGGAGCAGGAAGGACAACGAAACGTCGCAGCGGAGTCGCCACAGGGGACCGGTGTGGAACCAGGAGTTCCAGTTCTTGGTCGAGGACCAGTCGGTGCAGGCGCTCGAGATCTGGATCATGGACAATCCGATCACGGGACGCACGGACGTCGCATACGCCAAGATTCCCCTGACTGACATTCCATCAAAGGGCAACATCGAGGCCTGGTTCGACCTGGAGAGCAGCATGCCTGCCGAGAGCTCGGGCGGGTCCGTCCGACTCTCGCTCACGTATCGGCCGTTCCAGGACGACGAGAACGATAGCGGGTACAGAGAGGCTGCGGCACAGGCGTTCCTGATCGAGGAGGAAGAGATCGAGAGCGACAAGATCATCGACATCAAGTCGGCGGCTGACGCGTCCTCCAGGGCCGCCGTGGCTGCGTCTGCCGCTGCCGCTGCCGTGGCGGTCACCAAGGCAGCGGCCGCCCGAGCGGCTGCCAGGCTCTCCCGAGGCGTGGGGGTCGGCGGCGACGGCGACAGCGACGCGGCCGCCAAGAAGGAGGAGGAGAAGGAGAAGGAGCAAGAGGCTGGCGAGCCGGGAACGGACCCGACAACGACGGGTGAAGCAGCCGTTGGCGACAAGCAGGCCGTCGTTTCCACCGCCGCCACCACCACCACCACCACCACCACCACGGCCACCACAGCCACCACAGCCGACTCCTTGTCTGTCGATCGGGCTACCGAGGACGAGGCGATGATCCAAGAACTGTCGCACCTGACAGACTCGCTGCACCACTTGACGGACGACGTCAAGTCGCTCAACAGTATCGAGATGCTGCAGCTTGCCGAGGCAGAGCAGGAGGCGGTGTCTGCAATGTCCCGAGGGGACATGCACGGGGCGAACGAAGTCCTCCACGAGGCGGCGCTGTCCCTCGAACGGCATCAAGCTGACGACTCGGGCTCTCCCTCCGTTGCTGGCGTAGACGGCCTCGGTGGCGTCTCTGGAGCCTCTGGCGACGACTACCAGTCGCACGAGCAGGCACTGGTACTGAACTCGCGGGAGATTTCCGGCGAAGAGAAGGCCAAGATGGCCCTCACGGCGGCAAAGGCAGCTCTCGCCGCCCTGGAGGTCGTTCCCGACGTTGCCGACGTTCCCGATCACGCGTCGTCGTCTGGTGAGCCACGACGATACCAGGTGATCTCCTCTGCCTCCGATATCGAAGACTCTCTTGGCGCCGAGGCAATGCCCGTGGCCGCCGGCAAGATGGCGGACGCCACACGGTCGACGGCCGGAGGCATCCCCGCAGAGGCCTCTGGGCAGTCGGACTCGTCGTCGTCCTCGGCCGAGGAGGGCAAGGCGCCATGGTGGACAATGGCAGCTGGCTGGGTGATGGATCGCCTGCCTGGCCAGGGCGCCGGTGGCGACGATGAGAACGACTTTGGAGACGGCAGTGCGTCGCCCGTGCCCGGCATCGGCGAGGACCTCACGCCCGAGCAGCGCCGCAAATTACCGGTCGGTGACATCGTCATCGGTGAGGATATTCCGCTCGAGGAAATCGCAGCAGAGGTGCGGAAGAGCTGGAAAGCCAGGGACGTACACGTCGAGACGCTCGTCAGGCAGCAGCTGGAGGCCAGGCAGCGCGAGTCTGAGCTGCCGCTGTTGGTGATCACGAGCGTCATGGCCACGAGTAGTGCTGTGCTGCTGAGCATCGTGCTGTACCGACTGATCAACCAATAGTATTTCATTCAACCGAATCATCGAGATCATTTGACTGATTTGCGAGACCTCGACGACCGCCTGGTCGTCGCTGCCGTTTCACTGGCGCTCCCACCCGCCGGCGCCTTTGACTTTTTCTTCGAGTCGACGGTCGTCGATGCCTTGCGGCCCCGCGAGCTCGGGGTCTTGGAACGGGCGGTGCGCTTGGGCACCGGTGCCTCGTCCCGGTCGTCGTCCTCTTCATCGATGGATCGTCCGGCACGCCGGGGCCGGCGGGGGGTCCGGGGAAGCGCGTTGAGAAAATCCGAGAGTGCAGAAAGGTTGAATCCCGCTCCGTTCGCCCGGATTCCTTGGATAATAAAGACGGAGGAGGCCGCCAGGGCGCTGACAACCGCCGTGACGATGTGCGTCATGTTGGCCTTGACGAGCTCGGCCAACATCTCAGTCATCTTCAGGAAGGGCTGCATGGTCGACGACACCGCGATTGTGGCCAGAGGATCCGTCGTTGCAACCGCCTCGCCATCATCATCGGTCGTCCCTGGCGTCGCCAGGGCGGAGCGCAGGTCGCCGGAATTGCCAGCTGGCTTCCGTTTCTTCCGGTCGGCCAGCTTCTTCTCGTGGTCGAGCCTCCGCTGGGCGCGGGCATGGATCTCCTCGGGGGACTCGGTCTGCGAGGGATAGTCCTCCAGGTAGGGGTCGGGGTCGCCGGGGTCGGCATCGTTTCCGTCAGCCTGGTCCTTGCCGTCGTCCTTGCCGTCGTCCTCACCCGTCACAATCGGCGTGATCACGACCTTGCCTCTCTTGGAAGGCACTTCGGTTTCCGGAACGATGGGGTCCGGCATCTCGTCAATCGGCACTTCCTTCGGCAGGTGTTCGTCGGTCAGTGGCGGGATTTCGTCCGGTGCGATCGGCTCGGGCTCGAAAGACTCTTCGGGGATATCGGCCGGCTCCTCCGGGACATCCTCGAGCACAACCGGCGGCAGGTTGACGGCTTCCTCTTCCGTTGTCGCGGTCTCGGTCTCAGTGTCGGGCTCTGCGACCTGCTCCTGCTCCTCCTGTTCGTCCTCCACCGGCACCTCGTCCGCCTCGTCATGCACGGCCGGTTCGTTCTCAGAGTTGGGTTCGCTTGCATTCCTGGCCGCCATGGCCTCCATGGCCTCGAGCTCTGCCGCATAAGGGTCTTCATACTCGTCGAGCTCCTCGCCGTCGGGCTTGGCGTCAGCGTCAACCTCCTCTTCGTTGGCTTCATCGTGTCCGTCGACACCACGATCGATAGCATCATCTCCACCATCATCTTCATCGTCCCCATCACCATCCTCGCCACCGCGCACGCCGCCGTCGTCCTTGATGGTGAGCATGGCGTCGTACGAGAGGGTGCCGCATTCGACCCCCTTGCTCGTCAGATCAAACACGCTCGAGCTGTGGATGGCGTTCTTGGCGAAGCACACCGCCATATCAACTGTCGATTTGCCGACACCCAAAGCGTTGGCTCGCAGTCTGTCGAACCTCCACGTGTCGGCGCTCGCCAGGAACGTCTTGGCGTCGGTTGCAACGCCCCCAACGTGCCCCACCATCGCAGGCACGTGTCTGTATCCTGCCATAGCCGATCTCTGCCCAACAATTCCGGCGGTCAACCCGGCGTGAAGGGCCTTGCGCGCCAAAATGCATGCGGTGGACGCCGACGCACAAGGGACCTTGGCGGTCGTCGTCGCCCAAGCGTCTCCACATGCCCCACTCACGAGCGCGAACGTGGCCTCGATTGAGCCTCTATACTCGCTCACCCGATGATTTCCCGAGTACTGCTTGTCGAGCGTCGACTGGAACGCATCGGCGTTCATGCCGGTGAAGCCGGCGACACCCGCCTGAACGATCGCGCCCACAACGGACACCCTGGTGACGGTCCACGCCGGGTTCAGCACCAGACAGGCGACGAACACCAGCTGGTAAAAGAGCGAGAACGGCCTGAAAAAGAACATGCGCTTCTTCCCCTTGCCGTTCTTGGACGCCTTGGGCGCCATGGCGGCAGGCGCCTGCATGCCCTGCTGCTGTGGCCGCAGTCCGGACTGCTGCTGGGGTCCACCCTGGCCCGGGACGAACGGCTTGGCCCGATCGAACGTTGGAGGAGCCGGGTTGAGCGCCCCACCCGGCGAACCGGGGTTCATCGGCTGGAACACGCGTCCCACTTGACTTCCCAGTGCCGGGTTGCCAGCCCGATCGAGGCTCTGCCGGGAGCCGTCGGCACTCCAAGGCTCCTGCGGCTCAGAGGTCGATGCGTCGTTGGCATTGAAACTTTGCGAGCTTCCCTGGTTGCTCCCCTGGCCAGGCATCCCGTACAGTTGTGGAGCACTCCCCCCGGCGCCCTGGCCCGCCAGGTTGGCCTGCTCGCCGGCGTCTCTTCCCGGCGGATACGACGTGGACTCCAGCTGGGAAGGCTGCTCGGATTGGTACTCGGACGGATACTCGGACGGGTACTCCTGTTGTTGGTAGCCTTGGGGGTATCCAGCTGCCCCGTATCCCTGATGCGACGGAAGCGATGGATCCACCTCGGCCGGGTAGTCTGCCTGCGCAGCAAACTCGGACGGATACTCAGACGGATACTCGGACGGATACTCAGACGGATACTCGGACGGATACTCCGACTGGTAGTCGGACGGATACTCCGACTGGTACTGGCCCGCTGGCTGCTGCTCGTTGGTCTGTCCTGCCTCGAATCCCTCATCCTTCGGCGCCTCGGCAACGGTATCCATCAGAGCGCTCAGACTGACCTTCCGCCTGTTCCCATCGTAGTTCTCTGCACCCTTGGCGTACAGAGCCTTCAGCGGCGACTCCTTGGCGATGGCCGGCGGCGGCTTCCGCTTGCCGGCCGGCTGCAAAGGTCCCTGCCCCGGCACATAGCCACCGTTTCCGTAGCCGCTGTGCTCGTTATGCTCCTGGGTATCATATTCCTGGGCATACCCGCCCGAAGCTCCGCCTCCGTACTCCCCGCCGTCTGTTGCACTCTGGTCGCCATACACCCGCCCCGTCTCGTTCGTCTCCTGGGATGGATACGGCGGGTACGACTGGTGAGGCGGCTCTTGGGGATACCCACCAGCCGCCGACTCCACATTATCGTCATCGGTCGGCATCTCCGCCGGCGCACCCCATCCTTCCGTCGTGGTCGTGGTCGCTGGGGGCGGCGCGGGAACGTCGGACGATGTCCGGCCGGGAGCCCCTTGCTGCTCGTAGCCGTCTGTCGACTGCCGCCTGCCCCATCCGTCACTTTGCAAACTCGACGTCCGGCTCACGTGCGACTGATCCAGCGGCGGCTTCTTCGCAGCCGGCGGGGGGACCATGCTCGGAAAGACCGGTTGCGGGATGGCGGCAGGAGGCGGTGCGTACTGGCCCAGGGAAGGAGCGGCAACAGGAGCAGGAGCAGGCGCAGCGGCAGGAGGAGCAGCCGGAATCCTGGTTTCGAACCCCCCAGACCCTCCCGGCCCTCTGGCCCCAAACCCGCCGACGCCCATCCCACCCACGCCAAAGCCTCCCGGCAGCCCCATACTCGGAGCCGGCGGCGGCGGCGGCGGCGCATACCCACCGCTCAACCCACTAGGCCGCAACTGCTCCACGCTCCGACGAGACTGGTGAGACTGGTGTGCGTTCAACGACGAACTCCGCTCGAGTCGATTTCGATCTGCCCCGCCGAAAAAACCGTCCGGACGAGGGCTCTCCGGGTCCCCATAGTCCCCGGACCTGCCACCGTACGGCGGCGGACCTTCACCCAACATACGTATCGCCTGCGAAGCGTGCTGTCCCGCGTGTCTGTCAAATTACTCCCACCAACCGGGATTCTTCGAGTCGGGAATTTCGTTCCCTACACTACACTGCTGCGCTCGACGAAGGACGACGGATGACGTGTATACGTGTGTGTGAGCATACGTCGTCGTCGTGTGTGTGTGGGGGGGGGGAGAACGAGGAGGAAATGTCGGGATCGATCGACTGCTCAACGACTGATTCGTCTGATTTTCCTCGCGGTCTTCCGGCGTCGGAATGGTCGTACAGGCCGCGAGAACGAGGGAACGGGGTCCTCTGCAATACGTACAGCGTGTTAACAAAGTGAAGTTACCACAGAAAGAGCATCCTCGGGCCTTCTCGCTCTCACTCGCTGCTGGCGCCGAACCCGGTCGTATTGCCCTTCAGAACCGTCTCGAGTCTCCGACAGACGATCGTGACTGCGGCCGCGTAGCTCTCGCTGCGTTCCACACGCTTGATCCACTTGAGCACGGCGGCCGGGTCCGTCTCGTCGAAGGGTTGGTTGGCCCAGCACGTGTAGGCGTGGGCCGCGCCGGCCTCTGCAAACGCCTTTGGAGGGACCCCGGTTCCCGCCTCGAGCCGCGACGTGGCGTTGTGTACGCCGACGTGACGATACATGATGGAGTTGTCGCCCGTTTCCGGGGTCTGCTGCGATGGATCCACCATTGTTTGTTTGTTCGTACAATCGGTGTGCCTGTTGAAGACCGGCGACGAGACCCAACACAAGTAGGTACACGACTTTGTATACATGTAGTAATCTTTTTGTTCGTTAGTTACCTCATCATCATCGCAAATCGCGCATCGCGCGAACGTCACGCGCCGTAGATGCTCGAGCTCATCTGCCAGATCTGGAGGATGTTGTCTTCGGCGACGCTTGCGACCACCCAGTCGTCCTGCTCGTTGAACGAAAAGTCACAGATCTTCGCCGTGTGTCCTCCGTGGACAAACATGAGCTCGGGAGCGCCATCCTCCGCTTCCTCCGGTGTCTGCTCGTCTCCGATGCGGCTCAGGTCCCAAATCATGAGCCTCCTGTCGGCCCCCGACGACGCCAGGATCGTCTCGTGCTTGGGGCTCCAGCTGACCTGGAAAATCTCCTCCTTGTGGTTCTCAAACGTGTGCAGCGCGCGCCCCATGTTCCTCACGTCCCAAAGCGCCACCGTCTTGTCCGCGGAGCCGGTCGCCAGAATGTGCTGGTTGAACGGGTTGAAGGACAGGCAGTTGACCTCTGCCTCGTGGGCCTCGATCTTGGTGGTGAACGAGTTCGCGCCGCCCTTTCGGAGATCCCAGAGGCACATCTGCTTGTCGTCGCCGACCGAGCCGAACACGTTGGCGTCCTTCGGGTGCCAGGCCACGTCCTCGACCACGCCGACGTGTCCCGTGAACTTGTTCAACGCGGCCAGCTCCGAGCTGGCGTCCGGCAGCCCCTTGATATCCCACACGCAGATCTGCGAATCGTCGCTCCCGGAGAGCAACATGCCCTCCGTGATAGCGCTCCACGACAGCCCGTAGCCCTCGTTGCTGTGCCCGGTCAGCTTGATGTCCGGCTTGCAGATGCCGTCCGAGTTGGGCTTGGACGGGTGCTTGGAGTAATCAAAGACGTAGACGTCCGCAGACACGGTCTTCGTAGCCACCAGAAAGTGGTTCTGCGGGCACGAGCGCGCGCGATTCACCTCCCCGCGGTGGTTAATCTGCTGCACGATCTGGATCCGCCCGTTGGTGCCCCCGAACCCACCGACCTCCCCAGACTCGTCGTTGTACCCGCGGTTATCCGTCTCGCTGTCCTCAAGCGGCAGCGCCACCTCAGCACGCATCAAGTAGTTCTGCTCTCCCTCGCTCGTATGCGTCCCCAGGATCAACTGCTGCTTCGAATACCCTGCCTCCTCATTGCGCTCCTTCACGGGCAGCCACTCCACCGTCAGCGACGGCCACTCCAGCGCGTGCGCGACGACAAGATCATACAGAAACGGCGTGTTCTTCTTCCAGATCTTGTACTCCTCGTTGAGCAGCCTAGGTAGGCGGGGCGAGGGCGAGCGAGCGTGGGTGAGCGAGCGTGGGTGAGCGAGCGAGGGAGCGAGCGTAGCAAGTCGTCGTCGGTGATCGATTCGAATCGATCGTTTCACGCGCGCCGGGCTGTTTGAACAGCCCGACAATTACGGCGGGTACGCGTCTGCCGAGCGTTCTGTACGCGCACAGGACCGGCGCGCGGGACATGGACGAGGCAGCATGTGTGTGATAACGGGAAGTCCATCCAAATCCGAATTTCAAACGCTCGGGCCCAGGCGCAAAAAATACACCCGTACGTACCTCGCCTCGGCCTCTTCTGGATACTCCGTGTCGACTCCGGGTGCCATGGTGGTGACTGACTCGGACGATCGGCTACAGAATTTTTTTTTTTGTGTCCCCGCGGGCAGTTCGAAACCGTCCCTTCGTTCGAGAATCAATTGGTCGTCGCCGATCTCGCCACTGCCGTCGACGCGACGTGTGGACACACGATGGGGAATGCGTGGAGCACGCCAAACGTCCCGCCGAGTCGGCGGCCGCAAGAAGGGGAAGGGGAAGGGGAAGGGGGAGATGCACGGCGACCCACCAGGTCGTCGGTGGACGACTGTCCGGTGCTCACCAGGAACAACAAGAACACCAGCACCAGCACCAGCGCGGGCGCGGGCGTGCAGTACAACGTGTACAACCAGCGGATAGACGCGGGCGCCATGGAGCGCGCCATGGCGACCACCGGCCAGCAGTATGTGCTGGACCCGCGGAACAACATGCCGGTGGCGGCGAACCAGGCACCGTTTCCGGGTCAGAAGGCACTGCTGTCGACGGACCGAGTCGACAGCAATATTCCCAAGGGCGGTACGGACGGGACCTGGGTGTATCCGAGTCCGCAGATGTTTTACAATGCGCTCAAGCGGAAGGGCAAGGGGGACGACGTGGAGGAGCGGGATATGGAATCTGTCGTGCACGCGCATAATACGATGAATGAGCTGACTTGGAGGGAGGTTGCCGCGTGGGAGATGTTGCACCGTCGGGAGTGCGGGCAGCCGACGCTGATGCGGTTTCTGGGGAGGCCGGACGATTACAGTCCGCTGGCGAGAATACGGCAGTATTTCGGGGACGGGGCGCTGCCGTTCGATCGGCATGATTGGTATGTTGATCGGTGCGGGAAGGAGGTGCGGTATGTGATCGACTTTTACTTTGACGACGACAGGGCGGGGAGTCCGGATGCGTTCTCGTTGGTGGTGCGGCCGGCGTTGGACGGGCCCGGTGCGGCCTTGGATCGGGTCAAGATGGGTATCTACGAGCTCTGTGCTCGGTGGGGGCTGCCGTGTCCGGTGACGGGCGTGGCGAGGGGCGAGGGCGAGGGCGAGGGCGAGAGGCCATGATGATGACGCCGATGACGTGTCACAGAAGAAAAACAAAACAAGCACTTGTCACTACTACTTGTCACGCTCAGTACATACATACTTGTATATCATACTGCGCGTCAAACGATGCAGCCCCGACGGCGCGGCGCGGCGCGCGGGGCGGTTTTGGTGTTGCAGATGGTCCTCCTCGCGATCAGTGCCACCCTTCTTCTTGCTCGCCCGGAGAAGGAGAGCAAGAAGTATATCGAGGACTCGAGGCGCTTTCCAGGGTGGCGTGGTACGCTTCCGTTGTCGACGAGGCCCACCTTTACCGTGAGCAACTCGATCGATGGCGGTCGGAGGAACGGGTTTGTGCCGTCCACCCTCGACGCGGGGTTCAAGTCGGCTGCCGACGACGACACCGTGCTGTGGTCTGGGAGAATCGAGCAGATCTCGTGGGAACCCCGGGCGTTTGTTCTGCACGACTTTCTGACTGACGAGGAGTGTGCGCATCTGATCAAGCTCGGGTCGCCGTCGCTGAGGAAGAGCACGGTGGTCGACTCCAAGACGGGAGGGTCGGTCGACAGCGACGTGCGGACGTCTTCGGGCACGTTTCTGGCGTACGCGCAGGACGATGTGGTGGCGGGGATCGAGGAGCGGATCGCGCATGTGACGATGCTGCCGTATGAGAACGGGGAGTCGCTGCAGATCCTCAAGTACGTCAACGGACAGGAGTACAAGCCGCACACGGACTATTTCCACGATTCCGTCAATGCGGACCCAGCACATGGCGGGCAGCGGATTGCCACGGTGCTGATGTATCTGTCGACGCCGGAGGAGGGCGGCGAGACGGTGTTCCCGCACGCAAATGGGGACCCGGTCAGCGGGGACGAGTGGTCGGAGTGCGCCAAGCAGGGGCTGGCGGTGAAGGCGATCAAGAGGAACGCGCTGTTCTTTTACGGTATGAAGCCTGACGGGAAGACAGACGTCAAGAGCACGCACGGTAGCTGCCCAACGCTGAAGGGAGAAAAGTACTCCGCGACAAAGTGGATTCACGTTGGGGCGTTTCACAAAGGGGGCGGCGTTGCGTTGAACCGCGCCGGAGGCTCTGGCGACTGCAAAGACAGGCACGATCTGTGCGCCGAGTGGGCAGATATCGGCGAGTGCGATAAGAACCCGTCGTACATGAGAGAAGAATGCATGCTGAGTTGCGGGCTTTGCGGCCAAGAGTCTTGATTCAATCAGTAACACTGGGAAATCCGAGCCCTTGGAGCACCCGGCTCGGCCCCAACCGCTTGAGGTCGTCAATCTCCGCCTGCGTCCCGAGGAAAAAGCTCCCCGCGAACCCCATTGCGTTCGCGCCAACAGACTCGACAAACTCCGCCCGCCGCGGGATCACCATGAGATACTCTTTCGTCAGCAGCAGATTATAGGAATCATCTCGGGTCCACACGCCGCGCAGCCGGGCCTCCAACCCGTCCAAGATCGCCTCGTACGCCGCGTGGACGTCCGACGGCGTCGCATCGACCACGCTCCGGACCCCGTGCGTGAACGGCAGCGCATCGACGGAAACGGTCGCCGACGCGTCGGCGTCGCTCGAGGCCGACAACGCGGCACGAATCAACCCCTCGAACGGCGACCCCATCCCGTTCATCAGGGGCAACGGGACGCACTGGATGTGCTTATGCGGCTGGCTCGCCCCCGACAGCGGCCCCCGGTTGAAGAACGCCATACCGCCCTCGACGCCCTCTCTCTCCCCCTGCATCCCCCGCACGACCATCCAAGTCGCCTCAAAGTCCGCCGCGCTCAACGGCACCTCCTGCTCCTCAAACGCGTCCGTTATAACAATCACGTGGTGCGGCGTGATGTTGAACTTGTTCAGCACCAGGCTATGCGTCGGCGTCAGCTGCATCACGTACAGCTCCGGATCCGGTGGCAGGAACGGGTTGTTCTTCATCTTCTCTTCCCGCTTGGCGGCAGGTTTATTGCTCGCATTCTTCGGCTTTTCCCGCAACCGCCGCGCGACTTTCACGATGTACGACAGCGGCGGCAGGGTTGACGACAGTCCCGCCGAGGTGTCTTCGTACAGCTCCGTGTCGGTCTCGGTGAACGACGACGCCTGGGACGCCTGTGCCGCGTCGTATCGATTCGTTATCTGCTCCCAGATGCTCTGTGCCGCCGTCTCCCGTGTCGCGGCCGTCATCTTCGGCCCCGTCGTCGGCCTCGTCCCCGTCTCTCGGCCAGCGATCGGGCGCGGGGCGAACGGTCGCTCCCGCCCAACGGGGGCCCGTAGCGATGACGGTGACGGCGACGATGACGGGAACGCACCGTGCCCTATCCTGATCCCGATCCCGATCCGAGAGCACACACGCAAGAGCTTCAGAGAACCCGCGACCGTCACGGCCGAGCGCATCTCCGCGAACTCGAAAACTCCCAGAAAAAATGTCTCTGGGGCCACCGTCAGAGCCCCCGGGGACGATGTCGGTCTCCTCGACGCTCGCTCGGGAGCTCAAGGACATCCTGGAGGCGCTGAGGGAGCGCAAAAAGAAATCCCGGAAGGAAGCACTCGACAAGTTGAACGTGGTCTTTTCGAACGAGGGCTCGGTTGCGCAGCTCGACGCCCTCACGTTTGGGGTTCCGCCGAGGGACCAGAGGACGCTCGGGTATGCGACCGAGTACGTGTCGTGGACGGCGATCCTCACGGCGTTGATGGACGGCGTGCAGGAGGACGTGTCTCGGTCGCTGAACAAGGGGGTACCACCGGATTCGATCTACTCGCAGGTCGTGCGGATGGTGGTGAACAAGGCGACGGGGCAGCGGGAACGGACGCTCTATTCGATGCTGGAGCCGGTGTCGCTGAACTTAATGTCTCATCTGTCGTTCATATTGGAGCGAACGTTTGCGTTCCGGCAGTCGTCGCAGGTGTACAATGACTACTCGACCACGCTCAAGTTCCTCCTGGAGAACGACAGGTACGACAGGTACGATACGTACAGGAAGTACGACGCGGCCGATCGGGGATCGGTCTGTGCGTTCTCGACGTATTGCATGGATGCGGACGACTTTGCGTCGACGCTCAAGCCCCTGTGCAAGATGATCCTGCAGAACGTGGACGGGTCGCGGGAGGACAACGCCACGGCGAGCTTCATGGTGAAGGATTTGACGGTGCTGCGGTCAGTGCTGGCGCATATGAAGTACGATATGGAGCCTGAGACGAGGGCGATGCTGATGGAGATTCTGCGGCGGTTCGGGCAGGGCGGGAATCTGCGCGAGTGGACGTCGAGGATATGCAACGAGGTCGTGGGGCTGTGCGTGCAGACGATGTTATATTGCCGAGGGGACGCGATGCATGTGCTGGCGGAAATAACGGAGCAGTTTCATCACTCGGCGATGCTATTGCTGCGGGAGGGGAACCCGGAGGGGCGGGAGGCGGCGCTGGTGTACTTCCGGGCGGCGACGAGGCTTGAGTTGCTCGAGTTGCGGCACGTCAAGGACGTCGTGGACTGGTACCAGGGGATCGATCTGGACGGTAGCTGGCTTCGGAGTCCGGAATGTGCAGAGTACGGGTTCAATCGCGAGCAGAGTCTGCTGGCGTTGTTGTTGGCAGACTTGGAGGTGAGCATGTACCGGCGGCTGTCGAGGGACGCGTTGGCCGGCTTGGATTTGGACTCGGAGCTCGACGTCATGATGGGGATCAATGGCCACGGGTCCAACGCGACTGCAAATGCGACAGCGATGGGGCGGAAGCGCAAGCGGCAGAACCGGCGGCTCGGGTTCGACCTGGTGTCGGACGCTGTACGGCAGCCAGCGGCGCTGGGGCCGGTCGCGTGTATGTTCCTGCTCAAGCACGGCAGCTGCCTCGCGAGCAAGGATTTCGAGGGCGCCTGTGGGATGATCGCGGACGAAGTGAAAGGCGCGTTGCAGCACTCGTTCGTGTCCGAGCACGTCAAGCCGGACGTCGTGTGGATTCTGCGCATGCTGTACGCCGCAGTGGTCACCGAGTCGTCGCGGGCGGCGACGGACGACAGCCGTACGACGACGAACGCGCACAGCTCTTTGGGCAGCGCCATATCGTTCCTCATCCAGCAGTTCAAGGTGTTGTCCAGCTATCCGGTCACGCGGGACGTGGTCAAGATGATCGTCATCGCGGCCCTGCCGCGGCTCCACGACTCCATCAGGCTGGGCAACAGCAGCTACGCGGCCGATTCGTTCAGGCAAGAGCTGCTGTCGGAGACACCTTCGGCGATGTCTATCGTTCTGGTCACGCTGCTGTTGCGGTACAAAAAGCTTTCGACGCTGTCCAAGCCGGTGGTCTGCCTGTACATTGACTGGATCACGAAAGCGGTGACCTTGCAGGGGTCGCCGGCCGGCCCGGTATCGAGCGACGTGGTGTGCACGGCACTTTGCACGCTCATGTTCGGCGGAGATACCACAGGCGTTCTCGAGGTGGAGGGTCACGTTGCCGCCCTCGAGGATCAATATCGGTGGTGGCGAGAGACGGACGTCGACCTGGGCGTCGACGACCTGCCGCCCGTCAGCAGCTGGAGCATGTACGGCGCATTGAGATCGCCGCGATCGACTGGAATGACAACTGCCTTCGCATCGAATGCGGTGGCTTCACCCGCGTCGCAGCACGCCGTGGTCGCCGTGGACGGGGCCGTCACGTACCTCCGGGACGTCCTGGAGACCATCCTCGAGTCGTGCGTGCTCGAGGACGACACGCTGAACGTTTCCACGCTCTGCTTGGACCTAATGTCCCGCGTCAACAAGGGCGATCCTCGATCGGGAGACGTGGACATGGCCGACGGCGGCGGCGACGCCGGCGGCGGCCACGCCATGCGCTTTGGCTCGCTCCAGTCGTTCATGTCCAAGTGTATCGCGTGGATTACGACGCGTGTGATGACATGTTCGACGCTTCACAAGTCGAACTATGGGCCTATATCGAGGTTTGCGGACGCCCTGTCGAGGCTTTGCGAGAGCGACAAGGAAGAGGTCCGGGGCATCGTCGCCGACCTCCCGTCGCTGGAAGATGCCCTCAACAACAGCATGGCCGCTAAGGGAGACGAAGACGACGGCGTTGGTCGTGTCAGCCAGCCTCACGGCAGGAGCGGGCCGATAACTGGCGGCGCCAGGGACCGCAGCGATACCGACCGGCGGATTCCCATGCTGCAGTGGTACCTCGATGTGCTGGAGCGGACCAGCTGCTACAACCCCGCCCGGGCGCTCGAAGACCTGTCCATGTGCTACAAGTACTTTACGAAGAACAAGTACTTCTTGCCCCTCGAGGTCCGGGTGCGCATGGCCGCCTTGGAGTCGTCGTGCATCCTGAGCACGCTGGCGCTCGGGGACGTGCCGCCGCCGGGACTCCCCGAGGAGGTGCACTTCCTCGAGCGGGAGAAAGGCCTCTTCTCGTACGACCACGAGTTCGTCTTCCGCAACGGGATATTTGAGGGTATTCTGCTGCGCGGATTCGCGATGGTCAAGCAGGCGAGCTTCCTGGGGGACACCAAGGCCGCAAAGGTGTGCATGTCGTCCGTCTCCAGCCAGCTGTTCCAGCTGATCGAGGAGTCCATCACCGTGAAGACGTCGGCCTTCGATCGCATCATGGTAGCTGATATGATCGTTGGCCTGATGGAGGTCGACTCGTCGCTGGTGCCGGGCGCGATGTTCGAGCCCTTGGTCGAGTGGCTGGCGACCCTCATCGTCGACCGGTACTCGGTGCGGGTGGCGGCCGCCTCGATTCTCCCGCGGCTTTTGGATTTCTTCTCTGACCCGAGGATGCTGTTCCAAAAGATACTGGAGATGCTTCCTCTGCAGTCGAACCAGGACGAGGACAAGATTATCCCGATCGACTGCGACCTGGACGAGCTGCTGCGGACGGTCGTCCTCACCCTGGGCACCGTGGCGTCAAAGATCCCGGCTTTGGAGCTGATTTGCGTCTCTTGTTTGATCCAAGAGCTTCAGTACGAGGGCGTCGGGATCGATAACGGGGACGGGCTCGAGGGCGTTGCGATGAACGAAGCCACGATGGACGCGCTCCGGTACATCGCCGAGTCCCTGGGATACGACTCCGTGAAGAGCTACCTGACCGTCATGTCGCGGTCTATTGTCGTGCACATGATGCAGGATCCAAAACGGGCCGTCTTCTGCATGGAAAAGTACCTCCTGGCTTGTCGCCTGGCGGGTGCCGATGGCGTTCCGGGCAAGGAGGTGCTGCTGGCGTTCCTCGTTTACCACCGGTCCGCGACGGGCGTCAACTCCCTCATGGAATACGTCAAAGTGAAGCACTTCCCGCTGATCCTCCGGCAGAGTATGGGCGATGTGTGTGCAGCGCACTTCTTCGCCTCTGGTGCGCACCACGCGGATATCGACGCCTTGCTGTCGGGCGTGTCCAACAACCTCACCTCGATGGCCTCGCTGCTCCGCGCGGACCTGGACCTGGAATCTCTCATGGCCGGTATCTCTGACGAGATCATCATCAATACCATCGGTCACGGGAGCAGCGAGTTCGACACCCAGCAGGGCGCCGAGGAGTCCAAGGTGTTCACGAAGGAAGTGTGCGCCGTCAAAGACCTCGCCGAGCGCCTTGCGTTGGACGGCCATCCTGGGGGGTCAATGCCGCGACCCGTGGACATTATGATGCTACTGATGGGCGTCCAGCGAAAGATAAGCGACTTCAAGCATCCCAGGCACAAGGTCCAGGCGGTCAGGGCCGCCACGTGCGCCATCCTGTACGTGAAGCCCTCGCTGGACAATCCCGGCATTCTGCGGCAGGCGCTCGCGATCGTGTCGATTCTGATGCGATACACGACGACGAGCGAACCCGCGTGTGAGATCCTCGTGCACGTGATCGACCACGTGGTGTGCCTCCAGAAGGCCGCCGACTACGAGAAGCTGATCCAGACCATCGGCATCACCCTGCCGACGATCATGTCATACATGTGCGATTCGTACTACGCATCGACTCATGCGTCTCCGGAGTCCCCCGAGAGCCCCGAGCATCACGTGGTGCGGTGCATCCGGTACCTGATGCTCAACCGCGCCAAGCCGTACGTCTTCCTGCGCAAGCACACCACCGTCCTCGATCCTCGCATCGACAAGATGCTCGGCGAGGACGGCTCTCTAGGCGCCGGAACGTCTGTCAAGAACTACTTGGACGCCTTCGGGGAGCTCGTCAGCCTTCTGTCTCCGTCGACCCGGCTCGAGTACATCACGCTGATCCGGCAGAAGATGACGGAGCGCCCCCGGGCCGACCCGCTCAACCCGCCCACGCCAGACTTTATCGCGGAAAAGTCTCTGTGGAAGATCGTGCACGCCGCGTCGCTCAACCAGGACGACCGGTGTCTCGTGGATTTCGCCGGCCAGCTGGTGTCGTACTTTGGGCCGCTCAAGCCCAACGTGCTCAGCTTCAACCCGTCTCAGTACGGCGCGCTGACTGAGCGCCATGAGACACCCGGAAGGCTCACTCTAGCTTCCGCAGTCGACATCCTGGAAATTGACACGTATCGTGGCGCGCTGCTGTTGCTCTATGACTATCTGGTCGAGGACGACTCCCAAGCGGCGGCCGAGGCGTTCGTGATCCTGCAGGAAATCTTGTCGACGAACTCGGGGGTCTCGGCATTCAACATGCTCGATAATATGGTCCAAGAGCATCTCAATCTGTTCTTGCAATCCAAGATGGGGGACCCGGACGAGGAGGACGGGTCGGCGTTCTCGATGGAGCTCAACGACCGCCTGTGGAAGCTGGACGGCGGCCCGGGTGGCTCGACGGGCGATACTCGAGCTTCCGTCTCTGGAGCACAGGCTATCCATTCGGCGCGGTACGATGAATGGATAACGGGCATCGGGCACGACGTCTTGTCCAAGTCGAACAACACCGTTCTGACGTCGTGCGCCAAGCTGGCCAAGATGAGGGCGAACTTCGTCGAGGTGCTCCTGCCTTTGGTCTTCGTTCACATATCTTTGGACAAGGACGCGTCGGCCAAGGTGGCGACGGTGCTCGGCAACCTGATCACGGAGCACGTCCTGCCGCACTTCGGGACGTATCCAAAGGCGGCCAACGTGTTGCTTCGGGTCCTGCACTCGCTGCGGCGCTTGTACAACGTGGATAAGGAGGCCGCAGAAAGCGGTCAGGCGAGCGATCTACCATCCCCGTGTCTGTCGTGGAAGACCATGTACTGGGTCACCGTTGACTACTTGGCGCTGGGCGAGGCGTGCGTTGCCAGCAGGTCGCTCTACAGCGGGATCATCTTCGGGGAGATGTGGAGGGAGGCCAGAATCAGCAAAGCCAAGTCGGCCGAATTCCAACGGTACGAGAGACTCATGCAAGAGCTGTACGCGCTGCTGCCAGAACCGGATGGGCTGTACGCCCTGACCCGCGCGAATGACGCAATGTCGCAGCTGCGCCGGTTCGAGCGCGAGGGCGACTGGGCCAGGGCGATGGTCATCTGCGACCTGGCCCTCCAGATGGAGGAAGAAAATCCGGACGTACCAGTGCTCAACATTCCGCGAGAGCACGCACTCAGCTGCATGCGTCGCTGTTTGGGCAACTTGGGATCATCGTACCTGATGGCGGGGCTCGGGGGAATCGAGGGGATGGGCATGGGCGAGTCTCACCTCGACGCTGCTCCGGGGGCGGGGCTCAACCGTATAACAGGTACCTCGGCACTCTGTCAGTCGCTATCTGGCCCCATTTTCGGCCCGAAACCGGCCGTGACGGCGCCGTCTCCGGCTGCAATCGCGCTCGGCGAGTGGTACCCCATGCAGTCGTCCAACGACTCGGCGGGATCCGAGGCCGCCGACCCGCAACTCGCATCGGCAATGAAGCACTTCAGGATCGGATACGCGGGTGGATTCACCGAATCGCTGCATTCGGTTCGGAACGAGGTCATCGGCCTCCTGGCCTCTGCCTCTCGCGAGACGACGGCGGATCTGAACCCGCTGATCGTCAAGGCTCAGATGGCCGAGTGCATCGCAGAGGCCTGGAATATCAAATGGCAGGTGGATCCGAAGGAGCGAGACGCGGAGGTGGACGCCAACGTCGCCTCCTGGAAGCTCCGCGAGGCCGTCGCGGGCGCTGGCTGGAGGTTCTCTCTCGACATGCCGATCAAGGATCTGAGGAACGAGCTACTCCAGATTATCGGCCGCGAGGACCTGAAGGCACATTGTCTGCTCGATATCGCCGTGTGCGCGCGCAAGGCAGACAGGAACGGCCAGGCCCTGGGCGCGCTCTCGCGCTTTCGGCGGTCCCTCGAGACGAGCCAGCGCGCCGCCAGGAGCAGCTCGGAGCACTGGTCGCACGCGTACCGCGTGAGCGAAGCAAACTGGCGCATCGAGGAGGCAAAGAACTTGTGGGCTCAGAAGCAGCGAGATGCGGCCATCAACTCCCTGTTGGCCAACTCGATGAGCATCATCAACGACGTCGAGACAAACAAACGGGAGCTGGACTCTGACAACATCGTGTCGGTCGCGTATCTCAACTGTCTTTTGGCAAAGTGGATGGCCATCACACAGACAGAGAGCTCGCAGACCATCCTGGACACGCTCGCCGAGACCACCCAGGCGATCGAAACGACCGACTGGGCCGCCGCCGACCCGGCCACTTCGGACAAGGCGTGCCGCATCTTCTACCGGATGGCCTCATACGCCAACCAGCTTCGCAACGAGATCGCACAGCGGAAACTGTCGGTCGAGTGGGTGAAGGCGAAATCGATCCTGGAAAAGAACAAGCGGGAGATGGAGGAGATCGAGTCGAAGCTCGAGGGCTCCAAGAAGCAGTCCAGGGACCAACAGATCCTGCTTGTCTCGAAGTCGAAGCTGAACAAGACGATCGTGGAAGACGCCCAGGCGATCGACTCGGCCGAAGTCAACGAGCTCGAGTACGACACTCTGGCGATCCGCCACTACTGTCTGTCGCTGCGGCACGGAAGCAGGTACGACCTCCCGGCGACGTTCCGGCTGGTGGATAGGTGGCTGTCCCCGCGGCCCCAAGATCAGAGCGACCAGGTCAACCTCGTATTCAGAGAAGAGTCCGCAGACGTGCCGTCGCACAAGCTCATGGCGCTCGGCTACCAGCTCGCCTCCCGGCTCAGCGACTCGAGGAACAAGGACACCGAGTTCTCTCTGTTCCAGGACAACCTCAAGGCGACATTGTTCAAGATGGCGAAAGAACACCCGTTCCACATGCTCCCGATCCTCTTTGCACTGAAGAACGGCGACAAGACCAAGGACTTCCCCGGCTCCCGTGGCGGCACCGGAATGGCCTTCCAGGCAAACGCGAGCCGCATCGCCGCCGCCTCGGCACTGATCGACAAGGTGCAAGGCCTCGACCAGAGGATGAAAACCATCGTCAGCGAGCTCGACTGCGCCACCCAGGGATATATCGAGATCGCGATGAGCGACTTCGACTCGAAGGCCAGGTTGGCACCGTTCCCGGCCAAGTGGCGCCGCAAATTCTGCAAGGAGCTCTGCCACATCCCACTCCTCTCCGTGTTGCTCCCCTTCGATCTGACCCTCGCGTATGACGACCTTCCCACCATCGCCTCGATCGACGAGAAGATGTCGTTCCCTGGTGGCATCAACAGGCCCAAGCTGGTCACGATCGTCGACAGCCGGGGTCAGACCCGCCGCCAGCTCGTCAAGGGTAAGGACGATCTGCGTCAGGACGCCGTCATGGAGCAGTACTTCCGCATCTGCAATGCCTTCTTCCAGGAGGCAAAGTCCACTGCTTCGAGGAACCTCGCCATCGGCACGTACTTTGCGCTCCCGTTCAGCCCGAGCTCGGGTCTCCTCGAGTGGATCGACGACACCGAGAGCCTCGAGGGTTTCATCACGGACGGCAACAGGAAGTACCATCGACTTAGGTCGGAGGTGTTCGTGAAGCTGGCCGAGGTGCAGTCCCGCAAGGGCTACGACAAGGTCCCGCTCAAGGTCAAGCTCGATCTCTTCAAGCGGTGCGTCGAGGAGCTCGGCCCCCCTCGCATGGGTCGCGTCTTCCTCCGACGCTTCGCCGACCCCGGCAGGTGGTTCGAGGCCCGCCTCGCGTACACGCGGTCCGTCGCCGTCAACAGCATGGCCGGCCACATCATCGGCCTCGGCGACCGCCACCTGTCCAATATCCTGCTCAGCAAAGCGACTGCCGACGTGATTCACATTGACCTCGGCATCGCCTTCGAGCAGGGCAAGCTCCTGAGTACCCCCGAGCAGGTACCGTTCCGACTCACCCGCAACATGGTCGACGCGATGGGTGCCCCCGGCGTCGAAGGCGTCATGCGCCGATGCTGCGAAGAAGTCCTCCGCGTTATGCGAAAGCACAAGGACCCCATCGTCACCGTCCTCTCTGTGTTCATCCACGACCCACTCTACTCCTGGTCCCTGTCGCACGAACGCATCGGCAAGAGCGGCAAGACCCAGCAAGCGGCAGAGGGCTCTGGGAACGACGGCGACGGGGGCGACAACGACAACGGGAGCGAAGTGGACGAAGGCAACGTCTCTGCGACCAGGACGCTCCTGGTCATCAAAGATAAACTGGAGGGAATCATCGGCGGCGACACCACGGCCCGCGGCGTCGAGGGGCAAGTCCAGCACCTACTCAGCGAGGCCGTCCAAGAGGAGAACCTGTGCAGGATGTGGCGAGGCTGGCAGGCGCACATTTAAGAACTGCTGAGTCACAGCATGGCGAAGAGGAAAAAGAAGCTTCTGCTGTCTGACTTGTTCCCGGAATCGGCCGCGGAGCGGGAGGTGGCGGGGGAGGAAGAGAGGGAGTAGCCGGCGAGGAAGATGCAGCGAGTGGAGTGAGGGGTGGGAGAAGGAGTGCTTCCCCTACCTGGAGACCGGTGGTCTTTTCCAGCGGGGCAACAGGGACGAGGCCCAGTGGGACGCGATCCTGGAGGCCGTGAAGCTGTTCAAGCGGACCCACGGCAGGTTCCCGAGGAGGCGCGGTGGCGATGCGGACGAGACGAGGCTGTACAACTGGCTGCAAGCCAACATGGACACCACCTCCCACATCTACACCCAGGAGCGCGCCAACAAGCTCGTCCTCGCCTTCGGCGACCGCTGGCAGTCCGAGTGCTTCCCCAATGATGAACAAAACCAACGAATTTTTGACGTTGTGGGATCTCTCCGGCGGTCTCTCGTATCGATATATCCACATTGTCACGTAGCACAGCCGAGAACGCCGCTGGCTGTCCCAGGTCTGAGGTCGAGGCCTCGTTTCATGCAAGGCTGATTGAAGAATGGCGAGTTTCCGGCGTCGCCTGAAGAATAAACGCATCCCAGAGGGCTTTGACATGATCGAAGATGTTATTGAGGACTTTGAGGCACAGATGCGGGATGCCGTGAACGAAGAGCACGAAGGGAAGCGGAAGAACGAAGGCAACTGGAAAATCCACCGTACGCAACTTGAGCTCGACCGCCGAGTAGTGCCCTGACGCTCCGACGCTCTGACGCTCTGACGCTCTGACGCTCTGACGCTCTGACGCTCTGACGCTCTGACGCTCCGACGCTCCGACGCTCCGACGCTCCGACGCTCCGACGCTCC
>Ga0181582_10000792_pt1 | contig 23401 bp, 13 predicted proteins | sample 071ome_32_FD_132438 | JGI IMG/M metagenome (GOLD analysis project Ga0181582, IMG submission 132438) | Coastal salt marsh microbial communities from the Groves Creek Marsh, Skidaway Island, Georgia - 071405AT metaG (megahit assembly) | ecosystem: Environmental > Aquatic > Marine > Intertidal...
AACTCGTCGTCCGAGGTAACCGACACGCTCCAATCATCTTCGTCGCTCTCGTCGCTTTCCACCGAGCTCACCGTCCTCGACAGCCCCGCCAGGTCGTTCCCGATGCTCTTCGTGATGCGTCGCATCCGCTGCTGGGCCATCTGGACCAGGTCCTTGTTCGTCGGCACGTGCCGTATCCGCCCCTTGTCCTCGAACCCCGTGCTCCCAAAGATGAAGTCCAAGAAGTTCAGATACTTGCCCCCGAACACGTCGCGACGCTGTCCGTCGTGGTCCGAGTAGCAGTGGCAGATGGCCGCCGCCGCCACCGAGAACAGCGCCACGTCTGGCCGCAGCCTGAACCCCGACGACCCTGGCTGCCTCGGCGAGATGTACCCCCACAGCACCAGGCATTTCCCGAGTCCCTCGATTGCTCGAATCAACGCGTACACGCTCAGCTCCATCCGCCGACTCTTCTTCTCTACCAGCAGCGCCAGCCCCGCCACCCACACGCTCGACGCCACGGTCGTACCCGAGGACCGGCCGCGCCACTGGAACGCCATGCACATGCTCCTCCACGCCACCGTGCAAAACAGAGACAAGAACAGCGAGCTCCGCAGCGTCCCCTTGGCAATTTTCGGCCAGAGCACCTCTGGCTCGGAAAACAGCCGCTGCCTGTGGATCAGCAGTGCAGGCACGATGTACACCTGCGGAGAGCGAGTGAGCGCGAGCGCGGGCGTGAGCACATTTCAAGGCAGGCACCCCCACGCGCACGTCAACCGAGTTCAACACGCACGGGCAGATACACCGGGATCGCTCTCGCAAACGCCTGGGGCAAGAACCCAAACGCGTGCTCGTTGCACGTCTGGTTCGGGTGCACCACTTCGCACGGGATCCGACTCGGCCTCTCTCGCGCACCACTCGCGCCCCGACGCATCGCCGACGCCTCTCCCCGCAAAACCACCTGCAGCTGATCTTTCACCCGCCCCGGCACGCCAATCTGCTTATCCAGAAACTTCACCATGCCCGCCGGCAACGCCCCCGGCTCGACAACATATACATACGCCAATACACTCCACGCCACGCACATCAACACCACGTCCCCCTGCTCGAACCTCGTCGGCGCCAACAACGTCCTCACCCACGCCCGCCGCAGCCTGCTCTTGTCCTCCCCCTCCTCCCCCTCCTCCCCCTCTGTTGCTCCTCCGCCGCCGCGCTCCAGCGGCACATTCCCGCACCGCACCAGGAACCCCAACCCCTTCAACGCCATCCACAGCCCCAGACTCACATGCCCCTCCCCTGGCGCCAACACCACGCTCCCACCCGCCACCCCCCCTGCCACCATCGCCCGCCACCCCCTCGTTCGCTCCCGCCCAAACCCCAACGCAATCCCCTCCTCCACGACCACATACCCCCCGCTAAAACTCCCCAGAAACAACCCATACAACAGCGTATCCTTCACCATCTTCTCCACCTCCCGGCGCACCCTCCACGACCGCACTGTATTCTTCCGACTCGTCACCAGCCGCAACGTCGCAGACAGGACGTGAAACGTACCCCGCATCGTCATCCCCATCACCACACCTCGCGTCGCCGCAGTGACGACCCGAGACTTGATCCGCTCGAGTTCTTGGTGCGGCCGGGGCGTCGGCTTTGGTGGCGGGCGAGTCGAGGCCGCCAGCGACGCGAGCGTGGCGCCGTGGCGCGATTTCACGGGAGGCGCCGAGGTCGAGGTCGAGGTCGAGGTCGGAGCGTGGGAACTGTCGCCGCCGTGGTGACCGCGAGGCGCCCTCGCCCCTCGCTCCCGCGCACTCGGGCACATCGTCGTTCTACAGCGCTACACGCAGCCTTCCGACGTGCGCACGCACGTCTCCATCGGAGCGTACGACGTCATGATACCCATGGTGCAGCGAAGCGTGAAACAAGGCGAGATTCCGTGGCCGATTTCGAAATTTCTGTGCTTCTGAGCCGCTCCGACCGTCGGACCACACACGAACGATCAATAGGTCCGATACGATCAATACGATCAATACGATCAATACGATCAATACGATCAATACGACGCAGCATCACAGCCGCGGAGTCGTACAGACAGACGGACAGTCGCGTGCGCGAGGACCAACGGCAAAAAACCGTTGGTCCCATTTCCGCGCTCGCATTCTACGTATTTCTCCGATTCTCGATTCTCGTTCGCCATAGATACCACCAATTCGGTGTCTGTACACCACACCATGAGCCCGGGGAAGGAAAATACGCCCGGGGGCTCGGGGAATTTCGAATTCTCCACAACCGAACAGCTGGTTTCCCCGTGCGTGACTGCGGCCACACCCACGTCGCAGTCGTCGTCTATCGTCGTGTATGATCACGGGAACGCGATTGCGGCGCTGCAGCTGGTGCTGGATCGGGAGAATGTCTCCGTGACGGAGGCAGCTCGGCTGAGCAGGCAGATCGTCAAGTACCTGGAGCACGCGAACGTGCAGCGGCAGTCGCAGCTGGAGTCGGCTGCCGGGCTGTCGACGAGGGTGTTGCAGTTGGAGCAGGCGTTGGCGGGGGTGAAGGCGGAGCGGGACGATTTGAAGCGTGGGGCGAGGGAGATGAAACGGGTGGTCGGGAGGCTGGAGGGGGAGAAGGTGCAGCTGGCCGGAGAGGTGAAGGATGTGCGGATTGCGTTGGAGTTTGCGAGGCAGAAGGAGGGAGTGGCTCTGGAGGCTGCGAAGCGGGCCGGAGCGGAGGTGGAGGCGGTGAGGAAGAAGGCAGAGGGGCGGGTGGAGGGGATGAAGCGGAGGCTGGAGGCGTTGGAGGTGCAGGGGTACCTGCGGGGTGGTGAGTCGGGCGCTGGCGTTGGACTGTTGGGGGGGAGTGAGAGTATCCAGACGGTGGACGAAGCGGTGGCGGCGGTGGGAGCAAAGGCGGCCAGTGAGCGCGGGGTGGTGACGAGCGGGCTGCCGACCGTGCCGACCGTGCCTCACGGTCGCAGCCGCGAAGATACGAATAGCCACGAGCAGTATCGCGTGCATCGGTCGGAGATGGGGGTGCTGGAGCGCAAGCTGGACAAGTCAAATGCCCTGTTGGCCAAGACGACCAAGGCGGCGCAGAAGATTCAGGACAAGCTGGTGGAGGAGCGGAAGAAGGTGGCCGGGATGTTGGAGGAGCGACGCCAGTTGCAGGAGCAGATTGTGGGGCTGCAGAGCCGGCCGCAGGGGATGGACGTGGACCAGGTGTCCAAGCTGATGCACGACCTGGCGACGGCGCGGTCCAAGGTGGAGCACCTGGACCAGGAACGGTCTGCCCTGCAGGGCAAGCTGTCCGAGCTGCGCTCTGAGATGTCAACGTCGACGGAGGCGCAGAAGCGGGCGCTGCTGGAGGCGGACGCGGTGGCGGCAAAGGCGCTCGAAGAGGAGCAGCTCAAGGTGACTGACCTGGTCGAGAACGTCTCGCTGCTTTTGTCGCGGCTGAAAGATGCCGAGGAGGCGCTGACGGACTTCGAGGCGACGCAGGCGTCGCTGGAGGAGAGCCAGAAGCGGTGCGCCGAGCTGGCGGGCATGCTCGACGCCGAGCAGCGGGCTTCGTACGAACGCTCCATGGAGGTGGAGCGTCTGGCCAAGGCTGCACAGGCGTGTGCGGCCGAGCTGGTGGACATGCGAGAGGAGCTGCGCGGAGCGCGGAGCGCGGCGCAGCGACTGGAGAACGAAAACGCGGGGCTGGTGGGCCGGTGCGCCGCGTTGTCCGAGGCGGTGTCGTCCCAGGAGAAGAGCTCGGAGGTGATCGAGTCTCTGGCCGAGGGGCGTGCCTTGCTTCAGAGCAGGCTGGCGAGCGCCGAGCGGGAGCGCGACGAGCTCAAGAGCCAGAACGAGTCGCTCGAGACGCGCTTGGCCGAGGCCCAGACGTACGTCCAGGAGCTCGAGTCGGTGCTTGACTCGCTGCAGGAGGAACTGTCCAAGTCGGAGTCGGAGATTCAGTCGTTGGACTCGGCGCTGACGGCCAAGACGAGCGACCTAGAGTGCGCGCAGCGTCAGAACGCCGAGCTGGCCTCGTCACTGGACGACGCGAGGAACAGCTTGGAGCGGTCGAGGCGTAGCGTGGAGAGCTTGCAGAAGGAGCTGGAAGACAGCAATGCCGATCTGGTCAAGGCCCAGAGCGACTTTGAGGACATGTGCGACTGCCTCAAGGCGTCGGAGGACAACGGCGTGGTGCTGCTGGAGGAGAAGAACGCCCTCGCCCAGCACAACGGGCGCTTGGAAGTCGAGGTGGAGCACCTGAAACTGACCATTAACCGCCTGGACAAGCAGGTCGAGGATTCGAAGGGCGCAACGGCGAGCCTCGAGGCGAGCCTCCGGGCGGCCGAGGTGCAGTGCGACGCCCTCCGCAAGGCCAACATGGACGCCCAGAAGGACTCGATGACGATGGTCGACAGCATGAACGAGCTGAGCAACCTCATTGATTCCGTGAACGAGCTGCAGGCGAGGGTGCACGAGCTGCAGGTGGCCCTGGCCGCCTCGCAGGCCAAGGTGTCCAAGCTCGAGGACGACAAGGCCGCCATGGAGAAAGAGATCCAGATCTACGAGAACCACGTGGCCAACTCTCAGGAGCGCATGTCAGACATGCGGAGTGCCAGCGAGGAGGACAAGGCCAGGTACGCCCAGGCCGTGCGGAGGCTGGACGCCGTGACGCTGCAGCTCGACGCCGTCAGGAAGGAGCTCGAGCACAAGGTGCTTGACAACAGCGAGAAGCAGGCGCAGATTGTCGAGCTGCTGGCGTTGGATGCTTCCAATGCTGACGAGATCGCCTCGATGAAGAAACGCGTCAAGGGCCTGAAGAAGGCACTGGCCGAGTCCTCCGACAGGGTCCAGGCGCTCGAGCAAGAGGTGGACGAGTACGCGTACGAGAACAAGTCGCTCTTGGAGGCGCAGGCGAAGCTTCAGGAGTCTCTGGAGCAGACACGAGCGTCCTTGGAGGCAACCGAGGGCAAGCTGGTCGTGTCCCAGACGCGCGTCGAGCGCCTCGAGGAGGCGACGAGGCACGTCGAGGCGCTGACCAAGGAGTTCGAGGGCCTGCGGTCCAAGTACAAGAGCCTCGTCAAGCAACAGTCTCGTGACGCTGAGCTATACGAGCAGCTGTCGTCCAAGTACGACGAGGCTTCCAAGGACGCCGAGGAAAAGGCGCGCCAGATCGCAGCCCGGGATGCCGACATCAGCCGCCTCGGCGCCGACGTCGACGCGTCTCGGAAGACGATCGACGAACTTCGAGAAAGCGAGGGCTATCTCCAAGAGGAAGTTGCTCGTTTGTCCGTCCTGGAGCCTCAGGTTGCGCTGCTCCAGAGCCACATCAACGATGGCGGCGCCTGGTGCGAGGCCGCCACGGCGGCCCTCGAGACCAGGGCCAAAGAGGTCGAGGCCGCCCTCGCGGAAGTGAGGAGCTCTCGCCACGAGTACAAGTGCATCTCCGAGGAGATGGCTGTCGCCCAGGAGCGCGCCGCCGCCGCTGAGGCCTCGGCGGCGCTGTCCAACGAGCGTGCGGCCGAGGCTGAGCTGGCAAGGGATGCCGCCCTCAAGGCGATGGACGCCATGAAGGAGGAGATATTCGTGCTCTCTTCCCAGCACAAAGAGATGATGGACGTGACCGAGTCCATGCGCGAGGCCGAGGAGGAGGCGTCTCGCAAGTTCGACGAGGCGTGCGAGCAGCTGCGCGTGCTTCGCGGCACGGTCGACGGCCTCAAGGAGCAGCTGCACGCGTCCGACGTCCACACGTGCGAGCTCAAGTCAAAGCTGCACCACGTGACCGAGATGCGCGACCAGACTGTTTCCGAGAACGATAGCCTGCGGGACTCGGTCTGCCAGCTGGACAAGTCGCTGTCAGCCGCCTCGACCAAGATGAGCGACGCGGACAGGGAGCTCGACCGCGTCAACGGGGTGTGCACCGGCCTCCGCGAGGCCCTTGAAGACACGTCGCTGTCGCTCATGGAGAGCGAGTCCATGGTCGGCAACCTCGAGCTGGAGCTGAGCGACTGCAAGACGACCCTGGCGGCCGAGCAGGCCGCGTCCAAGGTCATGCGGGAGCAGTGCGAGACGCTCGAGCGGGAGCTCGACTTCCTGCAGGACACCCTGACGAAAGATACCGCGACTTCAGAGAAGCTCGGGGAGGTGATCCTGTTCATCGGGGACGAGCGCGCCCAGTTCCGTGCCGACATCGCCAACCTGAATCGGCTGATCGATGGCATGCGCGAGGAGCTCAACGTCGCCAGGGCGGAGGCCCGCGATCTGCACGAGTCAAAGGAGCAGACTGAGACGAAGCTGCTGATGGCGCTCGGAGAAAACAAGGAGCTCGCCGAGGGCGTCGCCTCGCTGCAGCGCGACATGGCCGTCCTGGACGTCGTCAAGGAGCAGCTCGAGCGCGAGGCCATCGTCCAGCGCGACGAGGCCACCAGGGCCAAGCTGTTCTGCAGCGAGTCCGAGCGCGAGGTTTCGAAGCTCAGGGACGACTACCAGCTGTTCAACCAGGCCATGCAGGGGCGCCTGTCGGCCTTCGAGCCGATCCTTCGTCGCATCGAGGCGACCGTGGCCGAGGGCCTGCGTGCCGCCGGTGCAGCCTCGTTCTCTGGGATGGATGTCGAAGTTGAGAAAGGAGATGAGAGCGAGCTCATCGAGGTTCCGGCAATTCCCGAGCAAGGCGAGCGGATTCTGAAGTCGCTGCAGCGTGTCGAGCGCAGGGTCGCTGCGCTCGCCGAGTCCGCCGAATGCTTTGCCGCGAGGCAACGGGATCACGAGGAGGCAGCCGCGACGTGGCAGTCGCACAAGCGCGTCTTCAAGGCGGTGACCAAGCTCAGCGTCGCCATCGCGTTGGACGTCATGTCCGGCACGCAGGAGGCGTCGGCCATGCACGACAAGCTGTCCGCCGACGGTGCTGTCACGGGGCTCCTCGGCGCGGCGGGGTTGCAGAACATTTGGGACTCGCTCTCCAAGCTTGTCCTGACCAAACCGGGCGTCAAATCCGCGAAGAAGTTCCAGCAGCTGTCGACCGACCTCGATGACGCGAGGTCCGGGCTGGCAGCGGCCGCGGAGGACCTCGCGGACGCTCGGGCCCGGGAGGCCCAGCTCTCGCGAGCCACCGAGGACGCGTGTCGCGCCATGGTGGAGCTTCGCAACTCGCTCGACGGCCTCTCCGGCGGGACCCCGGTCGGCATCGTTGACATTGGCCTGGCCGACCGGGGCGGGGACCTCGCCCAGGAGGTCGACCTGTGCGTCGATATGCTGAAGACGAGCGTGAGCATCGTCCTGCGGCGGTATCGCTCTATGGCACGGAACATCACTGGGACAAAGGTGAGCGGGGACGGCTTCCCCAGGGCTGGCGTCGCCGTCAAGCAAGCACGGGCCGCTCAGCGAGAGTCGGGCGCGTCAGATTCGGACAAGATCGGCGCCGCCTACTGATAATTACCGGTATTGCGTGATAAATGTAAGCTATATGAACAGCGATGCATCGTTCCTCTTATGAGGAACCCGAAGCAGCTGACTCGCCGTCCAGCCCGACGATCGACACGCGTTCGTTCCGCACGCGGGCGGAAAAGTCTTTGCCCAGTTGATTGCACCCAAACAGCTTGATCGTCTTCAAGCTCGGCAGTGACTCGATCAGGAAGCCTATCGCCTTCTCGGGGACGTGCCGGCACCAGCTCAGGTCGAGGTTGGCGAGGGTCTTCGAGGACCTGCCACGCAGGAGTGCCTCTACCGACACCCCCGTGACGCCCTTTCCGACGCCGTTCAAAACCAGCGTCTGCAACTCGGCGGCATTCGCCAGATACGCAACCGCCGCGTCGTCCACCCTCGTGCATTTCTTGATCGAGACGCTCGTGAGCCCCGGACAGGCGTCGACCATCGCCGTGACTCCGCGGGAAGTGACCTGACAGTGGTCGAGCGCTATCGTGTGTAACTTTGGCAGTGCTGCGGCGAGCCGGCCGAGCCCAGCGTCCGTGAGCTTGGTGTTGCACACCGACAGGACCGACACATTCCGCATCCCCCTGAGCACCTGGTCCGACGCCAGCAGTTTGTCGTCGACCTCCACCACGCCATCGAGCGAGATCGTCACCAGCTGGTCGAGCTTGGCGAGCGCGGACGATAGGATCTCCCGGGAGATGCCGCCACACCACGACAGGTCCAGCGATGTGAGCTTTGGCGTCATCTCGGGCAGCCGATTCACGATGCTCCCTTCGATGCGTGAGCAGTTGGGAATCCCCAGCGACCGAAGACCGCTCGCGCGCCGGAGGACCTCCGCCAAACCGTCATCCGTGAGACGGTACGCCCCACCTAGCACGAGCGTCTCGATCCCAGCGAACGACACGTCGTCCTCGTGCACGAGCGCCGTCGCCACCGTGTCCGTGAATCCCCGACCACAGAGCTGGAGGCTAAGCTCGCCCAGCCCCGGGTGGACCGCCTCCCGAAGCGCTTCCCGCATCACGCCCTCTTCGATCAACGAACAGTCGTCGATCTTGATCGACTGACCGACGTCTGCAGCAGCAAAGAGCTTTGCAAACGTCTCGGGCGTCATCTTCCGCTGGCGGCATACTTCAAGTTGCAGATCGTGACGAACGTCGTCCGGCACGCCTGCGAGCGACGTCACGTGCTCGATCAGCTCGGTGCAGACCGCCCTCGACCGCGAGCGGAGTGTCGGAACGCTCGCAGGGCGTTCACCCGTCTTCTGCGGCGTCCACGACGCGTAGACCGCCTGCTCGTCCCTATCGGCCTTACGTCGCTCGTCTAGGAGCTTATCCTCCCGCTTCCGCTTGGCGTCCGCCTTGGCGTCGGCGAGCTGGTACGCCGTGTTCCACGGTCCCAGCGTGCGGGCGCTGTCTCCCCCGACCATGACCGATGGGCTCGGATCCGACGTCGAGGGGCCATCTTCAGAGCCTGCGTGAGCGAAGCGCAGGGGGCGACTGAGTGAGTCGTAGGCGTTGGGTACAGGTGTTAGGTACATGGGTACCATCATCACGCACTGCCGAAGTGCGCGAAATGACTGGCTCGTCGCCGTGCTATTTCCAGAGCCCGTTTCTTCCGCTGCTCTTCGTCCGTCTTGTCGCTCTGTTCGGCGACCCCACCGGGCGAGGGGTCGTCGCGAGGCTTCTTTCTGCCCATCCTGAGGTTCTTTTTGTATCGCGCTTGCTCAAACTTTTCTCGATTTTTCTCTCTTCGTTTTCGGTCCCATGCGGTTCTCCGTGCTGCTCCTGGTGATATTGGGTATTCTCACCGTCCCGGTGGCACGCTGTCTGTATGCGGGCAGCGATGTGGTCGAGGTTTGTCAGATGACGATCGATGATCTGGGACTGGTCAGAGCACCTCCTCGGGGCCAAAGGTGTCCTCGTCTCACCTCACGTCACCTCGCTCCCTCGCTCCCCGCAGGTGACGGATGCCAACTTTGACGCCATCCTCTCCAAGTCCAAGGACCCGCTGTTCCTGGAGTTCTATGCGCCGTGGTGCGGCCACTGCAAGGCACTCGCTCCGAAATGGAAGAACGTCGCGTCCGAGCTGAAGGGCAGGGTGCGCGTGGGCGCCGTAAATTGCGACGAGAACCGCGAGACGTGCGGCAAGTACGGTGTGTATCGATCTCGACCTTGAACTTCGCACACCGTCGCTCTTTGCACGCCCTGACTCTCTGACTCGCGCTCCAATCATCTCACTCGCGCTACGCGTTCGTTCTCCAGGCATTCAGGGGTTCCCGACGCTCAAGTTTCTGTCCGGAACGGGCGGGTCAAAGGTTGTCGATTACAACGGGCCCCGCGAAGAGTCGGACTTGGTCACGTTTGCCACGAACGAGTGGTCCAACTCGCGTCCTCCCCCGGAGGTCCGAGAGCTGACGTCCCGCGCCGTCATGGACGAGGAGTGCCTCGGACACGCGCTCTGCTTCGTAGCCTTCCTCCCCCACATCCTCGACTCAAGGGCCAGCGGGCGGAACGAGTACCTCAAGATGCTGAAGACGCTCGCCAAGACGTACAAAGACAGGCCGTGGGGCTACGTCTGGGCCGAGGCAGGGGCGCAGCCCGACCTTGAGGCGGCGCTCGAGGCGACGTTTGGTACGCCGTCGTTCTTCGCAGTCTCCCCCGGGAAGAACAAGTTTTCAAACTCGCGGAGCGGGTTCTCTGCGGTCTCGCTCCAGGAATTCGTCGACAACGTGCGAGCCGGACGCGAGCCGGTCAAGCCGTGTGCGTCCGAGATTGGCGGCGTGAGCGTCAAGACCCGCGCCAAGTGGGACGGAAAGGACGGCGAGCTCGAGGTCGAGGAGGAGTTCAGCCTCGAGGACTTGGGCATGTGAGTCATTGAATTCGCTGATTTAATCATATTAACCAATTGAAAACATATTGAACTAGAACAGGCCCTTGCTCTTCTTGGGAGCCTTCTTGGCCGCCGCGCTGCCTCCGGCGGCACGAGGCACGTCACCATCTCCCCCGAAGAACGGCGTGTTCTTGAGCCCCGTCTCGTACCCGGCATACCCGCGAGAGTCCTTGGTGCTGGCCTCCTCCATGAACTCCAGGAAGCCAGGGTCGATGGCAGCGAGTGCAAAGTACAGTCCGACCACGGCGCCGAAGCACGCCGGCAATGCCAGAACTTTCACATCAAAGCCGTCCGGGTCTCCGGCGTTCTCATTGGCCTTCTTCGGCTTGCTCGCCTTGACCCCCGGGGCGGACTTGGCCTTCTTGGGCGGCTCGGTGTTCTTCACGAGGTTCTTGACCTCGGCCTTGTACATCTGCACGCCAGCCTGGGCCGGCTCGACCGGAGCGAGGGTCAGCGCGGTGGCGAGGGCGAGCGCAGCGCCCGTCTTGGCCACATCGGCGGCGAGGTTCTCTGAAGCGTGGGGCGAGCGACGACGGTGAGTCGAGTAGGCGAGTCGAGTCGTTCGCCGACCGTGACCACAGCGGGTCATTCGGGGCGCTTTTAGCCGGTCCCGGCCGCGATGGCGCCCCACACGATCGACTTGAAACCCATATGGCACAAATCAAACGCGCATTGACCCATCCGCCAGCGGATACCGACGAGTTTGCGTGAATTTGTCGATGCTTCGGATAGAGGAAAAAACGACCCAGGGGGCCAATCAGCCGGCTGATCGGCGGTTCCGGCGTCTTATCTGGCATCGTCGAGGCATCGTCGAGCATTGACGTACGTGGGGCGGCGCAGACAGCCACAGAGCGAGTCTTGACCGTCGCACTGAAACCAGAGACCAAAGGGGCTTTCGCAAGGACGCTCTGCATTGTGCCGTAAGTCTGTGTTTGACGATGAATCTAAGGACTAAAGAGAGTGGTCGAGGAACGCGGCGGTCGGGCGAGACGTGTCGGGGCGAAGATCAATTATCGTCCACGGTCTTCTCGGAGTCGCTCCCGTCGGCCATCTCCGCATCCTCCGCCTGCTCCCTCTTGTTCTTGTTCTTGTTCTTGTCCTTGTCCTTCTCCTTGCCGTTGCCCTTCCCGGCCTTCTTGGTCGGCGCCGCCTTGCTCTTTGTCGTCTTCTCCTTCGTCGTCTTCTCTCTCGGCTTCGGCTTCGGCTTGCCATTTGCCTTGGTTTCTTTCGCCTTCTCCTTCTCTTTCTCCTTCTCTTTCTTGTGAGCCTTCACCCACACGACGTGCACGATGCCGCTAGCGTTTCCGTACGCAAGCCACTGGCCCCTCCACGCTCCCTCCCCCGCTGCTCGTTTGCACCACCGCATGCAGTAAATCGTGTGCGCTGCGTTCGGGATCACGTCCTTCACGAGGACAGATTTCGAGTCCGAGTACAGCGTGCCGGGCGGGACCTTGTCGCCGCTCGAGAGCCTGAACGTCGACTCTGAGTCCCCAGACACCTCGAGCCGAAGAACCTGTGCAAAAGAAGAACCGCAGTGTGAGAGTATCCGAAAAGACTGACTGACAAACACGCTCGCATCAGCAGCACCAGCAGAATTGGTACGTACCGGCGTGTCGCTCGACTTTCGCTTCTTCGCCAGGTACGGGTACGACGCGTTCCCCATCATGCCCACGATGCCGTCCTCCCCGGCATAGGCGATGGACTGCTCGCCATTGGAAAACACGGACGGCTGACCGGCATCGATGGCCCAGAGGCCGCCGTGCAGGCCGTTTCCCTTGAACGTGAGCAGCGACAGGGGCCGCCCGGACTTGAGCTGGGAGCTGATATCGGCGGCACCCAACAGCGTGCTCCGCACGGCCCCGTCCTCCATCGCCACCGAGATCCCGAGTGGACTCTTTGAGAACGTCATGTCGTGAATGGAGTACGCGCAGGCCGTCTTGATGGAGATCTTGGGCGTGAACTCCATCCTCGTGTCCCAGACGTTGATGGCGCTCTCCTGACCGCACGTGACAAACGTGCGCCGCTCGGCGCCATCGTCGACCTCCTTGTGACCATCGTGCAGCTCCGACGGGAACCACTTGGCTGCCGTCAGGGTCAGTGCTTCTGCCGGGAAGTACTGCTTGATGTGCATCCTGTCGCTCGCCTCGTCCGCCAGCTGCACGATGGACACGCACCCGTCCCTGTATCCGACGAGGAGTAGGTCAAACGGCTCGTGTGGGAGCCAGTCGACCGTGCAGGGGATACTGCCGTCCACGCTCGCCGGACCAATCTTGGCGACGGGGGCCGCCCGGCAGGTCAGTTGAGGCTGCCGGACCCCCGACCCGCCCACCTCGCCGGGCGGATCGAGCTTGGGCACGTCCCACACGCACACGGTCCCGTCTCCGAGCACGGCAGCCAGCAATCCCATACGGCCGTTCAAGGCCTGGGGGGTCGGGCACCAGCAGACGGACCAGGTCACCCCGCCCTCGTGCACCAGGTTCACCAGAGGCTCCACCTTGCCCTCCCTCCCGGCACCAGACACCCTCCAAATCTGTATGACGGCGTCCTTCTTCGTACACAACTCGGTCAACTCGTGCAGCGAATCGCTGCTACCGGGCGGGTGGCAGCCCACCGCCAGCAAGGAGCTGCCGTCCGTCGGGTCGACCGGCGACCAGTCCATCGTCCACGCCAGCCCTTCGCCCGTGTTGACCATGAACGAAGACTCGAGATCCGATCCATCGGGGCCATTGACGGCCTCCGCCGTCAGGGGTGAGACGGTCACCCGTTCCATGCCGCTCGGGGCGTCCGAGGGGCCGGGCGCGTCGGGTGCGTCTGCCGCCCGACCAGACCCCGAAGGAGTCGACAGGTCGACCTCGACGGTCACATCACGCGAGGTGGACCCTCTGTGTGTGTGTGCGATTCGTGAGTCTCGGTTAAGTGAATCGAGGAGAAGAGCGCTACACGCACCTGTTCGCGCCCCGTTTCTCCCACGATGCTGAAGCACCCCAGTCTGGGAATAGCTTGCGCGGTGGGGTTTTCGTCATGGATGCGACGAGGCGTGAGGGAGCTGCAATTCGAATTTATAGAGTGAGGACCTGCTTCGCTCCCTCTCGTCTTCGTCGTCTGAGATCGCGCATTGCCAGACGGTCACTGGCGTAACGAGTGGTTTTGTTCGCATACGTTGACGAGGCGAAACTGAAACCCCGGCAAGCGCGGTCACACCGTTCGCGTCACCATGCATCCAGTGCGACCGACGCGCGGCTCAGACCGCGGCCTCCCCGCCCTTACCGCAGCGACAACGAGGCGTACGCAAACCACACGCGTCTCAAGAACAAGAGCCTCCGCCTCTGACCCGACCCCGCCGGGCAAAAAGTCCTCGGCGTCCTCGTTGGGCAACCTCCGATCGGCGCTCCGAGAGAAGAACGGCGCCTCCGGGTCCAATCTCGGCATCCTGTCCCTGAACAACTGGCTCAAGACTGCGCTTGATATTACGCGCGAGCCCGAGCTGCGGCGCATCGTGGATATCGTGACGAACAAAAACAGTCTCTTCGGGAGCAAGCGAGGCAGCGGAAGGCAGCCGGCCAACCCGTACGCGCGGATGGTCACGGTGGACGAAGCGCAAGGTGTGGTGGACTGTTTGGAGGCGTTTGGGTTCGATGGCGCGGAGACGCGCCAGTTGGTCGTATCGTTCCCGCAGCTGCTGTGCTATTCCGTGGAGGAACGGCTTGAGGACGTCCTCGAGTACTTTGTCGACGTCGTCGGCATGTCGAGGGACGACGTCAAGCAGATGCTGCTGGCGCGACCGACAATTCTCGGGTTGCCTCGGAGCCAGCTCGAGCAGATGCTCGGTTTCCTGATGGAGGACGGGAAGAGCCAGGACGACATCAAGGCGATCCTCGCCAACAGCTTGTAATCAAATCCATTTCCTCTCGGTTTTGACGCGTAATGCCCTTGATGGCGCTGTGACGGTCACGTGCATACCTGCTGACGTTATCTTTCCACAGTCGACGTAGTCGAGGGACGCACAGGCGACACGTCATGGCCGAACTTTGCACAAGTTCCTTCTCCGCGTCGGCATTCCTCCTCTTGCTGACGTCGCTCGGCCACCTGTTCTGGGCGAGATGCTGTGTCGTCGAGTTCGTGATCGACGAGCAGGAATCCGCAATCTCGCTGACGTCCAACGTAGAGAGACCGTTCCCAGTGACTTTCGCGACAGTCAACGACCAGTACGTCGCTGAGGGACTGCGGGGAAGCCTGTACGCGGACTTGGGGGAGGGCCCATGCGCCCAGATCGCCCCGAATGGTGACAATGTGCTGGAGGCGCTCGCCCGAGGGGCCACGCTCTCCTCGTCGCTGTCGTCCTCGTCCTCCTCGCGTCTCGAGTTCTACCCCTACAACATCACGCTCGCGGCAGAGACCGTGGGCACTGTCGTCAACATATGGGACCTCGGTTTTGAGACGTTGTTGACATTTCCGTCCGGTACATCGTTTTCGGCAGCCGACGCTGCAGGCTCGCCAGCGACGCTCGAGTCGACCTCGAGCTCGGGCGAGGTGTTCACGACGAGCATCATCGCGCCGCAGGGCGAGTCGTTCCCATTCGGGACATACTCGAGCATCTCAGACACCTCGGTGGTGGCAGGCGTGAATGGAAGCAGCGTCGAGCTGAACGTAACCGATTTCAACATCACGCTGTCCGTCCCGTACGTGTCCGAGGTGAACCCCGGCATCGATGGGCTCACGATCTACCGGCTGCTCGGTAATCTCGTGCTCCGCGGGGTGGCTGGGTGTGACGCGCCCTCGTGTGGGGACAACGGCCGGTGTGGCGTGTCGGCGGGCGGGGAGGCTGGGTGTCAGTGCAGCTGCGGCTGGTCGGGGCCTACGTGCACCGTGAGCAGCGGGTATTGCTCCGAGTACGGTCCTTCCGGGGTATCCATGGCCCTGCAGAGTTGCCCGACGCCCGTGGAGCCCCCCGCGATCGTGGAGCAGCCCGTCCAAGCCGGAACGGGTGCTGCGCTCCAGCCGTGCGTCGGCGGCCCTGCGGGGCAGACGTGCGACCCGCGCTTTGAGACGAGCAACGAAGTGGGTCAATGTGCCTGCAAGGACGGGTTTGGCGGTCCGCGGTGTCAGGCTTGCGAGACGGACGTGGCTTGCGCGAGTTTGCTCGATGGCACCGACAGCACTGCGGTGTGCGGGACGGCGGTCGAGTATTCGTCAAATACGACGTTCAAATCGTACACGTGCGATTTGGAAGGGACAGGGCTGGAGACGACCATCGTGCCCGGGACGTTCTACGTCACGTGCAACACGACCACCCCGGGGGCCGAGGTGACCGTGGCCGACGGCGCCTACTGCCTGGTGAACTTCGCGATGCAGCAATATCCGGACAACCCGATCACATGCGAGGCGTCGATTTGCTCTTTCGTTGCTGGCTCGCCGCAGGTGGACTGCCGCACGACGTCGTGCACGTGCGCGCGGGACTGCCCCGACCTCGACGGCGTGTTTGCCAAGATCGAGAACAGGCCGGCGATCGTCAGCTGCGACGAGAGCAACCAGTGCACGTTTGACATAGAGAACTTCTTTGTCAAACTGGTCGCGCCGTGTCGGACGACCGAGTGCCAGGTGCAGGGCTACTCCTTTGAAGACGGGACGTACAAGGTCGACCAAAACACGTGGCTGGACCCCCTGCTGGCCGCTATTCCCCTCGTCGTGTTGGTCGCAATCAACACTGCACTCTTGGTGTTCCTCATCCGACACAGGGACCTGTACTTTGCCCCCGAGGTGTCAAAGCTGTCCGTGTTTGGGAGCGGAGGGGCTACCCCGGCGCCGCCTGCTCGAGCGGTGGCGATGCACGAGACGACGCCAGTGGCGGTCACCGGCACGCCTTCAATACAGTGTCTATCGTTCAGAAATCTTACAGTCGCCCTGTCGGGCGGGAATCGGCGCGTCCTGCTGGACGGCGTCTCTGGCGAGGCCCTCGTCGGGCGGGTGACTGGAATCATGGGGCCGTCCGGTTCGGGGAAGACCACGTTGATATCGTTCTTATCGCAGCGGTCCAACGCGTCAAACACGGTGAGTTCCGGCGACGTCTCGCTGGACGACAGGCGCCTTGGCGCCTCCCAGGCCAAGGTCATCGGGTACTGCCCGCAGGACTCGTTCTTGCTGCCCACGCTGACTGTGTACGAGTCGATCATGTACTCGGCCATCCTTCGACTCCCGAGAAATACAGCGGTGGAAGACGTTCACCGAGTCACGCAGGAGTCGATCTCAAAGGTTCGGCTGGACGCCGTCATGTCGTCCTACGTCGGCGGCTCGGGTCGGATCCGGGGCATCTCTGGAGGCGAGCGCCGACGGGTCTCGGTGGCGATGGAGATCGTGACGAATCCAAAGATCGTCCTCTTGGACGAGCCCACGAGCGGCCTGGACTCGTCGTCCGCAAAGCAGGTCGTCTCGACCCTCAAGTCGCTGGCCAGCTCGGGCTGCATCGTCATGCTGTCCCTCCACCAGCCCTCTCCGGCAATCTTCAACATGCTTGACAGCATTTTCCTCCTCGCCGCCGGCCGCTGTCTCTATAACGGGCCGCCGTCCAGCGCAGCGTCGTACCTGAAGGCCGTGGGCCTCCCCGCGCCGCCAGGCGAGGGCGTCGCCGAGTTCATGCTCGAGTGCGCCTCGGACCCGGCCACCGTCGATAAGCTCATGAATATGGCCGATAGGGGTTCAAACGAGGGTATTCGTCGGGACAGCGAGTCGTCAGACGCGGCACCGGACGACAAGCTGACGAAGGACGTCGAGAGCAGCATCGGCGACAACAGAGAGGCCACGGAGACGACGAAAAACGAATCGCGGCAATTAAAATCCACCTCTTTGTCGTCCGCGTCGATCGTGACCGAGCTGGCCACGCTCACCTGGCGCAACGGGCTGGACATGATCCGCAACCCATCTCTGCTCGTCCTTCACTGGCTCCTGGCCCTCGGCATGGGCATCTTCGCCGGATGCGTCTTTTTCCAGGTCAATCTGGACACGTCTGGCGCACAAAACAGAGCCGGAGGCCTCATATTCGCCCTGGCCTTCTTCGCCTTCACCTCGCTGACCACCGTCGACCTCGTCTTCCACGAGAAGACCATCGTCGAGCGGGAGGTCAACAGCGGCTACTATCGCCGATGGACCTACGTCGTTTCCAAGCTCGTCATCGACGGCCTGCTCCTCCGGTTCCTCCCGATCCTCCTCTTCTCCGCCCCCTTCTACCCCATGATGGGACTCGACAGCGACCCTTCCAGCGTCGCCCTCTTCCTCATGACTCTCGGCACCTTTGCGGTGACTGTCGGCGCCCTTTCCCTCGCCGTCACTTTCTCGAGCAGCACCGCGGGCCAGGCCAGCTTCATCATGAACATCCTCCTCCTCGTCTGCCTCCTCAACTCGGGCTTCTTCGTCAACGCCGACAACATGCCCGACTGGATCAGCTGGCTCCGATATCTGAGCGTCTTCTACTACGGATACTCAGTCCTCATCACCAACGAGGTCAGCAGCCTCCTGTTCAACTTTGTCGTCGAGGGCTACACGGCCGTCGAGAACGTCCGCGGCGTGACGTTTTTGAACATCCTCGGCGTCGACCCCTACGGATCGACCAACTACATCATCATATTGGACTGTCTGTACGCCGCGTTCTGCCAGCTGGCACTGCTGTTCAGCTACGGTGGGTCGCTGCTGGCGTGGTGTCGACGTCGGGCGCGCGGATAGATCTCGGGAGCACGAACCCCTCGTACTCCAATTCTTGCTCGTGGGTTTTCACTTCCGCGCATTAAAAACATCATTTGTACATACTACGGTGAACGAACACGGCAGAAACAAGCAGCTGGTACGCCTTATCGAATCGCTCATTAATTTCCTCCTACCCATTCGTCGCTCGTCGTGCCAAGCACGGGCCTTCCGACACGCGGGTCGTCCTTCGATACGCGTGCATATATTGCATGTCTCCATATCTCTCTGACTGACTGCGGCCAACGCGCGACCGACTGACCCTCGTAGATTGACGACAGGCCACGAGTCCTCCATGAACGTGACCCTCGGAGCGACCGGGATGGGGGCGATCGGGACGGCAGGGACTGTTAGATGCGTTGGAACCAACACGAGAAGACCGCGGACAAACGCTCGGGCGCTTTCCCTGAATACCAATACGAGCCGGACGACGTACGCGTTTGACGCGAGCAGCAGCAGTGAAGGGGGCAACGGGGGCAACGGGGGCAACGGGATCGAATCAAACGGCGCGAATAACATCGGCATGGTGCAGCGTCGCCAGGGAGAGAGCTGCGAGTGGCCCCGGGCCTGCGAGTGGCCGATGAAAGAGCGCAGGGACGCAGCTGCGTCTGCAATGTCGGACGCCGCGGCTGCGGCAGCGCTTTCCAACTCGATCGAATGGACGCCTGAGGCCAAGGTGTACACTATGAACGAAGAAATTGATGCGGATCTGCCGCCCGACGTCGAGCTGTTGGCGTACTTTTCGGACAATCCCATGTCGTGGCGAGCGCGCGAGGGGTTCTCTGAGGAGGAGGATGGAGCAGGGGAGGAAGAGTCGAACGGGCCGATGTGGACCAAGTCAGTTGGCAAGTGGTTCTCGAAAATGTGGCGGTATCAAGGGCTTGGCTAGAAAAAGATGAAATTGGAGACTGGCGGCTCGTGTTGATATCGTGCGAGGCGCTGCGTGTAATCATCCGTCACACGTTACATCATCACACGTCATATTTCTGTTCCCTTGAAGAAGTACAGCGAGTTTTGAGCGGCCTGGCGAACGAGCGGAGCGCGTGGCGCGAGTGAGAGTGGGACGAGCAAAGGGCGAGCGCACGTCGGTCGAGTTCAATACCCACCGCCGCGACGACGTTCGCCGCCGGGTGCCAGTCGAGGTGTGCGATTTTGTTGATAAAGTCGGTAATGGGCGGTTCGGGTTTGGGTTCGTTCTTCTTTGCGGCCAGGGAGTTTCTCGATGAGCTGCGCTGGATGGGCCGACCAAATCCCACGATGCGGTTGGGGAACTTGGACTGGGAGGGCAGCCGCCTCCGGTGGGGGTCCCTGCTGCCCTCCAGGATCTGGCTGTGTCCGAGAAGGGGGTCCGCGTGGGACACCCGGAAAAAGTTGGAGTAGGTCCCCGTCGCGAGCATCGAGCCGTCGCCGCTCGCGCAGCAGTCAAACTTGTCGAAAATCACGTCGCTCTCGTACAGCTGCGTCAACCGGTCCTTCAGCATGCCGTGCACTTCATGGACGTGGATCGGCGCGGCTTCGTACCGCATGTCCCAGATCTTCATCGTGAGGTAATCGCGCGTCAAAATCAGGTTGCCCTCGCTGCCGATAAACTTGACGTCGTTGACCGACGCCACAATCTCCGAGAAGAACGAACGCTCCGCCGGATCCGACTCGTAGCCGCTGAAAAGCTTGGTGTGAGAATCGCACAGCGCCGCCGCTCGCATGTCCCCCAGCCGGGTCAGGCCCTTGGAGGAGCCGTACGCCAGAATGTGTGGCGCGGTCGGGTGGAAGGTCGCGCACGTGATCACCTCTGTCAGATCCTCCATCACCTCGGGCTTGATGTCCACAATGTTGAAGCTCAGCGACGGCCTGTCGAAGTGCCAGAGGTTGATCCGCAGGTCGTCCGCCGACAGGAACGTCTCCTGGTCGGAGCACAGCGAGATGCTGTTGATGTGATACGCGTGCCCCGCCGGGTAGACTTTCCTGCACCTCGACGCCAGGTGGTAGTGCGTGGCCCCGACGCCGGGTAGCCGCAAGCCTGGCGCACTTCCGCTGTCGCAGTAGTCCACGAGCTGGTTCACCTTCCGCTCGTACACCTTCCAGAGCTTGATCGTTTTGTCATTCGTTGTGAGCAGCGTGTGCGACCGCCTGTCCCCCCACTGGTTCACCCACCGGATCTTGTTGATCTTCTCTTCGATCTCCAGAGACTTCAGATAGTCAAACTCCGGGTCGTGACTCTGGAACTCGGTCAGGTACTTGTACTCGTACTCGTCGTTGTGTGGAATGTGCCGCATGTCGGCAGACGGTTCGCTCATCCCTCCGTTCTTCTCCAGACCGCCATCGATACCCATCCGCTCAAACACGACGACACGACCACCGTGATCCCCGGTCGCCAGAAAGTCGCCGGTCTGATCGAACTGGACTGCCGAGATGAGATCCGCCTCCATGATGTCCTCGCCGGGGCTCCGCTCGCCGAACACCTGACTGAACGACCAGTCAACGTGCCGCTGCGCCAGCGCCCCACAGCTCATGTCCAACGACCCAACGCTCCCGGACGTGTTCGTACTCCGCGTGCGCCGGTGGTTCGGCCGAGCTGCGTTATTTCCGTTTGAAGGCGTTGGCGAGTCTAACTGGTGTGCCTGTGTCGGGGCCGTAAGCATCGAAACGTCGTCCTCGCTGACACCGAGGTCCCCAGAACTGATTGCATTCGCTACGATGTCGGCCTGGTGGTGCCCGGGCTTGCCGGGGGAAGCGGGGGAGACCACCATGGACTGGCGCGAATTCGTTTTTTGTTGATCACCCCCCCGCCGTGCCTCTCACGTCACTCGTGCACCCAGGTTCACGTGGGGGTCGCTGTTTCGTGTTTGTACGCGCCGCTGCTGTTGCTGTCGTGGAGAGTTCTTTTCACTGTCCCGAATGAAAACTCGTCAAGATCTCCTCCGCTTCGCCCCCTGCTGCGGTTCACCCGTTCTCCGTCCGTGCCCGTTCTTCCGCCGCATCGCGTCGACAAACACCGCCCGTTCCATGTCCCTCAGACTGATCCACGCGTTCCCCTTCTCCTCGTCTCCCCTCTTCGGTCCGCCGTCGACCACCGCCCGCTGGCGACCTTGCAGCTCAGCGAACAGCGCGAGGTAGGATTTCAGCGTGTAGTCTCGTTTGCCCTGCAGTCGCTCCAGCAGCTCATCGCTCATAAAGCATATTCGATCGTCGAACGCCGCCAGGACCGCTGACGCCGTCGCCGGGCCGATCCCCCGGAGCCCCAACAAGGGGGCAAGCGCCGCTTTCAGCGTCGCTTCGTCCAAGTACGTCGCTTTATTCGCCCTGAGAAGCTTGATGGCTTCGGTGAAAGCCTCCTGGAGCGCTTTATCGTCCTGGTCCTTTGCGTAGCGGACGAGCGCAGGGCGGAACTTTCCCCTCGACCCCTTCCATTCGATCAACTTGATCAGGTCGTCTCGACCAAACGCTGGCGACGATGGCGATGCTTCGGAAAGCGACAACCACCAGCGCTCGAGGGAGGCAAGGCCGGGTTTGATCTCTGCGGCCTCGTCGAAGCGACCCGCAAGGTGGATCCACGCGGCCAGGCTCGTCGAGGACGTGATCGGCGACATGCGGCAGGCTCTGGAAGATCGGGGATCCGAGCAATCGTTTGATCGACACCGCGCGAAAGACTCGAGGCGCGCGTAGCTTCTTCTACGGAATCTCCCCGCGGTTTGAATCTGGGATCTTAAACTAAACCTCCACGCACGTTTCTCTCGCTCCCGTTCCGCTGCCACCCGTCACATCATGGCAGCATCAATACCGTCACGATGTAGGTCCGCGAGCCAATGTCGCACGCGTGTTTCCCACCCGAAGAAACGAAGCACCCATCTGAGGGCCACGACGAAACCGATGACCCAACCAGCCGACGCCCTCGGGCGCCGAGGCACCTTGTTGTCCTTTCTCGCACTTTCGGCAGCCGTCCAGCCCTGTCGTCCGGGCGTCGCTGCCGAGGACGCAGAAAAAGACGCAGACGCCCCTGTCGTCACCGACAGGGTGTTTCTCGACGTGGCCATCTGCCAGGAAGGATACAAGAAGGACAGAAGACTCGGTGATGCCACGATACTGTGCGGCGAGCCAGAGCCGATGGGACAGATAGTTATTGACTTGTACGGGGAGGTGGCGCCCGATACGACGTACAATTTCAAAGAGCTGATCCGGTCCGGGGCGCTGGTGGGTACGGTGGTCAATCGGTGCTTCGAACGGAGCTTCATCGTCGCTGGGCAGCAAGGGGCCCACCGCATGGGGCTTTTGGAGGTGAGCGGGCGGGACTTGGTGGGGAAGCTCGACCTGCGGCGGAACTCTGACCTCCTGAAGGGCTCGAGTTTCAAGCTGCGGCACGTCAGACCGGGCACGGTGAGCCTGAATCTTAGCAGAAACATGGACGACGATTTTTATCGGAACCGGGCCGGGTATACCGAGCTAGGATTCCTCGTAACGACGGGACCGGGGCCCGTGCCGTCGTTGGACGAGGAGAACATCGTCTTTGGGCGGGTGTCCAAGGGTATGGACGTCGTAGCGAGAATTTCCGAGGTGCCCACGTTCAAAGAAAACAAGAGCTTGCAGGTGTTCACGGACTTGGCGACGGTGCTGGGCGACGATCGGGTGCAGAAAAAACAAGCGGTGTACGGGAGACCTCTCAAGCCAGTGCTCTTCACCAGGACGGTGGGTATTGCGGGACTCGAACGACGCTCGCGCACCCGCCCTGACCCTCTCACTCGCACTACGCACCACACGATCATTCATCAGGGCGTCATCGTGGACGACATGGGCGCATAGATGCATAGAAGCATACTCGGTACGTTGGAATCAGGCTCTCGCGTGCCCAACAACCGTACATTCACTTTACCGGGCGGCGGACTGCTACCGGCGCCCGGCCATTCTCGTGCGGGACATCAACAATGGGTCTTCCGACCAGCCCTCGGCATTCACGCTGTCGTGATTGTTGTGTCGATCGACTTACAACACCCCATATATATCTATATGACAGGCACGTTGGATGAAATGACTCGATGCGTCGTTGCAACGCCAACCGAGGGGAAGCAGCGTTTATTGTCCCCCCTTCTCCCCCCTTCTCCTTCTCTTCTTCTTCTTCTTCTTCTTTGTATTGTTTTCGTAGTCACCCAGTGATTCGTATGTCGTCAGATCGCTTGTCTCGGTCCGGCGACACTGCTCGCCCCAGTCTTCGATCACGGAGAGAATGGCGCTGCGGGCGGCCGCCACGGACGTGATGACCGTCTGCCGGCCTTCGGACCCACACGAAGACGATCCGTCCTCGGCGACCCCAAACGACACGACGCCCCACAGCTGTCTCCCGGACCTGTCGATGAACGGGCCGCCGCTGTCCCCCGCGCACGCCGCTGCCC
>Ga0181582_10000798_pt1 | contig 23342 bp, 24 predicted proteins | sample 071ome_32_FD_132438 | JGI IMG/M metagenome (GOLD analysis project Ga0181582, IMG submission 132438) | Coastal salt marsh microbial communities from the Groves Creek Marsh, Skidaway Island, Georgia - 071405AT metaG (megahit assembly) | ecosystem: Environmental > Aquatic > Marine > Intertidal...
CAGACCGAACGTGGCATGGTGATCGTCGATCAGCATGCCGCGCATGAGCGACTGGTGTACGAGAAGTTGAAAAAACAGATGGCCGAGAACGGGGTGGCGGCGCAGGCTTTGTTGATCCCCGAGATTGTTGAACTGTCCGAAGGGGATGCCGCGCGATTGCTGTCTTTGGCCGATGATCTGGCGCGTCTGGGTTTGGGGATAGAACCCTTTGGCGGCGGTGCAGTTGCGGTGCGCGAAACGCCAGCCATTCTGGGTGAAATAAACGCCGAGGCATTGCTGCGCGATGTTCTGGATGAACTCGATGATCTGGGCGACAGCCAGCTTGTGCAGGAAAAGATCGAGGCGATCCTGTCCCGTGTGGCCTGTCACGGCTCGATCCGCTCGGGTCGCCGGATGCGGGCCGACGAGATGAATGCGCTGCTGCGCGAGATGGAGGCAACGCCGCATTCGGGGCAGTGTAATCACGGGCGACCAACTTATGTGGAGCTCAAGCTCTCGGATATTGAGCGGCTGTTCGGGCGGACATGACTATGGAAATGCTTTTGACCGCGGACAATCTGTTGATGGCCGGAATCGGATTGCTGGTTCTGGTGGCGGCATTGCTGTGGTCGAACCTGTCGCACCGATCGCGGGTTCGGGAACTGCTAAGTGTCGAGCACGAGTTGGGTGATCTGCGTGAAGCATTGGCCGCTGAAAAGGTGCGATCTGAACGGCTGACTATGGTCGAGGGGCGGCTGGCTGTTGTGACCGAAGAGCGCGACGGTTATCTGCTGGAAGCGCAAGGGCTTGAGGCCGAATTGAAGGCGACGAAAGCTGCGCATGAGGCGCGGCTTGAGGAGCTGCGCGGCATGAAGCAAGAGCTTGAGGACCGGTTTGCCAAGCTGGCTTCGGGTGTTCTAGAGACCAATAGCCAGAAGTTCCTTGGGCTGGTCAGCGAGCGGTTTGAAAAGCACAAAGCAGATGCGGATCAGTCCTTGGCAAAACGGCAAGAGGCGATCCAGAACCTTGTGAAGCCGCTAGACGAGAAGCTGGGCAAGTTCGACACCCGCATTCAAGAGATCGAAAAGCACCGGCAGGAAGCTTACGGCGCGATCCAGATGCAGGTGAAAACCCTGCATGAAAGCCAGCAGATGCTGGGGCAGGAAACTCGCAAGCTGGTGCAGGCGCTACGACGCCCCAAATCACGCGGGCGCTGGGGCGAGGTACAGCTGCGGCAGGTGTTCGAGATGGCAGGCATGGCCGAGCATGTGGATTTCGAGCTTGAAAAACATATGGACACGGATGACGGCGCGCGCCGTCCTGATGCGGTGGTTCATATTCCCGGTGGTCGGTCTATCGTGGTCGACGCCAAAACCCCGCTTGAGGCTTATCTGGACGCTATTGAGACCGAGAACCCTGATGAACAGGCGGCGCATCTGGAACGTCACGCCAAACATATCCGCACCCATGTGCGGCAGTTGGCAGGCAAGGACTATCAGAAAAACCTGACGGAAGCGCCGGATTTCGTGGTGATGTTCATTCCGTCCGAAAGCTTTGTGGCCGCCGCTGCCGAGGCCGATCCAGGGCTGATCGAGTATGCATTCGAAAACAAGGTTCTGATTGCCTCGCCCACGACGCTGATGGCGCTGGTCAAAGCGATTGCCTATGGCTGGCAGCAGGAAAAAATGGCCAAGAACGTCATAGAGGTTCAGAAACTGGCAACCGAGATTTACGAACGGCTGGTCACTTTCGGTGGGCATCTGGAAAAGGTAGGGCGCGGGCTGGGGCAGTCCGTGTCAGCCTACAACAGTGCCGTTGCCTCGCTTGAGGGGCGAGTGCTACCTTCGGCGCGGAAATTTGAGGCGCTGGGCGTTGTGTCCGAGCAGAAAGACATTACTGCGCCACCGTCGCTAGAAACCGATCCCAGACAATTGGCTGCGCCGGAATTTCTTGACGCCGGATCATCGGAGACCTGACCCGCAGAGAATATTGATTCTGCCGAAAGTGGCTTGATTTTCAGGGCATGAAACAATCCAATGATGCCCTTGGGTAAACTTTGCGCGGTTGGAAACAGTTGAAAAGGAATGGTTTTTCCCCAAATCCCTTAAAAAATATGGCCCTGTCTAAAAAATGCCGTAAATTCGCTTAGTTTCTATCGCATTCCCTAGCTAGGTCTGAGACAGTGTTGTTGTGTAAAAAAGAGTAAAATTATGAAACGCAGAATCTATTTTGCAATGTTCATTTTCATGGGCGGTGTTGTGGGTTTCAACGCCGCAAATGCAAAAGCCGCGGTCCTAACCGCGGCCATGCAAAATCTATAAAAGGCTAAATTCAGATACGGACGAAGGGTTGAACCAGTCGCGGTAGCAGCGACTTGAACTTTAACGATGCGTCCGTCACGGCCAAGCAGATGCAATCTTCAGAGATGTCCGCGATGGGTGTGTGGTCGGTGCTTTCATCCGCAATCTCAACATCGCCCGGACCGAACTGTCCGTCCTCGTCTGAAAAGGCGCCCTTGAGCACCAAGGTCAGCTCAAGCCCGCCATGGCTGTGCTGTGGCACGGCAACGCCAGCGGGGATGTGTAACAGACGCGCGGTCGCATCGCCCTTGGTTTTCAGAATGGCCTGACGTACCCCCATGCCGACGGGGCGCCATTTGACGTCTTTCAAGTCACCGCCGATGTAGTCGCAAATCGGAGAGGGCAGTTCTGTTTTGGCCGGAGCCGACATAGCGGGCATTCCTTCGATCAGCGCCAAAGTTGCAGCCAAGCTTTCGCTGCTCATTGCCGCAACGTCGGTAATGATGCTGTCATCTTCCAGCAACGCGCCGCCCAAGGCGTCATAGCTTTCCATCTGTGCACGGCAGTCGTCGCACATGCTGATGTGTGCCGCGATCAGCATATCAATCGCTTCCGGCAAGCGCCCGGCAGAATAGCCCATGATCAATTCGTCGGTCAGATGGTGGGTTATGGTAGTTAAATGCGTCATGTCATCGAGTGCCTTAAACGTTCAAGCGCTAACCTGATACGTGATTTTATCGTCCCCAAGGGTAGTCCTGTTTGTTCGGCGATCTCGGAATGCGATAAATCACCGTAATACGCTTGTTCAATTAGAACGCGTTGCTTGTCTGGCAAGGTTTTTATTGCTTCGGTCAGTTTTGCACTTTCTTGTTGAAGCGCAATCACGTCGTCCTGATCCGGTTCCGCCTCGGGTCCCCATGTCAGATCTTCGGGTTCGGGGCGTCTTTGTTTGCGGATCGCATCAATTTTGCGGTTCCGCGCGATGGTGAATATCCAAGTAGCTGCAGAGGCGCGCGCTGGGTCAAACAGGTGCGCTTTTTGCCAGACGGTCGCCATCACCTCTTGTGCGGTTTCGTCGGCCATTGCCGCGTCAGTTCCGCCGCGCATTAAAAACGCTTTTACACGGGGTGCGAAATGCTGGAACAGCTCGACAAAGGCTTTTTGATCTTTGTTGTCTCTGATCCGTTCCAGGCAGGTCACCCAGTGGTCTTGCGTTACTTCCATCGACTGCAGAGGCCTTTTCCTGTTTCCGAATGATCCAAATCCGCCCATTTGTACGGGCGGGTCCAGTGGTTCGCTCTTCAATAGCTCATTCAGAAACATAATCCCACTACGCAGAAGGATGGCAAGCGGATCAAAAATAAATCTTCAGGAAAATATCATCCATTTCGCAACCGCAGGCGTATTTCTTGCAACTTCAAACGCAAATGCTCATTAGCAGGAGACGCACATGCCATTCGAAGCTCTGGGACACGACTTTAAAAAGAAAGTGGCTGTTATCGGCGGCGGTATTTCGGGCATGAGCGCAGCCCACATGCTGGCCGACGGTTATAATGTGGTTCTGTTCGAGGCCGAGAAGCGTTTGGGCGGACATGCACGGACCAAAGTGGCAGGAAAAAACGGCGACCAGCCGGTGGATACGGGCTTTATCGTGTTCAATTACGCCAACTATCCCTTGATGGCCGATCTGTTCGCGCGGTTGGAAGTGCCGGTCGAAAAAAGCGATATGAGCTTTGGTGCCTCGGTGGATGGCGGGCGTATCGAATACGGCTTGTCGACTCTAAGTGCTGTGTTTGCCCAGAAGGGCAACATCGTGAACGGGAAGTATCTGCGCATGTTGCGGGACATCTTCCGGTTCAACGCCAAAGCGCTGGCGACAGCAAAGGCGAACCCTGATTTGACCATCGGAGACTTCGTTAAGGTGATGGGTCTATCCGAATGGTTCCGTGATTTCTATTTATTGCCCCTGTCCGGCGCGATCTGGTCCACGCCGGTTGAGCAGATCATGGATTTCCCAGCCTATTCAATGATGCAGTTTTTCGAAAACCATGCTCTTTTGCACCACACGGGGCAGCATCAGTGGTACACAGTCTCTGGCGGCTCGACCCAGTACGTGCAGCGTCTTGAGGCGCATATGAAAGCGCAGGGTGTCGAAATCCGACTAGGCTCGTGGATCAAGAGCGTGACCCGCATTGGCGGGCAGGTTGAAGTCCACGTCGAAGGCTGTGAACCCGAGGCTTTTGATGAGGTCGTCTTTGCGACCCACTCGGATGACACGCTAAAAATGCTGGCCAATCCGACATCTAAGGAAGTTCTCGCGTTAAGCGAGATTGCCTATCAGCCGAACCAGATCACCCTGCATGCAGACGAGGCAGTGATGCCAAAACGCAAGCCAGTCTGGTCAAGTTGGAACTATTCGGACGCGCCTGGACGTCTGAATGGCCAGATCGATCTGACCTACTGGATGAACAAGTTGCAAAATATTGATCCGTCGGACCCGCTGTTTGTCACTCTGAACTCGTCGAGGCCGATCCGTGAAGAATTGATCTACGATCAGGTAACCCTTCGCCACCCGGTTTATACGCAGGGTGTTCTGCGGGCGCAGAAAGAGATTGCCGAGTTTAACGGCGAAAATCACACGTGGTTCTGCGGTGCTTGGATGCGTCATGGTTTCCACGAAGATGGCATCTATAGCGCCGCCGAAGTCGCCAATCGCCTGAACGCGGCCCGCATCTTTGAGGCGGCAGCATGACCGGCCAAATCCACCATGTAACGGGCTTTACCTATCATGGGCGGCGCGGTGCCGTGCAGAACGCCTTTCGCTATTCGGTAGACTATGTGTTGCTGGATGCAGAAGGTCAGCAGAAAGCGCCGTACCTTTTCTCGCGAAACAGGCGCAATCTGTTCAGTCTGAACGACGCGGACCATGGTGGCAAACCCCGCGAGGGGCGTGGCGCCATCTGGGCGCGCGAGGTATTCGAGGCGCGTGGTGTTACCCCGACACGGATTGATCTGTTGGCCCAACCGCGCGTGCTTGGGCATGTGTTCAATCCGGTCAGTTTCTGGTTGGCGTATGATGCGACCGAGCACTTGGTGGCGGTGATTGCCGAGGTCAGCAATACCTTCGGTGACCGGCATTCCTATTTCGTTGCGAAAGAGGGATTTGAACCGATTGCCGCGAATGACACGCTTGAAGCGGAAAAGATCTTTCACGTTTCGCCGTTCCAGCCGGTCGAAGGACGGTATCAGTTCCGTTTTGACATCACCAACAGACAGGTCGGGGTCTGGATACGCTATGACAGCGAAAAGGGATCGCTGATTGCGACCCTGACAGGCAAGCGTCAGGCCTTGAGCAATGGGTCAATCGTTCGTTCTTCCCTGCGCCGTCCGTTTGGATCAAGGCGGGTTCTGGCCTTGATTCATTGGCAGGCTTTGAAACTTTTCTTGAAAGGGGCCAAGTACCGGTCACGTCCGGCTGTCCCTGAAATCGAGGTATCGTGATGTTTTGGTTTTTTCTTGGAGCAGCCGTTGTTGGGGCGGCTGTTTTTCTGCGTCTGCGCTTTGCAGCTTTCCCTAGTCAGAAGCCGTCGGATTATGCGTCCGACAAGGGCAATATGATGCTTAGCGATTATTTGAACGGCGCCATGGTCTGTCGTGGCGTGCTCTACGGTCCCATGGGCAAGGTCGTGTCGCGGTTTATTGCGGACATGGATATCACATGGGATGGTCGGCACGGTCGCATGAACGAGTTGTTCACCTATGACAGCGGCAATACCCAATCCCGCGTGTGGGAATTAGAAATGCTGGGCGGCGGTAAGATCCGCGCAACGGCCAGTGATTTTGTGGGCGAAGCCACAGGGACGATTTCGGGCACGACCCTTTGTATGAAGTATAAATTCAAGCTGCCGGATGATGCAGGCGGACATGTGTTGAATGTCACCGACTGGATGTATGTTCTGGACGACGGAACCTTTGTGAACCGCAGCCAGTTCCGCAAATTCGGCATTAAAGTGGCCGAGCTGGTGGCCACCTTTGCTGCGAAAGGGTGATGGGATGCGGGACTTCGCAGGCAAACGGTACTGGCTGGTCGGCGCCTCGGAAGGGCTTGGAGCATCTTTGGCAAAAAAGCTTGGCGATGCGGGTGCCGAGCTGATCCTATCGGCCCGCAACGCCGAGCGCTTGGGTGAAATTGCCTCTAGAATGTCCACAAGCGTCGAGGTTTTGCCTGTTGACGTGACTGATCAGGCGGCGGTGGAACAGGCGGCGGAAACCGTCGGGCGCATTGATGGCATCGTTTATCTGTCAGCGGCCTACTGGCCGATGCATACGACCGATTGGAACACCGTTCAGGCTGCGCAAATGATTGATGTTAATCTGACAGGTGCTATGCGCGTGGTGGGTGCGGTGTTGCCAAAGTTTTTGGCACAAGGGCATGGGCACATCGTGTTTACCGGGAGCCTTGCCGCATTTCGGGGGCTTCCGGCCTCGGTCGGCTATTCGGCGTCGAAAGCGGCCATGGTGTCATTGGCGGAAACCATGCGGCTTGATCTGAAAGACACAGGGGTCGAGGTGCAAATCGCCCATCCGGGCTTTATCCGCACGCGCCTGACCGACAAGGACGATTTCAAAATGCCATCGCTTATGGAGCCGGACGAGGCGGCAAATCACATGTTTCGCGCCATGCAGGGTCGCCGGTTTGCAACCAGCTTTCCAGGTGTTTTCGCCTTGATCATGCGCGGTTTGCAGCTTTTTCCGAACTGGTTGTATTTCAAGGTATTTGCGTGAGATCAAAGTCAGCGTAGAATTTCCGCAGCAACATATCCGGGTGCAAGGAACAGGAATACGCAAATGCTAGAGATTTCGACATACAAGGTGGCGCAGATCATCCTGATGGCCCGCGAGATGGAACGAGCCGAGGGAGAACTAAGGTCTTTTATTGGGACGTTGACCACGGAAGAACGCTATCATCTTGTGGCCCTGATGTGGGTTGGTCGCGGAAGCTTTCACGCGAGTGAATGGGATGAAGCTGTCGAAACCGCTGAAGTTGAAGCGACGACACCAACGGCGGATTATCTTTTGGGATCGCCGCATTTGTCCGATCATCTGGAAAACGGTCTGGATGCCCTGGGGATTGATCCCAGCGAAGATGAAGATGACCTGATCCGCGGCGGTTGATGACGCTGAGAGGCGGGGCGAGGGGCCAGCCCCTCGCGCTCCCCGGAGTATTTTTGGTAAGATGAAATGAATGCGCGCCTGTTTGGACTGTTAGGCGCGCTTTTTTGTTCAGGCCGTGTGATCGACGATTTCGAGGTGTTGGGCCAGTTTGTCGATGGTGCCCATCCACTCGGATACAAGTTCGGGATCGCTGGGGGCGGCTGACACACCGGCAGCGATTTTGCCGGCCAGAACAGATTCGATAGCCAATGCCACGGTGATCGACACCAAACGCGCCATCGCGGTGCCGCGATCGTCGCCCCATGCATCCATAGCGTAGGTTTTGTGCCAGACGTCTTGGCCGTCTTTTTCGGCCTTCAGGCCAACGCAAAGGATCACGCGGTCAGGCTCGCCTTCATCATAGGCGTTTTCGGTCCAGAACTGATCGGACATGTCTTTCAGACGGGCATCACCTTCGGGGCCCGACAGGGTTTCGATTTCGCGAAACACATCGGACCAGGCGTCTTTCCAGCCGTTCAGGCGCAGGGTGCCACGGACGAATTCTTTGACGTTCCAGTCTTTGCCGAATTTGTAGTCTTCCATAAAAGGGATCGAGTCGCGGTTCGGGTAGACTTCGAAGCTTTCAGGCGCGGTCAGAGGGGCCTCGTAGCTGCTGATAGCATCCCACGGGCGGGCCACATCAAGAGGGGCGTAATCGCGGATCGAGCGCGAGGGCGAGCGCAGTGCTTTCAGCACGCCCAGCGGGGACCAACTGAATTTGTAGCGGAACGGGTTCGGGATTTTTGGAACGCCGCCGCAGTAGCTGATAAAGCTGATATTGTTGTCCGGGTCAAAGCCATCCGAGGATTTGTAGTCTGCGACTAGAGCGTGCGCCATCAGGTGGTCGATGCCGGGGTCAAGACCAACTTCGTTGACCAGCGCAACGCCCTCGTTTTTCGCAGCCGCGTCAAGCGCGCGCATTTCCGGCGCGATGTAGGACGAGCTGACGAAGTTCGCACCTTTGGCGATGCACAGCTCGGCCAGCGGCACGTGCCAATCGCCCGGCAGCATCGAAACGACAACGTCCCCAGCGGCCAGTTCGGCGGCCAGTTCGTCTTTGTCGAAGGCTTTGATCGTGTCGGTTAGATCGCCCACCGCCTCGCGGGCTTTGTCGATAGTCCGGTTCCAGACCACAACCGGTTCGCCCGATTGCAGGATGCGTCTTAGTCCGGGGATGGCCGAAAGGCCGGTGCCACACCAGTGTACAGTCATATTAAAGCCCTTTGCTGTGGGTTTCGAAGTCGTTGCGTGCCCGCGTCCAGATGCTGTTATCCAACTCGTCCAGTGTCAACAAGGTCGGCAGCAGCTGCGCGGCGTAGTCTTCCGAGGATTCGACCGGAAGCATCGAGGGCAGATTGTCGATGGCCATGACGTCCATCACCGGATCTGTGGCGACGCGCAGGGCGGGATTGGTCCAGTCTGTCGCGCGGTCATAGACGGGTACAGGATTGTAATTGCTGTCTGGGTCACAGGACACGTCGCCTATGACGCTTAGGTTGCGCTCTTCGGTCAGGGCAGATTTCGGCACGAAGACAGGCGTTCCGGGGCGGGCGAAGATGCAGTTGATGAACAGGTCATGGGCCAGAATTTCAGGGAAGGGGCCGCCGCTTTTGGTTTCCTCTATGTCCCATTGGGTGACGGGCACGCCAAGGATTTCCAGAAGCTCGGTTGCGCCCGATCCGACGCGGCCCAAAGCGCCGATGACAATGGCTGTGGGGATGGATGCACCCGAGTTTTGCAGATCGTCGATTAGGTCGTTGACCATATCTTGTGACGAGTGGAACACGCCAACGGGACCGGCAATTTCGCCACGAGCCTGCGCAGCCCAGCAGCGCATGGCGACGGCGGCACCGGCAAAGCCTGCCCAATAGCCAAAGGCGGCAACGCGCTGGCCCATGTCGTTGACGAGGTATTCCAGATCGTAAAGCATTCCTCCGCCCGCCTTGAAGCGGCGCAACAGTTCTTTGCCAGAGTGTTGGCCTTTGTAGGCGTGCCCAAACATGACGTGCCGATGGGGTAGGGGAGTGCCATCTTCGGGCAGCTCTTTCAGGCCAAAGATGATGGCATCGCGTGGCGCGTCTGGCCAGCTGTTTTCTGGTGCGACTTCAACGCCTGCATCAATATACCCCTGCATCGGAATGGCGCGGACGCTGCTTTGCTCGACCGTGACGCGGATGCCGGCATCCAGCAATGCCTTGGCGCCTGCGGGCGTAAGCCCAACCCGTTCTTCGTGCGGGCGCTGCTCGGCGCGGACCCAGAGATGTGTCATGGTTTGCCCCTTAAATATGTGTCTTCATGTGGTGCCGTTCTGGCAGGTCAAGATGTGGCGTGGCTCCGAACTGGGTCAGAAACAGTTCACCATTACGCAGTTCGAACTTGTGGACCGAGGTGTTGTGGATCGTCAACAGCATCTTGGTTTTGGCATTGGTTTCAAGATGCAAGGCAATCGCGGTCAGCGTGGCGATGACACCGCCCGAGGACACCAGAACCGCCGGACCGTCACTCGCCGCATCCGACAACGCTGCGAAAATACGGCTGCGGAAGCTCTCATAGGTTTCGATCCCGTCGCCCATTTCGTTACGCCGCCAGATGTCCAGAACCTGCGGCATTTGCAGAGCAAAATCCGCTTGGCTTTCAGGAAACGGCACACCGTGGTTGTCACGCGCTGCGTGGGACAGGGCGAAATAGTCCAGCTCGTTCAGGCGTGGATCGGTTTCCAGCGGCGCGGTGGTCAGGGCCATGCCCTCAGCGGTTTCGATATGGCGGCGCATTCCCCCCGAGATCACGCGATAGTCCTGTCCCAGCCTACGCATGTGTTCGCCCAGCAACTTGGCCTGCTGATGCCCCAGATCAGATAGTCTGTCATAGCTGGCTTCATCGGTGGCACCGGTATTGGCTTGTCCGTGGCGGATCAGGGTCAGTTCGGTCATGTAGGCTCCTTCAGGTGGGCAAGGCTTAGGATAAGCGAAGCCTTGCCGCAATGGTGAATGGGTTTTGACAGGCGCGTACGTCGCGGTAGTCTGTGAGCGGAGGATTTGTCGATGATGCGTCTGATCACATGTCTTTTTCTGCTTTGGGGCAGTGCAGTTTTAGCGGACCGACCGTCCATTCCGGGCGAGCAGGATGCGAGATTCGAAGACGCCCGCAGCGCATGGCTGGACGGCGACGATCTTTTCGCGCTGCAAACTTTGGGGGCGCTGGCGGCTGACGGGAACACGGCGGCACAAATCCTGCTGGCGCGTATCGCAGAAGAGCCGCACATGCATCGTCATGTGACGGGGAAATTAAGCCGCAAGGATCGCATTGATTTGCTGCGGCAAGAGGGTGGCCTGTCGGGGACAAGTTGGCTGGACGCGGCCGGTGAACGTTCAGACTTAGCGCGGGCCTTGGTGCTTCGGAACGTGGCGTTTGGCTCGGAAAAGGGTGGATCAGGAGGACAGGTCGCGCCCGAAGCCATGGAAGCGGTACGGTTGTTGTTGAGCTATGGCGAAGTGGCCCTTGCCACTGATGTGGCTTTCAAGCTTTTTGACGGCGGGTTTCTGCGCGAGATCGTTTCGTTGCTGGGTGAATACGGGGACGATCTGGACCGGATATCTCAATTGCTTGGCGTCTCGGCCCAGATAGGCTTGAACCCAGATATTGACCTGACCGATGTTGCGCAATTGGCGGATGGTGTGCAGCCCCAAGACATCATTTCCCTGCGGCATTTGCATCCCCAGACACTTGCAAAAAATCCTGAACTGCAAGACACCGTAGTGCGCTTTGCCGAGCTGGTGCAGCCTTGGACGCCGCTGCGCGATCTATGCGAGGTGTCCTGCCCGAATAGCTACAATGCGTGCCTGTTGGCAGGCGTTACATCCATCGGCGTCGCGCGTCGTTATCCGTTTGCCAGCCCGCTCGATAGCCTTGTTCCACATGAGGATTACTGGCGCAGTGCAAGGATACGCGGCGACGTGGCCCGTAGGCTTTTCGAGCTGGAAAATGACTTCGCTATCGGTGCATCTTTTGACAAGTGTTTCGCCGATACAGTCACGGCTTTGGCGCAGTAACTAGCGCCAGATGACATCGCCCAGAAAGATATATCCCGCCCCGTAGATGGTTTTGATCAGTTGCGGGTTCTTCGGGTCTTCCTTCAACTTGGTACGCAAGCGCGAAATACGCACATCCATCGCACGATCAAAGCTTTCCCCTGCTGCGCCGCCCAGATGTTCCTGCATTTGCGCGCGGGAAATCAGGCGTTTAGGATTTTCCAGAAACAGGCGCAAAACCTCGCCCTCGGCATGGGAAAAAGGCGTTTCTGTACCAGTTTCGTCCTCAAGCGCATAGCGATCAAAATAGGCGGTCCAACCGTTGAAGCTGGCTGTACTGCTACTAGGCTGAACGACGCGGTCCTTACGCAGGCGGGCACGGATGCGGGCCACCACTTCAGACGGCTCGAACGGCTTGATGATATAATCATCGGCCCCCAGTTCCAGACCCGTCACGCGGTCCTGAACCTGTGCACGCCCCGAGATGATGATCACCGTTGCGCCCTGTTCCAGCGCCAGCCGGTGCACCAACGTCAACCCGTCGCGATCGGGCAGGGACAAGTCCACCAAGCACACATCGGGCGTGGTCTTTTTCAAGGCAGCTTCGAATTCGGTCGCGCGACCAAATCCCATAGTGCGAAAACCGGCCTCTTCCAAGGCGTCCGACAGGATGCGGCGGATTTCGGGTTCATCGTCCAGAATGGTGACAAGAGGGGCGGTCATGACAAAAAGGCCATCAATTCATCCTTGGAAAAGGGTTTGGGCAGGACCGGCGCCAACTTTTGCGCCTCGGTTAATATCGGGCTTCCGGCGGGAAGCGAACTCATCAGAAAGGCGGCGGGTGTTGGTTGGGGCAGTGACCGGATAAGATCAACACCAGTCTCTTGGCCCTCAAGCTGGATGTCCGACAAAACCAATGCAATTTCGGGCAGGGCTTGCGCCAATGCAAGCGCTTCGGTAACGCTACTGGCCTCGATCACACTATAATCTGCATCGGTCAGTATGGTGCGGATCTCTTCGCGGATCGCCTGATTGTCTTCGACCAGCAACACCAGACCAGACGGCGGCGCGGTGCGGGCATGTCTAAGAGGCAGTCGTAACACAACGCGACCACCGCTCTCCGAGTTCGAGATTTTGATGTCGCCACCGACGGTTTTGGTCATGTCATAGACCATCGCCAGCCCCAGCCCCGAGCCTTCCTGCCCCTTGGTTGTAAAGAACGGATCAAGCGCATGTTGCAGCGCCTCTTCGGAAAAGCCGCTGCCGGTGTCTTCGACAATGAACTCGATCCACGTTTCGCGCACCGTCGAAACTGTCAGGCGTACTTGCCCGGTATGACCGCATGCATCCCGCGCGTTCAGGATCAGGTTCAAAAGCGAATCCTGTAAAAGTCCTGAATCCAGCAAATAAGGACCACCATCGGCCAGCATGTTCAGCTTCAAAGAAACCCCGTCCGGCAGGCTGGGCCGTGCCAGCACCGCCAGATCCGAAATGATCCCCTTCAGATCCGTCGCTTTCGGGTTGGGCGCGCGCCTGCGGGTCATATCGGCGATACGATTTAGCAATGTCCCACCGCGCCGCGCCGCCGCCAGCGTTCCGTTGATCAGGGCTTGCGCATCTGTGTCGGGGGCTTTGGTCAGAAGGCGCGACTGCATCCCCAAAATAACCGTCAACAGGTTCGAGAAATCATGGGCCAGACCGCTTGTCAGCTGTGCGGCCATCTCCCGCCTGCGGGTCTGCTGCAGGGCCACACGGGCCTGCGTTTCCTCGGTGATATCCATTGACAGAATATAAACGCCGCGGATGCCCCGGCTTTCGTCAATGTCTGGCGTAAAAGCTACACGGATACGGCGCGCACTTTCTGCATCGTTGAACTCGAACACGCTGGGATCGCCTTTCAGCGCGTTCTCAAGATGTGGGCGCGTGCGCGCATAGGCGGTTTCGCCAAGCGCGTCGGCAAAGCTCATCCCCACTACATTTCCGGGGCGGCCCGGCATAACCGAGCTTAGGCGTCTGTTGGAATAGGTATAGACTTGATCCAGCCCCACATGGGCGATATGAGCCGGCATCATTTCGGTCGTTAGACGGGTGCGCGCCTCGATCTCGGTCAGCTGCCGCTTGGTTTCTTCCAGCGCGGTATTCGTGGCCTCCAGCTCGCGGTTGGTCGCCGCAAGCTCTTCCGAGCGTTCCAGCACCAGCCCCGACAGCTCCTCAGAACGGGCGCGTAGCAACTGGTCTTGCTGCTTGACGCGGGTAATATCGGTATAGACCGTTACCCACCCCCCCTGCGGAAGCGGTGTTCCTTCAACACTGATCACTCGCCCATTGGCGCGGGTTCGTTCCATGTAATGCGGCTCGAAGGCTTTTGCCAATTCAACGCGCGCGCGGACAAATTCGTCCACATCACCAACATCGCCATATTCGCCGGTTTCTGCTAAATACCGGATCACCGTTTCAAACGAGGTTCCCGCGCGGGCAATCGAACTGGGAATGTCGAACATCCTCAGCATAGGGTGATTGAAAACCACCAGTTCCATTTTCTCGTCAAACACTGAAATCGCCTGTTGGATCAGGTTCATCCCTGCCAGCATCAGGGCATCTGCGCGTGACTTCGTTTGGCTCATGGTCCCTCCGCTCCCCGCGTATATTTCATCTTTCCAAAAACACTCTCGGGGGTGAACCCGGGCGCACCGCGCACGGGTGAGGGGGCAGACAGCCCCCTTCCTTGCCTTCCTAGCAACCAAGATGGCCTTGTGAAACTCTGACGTTACGCTTGTTACAATTCGTTAGATTCCGGAAATCTTCGGGAAATAATTGACCCCTAGCCTTTTAGCGTACCCAATGGGAGAAAAGGAATCGCTGTGGCGGTTCCGCCGCACTCAGGCGGCATTCGGGAGGAAGAAAACTTGGCACAAGTGTCACCGGAAGGCGGGATTCAGTCGATTCCAGCTCTGCTCAAGCGCAACGCAACCATATTTGCGAACAAGGCGGCGTATCGCGAAAAAGAACTTGGTATCTGGCAGAACTGGACTTGGTCCGAAGCCGAAAAAGAGATCGAGAACCTCGCGCTTGGTTTGATTAATATGGGCGTCAACGAGGGCGATTTTATCGCTGTCATCGGGCGCAACCGTCCCTATCTTTACTGGTCCATGGTTGCCGCACAGATGGTCGGAGCCATTCCTGTGCCGCTCTATCAGGATGCCGTTGCAGAAGAGATGGCCTATGTTTTGGGGCACTGTGGTGCGCGCTTTGTGATTGCGGCCGATCAGGAGCAAGTCGACAAGGTTATCGAAATTCAGGATCAACTGCACCAGTTCGAGCATATGATCTATCTCGATCCACGGGGGCTTCGTAAATACGATCATACCCGCCTGCATGAATTCAGCCACGTTCAGGAACAAGGTCACGCCGCCCGTGACGAACTGACACCGGAATTAAACCGTCGTCGTGACAAGCTGACTTACAGCGATACCTGCGTGATGCTTTACACCTCGGGAACGACCGGAAAGCCCAAGGGTGTTGTTCTGTCGAACCGCAACATCATTGAATCTGCAAAAGCGGCGTCTGAGTTCGACAACATTCAGGCTGGCGACGAGGTTCTGGCCTATCTGCCTATGGCTTGGGTGGGCGATTTCATATTCTCGATCGGTCAATCCTACTGGAGCGGGTTTTGCGTGAACTGCCCCGAAAGCGATGAGACACTTCGCTCGAACCTGCGCGAAATCGGCCCTACTTATTACTTCGCCCCGCCGCGCGTCTTCGAAGGTTTGCTGACACAGGTTATGATCCGCATGGAAGATGCGGGCGCGTTCAAGCGCAAGATGTTCCACTATTTCATGAACCACGCGAAAAAAGTCGGTCCAGCCATTCTGGATGGTAAGCCGGTAAGTGGGATGGACCGCCTTAAATATGCGCTGGGCAATGTGCTGATCTACGGCCCGCTCAAGGATAGCCTTGGCTTCAGCCGCGTGCGCGTCGGATATACCGCTGGGGAAGCAATCGGCCCAGAGATTTTCGATTTCTACCGCTCTCTGGGGATCAACCTGAAACAACTTTACGGACAAACCGAGGCGTCGGTTTTCATCACTGTGCAGCCGGATGGCGAAGTTCGCGCCGATACCGTTGGTGTGCCGGCTCCGGGTGTTGAGTTGAAAATTGCCGATAATGGTGAAGTTTTCTATCGCAGCCCCGGTGCTTTTGAAAAATATTACAAGAACCCTGAAAGTACGGCCTCGACCAAAGATGCCGAAGGCTGGGTTGCAACAGGCGACGCTGGGTTCATAGAAGAATCCTCGGGTCATCTGCGCATTATCGACCGCGCCAAAGATGTGGGCAAAATGGCGGATGGAAGCTTGTTTGCACCCAAGTATGTTGAAAACAAACTGAAATTCTTCCCGAATATTCTGGAAGCCGTGATGTTTGGGGCTGATCGCGACCGCTGTGTCGCCTTCATCAACATCGACCTCACTGCGGTCGGAAACTGGGCCGAACGTAACAACATCGCGTATGCATCCTATCAGGAACTTGCAGGGCATCCGAAGGTTCTGGAAACGATCCAGAGCCATGTGGAAGAGGTCAACGCCAGCGTCGCGCAGGACGAAATGCTGTCAGGATGCCAGATCCACCGCTTCTTGGTTCTGCACAAGGAACTGGATGCCGATGACGGCGAAATGACACGTACCCGCAAAGTGCGCCGCAAAATTGTTGAAGAGAAGTTCAAGGATCTGGTCGACGCCCTGTATGAAGGCAAAGACGAGCAGTACACCGAAACCGAAGTGACCTACGAAGATGGTCGCAAGGGCTCGATCAAGGCAACGCTGAAACTGTGTGATGCCAAGGTTCAGCCGGTTGCAACCAAGGTGGCAGCGGAATGATTTCGGCGCGGGCGGATGCCTTCGGCGGGGATAATTTAAGACAAAAGAAGCGCGGGGGAGCGCAATGAACGCAGCAGCAGAAGAATATATCACCGAAGACGGTCGCAAGATCGGCGGCGTGGTGATGGAAATGAAAAACATCACCCTGCGGTTTGGCGGCGTTGTGGCGATTAAAGACATTAGTTTTGACATCCGTGAAGGTGAAATCCGCGCGATCATCGGCCCGAACGGTGCTGGCAAGTCGTCAATGCTGAACGTCATCTCGGGGTTCTATAACCCTCAGGAAGGCGAGGTCTGGTACAAAGGCGCGATCCGCCCACCCATGCGCCCCTATCAGGTGGCAGCACAGGGTATTGCCAGGACGTTCCAGAACATTGCGCTTTTTGAAGGCATGTCAGTGCTGGACAACGTGATGACCGGACGTCTGACCCACATGAATACGAATATTCTTCAGCAGGCAATGTGGTACGGCAAGGCGCGCGACGAAGAAATCGCCAACCGCGAGAAAGTTGAGGAAATCATCGACTTCCTTGAAATCCAGTCGATCCGCAAAACCCCTGTAGGCCGCTTGCCCTATGGTTTGAAAAAGCGAGTCGAGCTGGCGCGGGCATTGGCAGCGGAACCATCGATCCTGCTGTTGGACGAGCCGATGGCGGGAATGAACGTCGAGGAAAAAGAGGACATGAGCCGCTTTATTCTGGATGTGAACGATGAATTTGGAACCACCATCGCCCTGATTGAACACGACATGGGCGTTGTTATGGACCTTAGCGACCGCGTGGTCGTGATGGATTACGGCAAAAAGATCGGCGACGGCACGCCGGATGAAGTGCGCAACAACCAAGATGTGATCGACGCCTATCTTGGCGTGGCGCACGATTAAAGCCAGGGAGCAGAAGAAATGCCTGAACAGTTTATCTGGGGAATTGAGGTCTTCTTCAACGGTCTGATGGCCGGGGTCCTCTATGCACTCGTCGCGCTTGGCTTCGTGCTAATCTATAAAGCGTCGGGAATTTTTAACTATGCCCAAGGGGTTATGGCGTTGTTCGCGGCGGCCACACTGGTTGGAGTGATGAACGGTCAGGTGCCGTTCGCACACTTGATCAATGCGTTGCTTGGCACACAGATTCACCATTTCGGATGGCACATTAACGGGCTGGTCTCGATTGTTCTGGTCGCGGGTATCATGGTTGTGTTCGCATGGATCGTGCAGCGCGTGATCTTCCGCCATCTGGTCGGACAAGAGCCGATCATCCTATTCATGGCAACGATCGGTCTGGCGTATTTCCTTGAAGGGTTCTCGGACTTGATGTGGAACTCGGAGATCAAGAAGCTGGATGTTGGCTTGCCTCAGGGGATCAACCTGACGATCGACGAGATCACCTATAACATGTTCGATTACGGGTTCTTTATAGATAACCTCGACATTATTGCGACAGTGATTGCAGCTTTGCTGGTGATCGCGCTGACAATCTTTAGCCAGTACTCCAAGCAAGGCCGCGCGATGCGTGCGGTGGCTGACGATCACCAAGCTGCTTTGTCGGTTGGCGTATCGCTGAACTTCGTCTGGATCATGGTTTGGTCGGTCGCTGGCTTCGTCGCACTGGTCGCGGGTATCATGTGGGGCACCAAGTCGGGCGTTCAATTCTCGCTGTCCTTGATCGCGCTGAAAGCTCTGCCGGTTCTGATGCTGGGTGGCTTTACCTCGATCCCTGGTGCAATTGTCGGCGGCCTGATCATCGGTGTAGGCGAGAAACTGTTCGAATTCGCGATAGGCCCTATGGTCGGCGGTGCGACCGAGAACTGGTTTGCCTATGTTCTGGCGTTGGTCTTCCTAGTGTTCCGTCCGCAAGGGCTGTTCGGCGAAAAGATCATCGAGCGCGTATAGCATGAAAGTCTTCGCCATACTCAACGTGATCGCGTGGATGGGGTTCTGGGCCTTTGGCTACATTGCCCTGACCTCCGACGACCTGAGCAACTCTCAACTAACAATTGCCGCGCTGCTTGCGGCTGTGGGGTTTGCGATCGGAATGTTTGCCTACATTCGCATCAGCAGCTGGTCCAACCCGCGCACAACAATTCAAAAAGAAGGGTAATCCGAGATGTTCTATCGTGAATCCGGTGATTTCAAAACGAACTACATCGACGACGATCAGACCTTTCCGATCAAGTTCGACCGGTATCGCTATTATGCTGTCTTGTTTGCAGCATTTGCAGTCGTCCCTTTTATCATCAACGACTACTGGGTGAATGCAATCTTTCTGCCGTTCCTGATTTATTCGATCGCAGCAATTGGCCTGAACATTCTGGTGGGATATTGCGGGCAGGTGTCGCTGGGAACCGGTGGATTTATGGCTGTCGGCGCCTATTCAGTCTACAAACTGATGACGGCATTTCCAGATATCAACGTCTTGATCCACGTGGTCATCGCAGGCTTTATCACTGCGGGCGTCGGGGTTCTGTTCGGTCTGCCTTCGTTGCGGATCAAAGGCTTTTATCTGGCGGTGGCTACTCTGGCGGCGCAGTTCTTCCTTGTGTGGCTTTTCAACCGTGTGCCGTGGTTCTACAACTACTCGGCATCAGGCCAGATCAACGCGCCCGAACGCACCATCTTTGGCGAGCCGATCACCGGCGCAAACACGGAAGCATGGTCTGTATACCTGGTTTGCCTGGTGTTCGTAATGGCATCTGCGCTGTTGGCTCGCAACCTGACCCGAGGTACTCTGGGGCGTAAATGGATGGCGATCCGCGATATGGATATCGCGGCCGAGATTGTCGGGGTGAACCCGTTGGCGGCCAAGCTTTCCGCTTTTGCAGTCAGTTCTTTCTTCGTCGGTATCGCGGGTGCTTTGTTCTTCGCCATCTACCTAGGGGCTGTCGAAGTGGGCGAGGCGTTTGGTATCCAGAAATCGTTCCTTGTTCTCTTCATGATCATTATCGGTGGCTTGGGTTCGATCTTCGGCAGCTTTGCCGGTGCCGCCCTGCTTGTTCTGATGCCGGTTCTGTTGAAGAATACCCTTGTAGGCGGTCTGGGCTGGCCCACCGATCTGGCAGCTCACCTTGAGTTCATGATCGTCGGCGGTCTGATCATCACATTCCTTGTCCTTGAGCCCCATGGGCTGGCCCAGCTGTGGCGGGTCATTAAGGAAAAACTACGACTGTGGCCCTTCCCGCACTAAGGCGGGGCTACTTTCAAAGCGCAATGCGCATCACCATCGGTCCAACAAAAATGGGAGGAATATTCCGATGAAATTGAAACTAGCAACCATGGCAGTGACCGCCGTAATGGCAGCTGCTCCGGCAATGGCGGATCTTGTATTCCCGTCGCTCAGCTATCGCACCGGCCCATACGCCGCAGGTGGTATTCCGTTTGCTGACGGCTATGCTGACTACTTCAACCTGCTGAACGCTCGTGACGGCGGTATCGGTGGCGTTATGACCCGCGTTCTAGAATGCGAAACCGGCTATAACACCGAAAAAGGTGTTGAATGCTACGAAGCCACAAAGGGCGAAGGCTCACTGGTTTATCAGCCGCTATCGACTGGTATCACGTATCAGCTGATCCCAAAAACCACAGCTGACGGCATCCCGATGCACACTATGGGCTACGGGCGTACCTCGGCAGCAAACGGTAAGGTCTTTAGCCACACCTTCAACTATCCGGCCAACTATTGGTACGGTGCGTCGGGTGTTGTGAACCACCTGCTGGAAATCAACAACGGTGACATCAACGGCAAGGACGTTGCACTGGTTTACCACAACTCGGCATACGGCAAAGAGCCGATCCGCACGCTTGAGGAACTGGCGGCTAAGCACGGTTTCAACCTAAGCCTGCTGCCGGTCGATCACCCTGGTCAGGAGCAGAAATCGCAGTGGCTGCAAATCCGCCGCGAGCGTCCTGACTATGTTGTCATGTGGGGCTGGGGTGTTATGAACCAGGTCGCCATTCAGGAAGCTGCAAACATCCGCTTCCCGATGGAGAACTTCATCGGTGTTTGGTGGTCGGGTGCACAGCACGACGTTCTGCCAGCTGGCGAAGCGGCTGACGGTTACAAAGCGATCACGTTCCACGCGGTTGGCAACGACTTCCCAGTGTTTGACGAAATCCAGAAATATGTTGTTGACGCAGGAAACGCTGCCGGTGCCGGCGATCAGGTCGGAACCGTTCTTTACAACCGTGGTGTCTACGCGGCGATGCTTGCAGCAGAAGCTGCCAAGACCGCTCAGGAAATCCACGGTGTAGCGGACATCACGCCGGCCATGATGCGCGACGGTATGGAAGCGCTGTCGATCACCGAAGAAAAAATGGCTGCCCTGGGTATGCCGAACTTCGGTCCAAGCTTTGATGTATCGTGTGAAAACCACGGTGGTGAAGGCTACGTTGGTGTCGCTCAGTGGGATGCAAACGCACAGGAATGGAACCTGATTTCTGACTTTGCGCCGACTGACAGTGATGTGATCGGTCCGCTGATTGACGAAGACTCGGGCGCATATGCTGCCGAGAATGGCATCCAAGAAGGCTGCAACTAATTGCACCATGTCCCGGTCCGCGTTTCAGCGGGCCGGGAACCCCCTTAGACGAATTCTTAAAGAAAGATCTTGGACATGCTGGACGCGGCCCCGACCAAAGAGACCGTTTTAGAGGTCAACAATATCGAGGTGATCTATAACCACGTGATCCTTGTGCTAAAAGGCGTCAGCCTGTCTGTTCCCAAGGGCGGGATCACCGCTTTGCTTGGTGGCAACGGAGCAGGCAAGACGACCACATTGAAAGCGATTTCCGCCTTGCTGCAATCCGAGCGCGGCGAAGTCACTAAAGGTTCGATCGAGTATCGCGGTAAAAACGTACAACACGCAGACCCGGCTGATCTGGTGAAGCAGGGTGTTATTCAGGTGATGGAAGGCCGTCACTGCTTTGAGCACCTGACCGTCGAAGAGAACCTTCTGACCGGCGCTTATACTCGGACCGACGGCAAGGGTGCCATCGAAGCAGACCTAGAGATGGTCTATAACTATTTCCCCCGTTTGAAAGAGCGCCGTAAATCTCAGGCGGGCTATACATCGGGCGGAGAGCAGCAAATGACCGCTATTGGTCGTGCTCTGATGTCCAAACCGGAGACGATTTTGTTGGATGAACCCTCGATGGGTCTGGCGCCGCAGTTGGTTGAGCAGATTTTCGAGATCGTGAAATCGCTGAACGAAGATCAGGGTTACACCTTCCTGCTGGCCGAACAGAACACCAACGTGGCGCTGCGCTATGCACACTACGGCTACATTCTGGAAAGTGGTCGCATCGTGATGGACGGTCCGGCAGCCGAGCTGCGCGAAAACCCGGACGTTAAGGAATTCTATCTGGGCATGTCGGACGAGGGGCGTAAGTCGTTCCGTGATGTGCGCAGCTATCGCCGCCGCAAAAGATGGCTGGCCTAAGCGCGAAGGGCGACCCGAAAGTCGCCTGTCGGACCCCGACGCCTGGTCGAAGTGGCGTCACAAACATACCGCAATGGCGGTTCGATTTAATCCGTGGGGCAATCATTGATGTGATCGCCATGGAAGAGGTGAGGTTTGCTGAATTACCCGATCTGGTACGGGAGCGGCTGACACAAAAGGAAAGGGACCAGCTGAGGTCTATCGGCTGGAATGTAACGACGGTGAAACTGGAAATGGAAGTGCGCGGCGAAATCATACGGCTTGAGGGCAAAGGTCCCCAACGTCTGATGCTGGCGGGGAAGGTTCAGCCTTGACCCAGCTTCGCCTTCAGTTCTTCCCGCATTTCTGCAATCCGTTTGATAGCGTCTTCACGGGTGTTGAACAGGTTCGGGCGAAAATCCTGACTTTCGGCCCGCAGGCGGATTTCCTCTTCGGTTTCAGATCCGGGGGCAAAGCGGACCGACCCCAAAGACGCCGCGATATTCAGCATCTTCCCGCGATGGGCGTATTGAACCCACGCTTTGGGCATAATCTGGCAGTTCTCGAGGTTAACAAGGAAGAACCACTTCCGGTCGGTTTCTTTCACACGCTCTTCGATGTGATCGTAGACGTCGTTCACGTCTCTGCTGTGATGAAACGCAAAGTTGCTGAAATCGACGTTCATAATGGTCGCTGCGTCGTCAAAGCTGATGCGGCTTCGGATATCTTCAGGCGTGTGATTGGAAGTCTGGGTCGATTTGGCTTTGCGATTGCTGGGCAGGGATTTGATCCGCTCAATCGCGGCGTCGCGGTTGGAGAACAGGTTGGGATCAAACGCTTCGGTGTTGGCCGCGCGCTCGATCTGGCGACGTGTCTCTTCCGAGGCGTCAAAGCGGACCGAACCTTGCGAGAACGCCATGTTCAGATCGCGGCCGCGACGAGAGTAGGCAATCCAGGCGCTGCTGTCGATGCGCGTGCCACACAGGTTGACCAGAAAGAACCATTTCTCTTCGCCAGTGGCGGAAATACGGTCTTCGAGTCGGTCGTAAAACGCGTTCACAACCGCGGAACTGGAAAAGTTGAAGTTGGAAAAATCGGCCTCCATGATCTGAAGGTCTTCATGAAATCTGATCCGAGGATCAAACGTATCATTGGTCAAATCGGTAACCGTCATCTCGGCATGCTCCAATTATCCAGACCGTCAAAAAAGACGGTACACATCGGCATACTAATGTATGCGGTAAATGCATCGAGCACAAAAATAAAGCAACTAGTCAAGCTGTCGCGCCCCCGCGCGAACGGCACGGGAGTGTTGGTATGAGCACCTTTTACGATCGCCTTGAAACCCGCAGCGCAGATGAGCGCGCCGCCGATATCGCAAAAACTTTGCCAGAGCAGATTGCCCGAGCCAAAGGCCTTGCCGGATATGCAGGTACTCTCAGCGACATTGATCCTGCATCGGTGACCTCGATTGAAAACCTGGCTTCGTTGCCTGTTTTGCGCAAATCAGAGATCGGAAAATCCCAAGCTGAAAATCC
>Ga0181582_10000803_pt1 | contig 23300 bp, 18 predicted proteins | sample 071ome_32_FD_132438 | JGI IMG/M metagenome (GOLD analysis project Ga0181582, IMG submission 132438) | Coastal salt marsh microbial communities from the Groves Creek Marsh, Skidaway Island, Georgia - 071405AT metaG (megahit assembly) | ecosystem: Environmental > Aquatic > Marine > Intertidal...
ATGGAGTTTCATGATGGTTTCAATGCCATCCTGATCCGGCATATAGATATCGGTAATCACCAGATCAGGCGCATGCTGTTTGAACTGTTTCATCGCATCGACACCGTTTTCGGCACTTATCACTTGATAACCGGCCTTGCTTAAGATGCCTGAGATTTTGATGAGCGTCGTTCTGTCGTCATCCACTAAAAGTATGGTTTGCATCTGCTATATATAGATTATTCCTTATGAATGATATTGTGTAATGTAGCAAATCAAGCTTTCTATTAAAAGCGACAAGGTTAGCGGTTAACCGTTAGCGCTGAAAAGACTAAGCCACCAGGGTTTTAACATTTTTCAGAAGCTCGTCATGATGAATCGGCTTTTCCATCACAATACTGGCACCGACAATCGAGGATTTATAAAGCGGGCCAAAATGTTCCTGCTCACCACCGGCAGACATCGCAATAATCGGCAGATCGGGACGTTTAGCCAATGCATCCATAATGGTTTTCAGACCATTTTGCACCGGCATGTAAATATCGGTAATCATCAGGTTGGGATGAAACTGATCCAGTTTTGCTATGGCCTCCAGGCCATTTTCAGCGGTGACAACCCGATAACCGGCATCCTCGAGAAAACCTTGCAGGGTAATCTGAATCACCTTGCTATCATCAACCAGCAAAATCAATGGGCTGGTAACACTATTATCCGACTCAGCCTGCTTTGATGACATTTCCTGCTGTTGTTCAATAGCCCTTAATATATTCAAGAAACTTTTGGCATTGGAGCGGAAGTTTGGCAGCAGTTCTCTAGCCTGATGATGCTGGTTTTTATCATAAAAGCTGACAATTTTACCGGCCAGCGCATGAAACGATTGATGCAGACTTTGCAGATTTTCCTTAGAACGAGACGGCAGATGAGAAAAGTTCGGGTTATCATGCATCCGACAGAAAACATGATTAGCATAGATTGCCGTACCTTGCGACAGTTCTGCTTTATCGTCCTCCAGCATGGCCTCAATCTGCTGCTGCATATCTTCATGATAGGCATACAAATTAGCGACCGTGGCTTTATGCATGTCGTATTGCTGTATGGGTAGTTCAATGACAATCACACTGCCCTTATCGCCATCCGGTGGCGGGCTGACCGCATAGATACTGCCATGATGCTGTTCGACAATTTGCCTGCTGATTGCCAGACCCAGTCCGGTACCGCCGGCACCGGTTGAGGTCTTACTGCTTTGAATGAATTTATCGAAAATGCTTTCCACTTCCTTTTCAGGAATACCGACGCCATAATCGCGAATTTCCAGATGCATAATCTGCAAGCTGGTTTTATGGATGTTTAGCGACTTGCGACTATAGGCTATTTCAATCGCAGCCCCGGCTGGACTGAACTTGATCGCATTGGATAACTGGTTAATCATCACTTGCATGATTAACGCATAATCCATTTCCACATCCACTACCTGTTCACCAAGCAGATTGACAGTCAACTGTTTATCATCCAGCAATGACTGGACTTCCCGCACAGCCTGATCAAGCAGGTTACGAATATTTCCCCGGGCAAACTTGATCGGCATGCGTCCGGATTCAAACTTGGCTAAATCCAGCAGGTTATCGAGCAAATGGGTAAGACGTTGTCCGCTTTCTCGAATATTGTCGAAATAGCGTAGTGATTTCGGATCGCTTGCGGTTTTCTTGCCTAAATGCGAAAAACTCATGATGGCATGCATCGGAGTCCGCAATTCGTGAGAAATATTCGCTAAAAACTGGCTTTTCTGTTGATTCGATTCTTCGGCCGCGACTTTGGCTTTCTGCAGCAGTTCAATGCGTTCTGACTGAAACTCAAAGTTCTGGGTCTTATCCTCGATAAACAGCAAAATCCCCCCGATGCTACCCTCAGACAGATACCAGGGATGTATTTCCCAACGTAACCACTGCACCGAACCATCAGCCAGGATCATACTATCATTTTCTTCAATCAGGATTTCTCCCTTTAGACCACGTTGATGCAGTTTTTTCCAGGATGTCGGTGTATCTAACAAATCATAGTGGCTTTTACCAACAATATCAGCGTCTAGCTGGTAGATTTGCAGCCACTTTTGCGAGGCTTGAAGATAGCGCATATCTGTGTCGAACATAGCAATGGCGGCCGGCGCATGCTTGATAAACGTCTGCAGCATATTATTAGCGGCAATGATTTTTATTTCGGCTTGTTTTAAAGCCGTGATATCAACCAGCGTTACGATGAGCTGATCTTCATCGCTCATCATGACCTTTTCAAGCTGAAGCCAATGGCCGGGACGCGGGGAAATTTCCAACTGACCGGCATGCTCATTGGCAAACCAGGCATAGAAAGTATCAAATTCGAAATCGTTAAGCTCAACACCTGCCGGAAAGTAACTGGCCAACATGTTTTTCAGCTGATTTCTGTGGGTATTAAGCAGCTTTAAGGCTGTCGGATTAATATCCAGAATCCTGGACGAGACTCGTTCACAAATCACCATACCATTAGGTGTGGTGTTAAAAATTTTCTTGAGTTTTTCGGTTATCTGCGTGTTGTTTTGATGAGCCTGCTGGAGCTCCAGAAACTGGGCAAACAGTTCTTCGGTGTAAATAGATAACTGAGTTTCGAGTTGCGCTTCTGAGTTTGAAGATTCTTTGAGTAAAACATCGGAAAACTTCTGCATGACTTTGTCACGCAGATTCTCAAGATGTTTTTCAAACAGCTCATCCATGATGACTGAATGACCGATTATGCTTCACTGAGTTTATCATTTAATTTATCCAACTCGGCGATCAGTAAATAATAATTGTCGCGAGCATGCTTAATAGGTTGATCAATATTAACCAAATCACCCTGATCTGCAAGCGCCATGATAAGCAGTAACTGTTGAGTGAGCTTATCGGCAGCAAATGTCAGGGCACTGCCTTTGAACTTATGCGCAAGCTCGCGGATGCGCAAGGCTTCGCCCGCCTCAAGGGCTTCATCCAGTTCAGTGAATAGACTGGCGGATTCTTTTTTTAAAGCCCGCAACGCCAATTTGAAAATTCTACCGCTTCCGTCAAAATTAAGTATCAGGTTATGCGGCTCAAAATATTCCGGCTGCATGCCTTGCAGCACGGTTTTGATGTCCTTACTCATAGCCAGATCATTATCCTTCATCGTATAATAGGTACATAGTATCAATGTCTGTAAATTCGATTGAACCATTTTACGACGACAACGTTCAAATCTCGATCAGGAAAATCGGAAGCCACACTTCGAAATACCTGAAAACTGAAAACTGTATAACTGAAAAACAGACAACCGCAAAGGACAGATGATGAAAACAATCCTTATCGTCGATGATGAAGCTATGTGCCGGGATATCTATAAGGCCTTTCTAGAGGATGACTATCAACTGACAGTTGTTACCAACGCCCAACAAGGTCTTGATTATCTGCAGCAAAACAGACCCGATCTGATTCTGCTCGACCACCTGATGCCGGGCATGGACGGCATGACTTTCTGCAAAATGTTAAAAAGTGATACGAATACCCGGAACATTCCGGTTATTTTTGTTTCCGCAGACTGCATTTCAGTTAATAAAGCCTCTGCGCAAAAAGCCGGCGCAGATGATTTTCTGCATAAACCTTATCTGGAAAGTAGTCTGCTGGAGATTGTCAAAAAACATATTGCCTGACAGTTATCAGTTATTACAATAAGCAGCGTTTATTCTTCAATATATTGCTTCAGACGCTCGAGCAGCACTCCGGACTTGCTTAACAGAGACGCATAGCTTTGCTGTGCATCAGCAAGTTGTCCGGCAATCGCCAGCTGTTCCACCCGATACGCGGCATCCTGCAAATCCTTGGCATAAATACTCGCACATGAACCTTTGAGCTTGTGTGCTGCCGTTCGCAACATGTCGCTATCAGAGGCGTTGAACGCCTGCTCCAGTGCTTTCAGGTTTACCGGCAAATCCTCGACAAAAGCCTGCAAGACCAACCGGGCGAGATCTTTATCGCCACTGATATCATCAATAAACAGGGAATATGCAAAAGTCCTGTCCTGTTGATCGGTATCGGTATCCGCATCCGCAGAGACAGTCGATTCTTCAACACCAGCCTGCGTAGCGGCCAGCCTGTCAGGCTGCTCCGGCAGCCAGTGATGCAAAGCGTTGGTCAGTTTTAATGTATCGATAGGTTTGGGGATATGATCGTTCATACCGATATCCAGACAATACTCCCGATCACCCGCCATCACATTAGCTGTCATCGCCAGAATCGGGATCTGCGGATTACGCACGCCCGAAGCCGCTTGCCGGATATGCCGTGTCGCTTCAAAGCCATCCATTACCGGCATGTGACAGTCCATCAGAACCAGATCATAGTCATCATCTGCCAGCTTTTGCAGACATGCCTGTCCGTTCTCCGCCAGTTCAACCGTCAGCCCCAGTTTTTCCAGCATGCCGCGTGCCACCAGTTGATTGACCGTATTGTCCTCAACCAGCAGCACCCGTGCCTTGAATTGCCTATCTTCGCTTACCTTATCACGCCTGAGCAGAGCTTCTTCGCGTGAATCATGATGGCCGACTTTTAGTTCGATAGCAACGCGGAAAACCGAACCCTTGCCCGGCTCGCTGCTAGCGGTTAACTGCCCACCCATCAGTTCAACCAGTTGGCGACTGATAGCCAGCCCCAACCCGGTGCCACCATACTCACGGGTAGTCGAACTGTCAGCTTGCTCGAAACGCTCGAATAAACGTGCCAATTTGTCTTTGGCAATACCTATACCCGTGTCACAGACTTCAATCAGCACCTGCTGATAATCCCGTCCGGCATCTTTGATCTCGACATGGACGACCACTTGCCCTTTTTCGGTAAATTTGGCTGCGTTGCCGACCAGGTTGGTCAGTACCTGACGCAGGCGTCCCGGGTCGCCTCTATACCAGTGTTCGCTGACCGGAGAAGACGGGCAGATAAACTCCACAGTTTTGCCATCAAAACGATGAGACATCAAAGCTGCCAAATCAGCCAGCAAAGCGCCAAGCTCAAAATCCACCTCCTCGAGGTCAATTTTGCCGGCTTCTATTTTCGAGAAATCCAGAATGTCATTAATCAACCCCAGCAGAGACTCGGCACTTCGTTGAATCAGACGAGCCTTGACAGACTGTTGCGGGTCAAGACCGGTATCAAGTAGCAGGCGGGTCATGCCAATCACGCCATTTAAAGGCGTGCGAATTTCGTGACTCATATTCGCCAGAAATTCACTTTTGGCTCTATTGGAAGCTTCCGCCTGATCTTTGGCGAGCCTTAAATCACGGGTTTGTTGTTGAAGCTGATACTGCAAATCATCCTTGAAAGATTTTTCATCTTCCAGCAACCGCTCGGTTTTATGAAAATCTACTTTTAGCCAGCGATGACGTAAAAACCAGACCAAACCAAGACAGAGCAGGATAAAAATCAGGAAAAGGCCCGAATACATACTTTCTAAATTGCGCAGTTCAGCATTGAATAATTCGGCTGACATATCAAACATCAGCCACCACTGTCGCTGATTATTCACTTCAATCTGCCTGGCAGCCTCATCAGGAAAATACTGACGCGCCGTGATCAATCTGTCTTTCAGCCAGAAATGCTGTATACCCGGCTGATCTTTGAGCAACGCCCAGATCTGCGGCTCCTGCTTTGCAAGGGTCTGCTGCTGCCGTTCATCAATCATGAAACCCCATTCCATGTCAGGCCGGTCTGATAGCATCCAATAACCTTGAGCCGTTAACAACCAGAAATAGTGCTTGCCTGTCGCAGCGACTTTCATCCGGTCGAGTAAAGTCTGCCCCAGATAATTGATAATCACGATACCTGCTGACTGACCGCTGGCGTCACGAACCTGCATGGCTGCTCTTAACATCGGTTTATAAGGCAACTCAACTTGACCCTGTTCAACATTCAAATCGAATTTCGATATGTAGATTTTGCCGTATTCGGTCTGCATGGCATCCTGAAAATAATAGCGCGCGGCTTTGTTTTGCAGTTGGCTGTCATTGAAAATCAGCGTCTTGTCTTTGTGATTATCGATGCGAATGATTTCCTGCCCGTCAGCATTGATATAGCGTAGCTGGGCGTAATGTTGCTGGCGCACCGCCATCAACTCATATAATAGTTGCTGCAGTAATTGACGCTTGCCGGTATTTTCAATTTGCTCGAGAAAATCACCGGATTCAAGCATGCCCCGCGCCAGTTGAACATCATGAAAGACCCAGTCAAGCCGGGCATCAATGGTGGCCACCAACTTGTTCATTGCCAGTTGCTTTTGCGTCACTAACTGCGCCATTAAATCAGCTTTCGACTGTTGATACAGCCAGCCAAGCAAAGCCGCGATAACGACGATCAGCGATACGACCAAAACCAGGTAATAAGAACGAAACTTCATCAGCAATGGCACTCTAAAGCAGGTGATTTTTTGTCAACAACAGGTAAGATCAATCTAGAGTAAGCCAATTTTGTTCTCAGGGATGAAGAATAATTTACAGTACGGCTATATAATAGCTTAAAATATTTCATTTTTTTAGAACCCAGACAATTCGCATGAAACATATTTTCTACGCCGATGACGAGCCGTTTAATCTTGAAATCGTTATTGCCTATCTCGAAACCGACTATCGCATAGACACTGCTGAAAATGGCGTTGACTGCATGAACTGGCTGCAATCCAACACGCCGGATCTGATTTTACTCGACCATCAGATGCCACCTCCCGATGGCCTGCAAATCTGCCAAAACATCAAGCAGGACAATCGTCTGAAAAACATTCCGACCATTATTGTGTCCGGCAACACCGACAACGAATCCCAGCAGAATGCCCGTCAATTAGGTGCCGATGACTATCTCATCAAACCTTTCTACGAAGAGCAGTTGCTGGAAATGATTGACAAATACCTTTCACAGCGCTGACCGACCATTGCAGTCATTGGCTTTAATATGATGCTTGATCAGCAAACACTGATAGCTTGTCTATGTACTTGTGAAAGATGACCTTAGCCGCATAATCGCTTAATGAAGACTATTTTTATTGTTGACGATAATGAACTGATTCTGGAACTGATAGAGGCGTTTCTGGAACCGCATTATCAGGTTGTCACCTTTAATAACGGCCTGCAGGCTATAGAAGCCGCGCTTGCCAGCCCGCCTGACCTGCTGCTGGTTGACCACCGCATGCCTGGTATGGATGGCATCGAAGTCTGCCAACAGCTCAAAAATCACCCTCAAAGCGCTGCCGTTCCGGTCATTATGCTGTCAGCCAGTGCTACCGAGCATGAAATCCTCAAAGCCAGACAAGCCGGCATTGACGATTATCTAAGCAAACCGTTTAACGAAAACTCGCTGTTAATCCTGCAACGCTATCTGGGCTAGGATTTTATTGTCTCAGGAAAATCGAAGTTGATTTACCGAATTCCCTGATATTGTTACAACGCGCTTGAGTCTATGCTGTGGGTCGTCAATCTCAGAATTATCGGGAGCCAGCATGAAAATCCGCACTAAAGTGCAACTCGCCTCAGGTGTTATCCTGACTGCACTGTTCAGTCTCGCCATCTACGCGGTTTTTCAGCTCGATCATGCCGCCAGATCTTTCAGCCAGTATCGCGAGAATGCATTACTCACTAATGCCGAAGGCCAGATTCAGGCTAATATTCTGAAGACGCGCATTTTTGCCAAGGGTTACCTGCTGCACGCTTCAGAACAAAACATCGAAGCGGTCAAAAAACTGAGCAGCCTGACTGAAACCAGCATCTACGAAGCGTCACAGCTTAAGCAGAACGATCCCAAGCTTTTTGAATACCTGCTTCTGCGCATCGAAAGTTACAACACCATTTTCCACAAAATAAGCCTGTTACAGGAAAAACTCGATGACTTGAGCCGCAATCAGCTAGATAGAATCGGCCCGCAAATCCAGACTGAGCTGTCAGCCATCATGGATAGTGCCTATACTGACGACGATGTGCAGGCAGCTTACTGGGCAGGCCAGGTGATCCGCGAAATGACATTGGCCCGTCTCTATGTCAAAAGGTTTTTGATCCGTCCACAAGCTGACAGCCAGCAGCTTGCCAGCCAGCAACTTGATAAAGCTGCAACGCAATTACTGCGCCTGATAGACGAATTACAAAATCCGCAACGCCTGAAAAGCGCCCGCGAAAGCCAGATTCTGATAAAAAAATACCAGCATACTGTTAACGAAATCAGCCATCTTGTTAACCGGCGTAGCCAACTGATTGTTCGAAAAGATGCGATCGGTCCGGAGCTGGCCGAAAGAATCGAAGCGCATAAAATCGAAACCAAAGCACACCAGGACAGCATCGGCCCCCAATTCGAGCGCGTTTTGAACAATGCCGTGCATGTCATGTATCTGGTGGTCATTGCCGTGTTACTGATCGGCATACTGCTCAGTGTTTATATTTACCGCTCGGTCAGCCGCCCGCTGGATAAACTGAAAAACAGCCTCAATGCGATTGCTGCAGGCGATACGGAGCAGCCCTTTATTTATCCGCATAACGATGAAATCGGCGAACTCTCCGAATCGATAGAACGCTTCAGGCTCAATAGCCTTGCCCTCCAGCAACATTCCCGACACCAGGAAAACATTCGCCAACAGTTAGAAGCCGAGGTCAGCCAGCGTACCGAGCAATTACTACAAGCCAAACAAAAGGCTGAAACCGCCGATCAAGCTAAAAGTGCTTTTCTGGCGAATATCTCATATGAACTGCGTACCCCGATGCATGCGATATTAAACTTTTCCCGGATAGCCCTGCGCCAACAGGACAGTGCTCGTCGTCATGAATATCTGCAAAATATTGTCACCAGTGGCGAGCGCCTGACCAGCTTACTGAATAACCTGCTCGATTTGTCGCAACTCGAAGCCGGTCAGACAACATTCAATCCTCAGGTGGTTGACTTGTCTCAGATCATTGATAACAGCAGCAACCAAATCAGCCAACTGACAATGGAAAAAAACATTCATATCGACTTTCATTCCCATGGCAGCGGCAAATGCTATCTCGATGAGGATTTAATCACCCGGGTGATCACGCATCTGATCGCCAATGCCGTGAACTTCAGTCCTGCCGACAGCCTGGTGAAAATCAACCTGTTCAATACCAATAACCAAGCCGGCGAAGACATCCTGCATGTCAGTGTTATCGACCAGGGCATAGGCATACCAAAGCAGGAAAGCCAAATGATTTTTGACAAGTTCACCCAGAGCTCTAACAGCAATGACGGTAGCGGCGGGAGAGGTCTGGGTCTGCCGATTGTCAAACACATCATTGAACTGCACGGCGGTAAAATCTGGGTTAACAGCCCCCCTAACGGCCAAATGACCGGCAGTGAATTTATCTTTGAAATTCCTTGTCTTCAACAGCCTGCAGAGGCGACAACGACTGTCGCTGCTCGAACGGATTATCAGGAGAAACCAAAACTGCGGCTGGTTGCAGACTGAAACTGAGATTCATGTAAAAAAAAGACTGGTCATTACGAGGCCTTTGAATTAGTATATAAGCGGTTTCTGATTTTGGTAAGCCATTTGCTTACCGTCCTACCTTCCGTCAGAAACCATTTGAGGAAGATTGTTGGGTTTTCCAATCCGCTCCACCGCTTTGGTGGAGCGCCTTTTTCCCGCTAACCTCAACTTCAACCTCAACCTCAGTCAGTTTTGCATGATGAACCTGCGCGTCTGCGTGACACAATCGCGTAATTCAGGCATCAGATTCTGTATCCGGGCATCCTGCTCAAGCGCCATCTGATGCAGTTGATCGGATTGTTCCGACAAAGCCGTTGCAGAGATCTGTAATGCCATGCCCTTGAGAGAATGCAGTTCTTTAACCATTGCCTGCCAGTTTTGTTCGACGACGTGCTGTTCCAGCCGCACTATGGATTCATCCATCAGACGCAAAAACTTTTCAACAAAACGCCGGTAAAGCTGCTCATCATCACCAAGCATAGCTAATAACTGCTGTTGATTGAAAACTTCCGCCATGATTGTCAGACTACTTGTCAGGTTAATATAACTGTAAAGTTTAAAGCATAGCGTTTAATATCCAATACCTATCAATTTTGTATAAGTTATAAAGCGTCCAGTTGAATGTCGATCAAACATAAAATCGCCGTGCTCGAAGATAATGAACTGATAGCCGACTTCATTGCTGTTGCGTTGCAGCAAGCCGGTTGGGAATTTTCACTTTACGGCACCATCGCTGATATCAGTCAAGCGCTGCATAGCGAGCAGTTTGATTTGCTGTTGCTCGACTGGAGTGTGCCGGATGGTGAAGCTGACCAGGTCATCAGACTGGTTCGCGAGACCCTCAAATTATCCTTACCCATCATGATAGAGAGTATCAACGGCGATGAGTCTCAGGTAGTCGAGGCGCTGCAGATCGGTGCTGATGATTACGTTATCAAACCCTTACGCATGCCTGAATTGCTTGCCCGTATACAGGCTCTGTTAAGACGCTCCGCGCCAGCTTTCGAACATCCGGCAGCAGTGACCTCGCGGACATACGGCGATATCCATATCGAACCTGAGCAGCATCGGGTGTCGCTTAATCAAAAAGACATAGAACTGACTGCTAAAGAATATGATTTACTGGTCTATATGCTCGATCATGCTAATGAGCTGTTATCCCGGGATACCCTGCTGTCGAAAATCTGGGGACTCAACGTCGGCATCGAATCCAGAACCGTCGATACTCATGTCAGTCATATCCGAAACAAACTTAAACTGAATCAAAACAGTGAAATCAAAATCACCAGCCTGCGTGGGTTTGGCTATCGTCTGGAATTCAGTGAATGAATAAACAAAACATTTGCATCAACCGCTGACTTTCGCATTTACGACAGACCCCATTCTCGCCTAAACTGATCCTAACTTATAAAATCATGACCTTGCAGAACCATACATAATGGATGATTTCTTCGAACGACATTATCAATCATTAAGAAAACGTGTCAGCGGACAAAGTCATCCAGCAGATTCCGTTGAGAACATGGATAAGGAACAGTTGCAGACTGAATTATCCATCCACACTGAAGAACTTCAGGCCCAGTTTGAAGACCTCGAGCGATCGCGAGATGAACTGGCGCAGCTATCGCAGAAACTTCTGCGAATTTTTCAAAGCATGCCAAATGGCATTATCATCGTTGATGAGCAGACTTCAGAAATTATCGAAATAAACCAGCAGGCCTATAAGCTGCTGGACGAAAAACACAACTTTAGCAAAAAAACACTGGCCGGTTACTTTTCGAAAAGCACCGATTTCAGCGATTCGCGCTATCAGTCATTTTTTCAATGGTTTGCCGACAATAACAACCTGAAAATTGAACTACAGCGCGTCAATGGGCAATGGCTGCAGCTGGAAAAAACCCCCTGTGATGCACAAGGACTGTTAGTGACGCTGGTGGATATTACATCCATTCGTCAGGCTGAATTAAAAATTCGCCAAACCAACCGGCTACTGTCAACCTTTGTTGAAAATGCACCGGCTGCAATCGCCATGTTTGATAACGATATGAATTATATCAATGCTTCCAGACTATGGCGTTCCAACCGCAATCTACCCGAAGATATCATTGGCAAGAATCATTATCAGCTTCTGCCCGGTCTGCAGGAACACTGGCTGGCGTATATCCAGCGTGGTTTACAGGGTGAGATCATTACTGAAACCGACGACAGTTTCATCAGCCCTGATGGCTCGGTGCAGTGGATCAATTGGGAAATTCAACCCTGGTATCTTGATGAATACAATATCGGCGGTGTATTGATATTTTGGGAAGACAAAACCCGGACCTTTGAATATCAGTCGGAGCGCATCAGGCTACTGCAAAAGGCCAGGCTGGCAGCGGAAAAAGCCAATCATGAAAAAAGCCAGTTTCTCGCCAACATGTCGCATGAATTACGCACCCCGATGCATGCTATTTTGAGTTTTGCACATCTTGGGCTTAAATCTGTACAGGATGAAAAATCTGAAAGATACTTTTCCCGCATTCGTCAAAGTGGTCAGCGATTGACCGGTCTGCTTGATAATCTGTTGGACCTGGCAAAATTCGAGTCCAAAAACATGAAAATTCATTTTGAATTTTGCAGTCTGGGAAGCCTGATCACGCAAAGCCTGCAGCAGCTCGAATCTCTACTCAAGGGAAAAAACCTGCAGGTCAATGTTGATAACAGTATCGATCTGTATGCCGAGGTCGATAAAAATCTATTTCTTCAGGTCATCATCAACCTGCTTTCCAATGCGATCAAATTCAGCGATGAAAACAGTCAGATAGACATTAGCTTTTCACAACAAAGCTGGCAGTATGCCGATATACAGCTTAAAGGTGTGCAATTGCTGATGCGTGATTACGGCATTGGCGTGCCAGCCACTGAACTGGACAGTATTTTTGATAAATTTATTCAGAGTTCACTCACCTACAGCGGTGCCGGCGGTACCGGACTGGGACTGAGCATCTGCAAGCAGATCATCAATGCCCATCATGGTAATATCTATGCGCGCCTGCCGACTTCAGAAAATCAGCGCGGCACCGAATTTGTTATCCAGCTGCCTCAACAACAGCATAAACTCCATCTCGACAGCATCGCTAAAACCATCGCATTTCATCAGCAAATACTGACTAATCTCGATAGCATGCTCACGCACAATAGCCGTGATCTGAGCATTCCACCAGCTATCCTGGAACAGCATGAATTATGTCATCTGCATAACATTGAACAGATTAAAAACCTGCCCTCCAAGCTCAGAGCCCAGTTTGACAGTTTGCACGAATCGATTCACAGCCTTTCCGCTCAGGTCGTACAGCTTTATCAGCAAGCACAGCCAAGCAGGGCCAGAGAGCTCTATCAAAACCTGTCAGAGCAAGCGGATAGTTTTAGCAACCTGTTATCCGCCATACAATCTCAAGATCCCAAAGTCCAGCTTCAATACTCCGCTTGCCGTGATACGCTGATCATGATCGCAGAAGACAGTCAGCTGGTATCTTATTCGATTCAATCGATGCTAGAAGCTGCCGGCTATAAGGTCATACCGGCTTACAGTGGTGATGAAGCGAGCGCCCTGCTGGAAAAACATCAACCTGATTTATTGATAACCGACATTTATATGCCGGGTAAAAATGGCCTGAAAGTGATTATTGATGCACATACCCGCTACCCTGACCTGCCGGTGATTGCCATTTCTTCCGGCAGTGAGCAGCATGAGTCAAGCGATATTCTGGACAAATCACTGGTTGCCGGTGCCAGCTTGCAGATGCAAAAACCGATTGATCAGGAAATGCTGTTAAAGAATATCAAATTACTGCTTAACAAAGATATGCTTGACTAGTTAACCATTAAAGATCGGCACTGAAAGCTTTCACAAGCTTTAACGCCGCGGCAAACTGCAGTTTGCTCAAATGCTGATCAATCGGCTGATAACTGTCTTCAAGCGGCGTTGACGCTAACAGTTGCAGCAGTTTTTCATTCACGGCCAGACTCTTTGAGCTTTGCCGGCTTAACAAAGGCTCAAGTTGCTGCAACAACTGTTTCAGCTCGTCGCTATCGACTGTTTTCGCAGTTGGCACGCTCTGCGCCTGCCGCGATGGATCAACAACCTGCTGAGGTAGCCAGTTGCGTAAAATATTCTGCAAGTCATGGATGGAAACCGGTTTGGTTAAAAAGTCATCCATATCTTTTTCAAAAGCCTGATGGCGGGTGGCTTCCATAACATCCGCCGTCAAAGCAATGATCGGTAAACGCGCTAGAGAGAGTTGTTGCTCGCGCTTGCGGATGTGACGGGTCAACTCAAAACCGTCCATATCCGGCATACTGATATCCGTTATCATCAAATCAAAAGACTGATCCTTAATCAGTTGTAAAGCGCTTGCACCACCATCGGCGCTGTCCGCTATGATCCCCAGCATCTTCAGTAACATCGAAACCGTCATCAGGTTGGATTCCGTGTCATCAACAATCAGCACCCGCCCGGCAAATTGCATCAGTTCCGCGGCCTGCTCAACAGCAGGCGGCTCACTGCGCAGCAATGCCAGATCCAGTGAAAAACAGCTACCCTGACCGACTTCACTGCTCACCCGGATCTCGCTACCCATTAACTGCGCCAGTTGCTGACTGATAGAAAGGCCGAGACCGGTGCCGCCATAACGGCGCGTGGTTGAGCCATCGCCCTGAGTAAAGCGCTGAAAAAGTCTCTGCTGCTGTTCGTTATCCATACCAATACCGGTGTCGATAATCTCAAAACGCAAAGTCACCGTCTGTTCACGCTCATCCAGTAATCCGACTTTCAGCGTGACACGCCCCTGCTCGGTAAACTTGATGGCATTGCCAAGCAGATTGGTCAGGATCTGTTTGATGCGTGGCGCATCGGCAGCTACCCACTGCGGCACATTGTCAGCGATATCAAGCTGTAACTGTAAAGCCTTGCTGGAGGGTATCTGCACACGGTAAGTCTCTATCAGGCGGATCAGGGTGCTGCGCAGATCAAACGTCTCGGCATGTAAATCTATACGTCCGGCTTCCACGCGCGACAAATCGAGAATATCGTTGATTAATTGCAACAGGCTTTGTCCATTGGCATATATTAACTCGATTTGCTGTCGCTGATTTTTATCCAGAGCACTTTCCATCATTACCCGTGACATACCCAGTATGGCATTCATAGGGGTGCGGATTTCATGACTCATATTAGCCAGAAAGTCAGTCTTGGCACGGTTGGCATTTTCTGCAATTTGCTTCGCCTGCAGTAGAATCTGCTCGCGGTTCTGCTGCTCGGTCATGTCATAATTACCGCCGATCATGCGCAGAGCATTGCCCTCATCATCAAACAGCGTATTGGCATAGGCCTTCAAGGCATGCACTGAACCATCCGGCCAGACAATGCGAAAGCTGATATCAAATTTACCGTCATTGATAAGCGCTGAATGGATTGCCGTTTTGACATCCTGACGGTCATCCGGATGCAAGGCATTGATCCAGACGTCATAGGCATTATCATCCACATCATGCGCCGGCTCGAAACCATATAGCTGATACGTGACTTCGTCCCAGATAAGCCGGTTATTGATCACATCCCAGTCCCAGAAACCAATCAGACCGGCGGAAGCTGCGATCTTCAGACGCTCCCGGGAAAATTGTAGCTGATCAAGCATCTGATCAAAACGTGCAGCCAACTGCGTGACTTCGTCATTGCCGCTTATCCCGGTTCTCTGATGCAGATCTCCATCCAGATAGGCATCGACGGTTGATTCGATCTGCTGTAGCTGACGCGTCAGATAGGTCGCCGCCCAACGGGCAAACAGCCAGGTCAGAAGCAGTGTGAAAACGATAATGGTGGCCGCATTGATAAAAACCTTATTCAGCTCATTAGTAATCCAACGACCGTCATAACTGAGTCGAATCAAACCGATCAATTGTGACTCTAGCCATATCGGCTCGGCAAAATCAATCTGCACAATATCATTGCGCAATACGGTCGGTGAATTGACGATAGCCGGTAAATCGATATACAAACCACGCCGCTCAACATCCGTATGCGCCAGCACCAGACCTTCACGGTCAAGCACTATAGCGTAAAGCAATGCATCATCGGCTTGCAGGTTGTCGATGATTTCCTGCAGCCCCTCATAATCACGCGACTGCACCCAGATTGCCGATGAAATCGCCAGATTGTGAGCTAACGACGAGACTTTGTTGAGCTGCTGTTCAAGCAGCAGGTTTTTCTGTCTTATGGATATCTGGCCGACAAAGATACCGATCATGGTGCCGACAATGACCAGCATACCAATAATCAGGCGCTGTTTATGAGTGAGCTTAGATCCCATCACAAGGCATTATCAACGCCGGTTAATGGTCCTCGACTACCCTGCGCGTCCTCGACCTGCCTGACTTCACGTTCAAAGCGGTCGACATAGGTTTGCACTTCGGCATAGGTTTGGTCATCGGCAACATAAAAGGCCTTGGTAGACATCGCCTTTAAAGCGGCCCTGCCCTGTTCCGACTTGTCCAGATCAAGCAGAAGTTGCTGTAGGGTTTGTGCGACTGACGCCGGTAAATCATTTCTCACCATAACCGAATTGTTTAGCAGGTGAGGGGTTTGCCAGATGACTTTGAGTTTGGCGGCAGCGTCAGGGTAATCACGCTGAAAAATACGCCAGGGAGGCGGCCAGGTGGCAGCAACCGCAACCTTGCCCAGATAGACATTCATGATCGAGGATTCCTGTGAACCGACAAAATGATTATCGATATCATGCAGCACATCGATACCGTTCTGATGCAGAAAATATTGCGGCATGATACAAGCCGCTAAAGCTGTATGCGATGGATAACTGACAGACTGACCTTTGAGTTCAAGCGGGGATTGCAAAGGGCTGTCTTTGCGGGCAATAAAAATACCGCGGAAATCTTCACGCTCACCGGCCATGGCAATCACCTTGTAACCGACTTTCTGCGCCTGCAGGGTATGCCATGGGTTGGGCAGCAGAATTTCGGGTTTACCGGCAGCAAACTTTTTTTCGTAGAACTGGTAATTACGCGAGGCCTCAAGCACCAGTTTAAAATCATCGGTATTCTGGTTTATCCAGTCCATCAAAGGTTGATAGGCTTCCAGCAGTCTGGTCGGATTATGTAAAGGATGCACCGCAAAATGATAGCTGGGTATAGCCTCTGCTTCGGCCTTTTTCATGTATTGCATCTTATTCGGCGGCGGCGCATTTTCACAGCCGCCGGCGACTAACAGCAGCATGCCTGTCAGCAGTATGATGAAAAGTCGTCCAGGGCTAATCATGAACATTCTCCAGAGTGAACCAGAAGGTTGCCCCCTGATTAATTTTCGCCTGAACATCAATGCGCCCCTGATGACGATTGATCACCCGCTGCACAGTTGCCAGACCAATACCATGCCCCGGAAATTCGTCTTCTGAGTGATAACGCTGAAAAGGCATGAACAGCTTGTCACGGAATGCCATGTCAAAACCGGCGCCATTGTCACGGATAAAATACATCAACTCTCCGTCATGCTGCTGACGACCGACTTCGATATAGGCCTTGCTGGTTTTAGCCGTAAACTTCCAGGCATTCGACAACAGGTTAGCCAGCAACACATCTAACTGCACCGGATCGGCAACAATCTGTAAATTATCGGCAATCTCGATTTGTACTTGACGCGCAGGCTCAGTACTCTGCAGTTCGGCGATAATTTCCCGGCAACGTTGACTCATATCGATGTGCTGGCATTGCAACGGGTTACGATTCAAGCGTGACAGAGATAACAGATGATTAATCTGTTCGCCCATCTTTGATGCCGCCAGACTTATCCGTTCCAGTAACAAGCTGCCACGTTCATCGAAGGATTCAGCGTAGTGGTTATTCAAAATCTGGCTAAACCCCTGAATCGCACGTAACGGTGCATTCAGATCATGGGAAACTGAATAGGAAAATGATTCCAGTTCTGCATTACTGGCCTGTAATTGTCGAACCAGTTCGCTCATTTGCCGGCGTGATTCGATCATCTGCACATGCATCTGCAGACGGGCACGCAAAACATCAAGATTGACCGGTTTATGGATGAAATCAACGGCACCGGCTTGTAATGCTCGTGATTCATGAGCGGGATCGTCATAAGCTGTGATAAAAAATACCGGCGTATCCATGAGGTGCTTGATCTGCCGCAATCTGGCGAGTAACTCAAAACCATCCATTTGCGGCATCATGATATCCAGCAAAATCATATCCGGATCACTGTTTTCCAGCAGCGGCAAGGCTTCCATACCGGATAACGCAAATTCAATTTCATATTGCGGAGTCAGCGCACTGATCAGTGTCTGCACATTAGCCGGTTCATCATCAACAACAAACAGCCTGGGTGGCGATGATGAGGAACGTATCTGATTCATGAAAACTTATTCGGCAAAGATCTGGCCGGCCGGAAAATAATTAATATTCATCCAGTATGTGCCAAGCTGCTTTGCAGTTTCTGTGAATTCTGCAAAATCAACTGACTTACGGATATAGCTGTTTGCCCCGAGTTTGTAACTTTCGTACAAGTCCTTTTCCTGATTTGAGGTCGTCAGGATAACAACAGGAATCAGTCGGGTTCTGGGATCGCGACGCATACGTCTTAATACTTCCAGCCCACCCATTTTCGGCATATTGAGATCCAGCAGCACCAACGATGGCATATCGTTGCTATCACGCTCGGCATAATCGCCTTTGGTAAAAAGATAATCCAGCGCTTCAGCACCATTACTGACCAAATCCAGTTGATGAGCCACATCAGCTATATCCAAGGCCATTTTAGTCAGCAACTGATCATCCAGATTGTCTTCGACCAGCAAGATTTTAGGTACCTTTTGTGACATTTGATGACTCATAGACTTGATTAACGGGTGTGGCTGAAATAACGCATCTGATCCGCTAATATTTATAGCAGATTTTGGCTGCTGATTCAGCACATTTATGGATAAAAACAGTTTCGAAACATTGCGCTTACGCATGGGTGATCGCTATTTTGGTCAACGTATGCGTATGCAAGCGTTACAGGTTGCGGTAAAACTCAGTGGCAGTAAAACCCGTTTTTACTGGGAAAACGTCAAGGCTCTGCCACGAGCCTTGAATATCCTGTTACATGCCAGCGGCATGCTGGGTCGGGCACAGTTAAATGCCCTGCAGTTTGCGGTTGAAGAATCCGACGTTTATCTCGATAAACTACCCGCTGCTTTCGACGGCTATCGCATCCTGCAATTATCCGACCTGCATATCGATAAAATGCTCGATGACGGCGAACGACTGGCAACACTGGTGCAAACGCTCGATTATGACCTGTGTGTGATGACCGGCGACTTTCGCTTTCATACCTCGGGGCCTTTTGACAAGGTCTTGCTGAATATGCAGGTGCTGATGCGCTCGATTCATGCCAATGATGGTGTATTAGGCATACTCGGCAACCATGACTATCTTGAACAGGTGCCCGGTCTTGAAGCGTTGGGCATACGTTTTTTGCTGAATGAATCCATCAGTATCCAGCGCGACGCTGAACGGCTGTGGATTGCCGGTGTCGACGATCCGCATTATTACGAATTACACGACCTGCCACGCGCCCTGTCAGCCGTCAAAGAGCAACAGCCGGTCATCCTGCTGGCGCATTCCCCGGAGATGCTTGAGGAAGCACAAAAAAGCGGTATCGCTTATTACCTGTGTGGTCATACTCATGGCGGTCAGGTGTGTTTGCCCGGTGGCACACCATTGATAACCAATGCCCGCTGTCAACGCCAGTATGTTGCCGGACGCTGGCAGTATTTCGGCATGCCCGGCTATACTTCACGCGGCACCGGCAGTTCCAGTCTGCCGGTTCGCCTCAACTGCCAGCCGGAAGTGACGCTGCATACATTGCATTGTGCGCAGGAATAAGTTTCTTTTTTGTGACGCAGATCCGCAAAATATCGGCCAATTGCATTAGAATACAGGTATACGCCGTTGTATACAGGAGACAGACATGTCGATCACCATTAATGACCTGGCTTCCACCTTTGCTGCCAACCGCCTTAATCGCAGCCAAAACGGCTTACAGGATTCTTTTGCAAAACTCTCTTCCGGTAAACGTGTCAATAGCGCGGCTGATGATGCTGCCGGGCTTGCCATCGCGACGCAGTTGGCTGCCCAGCTACTCGGATCACAACAGGCTTATAACAACAGTAACAATGCCATTTCCTATGTGCAGACTGCCGAAGGGGCTTTAGGTGAAGTCGATAACATCAGCCAGCGTATTCGGGAACTCTCCGTGCAGGCATCCAATGGCATCCTCAGTGATCAGGATCGGCAGAATATTCAGACTGAAGTCACGCAGTTACAGGAAGAAGCTGCCCGCATTTTCTCCTCTACCGAATTCAACGGCCAGAACCCTTTCACCGAAAACGGTAGCGTAACCTTTCAGGTTGGCAACGATGCCGGCGATAGCGTTTCACTGCAAACCGCCGACCTGCAACAGCAGTTTACTGATCTGGGTTTTTTCGATATCGATGTATCGACAGCCGCCGGTGCGCAAAGCGCTTTGGGCGTGATTGATCAGGGACTCGATGTGATTAACAGCAGCCGTTCTGATTACGGTGCATTTAACAACCGCATGGAAGCGGTCGGACGCAATTTACTGGTCGAATCCGAAAATCTGGCCGCATCACAAAGTCGGATTATGGATGCGGATTATGCAGCCGAAACCGCTAACCGCACCCGCAATCTGATTTTACAAAACGCCGGTATCGCCAGTCTCGCACAGGCTAATGTTTCGTCCGGATTAGCAACCTACTTACTCAAAGGCTGAAAATTCGGGTTATCTGCAGTTTTTTCTAAAAACGACTATGCCAAGTCAGATGATTGCTGTATTATCGCGACCTCAAAAATCATCTGCGGCTGAGTGGCAGAGTGGTTATGCAGCGGCCTGCAAAGCCGTGGACCTCGGTTCGATTCCGGGCTCAGCCTCCATTGATTTACTGCATCGTCAGTAGATTATTGATGATTTACCAGTGATACAAACGTCTGATAATCCAATGGTTCTGCCATAACATCATCAGCACCGGCGGCTAAAAGCTGCAGAGTTTCCTCACCCACTGTTCAAGATGAAAGCGTTCAGCAAAGACGAATATTTCCTCAACAATACCTAGCTTTAAATGAGTCGAACAAAATTATAAACTATTTTTATATTTTTGCTAAAATAGTTCATATTTAAGTTAAGCTATGAATCATGAGAAAACCACGTAATCCTGTAATTAAAGCTTATAAGGCTAAAAGTTACGCTGAGAAACTGAACGAATTATTGAACTATTTTGGAAATTCTTCTAAATTGGCACATAATTTAGAAGTTTCCCGTACATCTATTGTCCGCTGGCAGGATAATCCTGACCAGATCCGCCCTGAACACCGGCTTGATATCGATGTGGCCTACTGTGACGCATTAGTCATGCCAGTATTAGATAAAGCCCAACCTGGTGAACCGTCGCTGGTACCGGATGAATACACCTTTAAAACCGCAAAGCCTTATTTACAGAAATTAAGCTATGGCACCTATGAGATTGAAGATCCCGAGGCAGACCCGGAAAGCTTTAAACAAATGCTTAATTCTAAAAAACTGCCTAAAGGGATAACCCGCGAGCGTTTTTTGGGGATGTTCAATAGCTGGATGGTCAACAAGGAATTATTTGAAAGGTTCGTCGTCGATAGAGAACCCATCAAGATCAATGAACGCCTGGTCAGGCAATTACACAGGGATTTGATGCGAGGTATCCGTGATGATGCTGGTTCTTTTGCTGAAAAGATCCGGGTTACGGGTAAACTTGAAGGCATTGAAACCACAGCACCGGAAGATATCCCTGCAGAAGTAGCCTATTGGTCAAAAAAATACGGGGATGCGGAAACCGTTACTGATATTGCCAAGTCACACGCACATTTTGTCTTGATTCATCCGTTTGGTGATGGCAATGGTCGTGTAGGTCGTGCTTTGATGTTTATCCAGTTTTTTCAGGCCGGATTATTACCACCGGTGTTAAACAGTGAGAATCAGGCCTTATACTACAGTACGTTAGCCTATGCCATGAAACACGGCCGACATACGCCGTTAATTCATTTACTGGTTGAGAGTTAAAAAGGAAAACACCAAGTCCAGCCGCTTAACATCAACGCTGAGTAATGTTGTGCGAAAAAATAACTGTACAGTCTTTATGTTATGGCAAAGGCTTTAGCGTGCTGTCAAAAAAACCGCTCCAGTAAAAGACCGCGCATAGCGCTATCATCAGCACCCCGACAAGGTTAAACAGCAGCCCGCGGCTTAACATATCCTTGATACGAATCACCCCGCTACTCATGGCTATCGCATTGGGCGGAGTTGCAATCGGTAGCATAAAGGCGTAACTGGCACAGATCGTTGCCACCATCAGGAATAACTGGTGATTCAGACCGGTATCAACGGCCAGCGCATAGATAACCGGCAAGATCATCGATACCAGCGCGGTGTTGCTGGTAATTTCGGTGGAGAATGTCACAAAGGCGGCAATCAACAACACCAGATAGAAAGTTTCAATATGACTAAAGCTTGTCAGCAGGTTGGCAATTTCGCCGGCGAAACCGGTATCCAGAAAAGCCCTGGCAATAGAGAAGCCTGCACCAAAAAGAAAAATAATTTCATAAGGAATTTTTTTGGTGTCTTCCCATTGCAGAAAGCCAAGAAAAGGCATAAACATCAATAACCCGAAACCGAGTAAAATCCCCTTCTCGCTGATACCCAGGCCATCATAAAAGGGTTTTACCGGGGAATTAACCAGCAGCAGGAGCACCATGCCCAGCAGGATCAAAGCCAGTTGCTTTTGTGGTTTGCTTAATTGCGTATCTTGTTCTAAATCAGCAATCGGGCTGGCTTCAACACCATAAGACAGCACAAACCCGATGACCAGTAGCATCACCATAGCCAATGGCAGCGTCATCACAATCCACTGCATAAAACCAATCGGCGCCAAGGCCTGACTTTCAAAAAAGCCCAGCAGGATCAGATTCGGTGGCGTACCAATCGGCGTAATAATCCCGCCAATACTTGCACCATAGGCAACCGCCAGTACCAGGCGAACCTTCAATGCCCGATCATCGGTCAGAAACAGCGCAATCGAGATCAATAGTACGGCGGTCGTGGTGTTCGATAAAAAGGCACTGAGCAAGGCGGAAGTCAACGCCATGGAAAAGATAATACCCCTCGGCGTAGCCGGGAATACCTGCAGAATTTTATGCGCAATCACCCGATGCAAGCCGGTCTGCTGCGTCGCAATCGCTAACATAAAGCCACCTAGAAACAGGAAAATAATAGGATTAGCGTAACTATCTGCGACTTCGCTGGTGGTCAGCAGACCAAAAGCCGGAAAAAGTATCATGGGCAATAATGAAACCACGCCTAAGGGTAAAGCTTCATTAGTCCAAAGTGTGACCAGCAATGCAATGCAAGCAATCAACATTGCATGATTCTCGATGAAATAGACCCGCGCTGACAGGTAGGCCAGGCTAGCGATGACGACACCAATAATGAGTTTCAGGTTTTTATTCATAGCGATGACAGTTGTTTGACGTTAAAGCCATTACCGAAGGCGCAAACCCGGGCTTATGCATTATCTCCTGCGTTAATTGCCGCCTAATAGCGACGCCGTGGTTTTTTTATTTTTGACCCAGGCTGATTTGGGCTTGCCGGTTTTTTCAGGCCTGGCTGAAGCACCCGGCTTAGGGGTTTTAGCAGCGGATTTGGCCCCGGCTTTATGCTTGCGGCGCGC
>Ga0181582_10000809_pt1 | contig 23235 bp, 19 predicted proteins | sample 071ome_32_FD_132438 | JGI IMG/M metagenome (GOLD analysis project Ga0181582, IMG submission 132438) | Coastal salt marsh microbial communities from the Groves Creek Marsh, Skidaway Island, Georgia - 071405AT metaG (megahit assembly) | ecosystem: Environmental > Aquatic > Marine > Intertidal...
CTTACCAACCGGGAGCAAGTCGTGCCTGTGCCCCCATAGCACAACAGGATTCGATCGATAGTTGTCGAGTTCCCATCCGCTTGCCCTGATCACATCGCCTACCCGATCTTCTGATTCGATAGAAGCCCTGAACGTCAGAATTTCTTGCTCGTTTGAGTTGGCGGTCGATCCGGCATCGCTTGAAGGTGAAGCTTTTACATTGGACACATCAAGCCATCGCCTGACGTACCAGCAACCATCAACGCTCTCATCCGAATCTTGTGATCGATCAAATATCGACGTAATAGACAAATTCCCTCCTGTCTTAGTTTTTTCGTGACAACAAAAAACCCGGCACAGCACGCGATGCGTGAGCTGCAACCGGGTTAGTCCCTGTTGTCGATCATGTTTAGTTATTTACAGAACATTTGTTCTAATTCATAAGTTATTCCAGGTTCTCATATTGGTCAAGGAGTAGATGGCACAGGCTCGCGAAAACACCCTCACACAGTATTTATTTTCATGGGCGTTGCGCTCACGGCGCACTCACATGTCATCGGTACTATTGACTACGTCAACCAAATATCGAGTTCTAGTCGGGGAGAAGCGTCTCGAGTCTCTTCTTCAAAAAGGAATTGAGACTCCCAGGCCCCGGCACACAAGTCGCAACTGGTCAGAAACGTGCTTCACGGATGGGGTGAAGTGATACAGGTGGCACAGGGAGCGAGGCGGAAGCCTGCTCAGCCAGGCCAAAAGCGACACGGAAACCAGAGCTGGATCTGATGGCAATTTTAATCAGGTCCGGTTCTGGAGACCCGGCTCACATGCCGGGTTTTTTTGTTGGTTGGTTTTTGGGCACGGTCGTCAGCTCCGGGCGTGACGAAGTCACTTGGTCGCGCGTCGCAGTCTCCCCCTCTAACTCCCTCCGAGTCCCGGAGGGAGACCGTTGGTCGGGACACGTCATTCTTGCCGAGGAGTTGAGTGACTCCGTCACGATCGCGTTCTACCTATCCTCCCCCGAAGCTAACAACACCCGCGCCATTCGCACCATTAGTTTATGTGATTATTTTCACAAATACTTCATTTCGACACACTCTCTGTTCATATCTGCCTCATTATGCGTACGTAGTCTTGTTCTCAAGCAAGTTGGAATGGCTAAGTGAGTTATTCAACACAAGCACCGGGAGCGAATCGCAGATCGATCTGACCTGCGTAGCTAGGAAGCCTGGTGGGCTGGCAATTGCAGGAGGTAAAAGTAGCTATGTTGTCGCGATACAACTACATAACGTATGCGGGGATTTTTCTAGTCGTTGGCGGAATAATCGGAATCGTCCTTGGTGTGTACTTGTACACCAAAGCCGACGGCGGTTTGAAATCCCTTGAAGCTGTTTACACAGCGCAAGGGCAAACGATGCCTTACAACGATGACGGCGAGTTTGTTGATCGAGGAACCGTTGAAGGCGGAGACAAAATCCTAGCGATGATCGAAGACGACTGGGAATTCCCGCTCAACCGAGCGAACCTTGACCCGGATGACGCGCTGGTAAACACTCCAGACGAGTTGATGATCAGGTACGCAACGATCATGTACCACACGCTTCACGGCACCCAAACGGTAGTTCTTACTGAAGACGTTACCTACAACGACGAGTTCTTCGCAGCAGGCGAGTACGAGGTCGATGTCGAAGGACGTTACTTCGGTGACCTCGACCGCAGGCACCCGCTTGAAGGCCCGGTACGAACACAGGCATGGAGTCCACTGGCTCTGTCACTGACCTCCAGTCTTATGGATGGAGTAGCAGCTGACAACCTGGCAGGAATGGCTCACTTCATGTCCTGGAGCATCTTCATGGGTCTTGGTGCGATGTTCGCAGTTACCGGTGTTTTCGTAACACTTGGTGGCATGCAACTCCCTGCGCCTCGCAAAGAGTAGCACCTACGAAGCAGTAGAAGTCGGATCAGCTGTTAGCTCCCGGTCCGATGACGAGGAAACCCGATCTTAGGATCGGGTTTCTTTTTCTGTCTCTAAACCACAATCATGACAAAGTCACTCAGCTACGCGCCGCATTAATCCCCCTTGCTTCGACAAGCTCAGCACAGGCCTCTAACTCTCCCCGTTCCACAGAGAGAGAGCTTCCCCCTTCCTTGATGGAAGGGGCCAAGGGTAGATGAAATGCGCTGCCCGCGACCAAGGGCGCATGCCCGCCTGGAGCTAACGCCCCTGCTCAGCCTTCCAGTCACGGAACCGCTGCTTGGTCTCTTCAGAAATCGGATAGTACTGTCCCGGTGGCACCTGCTCCGAGTCGATAAGACCGATAACGAACTCCTCTGCCTCTTCCTGTTCCTCGATCCAGTCGATCACTTCTTCTGCTCGGTCGGCGGGACAAACCACCACACCGTCATCATCGGCAACGATCACGTCACCCGGCATCACGAGCACCCCACCAACGTTTACCGGACGTCCTTCTTCATAGGACTCAAGGTAAGGAAGGTTTCCGGCGGGTGACCTGTTCGAGGCGAAGACAGCAAGGTCGTAGTCCTCGGCAATCATGTCGAGGTCACGTATTGCTCCCTCGGTGATGAGCCCCTGGGCTTTCTGGTGCCACAACATCCGGGTCTTCATGTTGCCCATCGTGCAGGAGTATTCGTCGAACGTGTGCGCTTCGACAACGAGCAGGTCATTCGGTCCGCATTTCGCCATTGCACGGTATTCCGGAGAATCGGCTCCTCTGCGTGTTTCTTTCAGAAGGTCTGGACGAGACGGGATGAATCGCAGGGTTTGGGCTCGACCGACCAGTCGCTTTCCGGGGGTAAACGGCTTGAGACCGCGCATCAGGCAAAGCTGATAGTTCGCCGAAGCAAACCACTCCTGACCATCCGGAGGTTGCAGTCGCCAAACGGCACTGTAGGCCGTCGCGGAGGTTACCGCTCTAAAACGGTCAAGAATTTCGTCAGATACGTGGTGAGACAACAGATACTCCCGTCAATTATTTTGCGCCGACGGAAGTATATGTCTGCGAACGTGCAACGCTACGAATTAATCGGCGGCTGCACCGGAATTCTCGGAATCTCCGAGCAAAGTTCGCCTGAATGTACGGTCGAGCTGCGAGTGGATCTTCATCGCCAGTGTCGCCGTCAATGCACAAGTTATGACCATGACCAGCGCAGGCACTGGGGCAGTGATGTTCTCAACCGCCATTAGTTCCAACAACGCTGACATTGAACGGAATGCAATTGCGAGGAGCAGCACCGTGACTAGCAGAGAACTAGCAACGTCGGCCGCTTGAAGGTTCTCGGTGAAGTTGAAACGAATGAAAGCGCGTCGCGACAAATAAGCCGTAAGTTGGGCGAGGATGTGCCACAACGCGATTGCCGCAGGTACCACGAGCGTAACAACCGCTGCCAGGACGGCTACAGCAACCAGGTTGGATGGAAGTCCGACTTCATCGGCAATCCCAGTACCAACGTTGGCGATCAGTGCGCCTGCAACGATCACAAGTCCGATGATCCCAAAGCTAACGGCCGATGTACGAATACCGCGAGTAACAATTTCAGGAGTTGGTTTCGACGGCGACATGGCTCTTCGCACAGTGGCGATTCGCTGAGTGAAATTGGCGGCTTCTAATTTCACTCGACCAGGCATCGAGCGACCGATTACCATCCCAATAAACCGGTGAGACTTGAACACCAGCGGGTAAAGAGAAGATGACAGCAGTGTGCTGATAGTCACTACGGGATAAAGCTGTGCGCCAACAGACGCGTGCTCGCTACCCGACCGCGCAATCGCCAACGAGAACTCACCTAGCTGAGGCATCGAAGCACCAACTTCAAGCGACGTGTCCCCGTCGTGCCCCGTCAGGAATGTACCAACGGTCACAGCAATCATCTTGCCGAGTATCAATGCTCCGGTTGCGATGAGAGCAGTCCCGAGGAACTGTGGTATTTCGCTCATGTTTACGAGCATTCCAATCGAAACGAAGAACAAAGCTGCGAACAAATCCCGCACGGGTGCGATCAGCCGCGTGACCTGATCACGGTGTTTGGTGTCACCAAGCACAGTTCCGATCAGGAAAGCGCCAGCACCGGCCGACAGCCCCATTTCACGAGCAAGCAGTCCTACGCCGAAACAAATCCCTAGACTTCCGATGAGCCAGGTCTCTCTGGTGTTGACCCGGTCGAGCAAATCCATGAAACGTGGTGCCAGCAATGTCCCAAAAACGAGCGCTCCAATTGCAAACATGCTCATCTTGATAACGATCCGCCAGACCTCTATTTGTCCGCCTGTATCGTGAGACGCGTATCCGGCGAACACGGCAAGAAGTACTACGGCGACAAAATCCTCAACAACGAGAATTCCAACGACCATTTGTCCCCTCAGAGACATTAGTTGACCTGACGAACGGAGTGTCTGAACAAGCACGGCAGAACTTGAGAAAGCCAGTGCTGCGCCAAGGTAAATCGAGGTGGTGCTGGACCAACCGAGTGCCTGCCCCAGGTAGTAGCCAATCGTGATCATCGTCGCGATTTCAACCGCGCCAATTACGACTACGCGAAGACCGACTTTGCGAATTCGTTCCCAGCCGAATTCGACACCGATCGAGAAGAGAAGAACGACAAGTCCTACGTCAGCAACGAGTGAAACGGTATCGGGGTCCTGAACGAATCGACCCTGGAGGGCGAACGGACCAACGAGTACTCCGGCAAGCAAATAGCCGAGGATCGGAGGCTGTTTGATAAGCCTAAACAGCATCAGGGCCGCAGCGGCAGCGACCATGATTAACGCAAAGTCTCTTACAAAATCCTCGGAATGCACCAACCGATGCTACGAGAATCGCAACTGGAATTACGATGCCCGTAAATTACGCGTTTCGGCGATCTGCCCGAATCCAAACTGAGCCCTAGTTGACCGGCAACCCGCGATTCGCCCGAACTTCATCGGGTGTCAACACCCCTGCTTCGATCAGGCTTACTTCACGCTGAACAATCGAGTCTTCAGAGTCTGACAACGCCTCAATCGAACCCAGGTCGAATCGAACTCGAAAATCTCCTGCCGTTCCAGCGAACGCTCTGATTAGTGATCTTGTGAGTCCGTCCTCGATCATTCTAGGTTCTGGGACGATCGTATTTCGCCACAGGAATTTCTCAAACGTCTGAACGTTCGAAAGCGTTGCGTCCTCTAGCTCACCAAGAAATACGGTCGGAACCCCAAACGCCCTTGATACTTCCTCGACCGACCACTCAAGCGCTTTCGCAAACTCCATGTCACGCTGACTCATGCCGAGTCGCTTCGCATCCATCCCTCGACTCAACAACACTGGTCGATGTGAGCGAGTTGAACCTTGATAGCGTGACTCCCAACGACGATAAAAGTCCGATACTTCATCGTCCGTCGGTGTTTGATCAGTCGTTATTGCGAGATCGCCAGGGATCGCAGAATTAGCGAAGAAATTCCTGTTGAATCGCTGCGCCTCGGCTCCCATATCGATCGCCAGTCGAGCCGGTGCTACCGGCGAAATCCCGGCAAACTCCGCCATCGGATTGAATTGCCGCAACCAGATAACTTCGTCAGGTAGGTAGGCAACACGTTCGCCAAGGTGCTCGTATACGAGTCCTCGTACATACGAGCGTTCTCCTGGAACGATGCGCATTCGGTCCGGTCGAAGCGTCCATAACTCCGAAATGTTTCCTTCTTCGTCGCGTTCGATTCCAACAAACGCGCTCCCCCACAACATCAGATTTGTTTCGATCGCCCGTAAGAGCTCAGCGCCGGTCCAGAAGTGGTTAGGTACTTCTAGCAATTTGTTTACCGCATGATCAGAACTGGCCTGCTCCCATTCACCGCTCACGGATCGGATCTCGGTGATCAGCGGTGGCCGGAAAACCGCATCAGCTCTTACCCTTACCGCTGCAAATACTGCAGCCGATGTCGAGTAGTAGTCGCCAAAATTGCCGGACGACCAATCGGCCGCTATCCCATCTGAAACATCGAGTCGACCAACAGTGACCCGAGACGTCCGACTCGCTTTGATGCGGGTCGGTATTGAGCGAAAAACGAGCTTCTTCCACTCTTTTCGGTCAAACATGCTTCGAACTTTCAAATCTCTTTTATCTTCCTTAAAAATCACGTCCAAACTTTGAACGTTTCGCGCGTAGAACTCGCGAATGCCAACGCCAGCGCATCCGCCATATCCGGGCTTTTTTCACCTCGAGATCGGAGGTCTCGTTTTTCTTCGATTCTCAGTTGCCCGCTACTTGTAAACGAGTACCTGATAGAAGCGAGCTGACTTATTAGCTCCGCGTTATCAGGAATATGAATTTGCTCTTCGTGGAATCGTTTGCGTAACCCGTCGAACATTTCGGCGCGGTAGTTGGCAAAATGCTCGGGATCGGCTGCACGCCGAGAAACATTCACACCGACCACTTCGAACTCGCCCAGCTCGTTCAGACGGTCGACCACCCCTGCACCAATTCCAATCTCGTCGACGCGAACCAAGTGCGCGCCGTACTTACGCCCAACACTCATCACCTCGCCCGCGGCTTGCATCGTGTCCAGGTTCTGAAACGTTTCAATAGCCAGAACCCTCGGGCCTGCCCGAACACAAATGGCGGTTCGGTCGCTCCCGAATCTCGCTACATCCACACCGAGTTCGACAGAAGCTTCGCTTTCCGGCTGCTCAATCGAGGCATCGCCTCTCGCTTGTTCAATCTCCTTGAGCGGAATCAACGTGTCCTCGGATGAACTCGGAAATTCACGGAGTACCCTCACCTGGTACTGAAAGCTGTCCACGCCCCAGTTCTGTTCTGCTTCAGCTACCCATTCCGGTGTCACAAGGCTCCGGTATTTCACCTCATCACTCTGGAGATTCGGTGTGTCGAATGCAGAAATGTGAATCGTGTGCCAGGGGCTTCTTCGCCGATGAAATGCGTCGTAGAAAGTCCCCCTGAGCGATGTAGGGTTCCCGATTAGCAAAACCTTGGAGTTCGAGGATGTCATCGATCCCTCTAGAGCTTCGTAAATCCCTTCTCTCACCCCGCTCGCTTCATCAACTACAAACAGGATGTTGCCTTCGTGGAAACCCTGGAACCGTTCAGGCTGGTCGGTCGACAGTCCCACCGCGAAGTGCTTGTCATCGAGTTCGATAGAAGTGTTGGAAAGTTTTCCGCTTATGAGTGCGGAATTGGAGTGGTAGATCCGTCGGATCTCTCGCCAGAGAATGTTCCGGACCTGGTGCGCTGTAGGTGCAGTAGTAATGACGATCGACTCTGGCTGCGTAATCAACCACCAGATCACAACGTATGCAGCAGTGAATGTCTTTCCAGATCCGTTGCAGGATCGAACAGCTACGCGCTTGTGGTTCGCTACTGCACCAAGAATCTGTCTTTGCTTGTCCCACAAATTAGCCCCGAGTACTTCGGTAACGAATCGTGCAGGATCATCACTGAAATCTACTGGCGAAGTTAATTCAGGAGCCGTAACACCGATCAAACTGAGCGCGGGCTGAAGATGTAGCCGCACTCCGTGCATCGGTAGCAAGTGTTCCCGGTTGGCTCGGCTTTATCTAACTTGATCGACGTATCGCACGCACATCTCGGGCATGTGGTTCGCGAAACGACAACCGGTTTCTTTCGACTTCCATTTCTGACGGTTCCAATTTTCAATGACACTCCTTTACTATGTATTTAGAACATATGTTCTATTCAACATAGACGCGAATATACTCGGAGGTCAATAAGGGGAAGTCAGTTAAAGAAAATAGGTGACGATGCCTGACGCGTCGGGGGCTGGTCCGGCTGCGTCCCAGAAGAGCATCATCACCCTGAAGTAAGACTGTCACGATTCTCATAAGCACGCTGTGATTTGGGCTATTTTCACGTGAGGATCGTGTGAAGACGAACTGAAACAACCTTGATTTGAGCGTCTTCATTCACCGCCAACCGAGTAATATCTCAGTCGTTTTCTCGGCACACAAAATCACAAGCGTAAAAGGCAAATCATGAAGGTATTGGTCACTGGTTCTTCGGGTCTTATCGGCTCGATGCTTATCAACACTTTGAGCGACTCATTTACGTTCTCTGGCCTCGATGTAGCGAAATCCGATCACGCTCCCGACGTCCCAACTTTGATTTGTGACGCGTCTGACTACGACGCAATGTCGCCTGCCTTTGAAGGTCTCGATGCGGTAGTCCACCTTGCCGCCAACGCCCCGGTAGAAACGCCCTGGCCAGATGTGCTCAAAAACAACATTTCAACAACGCACAACGTGTATGAAGCCGCAAAACAACACGGCGTAAAGCGAGTCGTTTTTGCAAGCTCGAACCACGCAGTCGGAAACTTCGAGATGGACGAGCCGTACAGCCGGATTCGCGTTGGCGACTACGAAGGTCTAACCCCTGGTGAGTTCAAGCGAGTCGACAACACAGTCCCGATTCGCCCTGACTCTGACTACGGTGTCAGCAAGGCTTTCGGAGAGGCGACTGGTGCCTACTACCACGAACACTTCGGACTAGAAGTTGCCTGCCTGAGAATCGGAACAGTTAATCCGCAGAACTCGCCTGAGGGTTCTATCCGGAGCATGGCAACCTGGCTAAGTCATCGTGACCTGGCGAACCTCGTAAGTCAGTGCCTGACGCAGCCTCTGGGATTCGAGATCTTCTACGGAGTCTCGGACAACAAGTGGCGGTTCTGGGACACCGACTACGCCAAGAAGGTCATCGGTTACGCCCCGCAGGACAACGCCGAGGATTACCGGTAGGTAGCCGGTTACCCTTGGGGTTCTTCTTCAGCGTCGATTTCGTGCCTGAAACGACCTGAAGGTGCGCTGTAGTTTCCGAAAGAGTCGTCGCCTTTACTTGCGCGGCGAGGTTCGTCTTCTTCATCACGACCTCGTCGTTTCGGACGTCCCATTTCTTCGAGGTATGAAAGGCCTGGCTCTGTAGCAATCGTTCGCCCAACACCTGTGTAACGTGCTAATCCCTGTCGGACAAGCAGTGCCATCTTTGCCCGAGCTGTCGCCGGGTCGATGTTACGGAACCAGCGAGCGATCATCAGGTAGCACAGCTCGTTCGGAGTCAGGCTTTCCTCGGTGCCGACCAGCACGTAAAGAACACGATCGGTGGCGTTGCCCATTTCCCGAAAGGCTGGTGCTCGTGGAATAGGACTCGTGTGCTCCCACGCGTTCAATACCCACTCTTTCTCTTCATCAGAAAGTCTGTCCCACGCGCGCACTCTTTTTGCTTCAAGATCGCGGGATTGCCCTTCGCGGTGTGGGACTTGAGTAAGGTCGATGTTGTGGACGAGTTCGGTCATATAACAATGATGGGTGCCAGTGGCACATTCGTCTACCGTCGCCCAACAAGTCAAGCTTTCGAACAACGATATGCTGAATCCCGGTGCTACCATCTCGATTGTGAGTAGTTCAGAAGATCGAAACCTACGGTTTGCCCTTGCCGCCGATATTGGCGGCACCAACATGCGCGCTGCTCTCGTCGATTCACGAGGACGCATGACCGGAAGAGGTTCAATCGACACGCTTTCCGAGCGAGGGATTGAAGACGCTGCGAAACGACTCGGCAAGATCCTCAACGAAGCCCTCGAAACGCTGCCTGAGAAAGGCGAAGTTGTAGGTGTAGGTGTTTCAACCGCAGGTCCTATCCGACCTTCAAGCGGCGTGTACAACCACCCGCCAAACCTGACCGGTTGGCACAACAAAACAATGAAGCCGACCCTATCGGAAATCATGGGTCGAAACGTGTGGGTTGGTCACGACGCAACTCTCGCCGCACTATCTGAAACTCGCTTTGGTGACCACATTGGTGCCGAGAACATCATCTACGTGACTATAAGCACAGGTGTTGGCGGCGGAATTATTGCCAACGGCGACATGGTGACCGGAGCGACGGGAGGGGCCGGAGAAGTAGGTCATATTGCCGTTCGTCCAGGTGCATACAAGTGCAACGTTGGATGTGATGGCTGCTTCGAAGGCAACGCATCTGGTCCGGCGATCGCTCGCATGGGACGCGACAAGTTCCCGTCTTCAGGACCGCTCTACGATCTCGCAAGCGGCAACGCAAATAACGTAACTTCACTCATCATTTTCGATGCTGCAGAAGCGGGTGATCCGACAGCGCAGGAAATCGTCGACACCACAATCGAAAACGTGGCAATCGGACTCGGCAGCCTCCTGAACACCTTCGATCCGGAAGCGTTGGTCATTGGTGGAGGAGTGGTTCAAGGACTCCAACGTCACTGGCAAAAGCTTTACGACGCCGTGGTAGACCACTCAATCCCACGCTACGGAGACGGTGTACCGCTTTCAGCAACTCGCCTCGGCGACGACGTAAGTATTCTTGGTGCGGCGCAGTTGGCATTCAGGGAAGAGCGAAGGCTTTAGTAACAAGCATCGACACTCCGCTTGGAACGGATTTTCCTACCGAATAACTCTGGATCTGTAATCCGCAGACTCAACGATCTTTGGAGACTAGAAATTTTCTTCGTGGTCCCAGGGGTCTTGGGGTGGAAGATCGACATCGAACGGGTCACCTCGGTCTAGACCCAGCTCTTCCGCTTCCTCGGTCACACCCGTTCCGAAATCATCAACTTCTGCCGGATCGGGCATGTTCGACCATCCCTCGATTTCAGCCGCTTCGTAACCTTCGAGATCAACACCAGGTAACGTGTCGGCTGAGCCGTACATGCCACGAGCCATCTCAGGCGTTACAACCTCGTCGAGTTCTTCCTCTTCCTTGAGAATCTGAAGCGACTGCTGAGCCGCCTCGACAACCCTGGGCTCAGAACTGGTGAGCATGCCCTGGAGTTTGTCCTTGGCGACGTCTCCACCAATTCGCTCGACAGCGGAAATAGCCGCCAGTTGAACTGTTAGATCGGAGTCCTCCAACGAAACATCCAGGTTTCGTAGGTGCCGCTCGTCCCCAACCTCACCAATTGCCATTGCCGCTTCGTACCGAACAGCGACCGCGTCGTGGTCGAGGTCCTGAACTACCTTCTCTGCCCACTTCGGATTCGAAGTACGCCCCATAGCGAAAATGCTGCTTTGCCGGGCATGAATGTCACCTGAATCCCAGGCAGCTTCGATAAACGGATCTAGCTCTTCACCGCCAAACACTGAAATTGCTTCCAGCGCCTTCAGTTTCACCGATTCGTATTCGGTCGGATTCTGAAGAATGCCCATTAGGGCAGTTGAAAGAATTTCAGGGTCTTTCCTACCAAGCTTTCCGGACTGTGCCAGGACAGTAAGGTGTGCAATCGTCTCACCGGCTGCTGTTCGGATGTCGATGCTCTCGTCCTGCTCAAGAATCTTGATCAACGGTCGGACCAGAGTTCGGTCTTCAGTGTCTTCAAGTCCTTTGAGCGCGTTTAATCGAACGCTCTCGTTTGGGTGGTTCAGCCCTTGCTTGAATATCGCCTCGAACTCAACATCCGACTGTTCATCACAAAGCGAATCCATCCGGTTGAGCATTTCGGCAACCCGTTCGCTTGGCCATTCCAACCACAGCAGTCCAAATTCATCAGCCTCGGCATTCGTCAAACCAGACAACTTAGGCAGCGCCGAATAGCTAACTGATTCCTCTTCGTCTTCAGGCAGGAGATTCAGGAACTCATCGAGACCCATGTTCTAACGCTCCGTGTGTTCGACTACTCAGACTTCGCCGCAACTTCGACACCAAGGCACTGGATTGCCGGTGTACGCAATGAACCGAACACCCATTCAGGTGAACTAGAAAGCGATTCGACTTTGTCGAGTACTTCGTAGACATTGCCAGAAATCATCGTGTCTTTGACCCGACCAACGACTTCACCGTTCTCGATCTTGTATCCGAGCGAAACGTTTGCGCGGAAGTCACCGCCAAGCTCGTTACCTTGTCCGGCTCCGAGAAGTTCTTCGACGATGAGTCCTTCTTTGATACCACTAATCATGGTTTCGAAATCGGAATCCCCACCAGCTATATCGATCACCGAAGTACCTGGTGACGGAGTTGTTGCCAGACCACGACCTGCTGCGCCAGTCGATTTCTTACCGAGCTGACCTGCAGTTTGAAGATCGAGCAACGGACCTCCAGCGACACCCTTGTCGATCAGAGCCATGCGCTGGCTAGCAACACCTTCGTCATCGAACGGGCGGCTACCGCTCGCGCCATCGATCAATGGATCGTCGTATACAGAAATCCGCTCGTCCACCACCTTCTCACCCCATCGGTCGATCAGCGGTGACGAACCATTGGCAACATTCTTGCCGCTGAATCCAGAGAGAAGCGGAGCAATGAGAGTTGCACCAACACCACGAGGAGTGAAAATCACAGGCAATTCGCCGTTGTTAGCGGACGCCTTGGCGAGGTTGTCGGACCATCGCAATGAACGCCGTACGTTCTGCAGAAGGCGATCAAGTTCGTCATCACCAAAGTGATGGCTAGAGCCGTAACCAGACCAGACATTCAACATGTCGGTTCCGCGAATCAGCTGAGCACCTACGTAGCAGTAGTAACCGGTCTGATCGTACTCAACATCAATTCCAGCTGAGTTGAGTATTCTTCCTCGACCACTCGACCAGCCAACACGTGCATCACACAACAGATCAGGCCATTCGTCGAGCAGTTTTTCGACCAGGCTTTGGCCGACATCGATCATCTCTTTTTGTGAGATACGTGTGACCGCAGGATCGTAGATATCAACGGTCGGGTATTCAGATGGTTCAGGAAAGCTGAATGCTGCCTCAGATCCGAACGGCGCCAGCGAACCGACCCGGTCAACCAGTTCCTCTTCTCGACTCGCGTCAGTCGTTGATGAAAAACCTATCCGACCATCATCGATCACACGCAGAGCCACACCTGATGTGTCCCGACGCATGATCTCCTTGAGTTTGTTCGACTCAAATGAAACCGGGTGGCTTTCCGACTCAACCCGGTAAACCTCAGCCTGATCGAACTTTGATGAAGCAGCTTGTAGTAATGACTCGCTCAAATTATTTCCTCGTAGTTGGAAGATGTCCCGTGGTTTGGCTCGGGATCAAGCTCCTGAGATCAGGCAGTTCTGGATTCGAATGTGCGGACTTCCGTTGGAAACCGGCAGCGGGCTTTGACCACCTTTTCCGCAACCGCCACCCTGGTTCATATCGAGGTCGTTACCGACACCGTCCAGGTTTTGGAGGGTTTCAAACAGGTTTCCGGTAAGCATCACAGGTCGAACTGCTTCTTGGATTTCGCCGTTGCGGATCATGTACGCCTCACCAGACGAGAACGTGAACATTTCGTGCTGAGTCATTCCGCCGTACCAGTTGCGAACGTATACACCGTCTTCGACACCTTCTAGCAGGTCGTCGAGTGTGGCTTCACCCGGCTCGATGATCGTGTTGGTCATTCGAACGATCGGAGGGAAGTTGTAACCAATCGCTCGTGCGTTGCCGGTGGGTTGCTCGCCTAACTTGGCAGCGGTTTCGCGAGAGTGAAGTCGACCGACAAGTTCACCTTCCCTCACCAACGGGGTTCGAGTTGCCAGGGTTCCTTCGTCGTCGTACTTGAAACTGCCTCGAAGTCCGGGAATCGATGCACCGTCGGTGAAATTCAGGTGTTTTCCACCGAACTTGCGGCCCATGTACATAATTTCTTTGAGCTTGTCGTTCTCATAAACGTTGTCGCCTTCCGACAGGTGACCGAAAGCTTCGTGGACGAAAACTCCTGCCAGCACGGGATCGAGAATTACCGTGCGTTCACCACCTTCCAGCGGCTTTGCATCAAGAAGTCCAACCGCCCGTTTCGCAGCATCAACAACCTGCTCGTCGAGGTCTTTGACGAGGTGGTAGTCACCTTGCGACCCAATGCTAAACCCTGCCTGCTGAACATCGCTTCCACGACGAGCCTGGGCAGAAATTCGAGAAATGACGTGGACTTGCTCTTGCTCGATGTAAGAGCCGTCAGAGCTTCCGAAGAAGGTCTTGCGAGAGGTATCACCGTAGATGATGTCGGCACTGTTGATCCCATCCACCGACCACACAAGGTCGTTGTAATGATCGAACAGTCGTTTCTTTTCTTCGAGCGAAACTGCTTTGGGATCGTTGACGATGTGTGCAGGGACTACATCGACGTGAGCTTGACCATTGCCAATTTCGGTTTTGCCGGTTCCGACCGCCTTACTTTGCGCGACAGCGTCGGAAACTTTGGATTCCAAATCTTCAAGACTGTTAAAGCTCGCAAAGCCCCAACCGCCCTTGGTAACAGCACGGACATTCCCGCCGAGGCCGCTGGTTTGGGCGATCGTATCGAGTGATTTTCCTCGATAGGTCAAACGGGAGTTGTCAGTCTCCTCAATTCGAATCTCACAGTAGTCAGCGCCGTGGTTTTTTAGCGCTGAATCAATCAGGTCTCGGTACTTCAATTAGAAATCCGTTCTTGGTATCGATGTCTCAAGTGGAGAATCTGCGATGTGGAAGTGAAATTCGTATATGGCGACTCTCGGTGAGGAAATTCTAGCAACCGATGCAACAACATCCGACTCGTGGAGTCACTAAGATTCGGCTCGTTGAAAACTTACAGTTTTGTTTTATTCCGTCGATAATTACTCCCAATGTCACTTAGTTATCCGGAAGCTGTATCACTCCACTTCTCGCTCGCTGATTTCGAACGGAAATCGCGAGCGAACGAGCCGCCCGATTTTCACCTGCTGAGAATCGAGCGACTTCTCGACTACATCGGCAATCCTCATCACGGGCAGAACTATGTTCATGTTGCCGGTAGTAAAGGTAAAGGCAGCACTTCGGCTCTCATAAGCTGGGGGTTAACCGAGTGCGGATATCAGGCCGGATTCTTTTCTTCACCTTCGATCCACAAAGTGACTGAGCGTTTTCGAGTTGACGGAAAACCAATTTCAGAATCAGAGTTCGTTGAGCTTGTCGAGTCAATTTGGCCAGCTGTTCAACGTGTCAAAGATGATGGAGACATCGGGATCGTTTCCGTATTTGAGATGCAAACGGCAATGGCGTTTCAGCACTTCAACAAAGTTGGAGCTGACATAAGCGTCATCGAGGTCGGGCTTGGCGGCAGACTAGATTCGACAAACGTCCTCAACCCACTGGTGAGTGTCATAACTCCGATCAGCCTCGATCACGTAGGGGTACTTGGAAACACTATTCCGGAAATCGCTTCCGAAAAAGCCGGCATTATCAAACCAGGTAAGCCAGTCGTATCCGCAGCCCAGGTGCAAGAAGCACTCGAGGTGATCCAATCGACCGCATCAGAACGTTCGAGCACGTTCACATATGCGCCAGAATGTTGGCAAATCGAAGTTGAATCGGATTCAGGTCTCAGCGGCAAAGATTTGTTGGCTAAGAGCCAGACCAGCGAAGTTCAATTCCGCCTGAACCTTCTTGGTGAACACCAAGTTCAAAACGCACAAACCGCAATAACCGCGCTGACTGAAATCAATTCATCAGGTTTCGAGGTGAATCTCTCAAAGGCCGTTGGTGGCTTTCAGAAAGTCAAATGGCCTGGCCGCAACCAGGTGGCGAGTACTGGAAACCCAACCGTGTTTGTAGACGGGGCTCACAACGGTGCATCCGCGACAGCGCTCAGGGAGTCGGTACATGAACTATTCCCCCATCGCTCTGGTGTAGTTCTCATATTCGGAGCAATACGAGGTCACGATCCATCTGAAGTCATCAGGGAATTGGCATCTCTCGATCCTCAAATCGTCGTAACCGAATCAAGGCATCCGAAGAGCCTTCGAGCAGATGAACTGGCGAACCTAATGGCGGAATGTAAAATTAAGCCCATTGAGTTGACCACCAATACGAGTGACGCCCTGGTCGCCGCCCGAAAGCTGGCTGATCCAAGTGATGTCATCGTCGGGGCTGGCTCACTTTTTGTAGCAGCAGAAATAGTGGAGATTGAACAGGGTATCGAGCCAGAACTGTATCCAGATCTGTAACCACCCACCGAGGTGCTTGCTCACATATCCAGAAACGCATCGCGAATGACCAAAGGGAATGACAAGAGAGTTGTAGTTACTGGTCTCGGCGCAATTACGTGCCTGGGACACTCAGTTGATGAATTTTGGACGGGCCTCAAAGCTGGTAAATCCGGCATCGGAGAGATCAGCCTGGTCAGCCCCGACGGCTTCCCTTGCAAAGTTTCAGGAGAAATCCGCGACTTCAATCCTGCGGACTACATGGACCGCAAAGAGGCACGCCGAATGGCGAGGTTCTCGCAGTTCGCAATTGCCGCGTCTAAGGAAGCGATGAGTGATTCCGGTCTCGACCTCGACGACGAAGACCCGGATCGTATTGGTGTTCTCATTGGCAGCGGTTCCGGCGGTCTTCCCGAAACCGACCAGCAAGCTGAAGTTCGCGTTAAGCGCGGACCCGGTCGAATGAGCCCCTACTACATTCCGATGATGCTAGTGAACATGGCAGCTGCGAATATTTCTCGCACCTATGGTCTCACCGGTTACACAAACACATGTATTACTGCCTGCGCAGCAAGCACCCAATCAGTTGGTGAAGCAGCGGAAATCATTCGTCGTGGCACTGCCGATGTCGTTGTGACCGGTGGAACTGAAGCCGGAATTTGTGAAATAGGGATGGGTGGCTTCAGCACAATGCATGCTCTAACCACGTGGGAGGGTGATCCTGCTCTCGCAAGTCGACCATTCGACGCCGATCGTGACGGGTTCGCTCCTGCTGAAGGTTCAGGAATCATCATTCTCGAAAGCCTTGAGCATGCCCAGGCACGCAACGCATCTATCTACGCTGAAATTGCCGGTTGGGGAGTTTCTTCAGACGCTTACCACCTCGTCCAGCCGCACCCGGACGGTATTGGCGCAGCCAAGGCGATGGCTCGTGCGCTCGAAAACTCAGGGCTTGGCATCGAGGATGTCGATTACATCAACGCTCACGGAACTTCGACACCGATCAACGATCGATCCGAAACTGCGGCGATCAAGAGCTTGTTTGGTGAGCGGGCATACGACATCCCGGTAACCTCAACCAAGTCGATGGTTGGTCACTCGCTTGGAGCCTCGGGTTCACTTGAAGCTATCGCAAGCATCAAGACGATCAACGACAGCATTATTCACCCGACGATCAACCAGGTCACCCCGGATCCAGATTGTGATTTGGACTACGTTCCGAACACGGCTCGGGAAACGAACGTTGATGTCGTTCTCTCGAACAGCTTTGGTTTTGGTGGCCAGAACGCCTGCCTGGTGATCAAGAAGTTCACCGCTTAGTCGGCAGTCAATTTACGCAGGGAAGACGATAACTGCCGCGTCATCGCGCGGCAGAATGCGTACTCTGTCACCTATTTCCATCCCGTTGGCAACGCGCTTCCGGACCCGAATAACGGTTCCTGAGTCGAGCTTGACGCTGTACTCGCTGAACTCACCTTCGAACTCTTTAAGTTCGATGGTTGCGGTGCGTTGAGTCTCATCGCCAGCTGGTTCGATTTCCAACTCAGATGCCCGCATGAGAGCCAGCACTTGTCGTCCGTCCGATAGCGAAGTTCCGTTCGTAACCCGCGTCGGGAACACACCCGCTTCAGTAACGACAACTCCTCCACGGTAAACACCGGGGATGAGTTCGCACGGCCCGATCATCCGTGCCACCTCGGCCGAGACCGGGTTTTGGTACACGTCTTCAGGAGTACCAATTTGTTCGATCTTCTGGTCGCCCATCACGGCGATTCGATCGGAAGTAGCGAGCGCTTCTTCTCGGTCGTGGGTCACCAGTAGCGTAGTCGCCCCGGTTTCCGCAACAATTTGTTTGATATCTCTTCGCAGCGCCGATCTCAGCTGCCGATCTAGGTTGCTGAATGGTTCATCGAGAAGGAGCGCAACCGGATCCGGAGCGAGAGCACGAGCGATTGCCACACGTTGCTGCTGACCACCAGAAAGTTCGTGAACGTAGCGGTCTTCGTATCCGCTCATTCCCACTAACTTGAGAACAGGTTTGACCCGATTCGCCCTCTCTTCTTTTGGAAGGTCTTTCAGTCCAAACTCAACGTTCTTCTCGACTGTTAGGTGAGGGAACAACGCGTAGTCCTGGAACACTAGACCAATTCGTCGCTGGTCCGGGGCTACATGAAGAAACGACGAGCCGACAAGCTGTCCGCCAACTCGAACGTAACCATCAGAGACCTGTTCGAATCCTGCAATCACACGGAGCGCAGTGGTTTTACCGGCTCCACTTCGACCCAGGATGCTCACAAATTCACCAGGGCGTATCTGCAAATTGAAGCCGGTGATTGCAGGTCGATCTGAACCCCGGTAACTACACTCGACGTTCTCGAGGTGAATTACACCGGTGTCCTCAGACAGCGAAGGGTTCGATACAGCACCACTTTGTGTTTGCTGCACAGAAGAATCGGTTGGCTTACTCCAGGGGAATCTCACCGGGCAGCCTCTTCAAGATCAATTTCTCGCTTTTGCTTTTCACTGTCGTCACCGTGACCTCGGAGAGTGAGGTACGCAGTAGGTATACCTGCTGCGAACACCAGCAACAACGCAGAAGCGGCGGTCTTTGCAAAGAATGCCTCCGAAGCAGCTGACCAAATCGAGGTTGAAAGCGTCTTGTATCCGATTGGCGAGAGAATTAGCGACGCAGGGAGTTCCTTCATGGTTAAGAGGAACACCATCGCCCCACCCGCAAACGCTCCCGGCATCACTAAGGGAACTGTGACTTTGAAAATCGTTCTCCACTGGGAGCTACCCAAGCTCATAGCCGCTTCTTCAACTCGTGGGCTCACCTGGAGAAGTGACGCTCGCAACGATCCGATCGCAGCTGGAAGAAATAGCACTCCGTAAGCGAAAACCAGGAGCCATATCGACTGGTACAACGGGCGTGCCACGTTAATTCCGAAGAACACAAGCGACAGCGCAACGACCACGCCTGGTAAACCGAAGCCGATGTAAGTAGACCGCTCAACCACGCGGCTCAGTCCGCTCCTGAACCTGACAGCAAGGATTGCCACTGGCAATGCGGCGAGAACCGTCACAACAGCAGCGAGTAGAGAAACGTAAAGCGAATTTCTTGCAGGGACTAAGAGCGGCAGTAAGTGTTGATCGTTGAGCAAGCCTCTTATTAGCCAGTGCAGCAGGACCCCTACCGGCACGATCAGTCCTACAACAACAGGAACCATCACAACGCCAAAAGCGACCCATTTCCAGTTACCAAGAGCAACTCTCCTCGCCGAGCGCACAGTACCGACAGTCACACGGTGGTAAGCACCGCTTCCTCTAGTCAATCCTTCTGCCAGCAGTAAGAAAACAGCGACTACGACGAGTACAAGAGAAAGAACCGCTGCAAGAGTTCTGTCGATCGACGTTTCGTACTGGATCATGATCGCCGAGGTAAACGTGTCGTACCGAAGCAGAGCGACAGCACCGAAGTCACTCAGCGTGTAAAGAGCAACCAGTAGAGCACCAGCAGCGATGGCAGGTCGCAACATCGGCAACGTTACCGAGAACAACGTCCGCGCAGGTCCATAGCCCATCGCCCTCGCAGCCTCTTCGAGAGAAGGGTCCATCCTCCGCAACGTCCCGCGGACGGTCAACAGGACATACGGATAGGTCATCAATATCAAGACCAAAGTTGCACCTGGCAGTCCATAAATCGCCGGAAGTCGATCCACGCCGAACGGCGAAAGCCACCCTTGAAGAATCCCTTTCGGTGAATAAACCTCTATGACCGTCGTTGCCATTACAAAGCTCGGCATTACAAGCGGCAAAACTGAAGCAACAGAAAGTACCCGCCTGAACGGAACATCGGTCTGAACCGTAAGCCATGCGACCGGCACAGCAATGGTGATCGAAATAGTCGTGACAAGAGCGATCAGCAGGAACGTACGACCAAATATAGATGCCGTGTTCGCGTTGAAGACAAGATCAACCCACTCCGAACCGCTACCCGCGGATCGCACCGCCAAATAGACGACCGGAATAAATGCCGCAAGCGCGACAACGACCGCCGATACAACTAAAAATAACGGCGGTCGTTTTGTGTCACCGGATCTCCACCCGGTGGTTATGACGTCAGTTAGCGTCAAAACTACGTCTGGACTTCTTCTTTACGGAAGAGCCCCAACCTCCCTGAGCAAGTCCTGAGTTCCCTCGAGATCCGTCAGATCGCCGAGGTCAATTTCAGGCTTGTTAATTGCCTCAAGTGTGGGGAGCATGTTTGCTGGCTTCGCGTTCTCGTTCAATGGGAATTCGTATGTCTGAGCAGCAAAGTACTGCTGACCGGCAGTTCCGAGCAAGAACTTAAGGAACTGTTCTGCAACTTCCTTGTTGTCTGACGAGTTGAGTATTCCAGCACCTGCGACCAGTACCACCGAACCAGGGTCGGCTGAGCGGGTGTAGTAGTTTCGAGCGGCGAAGGACTCACCTTCTTCAGCGAGGAATCGATGCAGGTAGTAGTGGTTCACGAAACCCACTTCAATTTCACCTGCTGCGGTCGCGGCAACGGTCGGGGTGTTCTTTGCGTACACCTTTGGTTCGTTCGCCATGATGCCCTCGAGCCAGGCTTTTGTTCGATCTTCACCCCATTCTTGGCGCATTGCAGTAATCATTGCGTGGAGCGAGCTGTTGGTTGGAGGCCAACCAATTCGCCCTTTCCACTCAGGCTTAGCAAAATCCTCGATGGAATCTGGAAGATCAGCTTCTGACAGCATGTCGGTGTTGTAAACGATCACACGTGCGCGACCACTTGTTCCAACCCACTTGTTCTCGGGATCTCGTGCCCAGCTGGGTACCGAGTCGAGTACGTCTTGTGAAAGTTCACTGAGGAGTGCGTCGACCGCACCAAGACCGCCGGGGTCCTGAGCAAAGTATATGTCCGCCGGGCTATTGGAACCCTCTTCGAGAAGCGTTGCGGCAAGTGGACCCGTAGATCCGTAGTTCACCTCTACGTTGTGCCCCGATACTTTCTCAAAATCTTCGATCAGCGGGCCAACGAGCGACTCTGAGCGGCCAGAGTAAATAACAAGAGATTCAGAATCTCCATCACCTTCAGACTCGGTACAAGCAACAACTGTGATGGCAATTATGGAAACAAGCGCGAGTTTCACAAGCACGCGTCTGTATCCGGCGACGTAACTCATTTCTTCCTTTCTCCTTTGATAGTTCCTGGAACATCGTTGAGGGGCAAGGCTGAAACCTTTCGCCAATACACTCAAGAGTGTTCGTATATACAATTCCTTACCTTCAGGATACACAATTATTTGCCAGCGTCAACAGAGATTTCCCCAGTGTGAATATCCTCACACTGAACTCATTTCTATCTTGTTATACATAAGTATATGCAACTTCGTATATACGAATTTTTTAGTTCCTATAAAAGCATTTTACGCAATATAAGGAGGTTTTCTGACTCTTCGCTAACCACGGTTAAGACCGAAAGAAGATAAATATCCGCTCCGAAAGTCCAACGAACGAGTAATCATTTACTGACTAGAATTCACTCGGCACTACGGAAGTGGTAACACCTTGGCACGTGAATCAACTCAGGCGCAGATGCGTCAAACTCTCAGACAGCTAGCAACTCGATGGTCAACGTTTTCGTTGATCTCGACACTGTTGGTTGTCGGAGTCGTGTTGACTGCCTGTGACGATTTCTATTCGGACTCCCCGCCTACACCTGAAATTGCTCAACCTACGCCGGAAGTGTCCGAAACAGATCCGCAGGAATCAGTTGAAGAACTGGCAAGGGCAGCACTGTCAGCCCGACTCGGAATCGCCCCTGGTGATGCACGAAAGATTCTCCTCGAAGAAGACACGTGGACGTCCCGCAGCCCAGGCTGTTACCCACCACCCAACACGATCCTTGACGACTACCTTGTCCCCGGATTCCGACTGATTCTCAGTTACGAAGGGGTCAGGTATGAATACAACGCCGACCTTGGCGGTGTAAACGGCGCACTTTGCGAAACCACTCCACAGCCGGTACCGGCAGAACTCGCAAATGAAATCGTGACCGCTCAAGATATCGACGAAGATGACATTGACGTATGGGTGATACGTAGCGAGGAAGAACTCATTCTGTTCAACACTGAAAACTCATCGATCGCCGAAATCGAACTCGACCAGGTCGACTGGGAAGTCGAATTTCTTGTTGGCAGCGTAGTTGACTCTGATCTTTCAGAAATTTCGGTCTCTGCCTTCAGATCGCTCTCCGGTGGAGAATCTGAAACCGTGACTATCGAGATCCATGACTCGGCGCCTAGCGAAACGGCAACGTCGCAGATCTGGACTTACGTCGACATCACCGAACTAACAGACGAATACCAATTCGAACTAATTAAGTAGGTACACCGATTGAACCGATTAACATTCCTTGCCCGACTCGCGCCGCTCGCCATTCTTGCTCTAGTCGTAGCCCTCGCGATTACAGCCTGCTCGGGTTCAGACGAAGATAAAGACCCGACATCAACTTCCTCGCCTAGTGCCACATCGCGGCCAACAGTTACTGCGGTACCGACTGCAACGGCGACTCCAGGACCGTCGCCGACTCCAGCACCAACGGCAACGCCAACTCCTACACCAACACCAACAGCAACTCCCAACCCGCCTGCTTCTCACATAAACGAGATGGCTAGACTAACCGGGGATTTCGGAATTGATTTCAGCACTCTTGATATTGAGCGAATCGAAACTAGAGCCTGGGACAGCACTGCGCTTGGATGCCCTGAAACAGGTGTTCTGTATGACAAGTCCGACGCTCCATACGTCGGCTGGTCGTACCTTCTGACCAGCGGTTCACAAATCTGGGAATACCATGTCACCGACGATGAACAAATCACAGCGCGCTGTGACGAAATTATTGGCCCAGAACCCCCAACAACCAACATCACAGAAGACGCCTTATTAGCAACCTCTCGATCAGCTCAACTGATGAGAAAAGACTCGTCTACAGGTGAGTTCGTTCTACGACGAGAGATCACTGAACAAGACTTACCAAGATTGATTGCGCTCTTTGACATTGACACGAATTTTTCACCGGCCATCTCCTGCGACACAGTATTTAGGATCGACTTCGACACCGCTGCTGGACTGCAGGAAATCGAGTTCATTTGCGCTGAGGACTACACACGATTCGATGTGTTCTGGAATGGCTTGCAGGGACGGTCAGACGATCTAGGTAGAATCGTGGGACCGTATCTAACCGGCGACCCAATTCCACAGCTGCCACCTCAATAGTCATCCCCGGAAATCAAAACAGGCGAGCTCAGTCGTGAGCGATAGCAACGAAAAGCGATTGC